>Ga0066832_10000404_pt1 | contig 13291 bp, 5 predicted proteins | sample ETNtaG_35_FD_66731 | JGI IMG/M metagenome (GOLD analysis project Ga0066832, IMG submission 66731) | Marine microbial and viral communities from oxygen minimum zone, Eastern Pacific Ocean - ETNP201306PF51B | ecosystem: Environmental > Aquatic > Marine > Oceanic | place: Pacific Ocean: Eastern...
TAATGTCAAGTTTTAATTTTTATAATCGACCTGCTACTCTTTTAGTTTTACCATTGACTTTACTTGATGATACTACACATTTTGTTGATTTTCACAAAAGGTCAGAAACTAGTTATAATGATTTTACAGTAGATCATTTTGATTTACCTTTTGAAAAATTTGTAAAGCGTGATGGTTCTATTGTAGATATAGCTCCAGATTCAGTTTTTAATCAAGATGGGATTGTTAAGAATACTAATCCAGAAGCAGGATATGAGGCAATTGTAACACCAGAGTATGTTGGATATACTGCTAAATATGATTTCGATTCACCGATACCGTTTGTTAATAATTTTAGTTCTACTACAACTGTTGAATTAGTCAGTGGTTCAGTTCCAGAAGGGCTAGTAGTAGAAGTGGGCACGACAGGATTAGAGTATGTAAGATTTTATGGTAATATAAAGGATGAACATTTTGATTTATCTTTAGATGATTATAGGAATTTGCATATTAAAAGTCAGCAAAATCAATTGACAGTATTTATGAATGTTGAATATATTGATAATTTGGTGGATAAAAATGTTATAACAAATCCATCCTCAACTCTTAGTAGTGGAGATGAGTTATTCAATGTTGAAGAAGCTTCTTCCCATAGTAGGGAGATAGAATCAGTAGAAAGATATGTAGATTCTAATGCGACGGTTATTTCAGCTGAAAATTTTGCAATAGGCACAGAATATTCTATTACTAAACTTGGTAATACTAAATTCAATGAGATTGGTGCTAGTTCAATTCCTACGGTGGGGGAAATATTTATAGCTACGGGAGCAGGTGGAGATGGAACTACAGGTGAAGCCACTAGTGATATAAAACTTAAAGTAAAAATTAAAACTTATATTTTGAAGTATGTTAGTATGAATGGAGAATATATTGAAATTTATGAACCGTTTATGGTATCACAAAAAAGAAAATTCGATCCATCTACAATGATAGAAGAACCATTAGATGATAATTGGAGAGGATATGTTAAAACATCAGATGTGAGTGCTAGGTATGAAGATATTATGTACGAGGATACAACAATGGATTTATTTAAAAAAGGATATGAATTTACGTTAAGCTTAAAAGAAACATCGAATGGGGCATTGATAGAAACAAAAACTTTTAATCTTACTGTGCATGCTAGTCCAGAAGCATTACGAAATAATTTTGATGTTGGTAGGGATATTAGAATTAGACGATATATAGATGTGAATTATTACTAATGGCTAATTTACCTATTGCAGTTATTGGAGATTCTGTTAGTACACATTATGCTAATACTACTCCGCCATATTTTGTTAATCAAAGTAGAATTATTGGTGCGGCTGGCCCGGCAGCTTCAGGTAGTGCTAAAGGTTTCTTTTCTGGAAGTTTAGATGTTTTTGCAGATAGCAAACCTGTCCACAGAATGTTTGATGTTACAGGGCAGCCTCATTTTAGCAATGCGACTCCAGCTGATTTGCCCCCAGCTGGGGGATATGTGCCATGTGAAACTATTGCTGGCTTAGGATTTGCATCAGTTTATAATTTTCATCACCAACCATATTTGGCTGAGGGATCACCAACAGTATTTGTTAATGGTAAATCAGTAGGGTTTTTTGGGGCAATATATGTTTGTAGTGCTTCTGTTGCTGAAAGAGGGGATAGATCAGAACCAACAGTTTTTGTGCCTAATACTACATAGGAGATAATAATGGCAATATATTCACAAACGTCAAAAGATATTACTAAATATCAGGGAAGGAATTGGAAGGATCTTGATTTAAATTTTGGTATTAATCCTGCTACTAAAGATATAAGGAAGAAATTGGGAGAAAATGCTCTCAAGCAATCTATTAAAAATTTGTTAATGACTAATAGAGGTGAACGATTGTTTGAGCCAGAAATATTTGGTGGTATATATCAATATTTGTTTGAACCATTAAGTCCATTCACTGCAATTTCTATTAAGGATAGTGTTATGAATGTTATAAATACTCTTGAACCTAGAGTTGTTGTAAAAGAAGTTACTGTTTCTGAAAATAGTAATCAAGATGGATATGATATATCAATTGATTTTTCTATTTTCAACAGTGAAGAACGATTAAATGTAGAATTTTTCTTGGAGCGGTTAAGATAATGGCTATAATAAACACAGATAAGCTAGAAGTTACTAATTTAGATTTTTATGGAATTAAAGATAGCCTTAAAACCTTTTTGCAAAGTCAATCTGAATTTAATGATTATGATTTTGATGGTTCTGGTTTAGGTGTTCTTTTAGATTTACTTTCTTATAATACACATTACATGGCATTTTATCTCAATATGGTTGCCAATGAAATGTTCATGGATACTGCTTCACAAAGAAGTTCTATAGTTGGGATTGCTAGACAGTTGGGATATACACCAAAATCAACACAGGGTGCAATTGCAAAGATTAATCTCACTTTAAATGTAACTGGTGGATTATCAGTTGTGACATTGCCAAGGTGGACTCCGTTTAGTGTTACTGTAGATAAAGATAAATTTTTATTTTATACAACTTCATCTGTGCTTGGAAATGTTTCTAGTAATAAGGTTACATATAATAATGTTTCTATTAAAGAAGGTGTGTATGTTAAAAATACATATATTTATAATAGTCAGGGTAAGAAACAAAGATTTATTTTAGACAATGATGGTGTGGATACTACAACATTAGTAGTTACGGTCAAAGGCACAAAAACAACAGGTACTACAAGTACATACACAGTATATAAGGATTTAGAAGGATTGGATAGTACATCAAATGTATACTTTTTACAAGAAGTAGAAGATGGCCGATATGAAATATATTTTGGTGATGGTATTTATGGAAAGAAATTAGAAGATGAGAATTATATTACAGTTGAATATCTAACAAGTAATGGATCAGCTGCAAATTATGCAGGGCTTGATTCAAATAATCCATTTGTACTTGATAGTTCACCAACTAATACAACAAGTCCATTATTGACATTGGCTACAGATGGCCAAGCTGGCGGAGGTTCAAATAGGGAATCACCTGAATCTATTAAGTTTAATGCACCATTGTCATATGCAGCTCAAGATAGAGCAGTTACTGCCAATGATTATAAAAATATAATTTTAAGTAATTATGGTAATACAAGGGGTGTCAAAATTTGGGGTGGTGATCCAACTGAGCTCAGTAATTCAACGCCTGGTAGTGGATTACAAAATGCCAGTGGAACTGCGTATATTTCTATTTTACCTAAGTATGGTAAAAGATTACCATCAGCAACTAAAGATTATATCATTCATTCTATTTTAGCACCTTATAAAATTTTAGGTATCAAAAATCAAATAGTAGATCCTAATTATATTGATTTATTAGTTGAAATCAATGCTCATTATAATCCAACGGCTACTGAATTACCAGAAGACACTTTAAAGCAGAATATAATCAATCAAGTGAAAAAATATAGTGTAACTGATTTAGAGATTTTTGATGGAAAGTTTAGACATTCTGTTCTTACCGCTAGAGTCAATGAAACAGATAAATCAGTTGTGGCAAATAATATAAAAGTTAGATATCAGAAAGAAATGGATTTTGGGCCAAGTGATCTACAACGTATGGAGCCTGGCCCAGCTGAAGATATTGCTGAGAATACAAGGGATAATAGAAATTGGCATCGAATGAAATTTTCTGAAGTTGATTATGGAATGGGAATTGATAGAGGAACAGTTCAGAGTAATAAATTTTATGTTTGGGCTCATTCTTTACCTAATTTTTCTAGTGTTGTTACTGCTGGGGATGATGTTGTTTATGAAGGAAAAGAATATCCAGAAGAATATCAATGGTCGCAAAAAACAAGATTGTTCGCTTGGTCAATGATAAAAACAGATACTTTAGCTGACTCTGTAAATGAGGTACATGCTGGAAAAGTTCTTGAGTGTTATTTTAGGGATGACGGCGAAGGGCGTTTGTTGTTGATAAATGCTAGAAATAATAAAATGATACCTTATTTTCATTTAAAAGATAGTTATAAAGAAAGTAATTATAGTTGGATAGAAACACAAGCTACGGGAATAGGATGGGGATCAGGTATTGAGGGTGGCCATCACAGAGCAAAAGAGTCTATTTTGGATCATAGGTGGCGATATGACAATTGGACGGTTGACAGTAGTGGAAAAATTAGTGGAACTATCAATCCTGAAATAAGAGATTATGAATCTTGGGGTAGAGTAAATTATAGAACAGGCCAGATTTTTAAAATAAAGCCTCTTTCTATTTTATCCACTAAAGCTGATGTTATAGAATTTCCTGAAGGTGAAACTCCGTTGCCAATTGCTAAAAATTCATCTTGGAGTTCGGGGAATACTCCATATACGTCTATTACACTTACTAGTAAAAATTTAGGTATTAAGTTTTCTTCACAGCAATATTCAGATATGGATGTTAGATTGGGTGGATATTCTTCAAGTGGTAATCAAATATTACAGATTGATTCTACTTATTTGAGTTCTAATACAAAAATGGTTCGCAGTACAGATAATCCACCAATATCCAAAGCTGAAAATCAATATGAAATAGAAAAGTTAAAAGTTATATCAAAAGATGTGGTCAAAGAGGATGATGTTCCGCCTTTGCCTGGCTCTACTCCACCGAGTACTGAGATTGTGGGTGGGGAAGGGTGGACACCGCCTGGTTATACTAGATCTGTTCCACCATCTGATGTGGAAATTATGAGCGCAATGCATCGAGATATAACTGATGATCGAATTATAGATGCAATGCATAATCAAGCTGGATCAGATTTTGTACCAGAAGTAGAAACAACCATTGAGTATACGGCAACTCCTGAACCTGATCAGTCGATGAAAGATTATATGAAAAATACTTATAATAAGGTATGGGATGAAGAAGGGAGAATGTTTGTACTAGATGAAACTAGACAAGATACTGATGGAGCTGTCGAAACAGATGATTATGCCACTACATCAGATGGTATAGAATTAGGATTTTCTACAGCTAATGTACCGGCTGCTACTGATGATTCTGGTATAGGTGGGGAAGGGTGGACACCGCCTGGTTATTTTATTCAACCCTTGAATGATCTGTTTTCACCATTGTCTTGTAGAATTTTATATAATGAAGATGGTAACTGGATTAGCTGACCCATTTAAATATAGGTTATAACAAATGCAATATACAGATAAAACTAAAAATAATATATCTTCTTTTGTTGAAGGACAATTGCCATGGTTTGTGCGTACACAATTTGATTTAGATGATACTGGTGATAAAACCAAGATTGTTAAATTTTTGGAATTTTATTATAAATGGCTGGAAAAGGAATATGATTTAACGATCAAAGATTACGATAGATATTCTATTAAAGGTTTGGGAACTACTAATATCAATCAGGTTGTCAATGAGAAGTTTAATTTATTCAATGCATTGAATAGAATATTAGATTTTGGAGATATTGATAATATACCATATACCTATTTGAAATATCTTAGAAGTCAGTTGATGCCTGATGTTCCTGAACAAATATCAGCTGATATTCGCAATACTATGAAATTGATAAGAGATTTTAATACCAGAAAAGGTACTAAAAAAGCTTTTGAGTTTATGTTCCGTGTGTTATATAATAAGAATGTAGATGTAATTCCGTATGAAGAGCATTTGTTGATACCATCTTCTGCTAAATGGAAAAAGCCGATATTGATGAGAGTTGAGTTAATACCTACAGAAAATACTACTGAATCTGATTTAGCTTATTTGATTGGTTATCATGTTAGAGGCGAGACTTCTGGAGCCACGGCTAGAGTATTAGAGGTGAATCATTATTATGTAAAAACTTATAGAGTTACTGAATTGGTATTGGATAAAAATGATATTACAGGTAGTTTTTCTAATGATGAATATTTGGAAGGGGTTTATATTCAGTCGCTAGAAGAAATTCCTATTACAGATCCTACTAATATGGTAATTGGTAACAGATATAAAATTCATGCTTTGGGAACTACTACAACAGAAACTTGGATAGATATGGGCGCGAAGGAAGCTACTATTGGACATGAATTTGAACTTAAAGTAAGTGGCATTGGAATTGGAACGGGTACAGTTATAACATCAGATAATATCAATTTGGCTACTGAAACTGTGACTGCTATAACTAGGCCAGATACTACAGAACAAATTAGAGTAAAAAGCTTGGCTGGTATTAAAGAGATACATTTCCAGTTACATGGTAGCGGGCATACATTAGATGATGATTTAGTTGTTAGTAACGATGGTAGTGCAATAAATATAACCTTGATGGAAACTGGTAGTAATTATAATACAGCAGGTACTTATGCTACTGTTGGTGGATCTGGAGTAGGGCTTACTATTGATGTTACTGTTGATGGCAATGGTGCTATTACTGGCGGAAGTATTGTGAATCAAGGTTCAGGATATGCGGATAATGATATTGTAATTGTGGATGATAATCAGAAAAATTTTAATGCACAATCAGCTGTAGATTTAACTAATAATAGAATTACAATTCCTTTACATGGTATGGTCACTAATACTGTAGTCAATTATAAAATTGGGGCATCTTCTAACTCAATCAGTGAAACGTTTGATGCAAGAAATGATGTACTTGTAGAGAGCGATTCTATAATAATTCCTAATCATGGATTTCATGATACAGATAAAGTTAGGTACATAAAAGGTACTGGTACAATACCAACTGGATTGGCAGAAAGTACTGATTATTATATAATTAGAGTATCAGCTGATACTATAAAATTAGCTACTTCATGGGCTAATTCCACTACAGGAACATCTATTACTTTATCTGGAGTTAGTAATACTAGTGCCAATCATATTATAAAAGAAAGTGATATAGATGAATTTTATCATGATACTGTTATTGGTGGATTAGAGAATGATGAGGATTATTATGTTATTAGAGTTGATGATAATACAATACAATTATCTGATTCTTCTGGTGGAACAGCTATACCTTTAACTGCATATGGTGGAAATGATGAGGATCATAGCGTAAGAGTTTTATCTGGTGCAGTTGATACTAATACTGGCGGGAGTGGTGGCACTTTTAAGATTGCAGGTATAGATAATCAAGGTGGAGCATACGGTAGGATTCAACGATTGACTAAGGGAAAAGTTGATGATATGTATATCAATGATGGTGGCGCTAACTATGAAATTAGCGATCAGTTTCAATTGATTGGAACTTATTTACAAATCACTGAAACATCTGGTGCACTTTTTGCAGTAGATGAATATATTATAGGTGAAAGGTCACGGGCTACAGCTAGAATTAGAGGTATTGTAGGCAATAAATTATATATAGATACTATTAGAGGAAATTTTGATACTGATAAGAATAGACTTGGTGAATACGAAGGTGAAGTTGTTTTGAAATTTAAAAATGCAGATGGAACAAAAACAGAAGTCAATTCTGGTAATTTTGTAGTTGGTACATCTTATTATATTTCAAGAGGTGGTAGGCATGAATATTATGGATATAATTATGGTACAGATTTTACTCAATTAGGTGCAGATAATAGTGATGTGGGTACAGTTTTTACAGCTACTGGTACAGGTGATTCTATTGAATACTCAGCTGGTAATTTTGTAATTGGTAATAAATATACAATCACTGCTACGGGAAATACAGATTTTACTTTATTAGGTGCAGATAATAGTGATGTGGATACAATATTTACAGCTACGGGTTATCAAACTAAAGGCGGTGTAAATAGTATAAGTGCAATAATTAATGAGGGCACAGGGTATATTTCAGGAACTAATGTAGCTACTACAGTTTCCCCCGCAGTCGGTTCTGGATTAACAGTTAATATTGTAGCTACAGGTGGTACAGTAGATAGTGTAACAATAAATCAAGCTGGTTCTGGTTATTCTGTAGATGATGTAATTACTATTACCACTGGTGGTGATAATGCTACGATTAGGGTATCTACAATTACTGCAACAGGCACAGCTGAATTGTTTGATAACACAGGAGCTGCAATTCCAAGAACAACTTTCGGTAGATGTAGATGGATAGTCAGTGAAGATTCTACTATAGGATCAGGTGAAGTTGTTGCAGTGGATACTGATAATAATAATGAAATTACTGAAGTTGAGATACATTATGGTGGATCTGGATTTGAAGAATCACCATTTGTGCAAATAACTTCAGATAGTGGATTAGGTGCCAATTTTACTCCATTCGGATCAAAGATAGGTGGAATCCTGAAAGCAATTGCAGTAACGCCAGGTGTTAATTATGGAAAAAATTCAACAGTTTCTAGTCAAGAGAAAACAACGCCATGGACAACAGCTAAAGGGATAGCAAGAACAGATATTGTAGTAGATTTTGATGGAAAATATTTAGATAGCAGAGGATTTTTAAGTGGAGATTCAGTTGTACAGGATGGGAGATTATATACGCCGTGGTCATATGTAGTGGGTTCAGATATGCAATATGAGGAATGGGTAGGCCCAATTTCCAAGATTGCACATCCAGTAGGTACAAAGATATTCCCAACTTATTATATAAATAATACAACTAGTGCATCAAGTATATCATATACAGATGTAGATGATCCAGAATAGAGGATAAGAAATGCCAACAATTTTAACACATAAGTTTAAATATAAAAATGCAACATCAGTCAGGAGACTGTTCCATGATGTAGATGACAAAGGTAATTTAAAGCATCATGTCTATCTATTCATAGCTAGAAATAGGGCATGGGGCAATGGTGACACACCAGAAGATCCTAATACTTTGGTTTCATTACAAGATGAAATGGATGTATACAATGATATAATTGTTCTTAAAAAATTGTCAGCTAGTGATGTTTCAATTATAGTACCCCAGTATAAATGGGTTTCAGGAACTGGTTATACTACATGGGAGCATAATGATTCTACTATTTTTGATAGGGATGGTGATCCAACGCAGCCTTTTTATGTTGTAACACAGGAATCTAGTGGTGATTGGAGTGTTTGGAAATGTTTGATGAATGTTAATGGGGAATCTTCAACTGTAGAGCCAACTATTTCATCAAATTTAAGCGATAAGCATATTAAAAGTAGTAATGATGGATTTGTTTGGAAATATATGTATAGTATTAGTAATGCACAATATTTAAAATTTGGTGGAAGTGAAGTTGAGATTAATGGTAATAAGTGGATGCCGATTAAAACTTTATTTGCTGCACCATCAGCTGTTGATAATAATAGCACAACTTCACAATGGGATGTTCAACGTCAAGCTGTGCATGGTGGAGTTCATCTTGTTAAGCCAACAACTAGTATTATTACTGCAGGTTCATTTGTGGTTGGTAAAACGTATACAATTGTTTCGATAGGTACTACAGATTTTACTCTTATTGGTGCTGATTCTAATCCAGCAGTGGGTGAAATTTTTACAGCAACAGGATTGGGTAGCGGTGATGGAACAGCAAGAGGATTGGCTACTACTTATACTAGTACTGATGAAGGAAAATTGGTAAGATTGGATGGTGATGGCACAGGGTTTGAAGCTGATATATCAACTATAGTTATTGGTGGAAATACGCACTACTATGTAAATATTACTGATCCAGGCCAGGACTATACTTATGTCAGGAGAGTAATGGTACAGCAAAATTCGGGTGGGAGTAGTTCTTTTCCATCTGATTTTGACGCTGATACCAGTTTAAGTGCTATATTGGCTCCTATTGGTGGCCATGGTTGGGATGCAGTAGAAGAATTAGGTGGTCATAGAATGATGATTTATACTACATTGCCAGGTAATACAGATTTTGGTGAACAAGGAACTGGCTATCAGCATAAATATGCAGATGACGTTGATACTGATTATAGGACAGTTGGGCTATTAGTCGATCCTATTAAAAGTCGAGATGGCTATGATGATATTGTTAATGGAGCTACTAAGGGTGAGGTAGTAATGACAGGTGATCGTCAGCTTGAGCCAGATGCTACTAATGTAGCTAGATTACATTATACTGGTACATTTACGACCAATCTTGCAGATGCCGAATGGATAGGAAAAGAAGTGATGCAAGTTGGTAGTAATGGAACTTTTCAGGCTATAGGTAGAGTAGTCGATCATGATCCAGTAGGTGATTATTTTTATGTAATTCCTTATGCTGGAACAACTATACATACACAATTTGAAGCAGATACATCAGCTCCTGTTTATGTGCATAATACAAATGGAACACTTGATACGAGTAATAGTTTTACAGTTGATGCAGTTAAACCAAACGACATTTTGCCATTTTCTGGCGATATTATATACTTAGATAACAGAGCAAAAATTACCAGAGATGAAGGTAAAACAGAAACAGTTAGAATTATTATAGAATTTTAATAGAGGAAAATTATGGCTAAGATAAATTTTAATGAACCGCCTTATTATGATGACTACGTGCCGAGTAAAAGATTTCAAAAGATTCTTTTTAAACCGGCAGTTGCTGTACAGGCACGTGAGTTAAATCAATTTCAAAGTATTTTAAGAGAAAATACCAAAAACATTTCAAATGTTATTTTAGACAATGGCGATATATTGAAGCCAGGTCAATTGATTTATAGTGATAAAGCAGACTATGTGACATTAGCTACTGCCTCGCCTTGGAATAATTATCATTTTAATCCAACTGGAAGAAATGCTAGTGGTTATTTAATTGGGAAATATATTACAGATGGAAATACTAGAATAAAAGCTTATATCATAACTGGTGCTGCATCTAATTATTCAAGATCAGAATCTGCTGTTTTATATTTAGCATATACTTATTCTGATGGAGATCAGAATACTCAAAATATTACATTTACGTCAGGTGACGATCTTTATGAATTAAGAGAAGATGGAACACGGGGTGATCAAATTGGTGTTGTTGGAAAACCTTCTAGTAAAACTTATCCTGATAGTTCTAGTGAAGTTGGTCAAGGTTCTTTAGCTCAAATTAAAGCTGGTATTTATTATATAAATGGAACGGCTATACCAATTTCAGGACAAACTCTGATCTTAGAAAAATTTGGTACTACTCCGACTTATAGAATTGGACTGGCGGTAGAAGAAAATATAGTAACATCTATGGATGATCCTAGTTTGCTAGATAATTCTATTGATACTCCTAATTCTGGTGCGCCAGGGGCTGATAGATTGAGATATAGTTTGACTTTAGCTAAAAAATCAGTTACAACAGAAGCTAATGAAGCTTTTATTGAATTGATGAGAGTGACTGATGGGCATGTAGCTAGAAAAGATAGATATTTAGACCAATTGTTCACAGAAGATGATTATAAATTGAACCATACAGAAATTTTTGGTGATTATGTTAGCAAGCCTTTTAATATTGAAGTAAGAGAACATAATAGTAGTCAAACAGATTCTAATGGTATTGCTGGGTATTATGGATCGGGTGATTCTGATAAATTAGTCATAGGTGTAGATTCTGGTAGTGTGGTTTTAAAAGGTGAAGAAATTTCTGTTCCAGTTAAGCAATTTGCCAATATTGATAAGCAAAGAGGAACACCATCTACTGCTGGAAGTTCTGTTTCTGTTTCAGCTGATCTAGGTTCATTTGTAGTAACGGATAATGGAATAGATATGGGGCCAAGTGATGCGGATGGTGATGGAGATGATGCAACTAGAGATTGGTTGAATTTTTCACCAAGCAGTGATGCGGATGATGATATTTTTACAAAAATTAGTTTACATAAAAATATCAATAGCGTTGAAACCCCTTTAGGAACTGCTAGAATAAGAGATATTGAAAGAACGGCTGATGATGATGAATATAGGATATATCTATTTAATATAGACTTTACTGAGGCAGGATCTAAACTTGAAGATGTAGAGGAACTTCGTACATATATTTCTGGGCAAAATGGCGTTAAAATATGTGATCTCAATACAGAATTCGATGTGACCCATCCTAATATAGCAGCTGAGGCTTTGGAGGATGATCAATTTGGAATAGATACTACTTTTGCAAATATTTCAGATTCATTTAAAGATATAAATGTTTTTCCAATTGCTAAAGATGCGGTAGGGAATATCAGTGGTAGTGTTGATAATGTTACTATTAATAGTATCAGAACTACGTTTACTGTAGCGGCTACTAATAATACTGATTTGACTGTTTCTAGTGGTGATGAAGTTTGGGATAGTACTAATTTAAATACGGATACTGATACCAATAGAGATGTTATTTTATATGGTGCATATGATGGAACACATGCAAAGGTATGGAAATCAAGTGAATTGGCAATTTCTTATACTAGTACTACTAGTATGAAAATTGAAGCTACGGGAATTCAAAGTGGTAAATCTTATATAGTAATTGCTCCCATTAAAACAACATCAGCTATAGAAATAACTAAAGTGGGAAAATCTAATACGCAACATGTTACAACTTATGCTACAGCTATAGAAACTAGGGTTTTATTACAGCATGCTGATGTGTTAGATAAAAATTGGAAAATTTATGAAAATGGAAATGGTTTTAATGGACAAGCTACAACTGGTGATACAGATATTAGCCATAGGTATAAATTAGATACAGGACAGAGAGATAATTATTATGATATTGCATCTATTGAACTGAAGGATAATGAGCCAATACCAACTGGATCTTTGTTGATTGAGTATTTTTACTTACAGCATGGCGGAGATGACGATCAGGCAAAATATAGAGTTGGTGATTATGTTTCGGTTGATTCTTATCCAATCGGTGTTACGGTAACTGGATGGGGAGAATTTTTATATGAAGATATACCAACATATACCACTTCAACAGGCGAAAAACTTAGATTGTCTGATTGTATAGATTTCAGGCCAGTTAAAGGATTGAATGATACTTTAATTAAAGGATCAAGAACTCCATTCCATACTACTGTTGATATAGGAACTTTGAAGTATTTTAAGCCTAGAGTTGATAAAATATATATTACACAAGGGTCAGTGGATGATGAGCAAGTGGCTGCAAATAAATTAGAAGTCGGGGAAATTTATAAAATTATTGATGTTGGTAATACTACTGATTTTGACGATGTTGGAGCAGCTTCAAATACTCAAGGTGTTATTTTTAGAGCAACTGGTGCTGCTACTGGAACAGGATTGGTTACTAAAGCAGAAGGTAATGTTAGAGTATTAAAAGGTGCATCATATGATTATCAACCAGCTGTTCCAGATGATCCTGAAAATGGAGTGGTAATCGCTGAAGTCAAAGTGCCAGGATATACTTTTAATACATCTGATGTAGATGT
>Ga0066832_10000414_pt1 | contig 13176 bp, 5 predicted proteins | sample ETNtaG_35_FD_66731 | JGI IMG/M metagenome (GOLD analysis project Ga0066832, IMG submission 66731) | Marine microbial and viral communities from oxygen minimum zone, Eastern Pacific Ocean - ETNP201306PF51B | ecosystem: Environmental > Aquatic > Marine > Oceanic | place: Pacific Ocean: Eastern...
AGCGGAAATCTGCCGATTCGCTGAAACCTAGTGATAGAGGTGGTAATCCACCTACCCCCGAGGAAATAGAGGCTACCTTCAAAGAGTTACCCGATATCATTCTCTTAGACAAGAAAGGAAATCAGTTGGAGACAGGTAAGCCCGTAACCGTTTCGGAAGGTCAAACCATGGACTTAGACCTGATTGTAACCAATGATCGATTACCTGGAGAAGCCTCCGTCGAAGATGGGGTCTCTTCAGTAGAAGAGACCCCGTTTTCTATTACTACTCCGCAGGACAGTAAAATAGTGAATGGTAAGTCTTTTACCGACTTAGAATCCTACAAGGACACTTTGAGCGACCAAGCAAAAATTGATTGGGTTAATGGTTTTACGGCCTCGTTGCTTCGACAAGAAAAGAAAGAAGGGGTAGAGAAAAATTTCTTGGCCCAGGCCTACACGGTTGAGTTCGGTTACAACATTGCAAGCGCTAATATACCTCAAAAGACCTATCCGTTTATAGTTTCAGTTGAAGATCAAAGTTTCCCTAACCAACCCGCCACTAAATCTATCCAGTTCGAGGTGGATAATCAAAGCCAGGCCGAACAGGTTAAAATTTCCATCGCCAACGATAGACTGGTGTCCGATGGCATACAACAGACTCAAATTATAGTCAATGTTACTGATTCAGAAGGAAATCCGGTCAACGACGAGAAAGTTATCCTAACGACCGCCGATGGCCGTATATTTCCGACAGGTCGGCTGGATGAAGAAGGTAATTATTCTGGGACTTATACTACCGATAAAGACCGGATTGGGGATGTCATTATTACAGCAAAAACCTCCAAAGAAGAGGTCTCCGCACAAACGCAAATTTTTCAGTTGCCGGAAGAGCCGAAGACCGTTCATCTCAGCATCCCAAACCCCGAGGTGCCGGCAGATGGGAAATCAACGACCAACCTGATCGTAACTGTCAGAGACGCTAAAAATAGGCCGATTGACGAAGTGGAGATTGAGTTTGAACCGCCAAAGTATGGCCAAATTTTTAAGTACCAAGCGGATGGCTCTTCGGCCAATCATGCAGGTCGGACAGACGAAGGTGAAAACAGTACAAAGATCGAAAATAGTAAGGGCGAAGACAGTGAGATTGAGAACTCTGACCTTCAGTCGGCGGCTACTCCTTTGGGACGGCTAACAGGAAAACATTTAGCCATTTACCAGGCACCGGCTGAATTTCTGCCGGAGAGAGAGGCGGTAAAAATTGTAGCCAAGGTCGTACCAGTGACCGGTGGCCCCCCTTTAATCGGTGCGGCTTCTCTAACCCTCTATCAACCCAATCGGATACCAACGCTGGTCATCAAAGATGACATCGGTGAAATATCGGGTGATACCCTCCGTGCGCCTGTCTATGAGAACACAAATCTGAAATTGGAACTGGTTGTGACCGATGAAGACCAGGATCCGATTACCCTATACGCTGAGAATTTACCACCAGGGGCGGTTTTAAATCCTAACGGCCAGTTGGAATGGAATCTAGGGAGCCAGATTGTTAAAGCCAACGAGAGCGAGAAATCCTTTGATGTTATCTTTCATGCAACCGATGGACGAGGGGGGAGTGTGTCTCGCCAGTTGAAGGTCACAGTTAAGCATCAAAGCGCCGCTAAGCAAATCCGCCTCTTTGCCAACCCGAATCGTTTGGTGGTTAGTGAGAATGGTAGGTCTTTATCAACAGTTCGAGCGATTCTGATCGATGAAAATGGGATTCGGCAGCCAAATGAAGCACTGAGGATTACCGCTCGATTTACGCCTGATCTCCCGACCGAACCCGGGGACACTCTAATACCATCCGTCGGCGTTTCATCGCCATCTTTGGAGACAAAGACAAATGGCGATGAAGTAGCAGTAGATCTAGAGGTGGTCGAAGAGGGGGCCGGTATTTACAAAGCGACTTTTGAAGCCGGAAACCGATCAGGTCAAGTGACCGTTCAAGCCGAAATTGACGGTACGACCAACAAATCCAAACCAATATCGATTGAGATTCTACCGGACAAGTTGAAATCATTGGTCATCAAAGGCCAAGATCCGGAAAACCCAAAACCGATTTCACTGAGAGCGGGTCAAGCCAAACTCTTCACGGTCTTTGGGCAAGATCAATATCAGAATCCATCCACTCAAACCGGTTTGCCGGTGCAAGCACCGATAAACTCCTCTTCTACCAAAGAGGCTTCTACTCCCGACTCCCAATTGGTGCCTACCAAATCGATTTTCCAGTGGGAAGTAAGTGGTGGAATTGGTGAAGTGGCACCCGGACAGTCCTCTGACCAATCTGGAGGAGAGCATTACCGGTTTGTGGCACAGCGAGTTGGAGAGGGCGACATCGGATGGTTTGTACTGATTAATGGGGAAAAAATAGAACGGAAAACAGGTAAAATTACGGTCACGTCGGGGCAAATAGATAAAGTTCTAGTTACCATCGTCGAATCGCCTGAACAAATGCAATTGGTTCCGATTGGTGAAACCCGAACACTAGAGGTCACAGCTGAAGATGCTTTCAATAACCCTGTATTTTTAGATAAAGAACAGGTCTCTCAGTGGACAGTATCAAACGATATTGGTGTTCTTGATACAGACTCCTCGCTAACCAGTCAACCACTAGCGATATTTACCCCCAGACGTATTGGTTCTGGACGAGTTTCAGTCACTATCGGTGAACTAAAGGGAGTCTCTAAGTTAATTTCAGTTGTTACTGGACCTCTACAAAGCATCCAGATTCAAGCTGTAGATCCTGCACGACAGAAACAGGATCCAATTGAATTAACAACTGGCGATCAGATCAAATTCGCTATTCGTGGTTATGATGAAGCTGGCACTCAACTGCCCGTCCCTAAGGCCGCAACCGAGTGGCAAATCGTTGGCCAAGCTGATGATAATACATCGACACAGATAATCGGTCAGGGAAATTACGACAGTGGAATCTACACCTTTGAGGCCACCACCGTTGGCCAAGGCCATGTTAAACTGATTTTTATGCCACCAGGTGATGCCTCTTCTAAAGAAAAGGTGCTCTTGAATGGCGTTATTGAGACTCAGTCAGCGAAAATGGCGGTTTCGGCTGGACCGGTCCACGCCTTGAGAATAGATCCTAAAAATACGACAGCAATAGCGGGCGAAACGATCAAATTCACCATTATTCCTCAGGATGCCTATGACAACCCGGTTTCGTTAGAAAAGCCTGAAACCTCTAAATCAACGGCAGATGCCGCCGAGAGCCAAGCTCGTCCCAAGCAAAAGGCCGAAATTCGACTGCAATTGGTAACGCCAACCGGCGAGCAGGATCTTCAACCGATTGGCAAGATTCTGGAAGACTATCAATTGAAAGTCGAGAAAACCGGAATTGGTCAGGTCAAAGCCACACTGATTCAACCTGAGTTGGAGGAACTACCTTCTCACAAACAACCACCCCGGATCGAAACCTATGCACAGATTACGGTTGAGGCGGGGCCGATTATCAAAATAGAAGTCCGTCCTAAATCAGAACAGGCCGTTGAGGTCGGTAAATCGATTCGATTTCGGGCTGTTGGGTTTGATGAACTTGAAAACCCAATTCAACTAAATACAGGCTTGGTCTGGAAATTAGACGGACAAATCGGAGATATGGATACTGCAGTAGTAGGTAAGTTAGATGTCAAGAGATCAGGCCAAGCCAAAGTTGAAGTCACCTACACCCCACCGGATACAGATAAACAGTTTGAGGCCGTATCAGGTGAAATTTATAGTGGACCGGCAATTGCGATTCACTTCACTAAAACCCAGCGACCTAAAACGGTTGGTGGTGCAGGGAAAGGAATGCAATTGGTACTACCAGTTTCAGCAGCAAATGTGCCTCTACCTTTCGTTCTGTTGAGCGGAGCGCTAACCTTGGACTATCCTGCTGATCTTCTCCAGTTTGAAAAAACGAAAGTCGTTGGTGGTTACACCGTCAAAACTACTTTGGTCAGACCTGGTGTCTTGACGATAACGTTCGAGTTGAAACTTTCTCCGGCCACTCGTCAGCCTGGAGCCCCTGTCTATTTTTCAGATCTGATTTTTACGGCTTTGCCGGAAGCTGTAATCGGTGCTAAGGCTCCAATTGAGGTGTCATCACTTCAATTGGAAGGGAGTAAAGGGTTAATCCCCTCTACAGCCCCGAAGTTAGACTTCCATATCCTCCCGGATGTAATAGTCGAAATAGTAGAGATGTTGCAGGCAACGTCTCCGGTTGGCGCGATCGAGGGAACACCGGCTCCCAATGCGGAAGTCAACGATCTCATTGCCTCTACTAAACCAAACGAGACTATGACTTTTGACCTTGGAGTTAAGTTGCCGGATTTAGTACAACTTAAACTGACAAAAGGCCAGATTAACTTCAAACAGACACCTGAAATCGCCAGCTTTGAGCTTTTAATCCCAACTTTACCATCAACCGATCCGGTGCCAACTGAAGTTGAAGCCCCTGCCCTAGAACCAGAGGCTAAACCAGAAAAAGAGATCGAGGAACCAGTGGAAGGGCCTCCCCCCATCAGACTAAAACCAATCTCAAAGGGACAAGCCGTTGCTATCGACAACTGGCAGGCGGCTTTTGGTGACGTAACCAAGTTTACGACTGTTGCTCAACTCAAAGTCACGATCAGTGCTGGTGCACCGGCCAAAACATTTTCCCTTCCTATCACTGCGACTTTTGAGACCAGTGAAAAAGATTTCTTTGGCATTTCAATTCCAAAGTCACAACTTCTTGTTCTAGATAACCGACCACCAGAAGGAAAAATTTTGGTTGACGGTGGCAAGACACATACCAATAAGTTGGAGGTGGAACTGACTCTCGATATTAAGGATCTAGACGGGGAAGTAACCCGGATGTGGATCCAAAATACTGACGATTTCACCGATCCCAACCAGGATCCTGATACCGTAGACGCTCAGCCTAAAACCGATGAGGCTAAAGAACGTACCGACGAGCAAGATGAAGTGTCTATAACCTGGGAACCTTTTAGCCGAACAAAGGATTGGAAATTATCTGGAGGTGAAGGTATAAAGAAGATCTATGGCCAGTTTGAGGACCGCTTGGGTAACGTCACTGATCCAGCCTTGGTTGGAACGATTACTTACGATGTGACAAAGCCCACGGCCGCAATAAAACTGATCGACAAAGACCTTAAAAATCCAACGGTCAAGGTCGAAATGTTACCCACAGATAAACTATCGAACATGTTAGCTCAGGGAGAAGTGCGTCTGAGTAATACCGAATTCAAAGCCGATAGCAAAGATGAGGAACTCAAGTGGGTGCCTGTGCAAAAAACGATACAATGGGAACTGTCGGCTGGTAGTGGAATGAAAACTGTGTACGCTCAGTTTCGAGACCCGTCCGGCAATTTATCCGGGCTTATTTCGGCCGAGATGGAGGTCGACACGACACCACCTGAAATTTTTCAGGTTACTCCTGCCGATGGCCAAGAGTACGTGCCGATCAATGCACCAGTCATCATTACTTTCGATGAAAATATCGACAGTCAAGGGCTGACCACGGCGGATTTCGAAGTCGTTTCTGATCTAGAGAGCCGGCCCCAGACTCAACCTAACCCCAACTTAACTGAGGAATCGGGAGATGACCAACATCAGATCATTTATCAGGGGTATCTGACTTCAGAGGGGGCAACCATCCGGTTTGTGCCGAAGACGATCTTTGGCAACCTGGCACGGATTTCAGTTTTCTTTGAGGCTACGGTGGTAGATAAATATGAGAATCCGACCGTTCATGAAAAAAGCTGGTCTTTCTCAACCGGAGTGGGCGTTTGGCCTGGCGATACTAACGACGATGGCATTGTGGATGTTTTGGATATTATTCCACTCGGACGTTATTGGCAGCAAAAGACAATTTCCCGTCAGGCGCAATCAGCCGTATGGTTAGCTCACCCTGCGCAACCGGCCGCCCCCATAGAAGCAACATTTGCGGATGCCAATGGCGACGGTTTTGTTTCTGCGGACGATATTGTCCCCATCGCCCAAAACTGGAATCAGACTCACGTGGTTCCCAAATCCACGGAAAAAGATAAATCCAGTTCATTGGCTCCAGTCTTGCCAGCCCCTCTTCAACATCAAGGCTCAGACCGCTGGGAATTTTCAAAACAACTCGAAATTTACCAGCAGTTATTGTCCCGTTTGGCGCGGATGAATACTCTCCCTTCAGATTCACAAGAAAATGAGGAGGTCCCAGCATCTGCACTTCCCGGGGCTGTCCAACTACGTCTGTTCTTACAGGGACAAATCCAGTGGTTAAAACAGCAGTTAATTCCGAAGGAGACAAATCTGCTGCCAAACTATCCCAATCCGTTTAACCCTGAAACTTGGATACCATTTCAATTAGCTACCGCTGGAACGGTTGTGTTAACGATCTATGATAGCCACGGTCGGGAGGTTCGTCGGATCGATTTAGGGCATCAATCATCTGGTTTCTATCTCAGCAAGTCGCGTGCTATTCATTGGGATGGAACTAATCAGACTGGTGAATCGGTCGCCAGTGGCATCTACTTTTACCAACTATACGTTTCATCGCCTGGAGATCTTACCGTTACCGCCACCGAGTTTTCTAGATCCCAGAAATTGGTCCTGCTCAAGTAAAGTTAGCAGGGTCACGATTGTAAATCTCGTGCCAATTGGGTGATCATCTCCTCCATATTGGGAAAAGCATCGGGTTGCTCTGGTGATAAGTCGGCCAACTCCGTCTGGCTAATAAACCGGAAAATGTCGGCGGCTCCGGCTAAGATATGTGGGGTGAGACCCACATCTGCAAAGGTGACTGCGATCTCCTCCATTTCGCCGATCCACCGTCTCGACTTAGACGGTAAGGAAGGCAAACCTTTCTGCATGCGCTGATAGAGTGCTGTCTGGCTGAGTTCAAACTCTTCAGCCAAATCAGACGAAACACCCAAAGTCTCTGCTGCTGTCAATAATTCGGCACAAAGTGCCGTCAACCCCTTGGTTAGAGCAGCATAACACATCTTGATAGCAGAGGCTTGTCCAATCTCTTGACCTAGTGGTCGAATCTCTAGACCGTATTGATTCAAGATATTGAGTTGCCCGACATTCGGGCCAGAGGCGTAAAAACGGGTAGATCCATCAGATCTTGGTGGTGGTCCAATAATCGAGGCGTCCAGGAAATTTCCCCCTACATTCTTGATAATCCGATCGATCTGCTTAGCTGTTCTGGGAGCAACAGCATTGCAATCGACGTATAGCACGTCGGCTTGAGTAGTTGCCTCTACAGAGGAAATTGCCCCCGCCACCTTTTGAGCTGCTTTTAAGGCTTGTGCCGGAACAAGGATGGACAAGATCAGATCTGCTTGCTCCACCAGATCGGCGTAAGAGGGTAAATCGGTGACACCGGCCTTAGCGGCCAGTCTCCGAGTCCTCTGACTTCTCTCTGCGAGGCAGCTAACAACCCGCAATCCATGGTCGATTAAGACCCGGCTAACAACGTGCCCCATATCACCGGGGCTAATAATTCCAACTGTTATCTCAACTTTATTAGTTAATATGTCCATAGGTTTTTATATTCATGCGGATAAGTAGCGGGGTGAGTACTCACTACGACAGGGTAACCGATCCTTTCCGCAGGAAAAGTGGTGGATCGGTAGTTAGATCTAAGACAGTCGATGAAAGCTGAATCTTGGTTAGGCCCCCGTCCAAGACTAAAATGTCGCTACCAAGCTGATCTACCACACCTGAAACCGTTGTTGCTGGTGGATAATCAGAACGATTAGCACTGGTGGTGGCGATTGGTCCTCCGAAGGTATGGATTAACTGACAAGCCAGATCGTGGGCTGGCATTCTGACACCAACTGTCGATCGGCCGGCGGTAACTGCTGTTGGTAGATGATCTTTGGCTTCAAGAACCAGCGTCAATGCGCCTGGCCAATGCTGTTCAGCCAATTCAAAAAATAGGGGTGGGATATCTTCAGCAACCTGTTCTACTTGATCAACCGCAGATACCAAGAGCGGAATCGGTTTATTATCCGGTCGTCCCTTGAGATCGAATAATTGTTGGATGGCATCTGGGTTGAATGGGTCAGCGCCAACACCGTAGACGGTATCGGTGGGAAAGGCGACCACCTGACCCAACTGCAAAAGTTGGGCTGCTGTTATCAGTAAATCAGACACCGGAGCAGCACTATCGTCCAATTTCGGAATTGGCCGAAGCATTGAGATCAAGTTCATCCCGTTGACCCTGAAGATATTTATGGTAGGCCAGTCCTGCAATCATGGCGGCATTATCGGTACAGAGCCGAATGGTAGGATAGAATACTTTGGCACCGATCGTTGTTGCCACTTGCGTCATCTCTTTTCGCAAACGGCTGTTAGCGGCTACCCCACCGGTCAAGGTAATGGTTTCAACCCCTCTCTCTTCTGCCGCTCGAATGGTTTTGGTAACCAGGACATCGACAGCCGCTGCTTGAAAACTGGCGCTAATGTCTTCGATCGGCGGCAAGGTTTGGTTCTGTTTTGCTTTTTCCACAAAGTTCCGTACCGAAGTCTTAATGCCACTGTAGCTAAACTGATAATTCCCGCTATTCAACATTGGACGTGGAAAGTGAACCGCTGTATCCTGTCCTTGTTGTGCCAGATCATCGATTACTTTACCACCTGGAAACCCCAACCCCAGATACTTGGCGACCTTATCGTAGGCTTCACCCGCCGCATCATCTTGTGTACTTCCTAAAACCTGGTAATTTTGCCAACCAGCAGGTACTTCAACCAATAGGGTATGTCCCCCAGAGACCGTTAGACAGATATGGGGAAAGGTAAGTTGATCGTGTTCCATGTAGGGAGCATAAATATGTCCCTCAACGTGATTAATTCCCAATAGCGGTAGATCATAGCAGTAGGCCAGACTCTTGGCGGCTGAGACACCGACAAGCAAAGCACCAATCAAACCTGGTCGATTGGTAACTGCAATTGCATCTAGATCGGCTAAAGAGGTGTCAGCAGTTGCTAATGCTTCGTCGATAATGTAGTTTATCAATTCCACATGTTTTCGCGAAGCCAGCTCAGGGACAATACCGCCATATTTTTGATGAAGATCAACTTGCGAGGAGATGATGTTAGATCGAATCTTCCGTCCATCTTCAACTACTGCGACCGAGGTGTCATCACACGAGGTATCAATACCCAAGATTTTCAAACTTACTTATAAACCTCTAGTTCCCATTTGTATTGACAAAGCTTTACAATCCACCTTCCATTTGACCTAAAAAAGCGTCAATCATGCTGTAAAGTTGTTTTAACTCTATCAGGGAGATAAATACCCGCAACTCCAAACCGTCGTTTTTTGGGGCAGCACCAATCATCAAGCTATACGTTTGTGGAATACTTGCCAACATGGCACCAACCATACCGGCGTTAGGGTTACTTTGAGCCACCAAATTCAAAACCTGATTGACGATGGTCATAGGTGAAATTGCTACTGCCCCGTAGCCTTCAGTATCCAATACCTCCATCATGCGGGTATAACCAGTATTTTCATCAAAACCGTTATCCAGACCAAGGGTTGTATCAACGATGCTTTTGATAGCTCGTGGCGTTTCAGCTGTCGAAATGATCAGCAAGTCTTCTGCGATGACATGGTAGACATATAGCTCGTCAGGTAACATCATCTCTAACTGTTGACCGCCTGGATTGTCCGGTAAGTTTGTCACATTTGGCAGGATGTGGCTCTTGATCTCCACACCTTCATATACTTCAGTCGGGCCGGCGACAACTTTACCCTCTGGAGCCAAACCCATTGCTTTATAAATGATAGAACCGCTGCCATACATTGACGCAATATAGCCATCACCCAGCAGTTTGATGAGTTTTTTCTGATCTTTGATCTGGAAAATCTGGCTTGAATCTGGAAACATCGAACTTGTGATGTCAAAGCTGTTTGCGAATAGGGGATCAACCGTAGCGTAAAACGCTGCCAGTAAAGTGACCACTTCTTTTCCTAATGATTCAGCATTTTCAGGCAATTTAGCCGCTCCAGACTGTTTGACCATCTGCATAGCCATTTTCATCCAGTATTGTGTCAATTCAGCAATTTGATCGGGATTGATATTCCCACCAACAACGAGGCCACTATTTTGTGGTACGTATTGCAACAATGGGAAGTTTCTAGCTTTCCCTTTTATAGGCTCCAGGAACTTAGCTATTTCGCTATCCTCCACCATCTGTATAAATGGCGTCAGCAAAACCTCTCCATCCTGATGTTGAAGTGTTAGGCTGAGAGACCTGATCTGTTGCATCCAATTCCAAAACAACTCAAATGCAGCCCCCTGCTCACTTTCGTGGCCCCATTGGTCCATTGCCTCGGATAATAGTTGTTGGTTGTCTTGTACCAGCCGCTGAACGGCAATGTAAGCGGCCACGTCATTAACGCCAGAAGTGAGATCCAACTTCAGATCAGCGAAATTAGCGCCTTTCAAAAAAGATCTATTTTGCTTTTGATATGTATTGATTACTTTTTCGCAAATCTGCTGGTTGGCCGAATAAACCATTACGTCGTCTAAAAATACAAAACAGGCTGTTTCACCCTCCCCAGTTGCCTTTCGGTAGGTAACACCGTTGTGGGTAATTTCCTCTGTTCCTCCCTGCTCTTGATCCAGCATTTGCTGAAACATATCTTGATCAGCGATATGAATCGCTGCCGAAATTACAGGCTCGGATCCTTGGCTATTTTGATCGATAAAAATGGCAAAATCCTGGGATATATTAAGGCCGATTTCTTCCAACTCAGCTAAGCTTTCGAACCCAGCGTCAAAAGTATCCGCTAAAATTTCACCCAAGACCTCCTGGTTTGGATCAGTGGTTGGGTCCATTTCTGCTATTAAACTGCTAACTTCCTGGTTAAAACCTTTGAGGTCTCCAATTCGAATGACCATAGCGGTATCAGCGGGAACTACTTCTAAGACGGAGTTGATTTTGGCCGAAGCCGAGATCGCCATCAAAACCAGTAACAGCCTTAAGGTTGATCTAACTATGTTTGATCGAGTGGACATTTGGGTATGTATATTAATTAGGTTCTTCCAGTGGCAAAGAACGTGCATGTGAAACTCCTGCGAGAATGTGGTTTGGCAATTGCCAGCATACTGTTGGATAGAGAAGAGATATTAAGCCATCTGCCTGATACTTATAAGATGCGATTATTGAAAACCCGGTAAACGGCCTATTTGCCGTTGGCGGTGAACATTGGTTATTGGCCATTGTTAGCCATGCTCTCAACTAGGTTGGGAGGAAGCAATCGTCGACCATCGGTCGGAATTAATTTGGTTGTTATCGGTTAGGACACCGATCTCTACCTCGTAGTGTCTACGCCCACCGGGTTCAAGATGTTCGACCTCCCCCGCTGCTCGTTCGGTTGAACGCCCTGTTATACCACAATTGGCCGGTTCTAAACCGACGCAATAAATCGACTCGCCTAACATTTTCCATTGTACGAACTTGGGAAATTGCGTTTTGTGGTAGCGGACATAGATGCCAATTCCCCGTTTGTTTAAAGAAGTAGATCCCACTGCTCCGTCCAGATTAGAAGCATGCTCTCGGTTGAAATCACGATTGGCTAAAACCACATAGACGTGGTTGTTGTCATCAGCTTGCATATCATGTAAAAACACCTGCTCTTGAAAGTCGGGTTGTGGCCGGTCGAATTGGTCGTGTTGTCCTGTCGTCGTATGTTGATTGTTAGGATCTATATACTGTTTCACCCGTGTCGACGGGGCAAAAAACTCTGTTGATTGGTCTAGAATCGGCCAACCGATATTGATGTGGAACAGGATCATCAGCGGAGATTGTTGCCAGCCGATATTTTCCACTAGGTCTTCAATTTTGACTGAGTTACTGCCCAATTCAGTGCTAATTCGACGGGTTCTCTCTAAGTTATGACCAAAGACGGAGGTTTCGCGAACCTTTCCCTGTATCCAGATTTGATATCGATCTCCCTCCCAGCGTGTATCTACCCACACATTTTTGGCCGGAATATTGGATACCCGGCCGTGCAAACCAAGTTGTTCGTCCTCATCTTCATTGGCAGGCCCAACATTAACCATGCCACAAGTAGCCAATAATCCACCATAAAAAGAACGTAACCATCCGTCACCTTGCATCTCATAAAAATGGGGGGACACGTCTCCTGTACTGGAACGCCAGCAGAGAGGAATACCTCGATAGCTAGCGAACGAAATATCCAGGCCACGATCCGGGAGTACCGTAAAGAAGAAGCCTGTTCCAGTATAAAAATCTACCGCTGAAACCCCCTTTTCATTCCCTTCAGTCCGAGTAGATCTTCTAAACCCAGCGATTTGTGAAATGTCGCCGACACGTTTCAGCAGATCTGATCTGAGCAGTTCTTGTCCATAAACTTCAATCATAATCTTCTCCTTTGAACAAGGCTGTCTTTCATTTAAAGTTGTTGTTCGATATCAATGTCAAAAGTCTCTACCCACTTACTTTGGTACGACATTGACTTCGAAATTGGCGAAGATACGATCGATATCGTATCGAATCTCGTCTGACAGTTGCCAACCAATAGCACCCATATTGTCTTCGACTTCGCTAATTCGACGCGCACCGACCAAGGCTGTGCTGACAGTCGGGTTGGACAACACCCAATTCAACGCCAGTTGAGGCAGCGATTTCCTCAGGTAATCGGCAATCTTCTGAATTTCATCGACCACCGTCAAATTCCTTTGAAAGACACCTTCGGCGAACAGTTTGAGCGAAAAGTTTCCTCCGCCATGACGGCGCCAGTCATTATCACCAAACTTTGTTTCCGGTGTAAACACACCAGTCAATAGGCCGTAGGCTAAGGATCCATAGACCATCATGCCAATTTGCTGCTCCTGTGCCAAAGGGAAAACAAACTTTGCCATTCGTTGGTCGAACAGATTGTATCCGTACTGTAAAACGTCAATACGCCGGATCTCCATCACTTGAGTAATCTCAGCTGGAGTAAAATTAGAGAGGCCAATATATCTTGCCTTACCTGATTGAACAACCGTTTCTAAGCCACGCATAGTCTCTTCGAACAGCGTTTCACGATCAGGCCAATGTACCATGTAGACATCTATATAGTCCGTTTTAAGCCGTTGGAGACTCCCTTCGATCGCGGTCTCTATCATTTGTGGGCTACTGT
>Ga0066832_10000419_pt1 | contig 13149 bp, 7 predicted proteins | sample ETNtaG_35_FD_66731 | JGI IMG/M metagenome (GOLD analysis project Ga0066832, IMG submission 66731) | Marine microbial and viral communities from oxygen minimum zone, Eastern Pacific Ocean - ETNP201306PF51B | ecosystem: Environmental > Aquatic > Marine > Oceanic | place: Pacific Ocean: Eastern...
AGTACGTGTGGTCGAGCACAAAGATCGGATTAAACTGAAACTGCCCAGCCAATGGCCGGTGAAATCATGGCCGCACAGTGTGACGGAAATCCTGTCTCAAGTTCCACCGTCGCCATGGCGGGAAACCGCCGGATCGGTCTCCGTTCCGAATAGATTCGAGCTATCCTCGAAAGGAAAATGGATAGCTGTGTCCTGCCAGGATAAAAACGACACATCAGGCGGAAATCGGTGTGCTTTTTCATCCACTGAGGCATTTAATGTTGGTAAAAGCAGAATCAAGCATCTGTTGGCCATAAATACCGAGTGAATAACTGAAGTTATACCCCCAGCAGAATGATTTATGAAACATTCAGGTGAACTCTCTGCTAAAATTTGGTTTGGGTTTGGGCTTTGTCTGTGTCAACTTCAGGTGCCTCGGCCAGGTCAGTTAGAGTCCCTATCTATCGAGGCTCGAACCATGGTTGCCTCGATTTCCCCTGGCTAACACGAATTAGACTGAATAGGCAACGGAGCCGTCCTCACGAAGCAGGGTTTCCGCTGTATTCATCGGCTGAAATGGGGTTCGGGCAAGCAGATCTAGATCCAGTTCAACACCAAGCCCCGGGACTTCGGGAATCGGAATGTATCCTCCGTCCCTCTGGTAGCAGGTGGTAAAAAAGGCGTATTGGTCAGATTCGTCGTCTTTGGTGTATTCCTGGGTGATGAAGTTGGGGATACAGGTATCGAGATGAAGAGAAGCGGCCGTAATTAAGGGACCGAGGAAGTTGTGTGTCACCACAGCACTGTGATAAGATTCGGCGATGGCCGCAATCTTTTTGCAGTGGCTGAGTCCACCGGCCAAAGCCACATCCGGGCGGACATACTGCGGGCCTCCGTGTTCTAACAGCTCTCGAAATTCCCAGATTGTCGTCAGCCGTTCACCGTTTCCGATGGGAATATTGATTCGTTTGGCCATTTCTGCCTGCGAGACAACGCTGTCGATCTGGATTGGATCCTCAATAAAGTAGAGGTTATATTCGGTCAGGGCCTCGGCCAAGGCGATGCTGTTCATCGGCGTTAGCTTGCGATGGACTTCGGCAATTAGATCCAGTTCAGCCCCACCGCCTTCACGTGCCGCTGCCACTATCTCACAAACTGACTTAATCATCCGGTCTTGCGTCATATCCTGGTAGCCGTCGAGCAGTGGATCGAACTTAATGGCGGTGAAACCTTCGGCTACCGCCTCTTTTGCCGCCTGGTACATGGCCTCAGGTGTGGGTTGATCTGCCAGCAGATGCAAGCGTATTTTGTCTCGACAGTTACCACCCAGCAATTCCCAGACCGGTACGCCAAAATGCTTGCCCTTAATATCCCATAGCGCGATATCGATCGCGCTGATGGCGCCTGAGAGTGCATTCCCCTTAAAAGGGCTCATTCGATACAGATACTGCCAATGATGCTCGATCCGAAGTGGATTCTGACCAATCAGGTATTGTTGAAAACGTTTCACGATTGCTTCCACAGCTTCTGGGTAACCCCAGTAGGCAGTCTGTCCTAATCCGCTGATACCGTTATCGGTGCGGATCTGTAAAATGTATCCGTTACCTGCTAAAAACGAATCGATGCACTCAATCTTCATGCGTATGCCCCCCTTGTTGCGGTTCCTCAGTTGTCGTTTCTTCAGTCTTTTTAACCACCAGGCAACGCGCGATAATGTCGTGAAGAGTCTGCCGGCGACTGGTGGAAAGTACCATCACATAACCGTAAAAGAGGGTACAGGCTGAAATTATTTTGGCAAAATGGCGAATCGATGCCCGCGCTAGCGTAATTGGCTGGCCCTCCAAATCCGTAACTACCAACCCCATTATCCGTTTACCCAAAGTGGCCTGGCTTTCAGAACTTTCCAGAAAGGTAAAGTAAAGCCACTCAAGGGCGATCGGAAGCAGCGACAGGGTTAACCGCTCCTGTGGCGTGAGTGACTGTAACACCTGGACCATCTCCGCTAGAGAAGACCATTCCAGTCTCTCCGGCGGAATACCGACCGCAATCCATGCCAGGCGGACAACCCCCTGCATCAAAAAGCCATCGATCAGAAAAGCAATTACCCGTCGCCAAAAAGTCCGATTTTTTCCTGTTTTTCCGTCTGTATCCTGCATCGGACCTACAATGTCATTAGCGAAGATTGGTCTTCGGCTTCTAATTCAGTGGTGAAGGGTTTAGTGGTGAGAGGAGGGCGGGCAGCAAAAGTTAGCCGTTGGCGCCGTTCCAGTTTAACACGATCGAGGCAGTAGTTGTCGTTTCGGTTGTGCGGTAGCGTGCGGATATCGGCTGGATGCCAGATGTGGTAGCCGGTATCATCCGGTAGAGAGATAAAAATCGGTGACTCTTCTACGATATTCCCCTGACCGAAAAACTTACCTTCAGTATAACGACTGGATCGCAATGTTAAGGGATCAATAGCGTCCAGATATGCGTCCGACTCTTGATCGGCTAAGGCATTCGCGATGAAAACAGTGTCATCGCAGTTGAAAGTATCCCCCTGTTCTAACGCGAATACAGCAGGGGCAGTACAATATGTCATCTGTCCAGCACTTCAAATCCAAGTCTTGAATAAAATGGCGTAGCGCGAATCTGTTTATTGGCCAGTTGCATCGGTGTGTATAGATCTCCTCTAAATTGAAACGGTTGATTTTATCAGTATATTGACCATCTCGGTGGTTGTCAAGAGGGTTGTGATTTGACCCAGTTTTCAGGGGAAAAATCATAAGATCTGAAAAATGTTTTGCCCTAAATTAGAAATACAAGTAAAATGTAGGTAGGAATCAACAGTTTGGTGTTCTGTTGGCTCAGATTACCAAATGGACACCTTTTGAATCCACACTCTTGATTGCTATAGGCTGAAAAGTAGAGGAGAGTCTAATGCACATTACCTTGGAACAGTGGGAATATTTTGACCGGGAGGGTTACGTTCGCCTCGGTCAGGTGGCTAGCGATGGTCAGTTGGCCGCTATGCAGCAACGGATCGACGATATTATGCTCGGTACTGCTCCCGTCGATTATAGTCAAATGGCGATGCAACTGGATAGGGAACCCGGCACGGGTAGGCCCGGCCCCCAGAGCAGAGGCCATAAAGGGGCTACCCTATCGTACCGTAAGATCCAGCAACTGGAGTTTGATCCGATCTTCTTGGAATACATGAAAAATCCGATTTTTGAGGAGATCTGCCAACGAACTTATGGGGTCAAGGCTCCGGTCAACTGTTTTCGGGCTATGTTTATGAACAAGCCGGCCCACGAAGGCACCTATCTGGTGTGGCATCAAGATCGGTGGACCAACTTGGATCGGGATCCCCAAATTACGATTTACACGGCACTGGATCCTGCTACTGTTGACAACGGTTGTATCCATATTATTCCACGATCTCACCAAAGGCTGATCAACCCATCACACGGCTCCGGTTTCCTAACCGATGAACAGATTGAAGAGATCGTGATGAACACGAAACATTTACCGGTAGAGCTATCGGCGGGTGAGGTTGTCCTTTTGCACAACTGGACACTGCACAGTTCTAGTACCAACCAGACCGAGATCCCACGTCGCGCTTTCAGTATCTGTTACATGGATGGTGAAACCCAGGCCAAAGGCGGCGGAACATATACGCGTATTTTCGGCCAAGGAGCGCTGACACTTGAGCAACTCCAGAGCCGTTGACGGGCTGCCAATTCGGCGGATGGGGCGTACCGGGATGACGCCGACTGCACTCGGCTTAGGGGCAGCCTGGCTAAACCAGTGTTCAGAATCGGAGACGATTTCGACTATCCTTAGGGCTATTGAACTGGGTATCAACTATATCGATACCTACCCTGGTCACAACGAGGAGCGATGGGGAAAAGCCCTGCAAAACGGGCGACGAGAGCAGATCTACCTGCAGGCTAAAGTCGGAACCCATCCGCAACGCCGTAAGGATTTTTCGGTCGAAGGAACACGTTGGAGTGTAGAGCAGAGTTTGCGCAGTCTGCAGACCGATTATCTGGATGCGGTACTGATCCATGACCCAATTCAGATCGAAGATGCGATTGCACCGAATCGAGCCCTGGATGAACTGGTTCGGATGAAAGAGGCAGGCCTGATTGGCAGTATCGGTCTGGGCGTTCGCTCACACGACTTCCACCGCTCTGCTATCGAGACCGGGCAGATCGACATCATCCTGACCTTTCTCGATTACACCCTTTTGGACCAGTCGGTGGCGGAGACCACTCTACCTCTAGCCAGACAACACGATGTCGGCATCATCCTGGCCAGCGTTTTTGGTATGGGGTTACTAACCGGCCTCGAGCCCGATCTCGAGTCGGACCGGCGGCATCCAGATCGAGAGCCGATTGCTCACCGACTCTGGCAGTGGTGTCAAACCGAAGGACTTAACATCCGCCATCTGGCCATGCAGTTTTGCCTGCAAGCGCCCATCGACGGTATCGTGATGTTCGGTCCATCTAGCATCCAACACGTTGAGGAGGCCGTCCAGGCGGCAAAGGCTAATGTTCCCTTCCACATCTGGCAAGAGTTGGAAACCGAATTCGGCATTAAGCTGGGGACGGGTTTCGATCGTGCATAAGTGTGAGTGAAGGCATAAGTAAATCTAACGAAAAAACGCGGGAAAGTCGGCGTCTGGCTGGTAGAACCGAGCGGAAAAATAATAGCGTTATTGACCGTCTGGATAGCGGTCGACTGGTTGATAATGGGATGCATCAGTGCCGATACAGTCAAGGTGGATGCCACCAGACGGCAGAGGCGTTGGCTGCACCGATTATCGAGGTTAGAAATATGGATCCATTGAAAGAGGCTCCGGCACCTTGGCAGATTGAGGTGAGCGAGGAACTGTAGGCACAGGTTTCGGTATTATTACTATAACTACCGCTGGCCACCGACCAGTTAGAAGAACGGGCTGGCTAAGCGGACAGCGTAACAATCATCATTTATTAACTACTATTTGTTAACGTACGGAGTTTATCTACCATGAAGTTTGCTTTTATGACCTTTTCATGTCCCGGCTTAAACCTGGACCAAGTGCTGGCCATGGCGCAAGAGTTTGGCTATGACGGGATCGAACCCCGCGTCAGCGCTAACCATCAACACGGAGTAGAGTTTGAGATAACAGCCGATCAACGGGCGCAAGTTAGACAGAAAGCCGACGATTACGGAGTAGCGATGGCCTGTGTGGCCACCTCCTGTCGCTACGCTGACCCCGACAGCCAGGAAGAGATGGTGCAGGATACTCACCGGGCTATTGATCTGGCCGCCGACATCGGTGCCTCACGGATTCGCGTTTTTGGCGGTCAGTTGGGCCAGGGTTTAAGTCGCCAACAGGGAATCGACCTGGTGGTGACGGCGTTGGCATCGGTGGCCGATCATGCCGCCGAACGGGGAGTTGATGTTTGTGTGGAAACCCACGACGATTGGTGTAATCCGGTCGATGTGGCCGCGGTTATGCAGGCTGTCGATCATCCCAATATCGCTGTTAATTGGGACATCATGCACCCTGTCCGCCGTCAATTTGCCAGTATCGAAGAGTCGTTCGAGATATTGCGTCCCTGGATCAAACATCTGCATATTCACGACGGTGACGCAGACAATCAATTGGTGCCGATCGGCACTGGCCAAATCGATCATCGACAAGCCATGCAGTGCTTAGCGCCTATCGACTACGAAGGATATCTCAGCGGCGAGTGGATCGGCTGGTCGGATCCCTATCGAAACCACCTTAAGCGAGAATTGGAAACACTACGCCAATATCAGGCTGAAATCAAGAAGTAGTCAGGCGAGAAAGCTGAACTCAGTCTTCAGTATCAGAGCCAGAGAAATTCCTGACTCTCACCCTCGATCCCCGATTTGGCAGGGACAGCCCCAGGAACAAATATTAGGAGAATTTCGATGACAGACGAGCATACCCCCAATAAGGGTCGGGGACAAGTTTTATGGGCGATTATGGGGGTAATGGCACTTGTCATTGTAGCAGGCAGCGTTCATATTCTCAATCTTCAACGCCAAATCGATGAATCTGTTGCTACTCAAATAGACAGGCCGGTTGATCAACCTGCGGATCCTAAAAAGACAACAGTTCAGATTAATAATTTCCATCCACAGGGCATTGTTTCTCAGCATACCAACTTTGCGATCATCTTCTCGGCACCGGTGGTCGAGACCACTCTGATCGGTCAGGATCTGATCGATCAACCCCTCCGTTTTAACCCTGAGCTACCGGGCAAAGCGCGCTGGAGTTCAGAAAATCAGCTTAAATTTTTCACCGAAGAGGTATTGCCACCATCCACTGCCTTTACTGTTGAGATATTGCCAACCGCTGTTGATAATGAAAAGTTTAGTCTGATCGGTGAAACACGCTTTGAGTTTGCCACCAAAAGAATCAGCGTCAAAAACGCAGACTTGCGTTTTGAATATCAGTCCAAGAAAGCCGTTCGGGCTAAATTGATAGGGAAAGTCGAGTTCAACCACCCGGTCGAGATCGAAACATTCCAACAATTCACCAGCGTTGGATACAATCGTAGTTCAAAAGTCGACGCCGATGGCCACATCGGATTTCAACTGGTTTATCCTGTACCGACAGCGGATAGTAATCTGGTTAGCACGGTCTTTGACTTTGAAACAGTGGAGTTAGAACGCGGCGATAAAGATCAGCACTTAGTGTTACGGATTGAAAAAGGGTTAAAACCAGTGGATGGCCGTCTCGGTTTGCAATTTGACTATACTTCGGAGTTGGCACTACGTAGTCGAGGTGAATTGGTAGTTGAAAACGCGTTCTCTTCCGAGGGCAATACAGGCCAATACCTACAGATTGAATTCAACACAGATGTCGAACCGGAGAGCCTGAAGCCGTTCGTGAAGATTCGTCCGGTAGGCAATCAGATATTATCGACTCAGGATCTGCAGATTACCTCTCGTTATCGCCGCACGCTGTATGTTCAAAGTTCTGCTTTCAAGCCGGGCAACCGTTACCAGTTAGAGATTCTCGGTGGGCTGACTGCTGTTGACGATACTCGACTGAAGAAAACTTTCCAGCGGACAGTTGAGTTCGCCAACCTGAATCCGAGTCTGCACTTTTTAGGCGACGGAATGTATCTGGCTCGCGACGGGCAGATGAATGTCGGTTTAGCTACCATTAATGTGGAAAAGGTGCAACTGGAGATCTATAAAGTTTTTCTCAACAACGTCAACTATCTGGCCTATAGAGGTTGGTCGCAATGGACAAGCCGCGAGCTAGGTCAGATGATATTGAGTAAGGAACTGGAGACTGCTTCGGTCAAAAACGATCAGGTGGTTACCCCGATCTCCCTCGCCAACTATATCGATGCAGGGCGAAAGGGCATCTTCTTGGTCAAGGCTCGAAAATCGGACCAGCGATGGTTGGATGCCACGCGATGGGTAGTGGTAACCGACTTAGGCATTATCGCCAAACGATCGTCGGACGAACTGCAGGTCTGGGTCAACTCGTTGCAGTCACTGAAACCGGTGTCCGGTGTAACGGTTAAACTGGCCAGCAAAAATAACCAAACCTTGCTAGAGGGTAAAACAGATGGCCGGGGATATGTCAATTTCACCAACGTTAAACAAAAAATCGAAGGGTTTGAGCCGTTTCTAATTACAGCCCAACAGGGAGAGTTAGAAACAGGTGATGACTTCTCTTTCATTCAGTTGGATAAGACGCGGATTTCGTTGACCGATTTCAGGGTGAGTGGTGCTCCCTACCTGGCCGATGGATATGAGGCCTTCCTATATTCAGACCGCGGTATCTATCGTCCAGGTGAGAGGGTCAACTTGGTGTCCGTGGTCCGGGATCAGAAGAACCTGCCGCCACCACCGTTTCCGATGCTAATGCAGGTGCTGGGACCGGAGCAACGGATTTTCCGCGAAATGAGATTCCAACCGGGTGGTCTCGATTGGCAAGGTAGCAGCGAGTTTCAGTTGGATTTACCACCTTACGCCAAGACCGGCGGCTATACGGCCAGGTTAATGGTGGCTGGGAAAGAGATTGGTCAGCAACAGTTTCGAGTGGAGGAGTTTATGCCTGATCGGATTAAGGTCAAGGTAGACACCCCCCAGTTGGCCTACCAACTGGGCCAGGAGTTCACAGTAGAGGTGGAGGGGGTCAATCTGTTCGGGCCACCGGCAGCCGGCTTCAAGACCGCGGTTGTCTGCGATATCGAAGCCGACGATTTTCGTCCCACCGATTATGCCTCTTTTACCTTTGGTGATCGTGAGCGATCCTTCAAAAGACAACGGCTAAATCTGGGTGAATCTAAACTGGATGAAAAAGGAAAGGGCCTCTTTTTACTCAGTCTACCTGCAGTCATTGATGCCCCTTCATCGCTGAAGGGCATTATCAGCAGCACGGTGAGCGAGCCGGGCGGCCGGTCGGTTAGTGACTACAAAAGGATCACCATTCATCCCTATACTCACTATGTCGGTCTGAGAGTCGCCTTCGACGGTTATGCTCAGATGGACCAGCCGGCTAAGATCGAGTTTGTGGCTGTCGATCAAGAGGGGCAACCAGTAGCGGGTCGCAATCTGCAGATCCAGGTCTTCAAGTTACAGTGGCACTCGATTCTCCGTCGAGATGATCGTGGGCGATATCGTTACCGGTCGGAAAAACAGCCGTATGAACTGAAAACCGAACCGCAAACGTCAACCGATGGCACCGGTAGCTACACCTTTGTTCCTAGCGAGTATGGTGAATATCAGGTAGTGGTACGAGACCTGGATAGCGGCAGTCGAAGTTCGATCGATTTCCATACCGGCGGATGGGGCTATTCGCCTTGGGCTATGGATAACCCAGATCGGCTGGATCTGGTGTTGGATCAAACAACCTACCAACCGGGAGAAACAGCGCAGGTACAGGTCAAAGCCCCCTTTGCTGGTAAACTGCTGCTAACTGTCGAACAGGGGCGGGTCCTTGAGTGGCGGACGGTTTCGATGCCGAAAAACAGCACTACGGTTAAAGTACCCATCAAATCCGGCTTTTCGCCCAACGCCTACATTTCGGCGATTCTGATTCGTTCGGTTCAATCGCTGGAGAAACATGCGCCGGCCCGGGCCTTCGGTGTCGTACCTCTTCGGATCGATGTCTCCTCCAAGCGGCTGCAGGTTGACCTGAAAGCACCGACGGAGAGCCGCCCCAATCAGCCGTTATCGGTCGATTACCGGGTTCAGGCCGGGTCGTCTGTTAAGTTGGAGCAGTGTCGTCTGACCGTTGCAGCGGTCGATGAGGGGATCTTACAGTTGACTGACTTCCAAACTCCGGACGCACAGGCCTACTTTTTCCGCCAGCGCCGACTGGGTACCGTCTCTCACGACCTGTATGCTAGCATTTTACCAGAAGTAGAGGCTGCAACCGGCCAATCGAGCACCGGCGGTGACGGTATCGAGGCTCAGCGCAAAAAGCGGCTCAGTACCACTAGCATACAGCGGGTCAAACCGGTTGCGCTGTGGTCCGGGTTAGTTGCGCCCGGCGCCGACGGTACCGGGTCTGTCACCTTCGACCTGCCCCAGTTCAACGGTAAATTGCGATTGATGGCGGTGGCTGTGCTAGACGATCATTTCGGTGCCACCTCATCTTTTGTCACCGTTAGAGATCCGATTGTGTTGACCCCAACTTTCCCTCGCTTCCTGGCGGGTGGAGATAGGGCCACTATACCGGTTCGCGTCTTCAATGGAACCGGTCGGGAAGCGATGATCGAGGTTAATCTAACAGCCAGTAGTTTGGCACAGATTCAAAACGATTCTCTTCAGTCTATGACTGTGGTTGAAAACAAGGAACAGCAGATCGAGTTTGTGATAGAAGCACAAAATGCCATCGGCGCCATCCAGTTTGATCTAACAGCCACGGATGGCGATGCCTCTACGGCAATGAAGGTAGAACTCCCACTCCGTCCAGCCGCTCCGCTAATCACGCGTACCGGTACGGAGGAGATTTTGGCTGACCAGCCCGGTACCTTTACACTACCAGCCGATTTTCTTCCCTCGACCGAACGATTCGAAGTCTCTCTGTCCCCTTTCCCGATGATGCGATTAGCCGGAGGTATCTCGTACCTCCTCCGCTACCCGCACGGTTGTATAGAACAGACCACCTCCCGTGTCTTTCCACTGCTTTACTTTTCTGAACTGGCCCGGACGGTGGAGCCAAAGCTATTCAAAGCAAACAAAGCCGACTATTTTGTGACCGAGGGTATCGCTAAACTGGAGAGTATGATGATGCCGAACGGTTACTTTTCCTACTGGCCAGGTGGATCTTACACCAACTATTGGGGTAGCATCTACGCTTCGCACTTTCTGGTCGAGGCCAGGAAAGCGGGTTACCAGGTCTCAGATCGGGTTTACAATTTAATGCTGACCGGGCTCCGTCAGGAAACTCGCCGAGACTTTACCCTCGACTCCAATCGAAGGAACGGTGACCGAAGGAACGACCTGGAGAAGGCCGCTTATGCCTGTTATGTTCTAGCTGCGGCTCAACAACCTGAGATGAGTACTATGAACTACTTGAAAAGTCGTTATCTAACCGGTTATAGCCTGTATCAGTTAGCAGGATCTTTCGGACAGGTGGGCAACCCGACAGTAGCGTTGGCCATGATCCCGGCCACAGCGCCTGCTGCGGGCAATCGACGTGAGACCGGCGGCAATTTTAATTCGCCCATCCGCTCCCAGGCCATCATGCTGGATATTTTGTCAGAACTGAGTCCAAACCACGCTTCGGTACTGACCTTGGTTAAGAGCCTGATGGACTCCGTTTCCAATAACAATCGATGGTACACGACCCAGGAGAATGCCTTTGCTTTCTTGTCCCTAGGCAAGATCTTGAAGCAACAGGCCAGCCTGAGCTACACGGGAACGATGGCGGTCAACGATCAAACCTACCAGCGCTTCAACGATCAGAACTATCACTACGGTGAGGATAGTTGGTCCGGGGCTGAAATTGGGGTGCAGATAGAGGGAGACGGAACGTGTTATCTGCGCTGGGTAGCGGAAGGAATTCCATCTGATAGCCAGGTCGAGTATTTCGATAAAGGGATCCAGGTCCGTCGTCGATACCTGACCGAAGATGGAACGCCGATTACCAACGACCGTTTCCCACACGGTTCGCTAGTGGTAGCCGAGATTGCAGTCAAAGCCCTGGAAGAGAGTCTGGACAACGTGGTCGTAACCGATGTCTTACCTGCCGGGTTTGAAATCGAGAATCCGCGGATCGAATCCAGAGCCGGTATTCCGTGGATTCAAGACCAGAATTTCACCCCTAGCTATATCGATATTCGGGACGATCGGTTAATTTTCTTTGGTTACTTCAAGCAGAATCAGCAGACGAAGTTCTACTACGCTCTACGGGCTGTAACCGAAGGTCGGTTTGCCTTGCCACCTGTGGCTGCAGAGGCCATGTACGATCCATTCAAAACTTCTGTCTGGGGAAGTGGGTCAATCGAGGTAGTCGATGCAGATCCCAGTTCTGAGCCAGAGAAATGACCCCTGTCGCGGCTTCCGACTGTAGGACACCTTCGGTAGTTCCCGCCAAAGTCAATAGATGAGCAATTTTCTATCTGTTATAACCGTTGTTCGATGAGAGGATGAAATGAGCAAACGGCGTCGGCGAGAATGGTTTGACGATGACACCTTCTAAGATCCCAGATGATAAGATCAATTTTCTATTTAGATTCTCGCCTCAAGGTTAAATAACACGGATCCTCAATCCAAGGAGTTGCTGATGATCTCCCAGGTTTATTCCGAAGAAAAATTAAAATCGATTCTCATCCCTAGTGAGGAGTGGCAGCCATTTCCTACAGTTGAAGATCGTGATGCTTGGCAGAATCTTTCCAGCCAGATCCGTCAGGTTCATGTTGCTCGTGGTGATAGTGCCCTAGACTACCAATGGCCAACACTGCCGGCGACTCGCTTCCTGGACTTCGCTCGCCATGGGAATCGCAGCCGTTACCAAAACCTCTGTTTCGCCCGCCGAAATACACTTGTCGACCTTGTCATAGCCGAATGTATAGATGGGCAGGGGCGTTTCTTGGATGATATTACCAACGGTATCTGGGCCATCTGCGAAGAATCCTTCTGGGGAGTTCCGGCACATATTAGCGGGCAAAAAGCAGGTACAGGGTTGCCCGATATCAGCGAGCCCATTGTCGATTTGTTTGCAGCCGAAACCTCATCGCTACTAGCTTGGATAGCTTACTTGATTGGACCTCAACTGGATACGGTCTCTCCGCTGATAGTACCCCGCATCAAACTGGAAATCGACCGCCGGATTCTGACACCGTTGCTTCAACGTGATGACTTCTGGTGGATGGGATTCAATAGTCCTACCCGTCGTGTCAATAACTGGAATCCCTGGATATGCTCAAATTGGCTGGCCTCTACTCTACTTATTGAACAGGATGAAACCCTTCGGGCCCGATCAGTCTTTAAAGCGATTCAAGCACTTGATAATTTTATTGATCAATACCCACAAGATGGTGGGTGTGATGAGGGGCCAGGTTATTGGGGACGGGCAGGGGCCTCACTCTATGATTGCCTCGAACTCCTTTACAGTGCCACCGATGGTCAGATTAGCGTCTATGATCATCCATTGATCCGGAATATCGGTCAATACATTTACCGGGTACAAATCAATGACCGTTATTTCGTCAATTTTGCCGATGCTTCAGCCATGATCATACCTTCACCGGGAATTGTATACGGCTTTAGCAAGCGTATTAATGACGATAAGATGATGGCGCTTGGCACCTGGTCAGCGTACCAACAAGATATTTTACATAATGGCGTCAGTGACAGTATTGGGCGTCAATTGGTGACAATATCCAAGGTTGATGAAATCCTGGAGGGCAGTTCTTTACCACCTCTGCCACAGGATGTTTGGCTCGACCAAATCCAAGTGATGGCGGCCCGAGATCGGAGCGGATCTACGGATGGTTTTTTCGTTGCCGCCAAAGGTGGGCACAACAACGAGTCTCATAACCACAACGATGTCGGTAATTTCATCGTCTATCTGGATGGACTGCCGGTGTTAATCGATGCTGGTGTTGAAGCCTATACGGCAAAAACCTTCAGTTCCAGTCGGTATGAAATTTGGACCATGCAGTCTAATTACCACAATGTACCGACGGTCGCCGG
>Ga0066832_10000424_pt1 | contig 13111 bp, 9 predicted proteins | sample ETNtaG_35_FD_66731 | JGI IMG/M metagenome (GOLD analysis project Ga0066832, IMG submission 66731) | Marine microbial and viral communities from oxygen minimum zone, Eastern Pacific Ocean - ETNP201306PF51B | ecosystem: Environmental > Aquatic > Marine > Oceanic | place: Pacific Ocean: Eastern...
GCTCGGAATGGTGATCACGTTGCGCCAGTTGTTCAAACCCAGCGTGACACACCAATACCCCTACGAAAACGACTTTGAAATCAACGATAACATCCGTGAAATCCCGGTGGGTTTTCGAGGTCAACTCCATAACCGGGTGGAAGATTGCATTGTTTGTAAAAAATGCGCGCAGATCTGCCCTGTCGATTGTATTCATATTGATGCTCGCAAGCCTGAAAAAGGTGGAAAGATGTGGGAAAGTATGAATGTAGTGCATCTCAAAGATCAGACCCGGATTGTCGGCATCATCGATGGGAAACCACCGAAGAAGATTGAACCAGACATGCAGTTTACAATTCAGCATGCCAATCCGGAAGGAACAACCCATCCAGACATTCCGGCAGGCGCAACTGTCAAGATCAGTGGTGACAAAGTTGACCGAATCATCGACCGAAAAAAAGTGGTTCTGTTCATGGATCAATTCGACATCGACATGACGCTTTGCTTGTTTTGTGGCCTCTGTACAGAAGTTTGCCCAACCGAGTGCTTGACGATGAAGGACAGTTTAGAGGGAATTGAGTACTCTGAGTTTGATCGAGAAAACTTAATTTACAAGTTTGCCGATCCTACCCTCTATAAATAATATTAGATCTATTAACAGACGGTAAAGCCGCAGAGCATCTCCTCAAAATGGATTGGACACAAACGCTTTTTTGGTTCTTCTTTGCTATGACCATTGGTTCTGCTGTTTTTGTCGTGACAGTACGGAATCTAGTTCATGCTGCCTTTTGGTTAATGATTACCCTTTTTTGTGTCGCTGCTCTCTACGTGTTTCTGAAGGCCGATTTTTTAGCTGCAACTCAGGTTGTCGTTTACGTCGGAGGAATTTTGGTTCTGGTTCTATTTGGCGTCATGATGACCAGCGGGAAGTTAGATTTAAACTTGAAGTTGGAACGAGGACAGATGATTTCTAGCGGCATTATTTCGATCGCTTTATTGGCAATATTATTTCTGATAGTGCGTAGGACAAACTGGCAGACTGCCGAAACCCAGTTTGACAGTGAAGGAACGACCAGTTCAATCGGTGAGGCAATTATGGGGGAGTTTCTGTTACCTTTTGAGGTCGTTTCGATCGTCTTGCTTATTGCTCTGATTGGGGCTGTTTTAATTACACGAAAAGAGGTAAAGAAAGAAGATGCGGCTTGAGCACTATCTCTATATTTCTATTATACTGTTTTCGCTAGGAGTTTTTGCGGTCTTAACACGCCGTAATGCCATTAGCATTCTGATGGGGGTTGAGCTAATTTTAAACTCGTGCAACCTCAACTTCGTGGCTTTCTCCAGTTTTATCACCCGGGATATTACCGGGCAGATGATCGCACTCTTTGGTATTGTTCTGGCTGCGGCTGAAGCGGCTGTTTTCCTCTCCATTATCCTGTCGATCTACAATGAGTTCAGTTCGATTAACCCGGATCAAACCGATACGCTGAAGGGTTAAATTGGTGTCGCTTACATTAATGGAGTTCACTTAACATGTCGGTTGCTTCCTTAATCTTCACTATTCTTCTTTGCCCACTGGTTGCCTCTACTCTGTTTGGCTTTTCTGCTTTATTGGGCAAGCGTCTCCCTAGGCAAGACCTGATCTCTACGGCAGCAATATTAGTTGCTCTGGTCTGTTCTCTTTTGCTATTCGGACAGATTCTAGGCAATCCAGCTCTAAAGCAACCGGGTGGCATAGTTGATTCGATGGTAATTGATTGGATTGCTATCAGTGACCTCGAATTTAAGATGGGCTTCCTCTTCGATAGTGTGACAGGAGTCATGCTGATCGTTGTCACCCTGGTCAGTAGTCTGGTACACATCTTTTCTATGGGTTACATGCACGGTGATCCCTATTATCCTCGTTTCTTCGCATTTCTATCTCTGTTTTCGTTCTCGATGCTATTTCTGATTGTTTCTGACAATCTGTTGGGCATTTATATCGGCTGGGAGCTGGTCGGAGTTTGTTCCTATCTGTTGATCGGATTTTGGTTTGAGAAGGAGTCCGCAGCTGACGCCTGCAAAAAGGCTTTTCTAACTACCCGTGTTGGCGATGTGGGTATGTTCGTCGGCATGATGATGCTATTTGCCAAGTTTAAGACCTTGGTACTCTATGGTGAAGAAGGTATTTTTGAAGCCGTTTCACATCTTGGCTCTGAAGACATCTTATGGCTATCGGTTGCTGGCTGTCTAATCTTCTGTGGTGCAATCGGAAAATCAGCACAGTTTCCACTTCACACTTGGCTTCCCGATGCAATGGAAGGGCCAACGCCTGTGAGTGCCTTGATCCACGCTGCTACCATGGTGGCGGCCGGTGTTTACCTCACTGCTCGGATGTTCCCAATTCTGACGCCCGGATCGTCTCTATTTATCGCTTATATCGGCGGGATTACGGCGATCTTTGCAGCTACAATCGCCATCGTCCGTTGGGATATCAAGCGTGTTCTCGCCTATTCGACCGTCAGCCAACTTGGTTATATGATGCTTGCCATCGGTTCGGGGAGCTACGTGGCCGGGCTTTTTCACCTAACTACGCACGCCTTTTTCAAAGCGTTGCTTTTTCTTGGATCCGGTAGCGTAATCCATGCCCTGCACGTTCACCACGACGATCACAGTGAGCATTCAATCGAACGCGATGGGATTCCACCCGAACAGGACATGCGAAACATGGGCGGACTTCGGCGCAAACTGCCAATCACCTTTTGGACAATGCTGATCGCGACGCTTTCGATCTCCGGTGTGCCTTTTATTTTTTCAGGTTTTTGGAGCAAAGACGCAGTTCTTGGGTCAGCATTGGGAAAGGCAATGAGTGGAGGTTCAATTCACTACTATCTGCTGTTTGCAATAGCGTTAATCGCTGCTATGATCACTGCATTTTACATGTTCCGGCTGATCTTTTTGACCTTCTTCGGCGAACCTAAAAATCAAGAGATGTACGAACATGCTCACGAATCTCCGATGTCGATGGCGATTCCACTCATCATTTTAGCAATCCTATCTTTCCCAATTGTTAACAAATGGTCATTTGAAGATCTAATCATGCAACCAGATCAGCCACACATTCACGCTTCAACTCAACAAGCGTCGGCGCTCTACGCTGAAGCGGGGGCTTCAGATCACGACACCCACATAGCGGGGGATCATCAAGGCGATATTCACCACACCGCACACAATATCGCTATGGTCTGTTCCATTATCGTAGCAACACTTGGTATCCTACTTTCATGGCTACTATATGCCCGCCAACCAATGACAGAAGATCCGGTGGAAAAAGCTCTGGGGCCTTTCCACACAATCCTCTGGAACAAATACTATGTCGATGAGTTTTATAACGGCGTTATTGTCAAACGCATTACGCTGGGTTTATCTAATATTTTCGGCTGGATAGATTTCAGAATCGTTGATGGAATTGTCAATGTTGTTGCTTTTATTAATCGAGAGATTATCGCCGGCATCGTTGGGCTCTTTGATATGATTGTTATTGATGGAATTGTAGTTACGGTTGTCGGCAAAGGCATTCGAGCAATTGGTGTCCAGATTCGTCGGATTCAGACAGGTACTGTACAAAACTATCTTGCTGTTGTCTTGAGTGGTATCATTATTTTGGTTCTCCTATTCTTATCACTTCCCCGCTGGATACCGTAGTAAGGTGGCAAACCAAGCAGTGTACTTTATCACTTTATCGTGAGGCTTATTATCTTGCTTTATCTAAAAAGAGATACGTTATTTATATTGGAAGGAGCTTAGTCAATGTTGTTAACGTGGATGATTTTTATACCCCTCATTGGTATGATCTTGGTCTTGTTGATTCCGCGAGGCCAAGATAACACCGCGAGGTGGATTACGTTTGCAGTTACACTGATTCCTTTGCTGATTGCGGTTTCCCTGTTTATCAATTACGATCGAGGAACCGCTGGAATCCAACAAGAATTTAGTGTGCCTTGGATCGAAAGTTTTGGCATCAATTATCATGTTGGCCTTGATGGGCTGAGTGTAACCCTGATTTTACTGACGGCGCTACTTGGACCGATTTGTATTGGTGCATCATGGAAAATTGAAAAAGGTGTAAAAGCCTACATGGCCCTTTTTCTATTGCTCGAGACTGGAATGATCGGTTTCTTTTGTGCTCTAGATCTATTTCTTTTTTATGTGTTCTTCGAGTTGACGTTGCTACCAATGTATTTCCTGATTGGCATTTGGGGCGGGCCGAGGCGGGAATATGCGGCTATAAAGTTCTTCCTTTATACCCTCTTTGGTAGTGTATTGATGCTGGTAGCAATGATCGCTGTTTATCTCAAGAGTGGTGATCCGGGGGTAAGGACATTTGATATTCCAGAGCTAGTTAAATTGGCAAAAACTTCAGGACATGCGTTAGCAGATCCCGCCTTCCAAAAATGGGCGTTTCTCGGGTTTTTCATTGGTTTTGCGGTTAAAGTGCCGATTTTTCCCTTCCATACTTGGTTGCCAGATGCACATGTTGAAGCGCCAACTGCAATTAGTGTTATCTTAGCGGCAGTTTTACTGAAAATGGGCACCTATGGCCTGATACGGATTAATGTCGATATGTTTCCGGCAGGAATTAATTACTGGTCGAACGGATTAGCTATTTTAGCAGTGATCAACATCATTTACGGCTCGTTCTGCGCGCTCTGGCAAACCGACTTTAAAAAACTCGTTGCTTATTCTTCCATCGGTCATATGGGCTTTGTGATTCTCGGGATTGCGGCTTTGAATAAGCCTGGTATTACGGGGGCAATTTTACAAATGTTTAATCACGGTGTCATCAGCGGTATGTTATTTCTGTTGGTCGGCGTGGTTTACGATCGCGCGCATCACCGAGACATCAAAGGTTTCGGTGGTTTGGGTGCTAAGATGCCGATTTATATGGGCATCACGACCTTAGCCTTTATGGCTTCTCTTGGACTGCCAGGATTAAGTGGTTTCGTCGGCGAGGCCTTGTCACTATTAGGTGCCTATTATGGTAGTTTTGACCACTCGCGATTATTAACTATCCTTTCAACGATTGGGATAGTTATCGGTGCCGCTTACTTCCTGTTGACACTTCAGCGAGTCTTCCTAGGCCCGTTGAATCCAAAATACGAGGATATTGAGGAAATTAGCCCGCGTGAAATTGCAACCTTGATACCACTCGGCATCTTAACGATTATTCTCGGTGTCTGGCCACATTTCGCCATCGATATGTTTGACCAAAATGTAGATGCTATTGTTAAGGCAGTGGACGCTACTAGCAAGGCGGTTGGAATTTTACCGTAGACCTAGCAGCAAGGATATAAATTGTGAATAGTGTTGATAGCCTTCAGTATTTTATCCCTGAGCTTATTGTTGTTGGGACCGCGTTAGTCACTATTATTTACGATCTGTTACCTGACAGCAAGGACAATAACAGCATTGCTTACATTGCATTGGGTGGAATTGCCCTAACGTTAATTGCTATTTTCGCTACCGGAGCACCAACAGAATCTTTGTTTGACGGGATGATTCGGATAGATGGCTTCTCTATTTACTTTAAGGTTATTGCCCTTGTCGCCACTGCTGTTACCATTGTTTTCTCAATACAATCCAGAGAACTTGACCCAAACACCAAAGGTGAGTATTACTCAATTCTGATTGCTGTTAATTTGGGCATGTTTATGATGGCGTCATCAACCAACTTGTTGATGGCTTACCTATCGCTGGAAACGGTGTCCATCTCCTCTTACATTTTAGCCGGGTTCCTGACTCACAATCAACGTTCAAGCGAAGCCTCTTTTAAGTACATCATTTATGGTGCAGTCGCCTCCGGGACAATGCTGTTCGGTTTATCCTTAATGTTTGGATTAACCGGTACGGCTAGTATTTCAGAGATTGGAGCCAAATTAGCCGGACTAATTGAGGATCCAGATTCTAGACTAGCAGTGATGGTAGCTGTGGTCTTTGTTTTGACGGGGCTGGGCTATAAAATTGCGGCAGTTCCATTCCACATGTGGTCGCCGGATGTCTATGAAGGGGCACCAATTCCAGTTACAGCCTTTCTGTCTGTGGCTTCAAAAGCCGCCGGCTTCGCACTTTTTATCCGTATCTTTTATCTCGGATTCGGCCAGATCGCTAACCTCAGTACAACCAATTGGACACTCCTTCTGTCGATCATCTCTGCCTTAACCATGACTTTCGGTAACTTGGCAGCGTTGCCGCAGGAAAATGTCAAGCGGTTATTGGCCTACTCGAGCATTGCTCACAGCGGCTACCTGCTAATGGGGGCAGTGTTACTGAATGATACGGGGATCAAAGCAATCCTTTTCTACCTAACAATCTACCTCTTTATGAACTTGGGAGCATTTTTCGTTGTTATACTCGTCGCGAACCAGGTCGGTAGCGAGATGATTAGCGGTTATCGAAATCTGGTTTCCCGCGCTCCCCTGCTCGCGATTTCAATGGCGATTTTTCTCTTTTCCTTGGTTGGCCTCCCGCCACTGGCTGGATTTGCAGGCAAATGGATTTTGTTTACAGCCGCACTGCAGAAACATTTATATTGGTTAGTAGTCGTAGCCGCTCTAAATAGTGCTGTCTCATTGTATTATTATGTGCGGATTGTCAAAGCGATGTTTTTCGAAACAGCAGAAGACCAAACACCACTTACATTCTCCTTTGGGAACCGGTTGCTACTCTTGGCATTTGTCATTCCGACAGTTCTGCTATTTATTCTATGGGAACCTTCTTACGAAGTAATCAACGCGGTGATTAAAGACTTTACCCCAGCAGATGTCGGTAAGTTGGCAGCCACCGTTTCCCAACAACCCTAGCCGGCCACTTCACTCCCCAGGCGAGAATAAAACCCGGTCTGGCCTTGTCGCTACTAAGATCTTAACCCAGTACTTTAAGTTGGATGCGGGTTATCCTTTGACAGAAATCTCCAGCCCCCCGAGAATTAGATCTACTCTCCTCGCGAAATACTTTTGACGTGCTCGAGAATAATTGGGCGAGGACACAACTTGACAAAAAGCCAGGTGCCGGGCGCCGAGATTAGAAAAACACCAATTAGTAGGTCGTCGAACCGTGTTAGAAAGTGAAAGTCAGGTAAGAAGTCGATCGGCAGGACAAAGTAGGCAAAGGCAAAAGCGATTGCCACCAACTCAGCGAGAACCCAAATGGATTTAGTATGGATTGGCACGCGTGAGTCGTTGAAAAGCCTCCAAGCTAGTTTGATGAAATTGGGTAGGTGTAGAAGGAAACGCAAGAAGCGGATCCTCCGACCGGGCTTGAAGTTAAAGAAGGGATGGGCCATTGTAACTTAACTTTCTTCTGTTTTTACTTTATCGTCTCAATAGTTCAGTCTCATCGCAGGTCTAACCGAAATTATATCAGCCATCTCAGCATATTTCAAATAGTGTGACAGTCCGTAAAGTTGCCCTCGACTGCTTAGAAAAACTTCAACATCCAAACTGCCGAATTTCGCCGTTGGTTAGACAAGCCTCACAACAACTCCAACCAGTGGACCTGAAATTATTTCACGAACTGGTCTACGGAACAACTCGGTGGCGAGGTCAACTCGATTGGGTCCTCAGTAATTTTGTTCCTCAACGATTTCGGTTGCAAAAACGGGTTCAAAATATCTTACGACTTGGTGCTTACCAGCTACTGCATTTAGACCGAATCCCGGTGCACGCTGCCATCTATGAAACCGTCGAGTTAGCCAAACCAAAAGTTAAAACAGCCCGCTTTATCAATGCGGTTTTACGAAACGTATCTCGACAAGGAGATGAATTATCGTTTCCCGATCCCGTTGAAGATCCGCTTAACGGGACTAGTATAGCCTTGTCTTATCCTAAGTGGCTAATCAAGCGCTGGATCTCAGATCACGACTTAGGTTGGACGACCGATTTCTGCCGAGCTAGCAATCTCGTTGCGCCATTGACAGCACGTGTTAATACACTGAAAATCAGCCGCCAAGATCTGATCGAACAATTAGCAACAGAAGGTGTTAACGCACAACCGACAGCAATCAGCCCGGAGGGGATCTACCTCACTGGCGCTAACGACCTAGAGCGGTTGTCTGTTCACGCGGAGGGGTTCTTCCAAGTTCAAGACGAGGCGGCTCAAATGGTCAGCCACTTGGTTCTACCGGAGCAAGCCTGTCAACCACAATCCGTCGTTGATCTCTGTGCAGCGCCAGGTGGTAAGACAACTCATTTGGCGCAGTTAATGGGCAACAGGGGCCGCGTTATTGCAATGGACGTTTCTGGGGAGAAGATTAAGCTGATTGAGCAAAACTGTCAACGACTGGGAGTGCGGAATGTTGAAACAGTAGTTGGATCTGCCCTAGATTCGGAAATTGATTTTCTATCATTCGCTGATGTTGTTTTGGTTGATGTTCCGTGTTCTGGGTTTGGTACTCTGCGTCGCCACCCCGATATTCGTTGGAAGAAGAAACCCAATCAGATTTCTGAATTAGCCGAACTACAATTGCAGATTTTATGTAATGTTGCCCGTCAGATTCAGCGTGGTGGCGTAATTGTCTACAGTACCTGCACAATAGAAGTTGAGGAGAATCAAAAAGTTGTTACTCAATTTCAGCACCAATATCCGAATTTTATAGTTGACCCTGCCAGCGAAATTTTACCATCTACCAAGCACGATGTGGTCACAACCGAGGGATACTGGCAGACATTTCCGCATTTACATTACATGGACGGCAGTTTTGCTGCCAGATTAATAAAAACATAACCTGAGCGATTAACGTGGTTTCTGGGTACAGGCAGAGCACTGGCCCAAGTTTAAAATAGACCTAATTTATTTTATTGGAGAAAAACGATGAAGTTTGGTATGAATCTTCTCCTGTGGAGTGGGAGTATAGAAGAAGAACACTACCCCATACTCGAAACGCTTAAAGACGCAGGCTTTGATGGGGTAGAAATACCCCTCTTCGCTTATGATGTCGATCAATGCGCTGCCCTCGGAGAGCATATTAATCAACTCGGACTTGAACGCACCGCAGTGACTGTCCGTAATGAAGAGGATAATCCGATTAGCCCCGACCCGGCGATCCGGGCAGCCGGTGTAAATCTCAACAAACAGGCTCTTGACTGCTGTCAGGCTTTAGGGGCAAATTTTCTATGTGGCCCTTTCCACTCCGCACTAGGCCTGTTTAGCGGGGCCGGTCCCACCGATGATGAGCTAGCTTGGGGTATCGAGAGCATGCATGCAGTGGCTGAGTATGCTCAAACATGTAATGTGACACTAGCAGTAGAGTACCTCAACCGCTTTGAGTGTTATCTTCTCAATTCTGCTTCAGATACTGTTCGCTTCGTGGAAGCCGTAGATCACCCCAACTGCAAGATGATGTACGACACCTTTCATGCTAACATTGAAGAGAAAGATGTTGCCACCGCCATACGCTCCTGTAACCAGCATACGGTACACGTTCATATCTCCGAAAATGACCGCAGCACCCCCGGCACAGGCCTTGTTCACTGGGATGCAACCTTTGACACACTCAAAGAAACCGGTTACGACGGTTGGTTGATGGTTGAAGCCTTTGGACTCGCTCTACCCGAACTTGCAGCGGCGACCAAGATCTGGCGACGTATGTACGAGAGCGAGGAACAATTGGCAAGAGACGCCCTGAGCTTCATGAAGTCGGAGTGGGAAAAACGCACTTAGGTCACCACGGCTTAGCGGGGCAGAGTTAGACGAAGTTACAGCCTCTGGAAGCCAAACACCGTCTTACTTGAACCCATAATACAGGGATAATACTTCCTTTTATCTGCCACCTATGGCCCGTGGTAAAATTTCGTGGAGAGACTTTAGCCGCAAACACGCGCTGAAGTCTCTCCACGAAATTTTGGGCTAGCAGACAAGACTCTTGCTTGGCCGTTATTAAGTAGTTGACACAGCCTCTATTTTCTAGTTTTATGTTCTGGATGGCAATCTTGAACGGACACAAATCCTCCTCGAGTCTAATCTCTGAAAAGATGAACTTTTTATTGAAAATCAGCTAATGCATTATCACTACCAACCGGTTTAAGAGATAGTTGATTGGAAATAGTGAATGAAATTCACAGTAAAAAACAGAGAGAAAAGAGTGATAAGGAGAAAGAGTAAAAAGTAAATCCTAACTTCAAACTCCTAAATGTGCGATATCGTATCTTATATCTGCTGTTGTACGGCTCAAGAGTTGGCGGAGGCGAAATCCAGTACGAATACCTAATTCAGGGCTTGGATCGAGATTGTTTTCAACCGATTGTGGTTTGTCCCAAGGCAGGTGATCTGACGGAAGCCTTTATGGCATCGGGTGTACAAACGCATATCCTACGGCTACCCCGTTGGCTACAAATCCAGTCTTTCTCCTTCCGCTCTTTGGCCGCTAAAAAGTTGGTTCAGTTGGCTCGGCAATATCAGGTCAATTTGATTCACTCTGAACATCGAATGGTTCCCTATTTGAAAGCGGTTAGTCGAAGTTTGGAAATTCCGTCTGTTTTCCACGTTCGCTCCCGGATTCGCCCAAAACACTTTCAGCGACTGTACTTAAACTCGGCTTCAGCCGCCATTGTAATTGGTGATCGGTATCAGGATAGTTTGGTCAAGGAAGGATTCGATCCCGATCAGATCCATCTGATTTTCGACGCTACTGATACAGATAAATTTATACCAACACCTAAACCTGGCAATATCTTGGATAGAACTACTACTACCACTACTAAAATTGGCCTGGTGGGCAGAATTGAACCGTTAAAGCGGCAATTGGATTTTCTATCCACCGTCAAGCAAATCGTTCAAATTCGCGATTCAGTTGCGTTTTTTTTGATCGGTGAGGTCCGGGTACAGTCCTACTTTCGTCAATTAAGGAGATATATCAGCCAGAATCGACTCGGCTCGAACGTGGTTTTTACAGGTAAGCGGAATGATATGCCGGAGGTTTTAGCTTCTCTGGATCTGCTGGTGACGCTTTCTGGTGGATCGGTAATGATCGAGGCTCTGGCCTGTGGAACTCCAGTGGTTTCAGCCTCTGATGCTGACCCAGCTAAACTGAAAATTGTTAAGGATCAGTACAATGGCCTGGTGGTACCAGCGATGGACCGGCAAGCACTGACCGAGGCTATGCTGAAACTGATCGATGACCCTGCCTATCGCCAGCAATTAGGCCAGAATGCGCGAGCTCACGCTGAGAACCACTTTAGCCAGGCCGTTATGATCCAAAAAACAGAACAGATCTACCATACCCTGATTCGCAGTTGATATAACATTAGTGAAAAAAGAGACTTGGAATCCAGTTGACCTGACCCAGGCAACGACTTATCCCTTGTCAGAGCGGGAAAACAAAGTTTCAATTCAGGACTTTGCTCAGCCTATTCTTCAAGCGGAAACTACAGCTTTATCGATCGATGGTCTGCTCGATTCTATGCCTCGGATATTGAAGGGAGAAGACCTAAGAGATCTAATTGACTTTGTGGTTTCAGCTCATCGCCAACAAAAACCGGTAATCGTTATGTTGGGAGGGCATGTTATCAAGTGTGGCTTGAGTCCGATTTTAATCGACTTGATGCAAGTTGGGGTGATTTCAGCCTTGGCCTTTAACGGAGCAACAGCAATCCATGACTTTGAAATCGCCATGATCGGTCAAACTTCTGAAGAGGTCAGCGTCTATATTCAGACAGGGATGTTCGGCATGGCAGAAGAAACTGGTCGGTGGATGAACACCGCTATTAATCAGGCAGCGGAGAACGGTCTAGGGCTGGGTGATGGGTTGGCGGAGGGGCTTTTAGCGCTGAATCCGCCTTATGGCGATAGCAGTATACTGGTTCAGGCCAGGCGGCTAAATCTACCCGTTACCGTTCATGTGGCGATTGGCACCGATATTATCCATCAGCACTCGTCTGCCGACGGGGCGGCAATTGGTCAAACCAGTTTCTGTGATTTTCGATTGCTGACTGCTATTGTATCTGATCTGAATAACGGTGGTGTCGTTCTCAACTTCGGCTCGGCGGTTATTCTGCCCGAAGTTTTTCTCAAGGCTTTGACTGTAGCTCGAAATCTGGGAAATACGGTTCGCCATTTTACCACGGCGAACTTCGACATGATCCAGCAGTACAGACCTCAACAAAATGTGGTCAATCGGCCAACTAGCGACGGCGGTATGGGCTTTAGTTTTTGCGGCCACCATGAAATCATGATTCCGCTTTTTGCTGCTGCTGTTAAGAGCCGATTAGCCTCTCTGCATCAGACACATCGATAAATGTCGTATCTCCTTAGATTTGATCTGCTGTTTCTGGTTAACCTAAACTTGGTGGCAACGCGGCCTTATTAGCAACGCAACTATCGGAAGAGACTTGCGCTTTACAACGAATTCTGTTATCTTGGCAGAAATACGGCATAGCATCACAACTTTGATAGCAACGTAACCTTGGTAGCATCACGACCTCGATCGACCGTAAGGAGAAGACCCATGACAGACTATCAACCGATTGATTTAACCGCCTTCTACAATGCGGGCATAGATATCCTGCCTCAATCGACCGCACCAGCGTTAGGCCAACAATATTATCACGGATTACCCTTCCAGATTGGCCAAGACGAAAGTTGCTGCTTTCTGAACAACAGCAACGTCACAATTCCGATTCAAGCACAATGCCATCGGATACTGGTGGCCCATCGGTTACTGGAATCGAACCTGATGAGTGGGGAACCGGTGGGTCGACACATCACCAGCTATATCTTCCATTACAAAAACGGGGTATCAGTTGAAGTTCCAATTCGTGAGCGGTTTGAAATTTCAGTTGCGCCAACAGGCTGGGGACAGAATAACTTCAACGCCTATCCCGACCAGTCTGACGAACTCTTCGACCGTCATCAAGGGAACTGGGGTAACGCGGGTAATCGACAGACTGAAACTATAGCAGGTGGACCAAGAGACTACGTTCTATGGTTCTGGAAAAACCCGCATCCGACGCAAACGGTTGAATCAATGGAGATTGTTCCTACTGACCGGCGATTCCTCATCGCCGCTATTACCCTCGGGTTTTTGGATGAAGATCCGATCGCACGACAAGCTCGACGAGAGGTGATGATTACACTCCCACAAGCCGAAGATGCCGAAAAA
>Ga0066832_10000425_pt1 | contig 13105 bp, 10 predicted proteins | sample ETNtaG_35_FD_66731 | JGI IMG/M metagenome (GOLD analysis project Ga0066832, IMG submission 66731) | Marine microbial and viral communities from oxygen minimum zone, Eastern Pacific Ocean - ETNP201306PF51B | ecosystem: Environmental > Aquatic > Marine > Oceanic | place: Pacific Ocean: Eastern...
GCGCTCTGGTTGTTGATTCGAGGATGCAACCTCCTCATTCCCCACGCCTTCTACTACTCCATCCGCGGTCCCCGTATCGACGAACGCCCGCGAGACGTGGGTCTCCACAGTCCATGGTGGGAAGATTACGCCCGCTTCTCCAACCTGACTGGGAAGATTTGCTGGCTGAACACGGATAGCCAACTGGTCTGTGACACCGCCATTCTCGGCACCGGCGACTTCCTTCCCTGGGAGGCCGCCAAAGCCTGCTTTCAGCATCAGCACGACTTCAACTACCTGACCATCGAAGATCTGGCGAGTCAGGTTGGAGAAGCGGACGTAATCTTCCCACCACGGACTGTGGAGGCCCACGTCTCGCGGGCGTTCATCGATACGGGGACCGCGGATGGAGTAGTAGAAGGCGTGGGGAATGAGGAGGTTGCATCCTCGAATCAACAACCAGAGCGCCATCCAATGATACTCGGCAAAGGTGAGCTGATGGCCATAGGCGCCGGCGAATTCATTGCTGTTGCGGCGGGCGCCGAGATGAACCATAGCCGAACTGGCGCACTTGCCCATGGTGGAGTGGGCTCCCTCCAGAGCGCTTGCCTTGCCCGGTTCCACATAACGAAGCACCAGATCCTGGCCGGGCAGGTCGAAGTGGCGCAGCATGCCGATGTCGTCGGAGGCACCTGGATGCCCGGCCAACTGCACACCGTGCCGGCGGCACCAGGTGGAAATAGGCTGATAGTAGGTCTCTTCGAGTCGGGCCTTGATGGCCCGCGTGTAGTCGGTACGGTACCGTTCTGCCTGAGGTTCCCGCTCGTCCCAGAGTGCGGGCAGGTGAGGGGTAAAGTCGTACTCCAGGAGGCGATTGATATGAGCTAGGGCATCGCTTGTACCGGGGCGAGGAGCCCAGCCTGCTGGGCAATCGTGTTTACCCAGAGGACTGGGTTCATCGGTAAAGATCGCTCGAATGGTAGTGCCGAAGTACTCGGTAAATTCATCGTAATAGCGCTGATAGACCTTGTCGATAAAGCAGGCCATGGCATCCGGGTTAAGCAGGTCGGCTGCCGCCGGGTGACACTCATCAACCTCCCGCTGATCCTGGCGGCGGGGAGGATCCGGCTCGATGAAATGAAGCCCGCGAATAGTAGTGTGAATGGGCTGATCCACGATCGCCAGGCGATGCCCATCATGGCGGCGTTCGACCTCGGCGATGAGTGTCTGCGTCGCGTTTAGCTGAATCCGGGACTGAGCATCGATCCTGACCCCCTGAATCTCACTCTCAGGAGATGCTTCGGTTAGATCGACCGCCACCCAGCCCCGACAGGCAAACTGCGGATTTTCTTCTACCACCTGTCCGGCCGAAGAGCCGCTGGGATACATTCCTTCGTCGTATAGAATAACCCACATACCCCGTCGTGCCGCTTCAGCGATAGCAAACCGCATGAAATAGAGGAGTCTCTCGCTCATCCAGGCCAGGGACTGGGGCAGGCCAGCCCGAGGATGGATGACGAAGGCGTGGATGCCGTGGGCCTGGAATTCATCGAGTTGCCGGCTGATCTCCCCTTCGCTGAGTTCGTCGTTCCAGAACCAGAAAGGAGCTTGAGAGAATTCCCGGCTTTCATCTTCATATTGGTTGAACAGGTGCATAAAGTTTTCACGGGTATGTTCAGGTAGACAGTAAATAGTTGGTAACGATTTCATCCTAATCCCCAGATAAATATTTAGCCCTTAGAGATACAATTGACGGAACATTATCTTTGCCTCAATACATTCCAGCCTGTTTCATTCGGCATTGCACAATCGTACGGGGGTATTTTCGATAGTTCCACGCCCTATGCCTAAGCCCAATGCACGGAAAATTTTATAACGGATCCGATTCGGATTGTTTCCCTAGATTCAAGTAACTGGATTCAAGTAGCTGGATTCAAGTAGTAAGTGCAACATTTTGGCTTAGAACAGAATTGATGTTAAAGAATACCTCAGCAGGTGTTTTAGACTCCAGAATTTTCCTGGGACGGTTGTTCAATTTTTCTTCCTCTATCCGACCCCTTTTCTTTTTTTCAAAATTATCAAATAATAGATCATTCATAAATGATGCTCCCGTAATCGGATGATTAGAGCTTGGTTTACTCGTATTCGATTTGGGAGGCCTGTTTCATTTGTCCAACGCTTTTTTTGTGGTTCTTTTTGACTGATTCTTGCCAAAAGTAGCTGCTTAAACTGCCTAAATATTCTGCTCTATTTTAGCCTTTTTCTGCTTTAATTCCGTAGCCCCGCACTTTTCTTATGCACCTCCGACAAGGGTATTAATTGACACAATAAGCAGTGCCGACTATAATAGATCTTTGGCAAGAGTATCAAGATACAATTGAAATCGAGTTTAAAATCCAACCAAATGCGTGGTGGCCATCCATCCCCATCTTTAAAGACTCGTCTTCGGCCCGATGGATGTATGCGACACGCATGTGTGTCGCATATTTTGTGTCGAGCGCAGACTCTGTTTCCGCAGAAATGGGGATTAGGGCTCCCTGATTAGGCCAAAGGGAAAATGTAGTTGGCCCGGTCGGGGCTTTCTTACCGCACCTTCTGTCAAACTGAATAAATATTCGAGGGCCAAAGCCAAACGTCACAAACCGATATTGGTAATCCATATCGCCACCAGCAGAGGAGAAGTAGATGAAAATTCTAATTACCGGTTCGACCGGATTAGTGGGCTCTTCATTAGTTCCCTTTTTGCTTACAGGTGGGCACGATGTCATCCGTCTGGTTAGAAGAGCCCCGACTAACGACAGTGAAATCCAATGGAAGCCGGATACTGGGAAGATCGATTTAAAGAATATCGGAGATTTAGACGCCGTCGTACACTTGGCGGGTGAATCTATTGCTGACCGGTGGAGCCGGAAGAAAAAGTCGAAGATCCGGGATAGCCGAATCCAAGGTACCCAATTGCTGGCTTCGGCTGTGGCACAACTGGAGAACCAACGCACAGTCTTCGTTTCGGCCTCAGCGGTCGGTTTCTATGGCAATAGAGGAAGCGAAGTCCTGACTGAAAAGAGTAGGCCTGGTAATGATTTCCTCTCTTCGGTTTGTCAAAGCTGGGAGAGTGCCACTCAACCTCTTGAAGAGAAAGAGATCCGCACGGTTCACCTCCGCTTTGGCGTTATTTTAAGTCCAAGGGGCGGGGCCTTAGCCAAAATGTTACCTGTTTTTCAACTTGGACAGGGGGCGAATCTCGGTAGCGGCCGGCAGTATATGAGTTGGATTGGCATTTCAGATGCTGTTGGTGCGATCTATCACGCCATTATGACGAAGGAGTTGAAAGGTCCTGTTAATGTGGTGGGACCTAATCCGGTTACCAATGCTGATTTCACAAAAACGATGGGAAGGGTGCTGAAAAGACCGACAGTTGTTCCGGGCATTTTGGGAAAGTTGGCTACCTTCGTTCTCTTCGGTGAAATGGCAACCGCCTTACTGTTTACAAGCCAGCGTGTTACCCCTGGCAAATTGGTTGGTACAGGCTACCAGTTCCGTCATGCAAACCTGGAACCAGCACTTAGATACGTTTTAGGCCGGCAGACCGGCTAAAGCTGAACATTTCAACATAAAGATAAACTTACTGAGTCTAAACGACGTTACCATTTTGTACTGATCGAACGACCCAAGATCAATTGTCACTTAGCCACAGAGCGTCGATACGACACATTGCCCAAACTTGAACCAACGGAGCGAATGTGTTAATCTATAAGTGCCATTTAGGCGTTTCACCTCTGCAAGCCAGAACTCACATCATATCTAAGCGTACCAACTCAAGTCGTTGCTGAGATAACCATTTTAGGAGAACTATGATGAAATCCAAGTCCTATGTCGGGGTATTTTTTGTCCTTGCACTATCCATTTTGACCACTCTTTTTAACTCAGAGGCAGCCTACAACGGCGAATGCTGGGTCGTCAGCAACGGTGATACGATCTATAAACTCGATTCGGCCGATGGATTGATGGATCCAAATGGAATCACTATCCCTGATGTTAGCCAGGTCCAAACAGCTGAAATAGACCCCAGAACAGGAGTCGTTTGGATTACCGTCGGGGCCGCTAATACTGTTTTCAGGTATGATACTGCGGCGGGGGACTTCAAGCCTATCAGCGGAATTAACCGCCCCAATCGGACTTCGGTCAACCCGACTGATGGTACAATCTGGGTTGGTGGCATCGATAGTGCCTACAAAATTGCGGCCGATGGTTCTGCGATTCTAACTACTGTCACCGGCCTACTGGAACCTGACGTCTCAGTCAACACCAAAGACGGTAGTTGCTGGATCACCGACAAGCGCGGTAAAATTGTTCGTTATGATGCCAATGGTCAGCCGGCCTCAACCCCATTCACCTTGAAAGAGCCGACCTATGTAGCCGTCAACCCTAATACGGGTAATGTTTGGGCGACTGATACACAGGCTAATATCCTAGTACAGTTGAGTTCAAGTGGGCAGGAGTTAACGCGAACTACCAATTATAATATGCCTATGTCACCTCGTGTTAATCCACAGGACAACAGTCTCTGGTTTATTTCCGGTTCTAATATGCTGGTCAAACTGGATGCCAACGGTAACGAACTGTTGCAAGTTCCACAAGCCGGGATGGCAATTCTGTCGCTGAGTATCAATTCCAAAGATGGATCTGTCTGGATCGCGGATCAGTTCGGTTCAACCTTTACCGGTGGCGTTAGTAAATATACGGCCGCAGGCCAAAAACTCTTAGAGAATCCGGTACCAATGCCATCCTATGTCTCAATTGGTCACTGGACCGGCCAATAACCCGGTAGGCATGTTGCGTTAACCAACGCTGCATGTTTCCCCGACAAGTCGGGGAAACATGATTTTCATCTATTTTTACCTATGCGTCCTTGGCCGATTCTCCTATCGCTTCCCCTACTTTCCATATCTCTGTCTATTACTAGTCTAGCGCAACTCCCGGACTTCGAGATTTCTGCTCAGAGTATCACCTTTTCCGACCTATCACCGGTGGAGGGTCAGGAGATCTCCATTTTCATCGACATTAAAAACGTTGGTGATGGTGCACCAACACCCAATGAGGATCTGCTACTCAACCTTTATGAAGGTCCTCCAGAAGCAGATCCAATTCTGATTATGTGCCGACAGGTAATCATCGGCTTAGAACCGGGACAGTCCAAACGATTTACGGCCCGGTGGCGTGTGCCGCCAGGTGACACGGAGATTCATGCTGTCGCTAACCCAACGGATAACAAAAAGCATATTAGTGAATCCAACCTGAAAAACAACTATGCCTTCACTTCAATTACAGCGGGTAACAGATCTTTCCCAGTGGCGACAGAAGAACAAATTAGGACTGCTATCCAGCGAGGTGTTGATTGGGTTAAATCACAGCAAGGACGACATAGTCGAACCTGCCTACAGTGTGGAACTGAAAACCAACTGATCTTGAGTTGTGTCATCTGTGGGGCCACATTGAAAGGGTTACCGGTTGATCAGCAACCTGGCCCAGCCTGGGATTTTGGGGAAGAGAGCCGACAAGAGACAGCGATCGCCTTGTTGGCCTTGATTTCGTCCGGTAGAGCAATCGGTCACTCCCTGCTAGAAGACCCGGTCGTTCGGCAAGGACTAGATTTTCTGATGGCAGAGGATTGGAATCTGTTCGAGGTCTACCATTTTGCCATTATTGTACCAACCCTGATTGCAACGGGTGACGAAAAGTATCGCCAACGAGCCCAGTTTGCCATCGATCAAATTGTTAAAAAACAGTTGCCTGTTGGCGGTGATGAGTTTTCGGATCCAAGAGACGATGGCGGTTGGGGCTACGGTGCTACTGCCGATGGGGCTCACATGAATATGGTGATCTATGCACTCTACGCTGCTAAACAGTGGAGGCTGAAGGTGCCATCGGACACATGGGAGCGAGCCAAGGCCTGGGTCCGACGGAACCAGACGTCAACAGGCGGCTGGCTCTACAACCTGGTAGATAGTGGTTCGCCCTGGGCAGACGGCGTTTATGGTAGCATGACGGCCACTGGATTGTGGGCCTTGCGGGCTTGTGGTGTACCTGTCGAAGATCCACAGGTTCAAAAAGGAATCGATTGGCTTCGTCAGTACTGGACGCTAACCCGAAATCCTGGCTCGACGGCCTGGCACTACTACTATTTAGTGGCCTTGCAACGCTTTTGCGATATTCCGCCTCAACTAGATACGCTTGTCGGACAAGATTGGTACCAGGAAATTGCCAATATGCTGGTGGCGGAACAGCAATCTAACGGTAGGTGGATTGACTATCAAGATTACTTTCCGACCACCTGTTTTGCTCTGCTATTCTTGTCTCGATCACTACCCGAGCCGACGCAACCGGATTTGGGGATCGTACCGCATACTTTGCGCTTTTCTCCCCCCTCGCCCAGGGTGGGTGAACCGATGCAGATCTCTGTCACAATTCAGAATACAGGTACTGTAGTTGATGGATTGGCTACCATCGATTTCTATGCAGGTGATCCCAAAAAACAGGGCCAAAGAATCGCCGGTCAGGAGATGATCCTGGATAGTAATTACCGAGAGACGACAGTTTCGGTCGATTGGGTTGCCAAAGAGGCTAGGGAACAGCAAATCTTCGTGATAGCAGATCCGCAGCAAAAAATTGCCGATCTCAACCGGGAGAACAATCAGGCGGTAGCTAAGATTAATATTCGCCCAAAATCTGCTCAAGCGATCGACCCAACGCTGGCAGTTAAGAAATTAGGCCCGAACCGTTATCAGATTGGGGCAGTCTTGGTGGATACCGAAAGCGGAACCGTCTCGATTCCAGGTCAGATTAACATCATTAGCCCAGAGACTATTTTAGAATTTTTTGCCTGTACCGGACGGGGAAAGACACACGAAAGTTTGGTTATGGTCAAAGCGGAACCAATCCACATTCAACTCGGATTACTTCGCCTCAACATGAACCCAGGTATGAACCTGACTGCGCAGGGAGACCCACATACACCAACTGGGGATCCAGCTGACATTTGGGTTGATTGGCAGAGGGCAGGAGAAATGGTTCGATTGCGTGCCGAAGACCTGATCTGGAACGCCGTTGACGATAGGGCAATGCAGAAAACAAACTGGATTTTTACCGGTGCACGCATCAAAAACAACCAATTTACGGCTCAGCTATTTTATAGCATTATTGCCCTTTATCGTGACCCTGATGCAATTATGAACCACCCGCTCCCGGGCGGAACTGACGATCGAACCTTTCGTGTTAATCCTTCAACAATTCCAGCCAAAGGCACCCCTGTAACCGTCACCATTCAACGTATCAAAGACACTTAATTTGACGAGTGGATGTCGAGGGGTGACGTCTGCACTTCCCATCTGTACGAATCTAAGTAAACTACCCCTGTCGTTATAAGAGAGTGAAGAGTCTCTTGTATTTACGGAAAATTTCGGGCGATTACTCGAGGTGAGTTGTTGAGTGGACGGGCCGATTACGACAACAGCGGCGATGCTGACCTGTATGTAGCTAATTTCGGCGTAGATACGTTCGACTGCAACAACGGTGACGGCACCTTTTCCAAGATTACGCAATGGGCTGGCCTCGACAACCCGTAGCCATTCTGGAGCCTACCTCACTCCCCTCAAAAAACAATAAAAAGGAAGTTTTCAGCCTATCTGGGCATCAGGTTGCTCTTCTGTCATCAACATTTACGTTTCACTGATTTGATTCGCAATTATTAATCACAAAGTGGGCAGACTCTTTTGGTCTGAATCTGATCCAATGTTCCTCGTCATTTCGTCTCCAAACTCCATTCCAACTCTCATCTTGTGGGTTTTTGTATATCTCCTGATCCCGCTTCTTTCCCCGCCTAATAGCCTCATCAATGGGACAATCGATCCAGACCATCACAGAGAAATAGTCTGTCAGTTCTGGACGAAATAACCCAACCCCTTCGACAATGATTTGACCTATATGTTCAATTCGTTTCGTTTTTACCACCGAATTACTGATCCAATCAAAATGTCCATACTCAAGCACTCGATCGCCGTTAAAAAATGGGATCAATATCTCGCTTTCCAATCGCCTAAAGTCCACACACTCCCAGTTTGAATAGTTGGTGGCTACCTGATCGATTATGAAGGAATCCAGGCTAATAACCGGAATATTCATAAAGCCGGCAAGTAAATCGGCAAATGTAGACTTGCCGCTCCCCCCAAATCCTGAAATTGCCATTACCGATGGTAATGGAAGCGCTTTTATATGTTGAGGGAGTTCGTGCGGAATTATCATACTAACCAGTTTAGCTCAGTGGGGTTAGTTTTTCCACCTCAATTCACGCTCAGTACAGCCTCTTTTTGAACTCTAGGCGTAGCTGAGGACCGGGCTCTGTACTAGTCGCAGGAACATCGGTTGTGCTAACAACTTGGATTTCGCTTGGGACCGCTTCAAGCCGTTATCAGCCAGTAATCCGTCAATTTTGACTTCGGTATTGCCTTCAGCATCAGCGCAAAATCCTTGCGACTGTGCAATCCAATTCAGATTGTCTGCGTCCCCGGCATTCCATCCCTCTTACGGTTGATGAAATCCCTCAAAGTACGCAATCATTCGTATCATCTCACTGACCTCTGACAATATAATGTCAACAAGATTGACAAGTGTACCCTCCTCTGCTATGCTCGTTGTAACCGGATTTTATCCCATGTCCAGTCCAGGTCTATAACCTATTATCCCTTGTTTAAGGTTTTAGCCGTGTCAACCGGATGTTAATCTGGGCTGAAATTGAAAGAAATTAAAAATCGTACAGAGGTTGTGACTTATGTATCGTATTGGCATCATCGGGCTGGGCAGTATCGCCGCCCGTTACTCAACCCCTTCGGATCCCTATCCCTATTGCCATACTGGTGGCATTCGGCAGTGTGAGGCCACGGAATTGGTGGCAGTTGCTGATATGTCTGACGACCGAAAATCTGAATTCCAGCAGACCTGGGGACCCGATTTCCCTGAGAACAGTATTCAATATTACGACAGCGACGTGGAGATGTTGGAGGGTGAAAATCTCGACATTGTAGCAGTGTGTGTGCGAGGTCCGTTCCATTTTGCCGTAATGGAAAATGTGTTGAAAGCCGACATCAAAGCCATCTTTCTAGAGAAGCCGGCTGGATGCTCGTTGCAGGAGGTCGATTGGATGACAGCCGGGGCCGACCAGAAAGGAATCCCGATTGTGGTCGATTATTCACGGCATTGGGCGCCACACCTGTTGCGCTTGCAAAGCTTGGTTAGGGACGGCCTGGTGGGTGAAGTCAAGTCGGTGATCGGATATTGTGGTGGTACGATCCTGTCTTTCGCTATCCACAATACCGATATGATCTGCCAATTCGCCGGCTACGACCCGGCTTCGGTGGCCGCGCATGTCAGGGACGGGAGCGGCACGGCCAATCCGGACTATGAACCCGAACCGGCCATCGTCGGTTCATCTATCCGCTTCAATAGCGGTGTTCAGGGGTTTCACGTCGGGGAAAACGCCAAGCGCGGCTCCTTTTCGGTAGACGTGCTGGGGACGGAAGGACTGCTGACCGCCGGTTACGGCAGGGGTATGACCCGGTTAACCGACAGCGACGGAAAAGTGGTCGATAACGACACCCTGGATCTACCTGAAAATGCCAGCGTCTTCCAGGTCGCTTACCAGCAAATCGCCGACTACCTGGACGGCGGTGATCTACCCGACTGTACCGGAGGCGACTACATGGCGGTCAATGAAATCGGGTTTGCTACCATTGAGAGTGGTCTGACAGGTCAAACAGTTGAGATTCCAAACCAGAAGCGAGATCGGTTGATCTACGCCAATGGATAAATTCAAACCGATAGATAACGGAGGCTAAAAATGCCAGAAACCTATAGTGCTTGTTTGGTCGGTTGCGGCCGAATGGGTGCAACCATCGACGATGAAGTAGCCGGTCGACCGGATAGCTTTTTATGGATGCCCTTTTCACACGCCGCCGCCGCAGTGGCCTGTGATCGCACCCGGTTAGTTGCCGTCTCGGATGTGGAAGAGGAGAAAGCGGAGGCCATTTGCGCCCGCTACAAAGCTGAACGCCATTATACCGATTATCAGCAGATGATTCGGCAAGAAAAACCGGACATCGTCTGTATTGCCACCCGCCCTGCCTCCAGGGCTGAAATCACCATTTTCGCCGCTGAGAATGGAGTCAAGGGCATCTACGCCGAAAAGCCGCTCTGCTGTTCAATGGAGGAGGCAGATGCAATGGTAGAGGCTGTCCAGAAACATCAGGTCAAGTTTAACTATGGCACCCAACGCCGGTTTATGCCCTTCTACCGCCAGATGCGGCAATTGATCGACCAGGGCGAAATCGGCCAGGTCCAGTGTGTCATCGCCCAATACGGTGCCAGTTCCGCTCTGTGGGGGCTGACCCATGCTGCCGACATGATGCTGTTCATGGCCGGAGACCCGGAAATCGACTTTGTACAGGGGTCAATTGTCTGTCAGGATTCGGATTGGGATGGTAATCGGTTGAACACCGACCCGGCCGTGACCAGCGCCTACGTCCGTTTTGCTAACGGGGTACACGGTTACAATACGGCCGGCACAGGCCCTGAATTTGAGGTCTGTGGTAACAGCGGTAAATTGAGGACGCTGAACAACGGTATAGAGTGCCAGTTCCGCCAGTCAGGCGATTTTGCCCGTATTTTGGAGGAGGTCGGGTTTCCGGAGGTGGCCAGGGAAAGCGGTACCGAGATGGGCATCCTCGACATCGCGGAAGCCCTGGACCAAAACCGGGAAACGCAGGGCCCAATCCATCTGGCTCGAAGAAGCCAGGAGATCATGATGGCGGCCATTGAGTCCCACCGTTTGGGCGGATTACGGGTCAACTTGCCAATGGAAAACCGGTCGTTGTATGTGGGGCGGCCTAACTGGTAGAGTCACCCTCAGAGCGTCAACAGACGCTTCAGGTAGTCGCGACTGTTGACAGCATCGGTGAGGGGATCATCAGAGGGCGTATTTTCCAACAGCAGATCACCCGTATAGCCGTCCTGGTGGAGTCGCTGGAGGATGGCGCTAAAGTCTACCCAACCGTCGGTAACCTCTGTCAAGACACCGGCTTCCGTCTTCTGCTTGAAGTGAACCGAAGTCAAATCCGCCATCTCTACCTGCTGCCAAAAGGCGGCTAAGTCGTCTTTAACCGATCCGTCAGGCTGGTAGACATTGGCCTCATCGTAGGTCAATACGGTGCCTGTACCCTGGATCAGATCGAGAATTTCAGTGGCTGGTTGGATGGCGTTTTCCACGGCAAAGGTCGTGTGGGGAGACAGGTGATAATACCGGTCGATATTTGACCGGGCTACATCGGTCTTGATCTCCAGCGGCGAAGTTGGATCTACCAACCGTAACCGCGGAGCGTGTGGACAGAGGAGGTAGGCCAACTGCTTGGCCGTCTGGATCTCTGCATTGTCCGCGTCCAGGTCTACCGGTGGAGAGAGCCAGGAGTGAGAGATCGCGTAGCTCAATTGTAAAGACGAAATTTGGGAAATGAAGGTCTCAACCTGCTGAAACAGATCGCCATGCTGCTGCTTTATCGGTGGGTTACCGTCCGCCTGATTCCAGATGGCCCGGCAGATTTGCTGCCACTGCTCCGGCCCATAGGCCTTCGCCGCTATTTCAATCCGTCCCACGAGTTTACCGAAGGCTGATTGTCTCAGGTATTCGCCGTCTCGAACCTCAAAGTAGGCAAACCCGTGCACGCCAAACTGCGTCGCCAGATCGACAAAGCGGTCTCCCTGCGCCATCCGTTCTGCCCAGATATTGGTTACAACGCCAAGTTTATCGAACATTGTCTTCTCCCCCGCTAAAATTATTACACGATCGTTTAAGGTCTGGATCGACGGGCTTCCATATTGGAATGAACATCGATCAACACGGTTTGGCCCTCGGCATTAAGCTGTTGCGCCTGTCTCAATGCTGCCGCCATCTCGTCCGGTTGCGTTACCACTAAACCGGTAGCACCCAAGCCTTCGGCTATCTGGGCGTAGTCGCCCGTCATTTCGGTGGTGCCGAATCGCTGGCGAGCGGTCGGTGTTCCTCCCGGATAGGTAGCCATTCCGCCGTTGTTCAGCACTACGGTTGTGATCGGTGCATTCGATCGGACCGCTGTTTCGATGTCGAGGCCCGACATCCCGAACGCGCCATCGCCCATGAAGTTGAGACAGAACTTGTCGGGTTGTGCCAGTTTGGCCCCAATCATCAGTGGAATACCAAACCCGAGATGCGTGGTTTTACCCCAACCGATATAGCTGTGCGGCACAGTGGCCGGATAAAATGGCAAGATCGAATCCCTGGGCGCACCAGCATCGTGGGTAACGATGCTGTTCTCCAGATCCAGGGTGTTGACGATATCGCCAATCACCCGATAGGTGTTCAGCGGGACTTCGTCTGATGTTAGAAGGGGTTGCCACTCCTGTAGCCATTCGGCTTTTAGAGCGGCAATCTCCGCTGTCACATCAGCCGGTTGGCAACCTCTCGACCTGACCACCTCCAACACCTCCTCCAGCGTCAACCTGGCATCCCCCGGCAGCCCGATTTCAACCGTATAATCCTTATTGATATCCTCCAGGCTTTCGGTATTGTGGATGATGACCTTTCCATCCGGGATGGGTTGACCGTAGGGCGTGCGGGTCAGGCTGGTGCCGACAGCGAAGAGCAGGTCGGAGTCTTGAATCCAGCGGCGCGCCGGCAGCGTGGTGGCGCCACTACCGGCCCCCAGCGAGAGTGGATGCCGCTCATCGAAGGCCGATTTACCGCCCATGGTACAAAAGACGGGAGTACCGGTCGTTTCTACCAGCTCTTTTAGAACTCGGGTGGCTCCAGCAAACAGCACGCCCATTCCGGCCCAGATCACCGGTTTCTCCGCTTTTAACAGCAGATCCACAGCCTGCTCAATGTGGTCCAGATCGGGGCGTTGGCGGGAGCGCGCCGGCGGTCTATAATTGATCCGATCCGAAGAGAGTTCGCGCTGGCTAACGTCGGCTGGAATCTCGACGATGACGGGGCCCGGTCGTCCATTCCGTAAATGGTGAAAAGCCCGCCGCATCACGTTGGTTGTCT
>Ga0066832_10000441_pt1 | contig 12829 bp, 14 predicted proteins | sample ETNtaG_35_FD_66731 | JGI IMG/M metagenome (GOLD analysis project Ga0066832, IMG submission 66731) | Marine microbial and viral communities from oxygen minimum zone, Eastern Pacific Ocean - ETNP201306PF51B | ecosystem: Environmental > Aquatic > Marine > Oceanic | place: Pacific Ocean: Eastern...
TCAATTGTAAAAGCCAGTGGCTCGGGCGCATTACCAGAGGTCACCAGCCTCAGTTCAATGCGATTACCTGGGAGTGTGCGTATCTCGATGTCATCGAGGCTGTTTGGCGTATCCCCGACTGTTGCAGCAGTAGCCGCCGTCAGTCCGAAGGCGATGACACAATACAAACTCATCAACAGACGACCGCTGCCGACTACGCACGCATACCTGCTGATAAAGTTCTGATCCGGCCTAACTGTGCTCATTCTCAAGTACTCCCAAACCCCCGCAGAGGGCGCTTGTCGTTCAATCAACCATCCGGAGAGCCAACGACTTCCGGAAAAAATTTAATCAATTCCAATCCCGGCACTACGCTTGAAAAAATTCCCGATACCATTCGATACCAGTTCTTCAATCTCAATCCTGCCCTCCGTTATAGAAATAACGCGACCATCATTCTGTCCGACATAATTTCCGGGCAGAATACGGTGCACCAACCCATCACTGGTTTGCACAAGTCCATAAGTCTTGCCTTTGCGATTCAGCGTACCAACCATGTTCAGGGTATCCAGCGGAAACTGTTCAAGATATTCTTTATTACGATTCTTGATCGGCGTGGGGCCTTTCATCACCCCGCTTTCGTCGGCCGACTGATCCCGCACAAATGGCGAACGCTGCTTACTGGCCTGATAATCAAATGTCTCATAAGGCTTGATCTGCGGCAGTGGTTCGATACGACCGCCTGGCCGCTGCTTGACAGCAGCGACATATTGCTCAAGATCACTCATGCCGCCACCACAAGCCGTCAGTGCCAACACTGCCAAAACTGCCGGCAACCTGGTCAACAACCGCATGCTTGGCTCCACACCCGTCACCCTGCGTTCTCCATTTCAGTGTCTTCATCGAGATAGCGATAGGTCTTGGCTGTAACATTGAGTATCAGTTTGCCATTCCCTGAATTGTCACCGCTACGCACCTGTTTAATGGCAATATCATGCAGCGTCACAATACGCGGCAATGCGGCGATATCACTGACAAACCGGCCAAACTCATGATAGGTGCCTTTCAGGCGTATCTTAATCGGCTTCTCAGCATAAAAATCTTTCTGTAACTCAGCAACCGGCTGGAACAGTTCTTCCTGCAGCCCGGCGGCCAGGCCTGTTTGTGAGATATCGACCAGTAAATTCGGAATCTCCGTCTTGCCCGGCAACTGACGCAACATGGTACCGAAAGAACGTTCGATCTCTGCGAGTTGCTCACTGTAGGCAGAAAAATTTGCCGCCTTTTTCTGCTTCTGCTCAAATGAAATGCGTAATTCCTGTTCTTCCTGCTCGGCGCGTTCGAGTCGTGGCATCTGAGCGGTATAGACGAAGTAATAAAACCCACCGCTGACGGCAAAAATGAAAAACAGGCTGACAAATAATACGCGAAACAATAGCGGCCAACGGCCTATATCATTGAAATCCAGATTCTGTAGTTCTTCGAGGAAGTTCATTCTAATCCCCCCTCTTCTTCTTGCCCTTCACCTTTTTTAGCCATTAGTGACCTGGCAAAAACCGTAAATTCACTGGCGCGCCGGCCACTTCCTGCAACTTCTGGTTTAACCTCAACAACTTCCAGATCCGGTGAACTCAACCAATCTGAACCGTCAATATTACGCATCAACGCCGAAACCCGGGTGTTCGACTCGGCCGAACCGACGATCTCGATTCGTGAACCATTTTGTTTGACCGCACTCAAGAATACGCCGTTTGGTAACGTCGTGACGAGTTCCTCAAAAACATGCACGATACCGGGACGACTGCGCTGCAACTGTTCGATGATTTCCATTCTGGCCAACAATCGATCCTTCTGATCCTCAAGATCGATAATTTCCTTGATTTTGATATTCAGTAAATCGATTTCAGACTGCAACATTCTATTTCGATCTTGCTGGTGACCGATGATACTGCCGAACATCAGGTTGCCGATCAGAATAATCAGCGCGGCTACGGCTACAGCAGCACCCAGCGCGATAAAGAATTGATTACGGCGCTCAGTCCTTTGCTCATCACGCCATGGCAATAGATTAATGCGTGGCATATCAGTCGAAGCTCCGTAACGCGAGTCCAAAGGCGGTTAGCAAAGCGGTTGCATCTCCGTGCACGCCCTGCGCTTTCGCCTTTGACGAAACCTTCATGTGACCCAGAGGATCACCAATTTCCGTCGGAACTCCAACTTTGCTGGAAATCACATCGGCCACACCGGGAATATTCGCGCAACCGCCCAGAACCAGGATCTGCTCCGGCTGATCACGCCCACCCGCCGAAGCAAGAAAAAACTGCATCGAGCGACTGACCTGTTGGGTCATGTCGTCAATAAACGGATCGAGTACCTCAGGCTGATAGTTACTTGGCAAACCACCTTCTTTCTTGGCCCGACCTGCATCTTCGAGACTGAGTCCGTAGCTACGCATAATTTCTTCGGTAAGTTGCTGGCCACCGAATGAGAAATCACGAGTATAGATGACACGCAGATCCTGCAATACGCTAAAGGTAGTATTACTCGCACCAAAATCAATAATCGAAATCAAATGATCATGCCCACCATCAGGCATCTGATGTGAAAGCAAAGTACAGGCATTTTCGAGTGCAAATGCTTCAACATCGATAACCTTGACTGTTAATCCAGCCGCCTCTACAGCGGCTCGTCGTTGCTCAACATTCTCGGTACGTGTTGCAACAAGCAGCACATCATTCATCTCCGGATCATTTTCCGAAGATCCCATCACTTCAAAATCAAAACTGACTTCTTCCATCGGGAAAGGAATATATTGATCCGCCTGAATCTCAACCTGACCCTCAAGGTCATTCTCACTAAGATTCGCCGGCATCTGAATAACTTTTGTAATTGCAGCATCGCCACTGATCGCAATTGCAACATTCTGTGTATTTGATCCGGAACGCTTAACAGCACGACGAATCACTTCACCGACTGCATCAGCGTCGACAATGCTCTTCTCATTAATAGAGTTTGGTGGTGTCGCTTCAGCGGCATAGCACTCCAGCTGATGCGTTTTACCGCTCGTTGCCAATTCCAGCAGCTTGATCGATGACGTTGTTATGTCAAGTCCGATCAAAGACTTTGAACGTGGGCTGAAAATCACTTTTTTCCCTTCTAAGTCCGTAGCTTGCGTAAAAAAAGTGGTTAAGTACCTTAGATAACCAATTTAACTATATATCGAATTGCATATAAAGCAACCGCGACTACTTCACACTTTTCCACACATATATATCACCGGTGGGCATATTCAACGCGCGCCAGACACCTTGCTGGCGCAGTAGCACAATCTGACGGGAAAATCTGACTGGAGAGAAACGACTGCCGCGGACCCTGATGACCCTGCAGATCGGCAGCCCCGCTGTCCTAGGATTCAGACCCGGCCGCAACATTCCAACTCGTCACAGCCCTTGTAGTCCCTTAGACCGGTAGCTTTGCGCCCCCACCTTTCAGTAAGTTTGCCCACAACCCGTGGCTAATATGCATAATCGACCCTTACATGGCAAGGGATTGGCTCTGCTTTTCGACACCGTGATATCCGATTAAGGAAAATCTACAATATGCTCCGGCAAATCAAGCATCAATGACTATGGACAGGCTCAAAGAAATCTGGCCACTACTGGGCGCTCTGGCGGTCAGCGGAATTATTGTGGTGCTGACAATCATCTCCGGCGCTTATTTTTACCTGGCGCCCAGTTTGCCTTCGGCCGAAATTTTGCGGGATATCGAACTGCAAACACCATTACGCATTTTCTCCCGGGACGGCCGCCTGATGGCACAAATCGGTGAAAAGCGGCGTATCCCGGCATCTTATGAAGAGATCCCGGACATTATTATCAATGCGTTCCTGGCAGCGGAAGATGACCGTTTCTTCGAACATCCCGGATATGATTATCAGGGTATTGCCCGCGCAGTGATCAACCTGGTGCGTACCGGCACCCGCAGTCAGGGCGGCAGCACCATTACCCAACAACTTGCACGTAATTACTTCCTTGATCGGGAACGTTCTTTCGTGAGAAAGGCCAAGGAACTGATCCTGGCCGTACAAATAGAGAATGAATTTTCCAAACAGGAAATTCTCAAGTTATACCTGAATAAAATATTCCTCGGGCAACGCGCTTACGGCGTCGGTGCCGCAGCCGAAGTTTACTTTGGTAAATCGCTGCAGCAACTTAATATTGCTGAAGCCGCAACGATTGCTGCCTTGCCCAAGGCGCCCTCCTCAGTGAACCCGGTAAAAAATATTCAAGCCGCTTCAATACGCCGGGCTTATGTTTTGCGACGTATGCTTGAACTTGAATTTATTACGCAGGACCAGCACGACGAGGCACTGGCCCTGCCGATGGAATCCCGCCTGCACGGCCCGAAAGTCGAGTTGCATGCACCATATGTAACCGAGATGGTGCGCGCCGAGATGGTCGGAAAATACGGGCTCGGGGCTTATACCCGGGGTTACAAGGTTGTCACGACAATCAATGCAAAGCTGCAAGAGTCGGCAAACCGTTCGCTGCACACAGCCTTGTTCGAGTATGACCGTCGCCATGGTTATCGTGGCCCGGTTGCCCGCAACGTACTGGATCCGTTGCTTATTGCGCCCGGTCAGGATGCCGGGCTTGAGGTCGAAAAATCGCTCCCCGATGGCGAGCAGCATGCTGCTGTCGGACTGGACGACACGCGACTGACAGAGTTGTTGCACGACCTTTCGCAGCCCAAGCCCAAGGGACTGCATAATGCCATCGTACTCAGCACGGATGACAACAATTCAGCACTGCTGTATATCGAGGATGCCGGCCGCGTCAGGGTCGCATGGGACAGCATGAAATGGCGTCCACACATTGACGACGACACCATTGGCAACACGCCACAGTCAATTAATGATGTCGTCACAATCGGCGACCTGGTTCGCTTGCGCCCTACCGCCGACAAGGGCTGGCAACTGACACAAATGCCCCGGGTTCAGGGTGCATTTGTCGCCCTTGATCCCAGCGACGGTGCAACCATTGCACTGGTAGGTGGTTTTGACTTCTCCGTCAGTAAATTTAACCGCGCTGTACAAAGTAAGCGCCAACCCGGCTCATCGTTCAAGCCCTTTATTTATTCTGCAGCCCTTGAAAATGGCTTCACGACGGCGACTCTCGTCAATGATGCCCCGGTAGTATTCGATGATAGCGGACTGGAAGACACCTGGCGCCCGGAAAATTATTCGCGCAAGTTTCATGGTCCGATTCGGCTGCGCGAAGCGCTGATCAAATCTCTAAACCTGGTCTCAGTACGCATACTGCGCAGCACCGGCCTGGGCCCGGCTATTCAACATATTAAAAAATTTGGCATACCGGCAAGCGCGCTGCCACGAAACTTGTCGCTCGCACTGGGTAGCGGCGGCACATCACCGCAGGATGTTGCCGCCGGCTATGCAGCATTTGCCAGCGGCGGGTTTCGCACCACACCCTACCTGATCGAAAGGGTTTACGATGCTGACAACAAAATTATTTTCCACGAGGAAGTGGCCTTTGTATGCCACAACTGTGGGTCGACAATTGGGTTGCCCGAAGTCCGCCGCTTTGCTCCGACCGAGGTGATGGAAGAACCGTCGACTACTGCCGACGATGGTTCAATCGTAAACAGTTCATTGATAACCGAACCGGCGCTTGTAAGCGAAATTCCGCCTTATCCAAATCTTGCCGCCATGACCGATCACGGCCTGACATGGCGGGCCACAGCTGCCAATGCGCCGTTGTTTTCCGCCCTGGCCGGCAACTTGCCTGAACGCGCGATCACAGCAGAAAATGCCTACCTGATCTACAGCATGATGCAGGATGTCATTCAGCGCGGCACCGGTAAACGTGCACGCACGATTGGGCGCAAGGACCTTGCCGGTAAAACCGGCACCTCAAATGAACGGCGAGACGCCTGGTTTAGTGGCTTCAACGGCGATATTGTCGCTACCGCCTGGGTCGGATTCGATGATCCGCTTCGGACACTCGGTGAAGGTGAAACGGGCGCTAAAACCGCATTACCAATCTGGAAGTACTTCATGCAGGATACTCTGGCCGGGACGCGAGACGCTACGATTCCGCGACCAGCGGGTATTATCACCGCTCGTATCGTTCCTGAATCCGGGCTGGTGGCGCCTGCCGGTTACTCGGGCGCACGGTTTGAGCTCTTTCGTGAAGGTCACGTCCCTGAACGGCAATCCGGTGACACCGATTCACCCATTAACTTTAGCAGCGAACGCAGTAACGACGATAATGACGAGGATATTTTTTGACCAGGCGCACTCAATTCCGGACTGATAACCGGCGTGCAGCTATTGCCAATGAAGCGGCGCGAATCATCCAGGAACAGGGTCTGGCCAGTTTTCGCAGCGCCAAGGACAAAGCCGCTGAACGCCTTGGCCTGGCAACCGGCAGCACACGTCTGCCAAGTAACGAGGAAATCGAACAGGCGCTGACCGAACGCAATCGTATCTTTCGTGGTGACGATCATCCGGCGTTACTCGCTGAATTGCGCCGGGCTGCAGTAGCCATTATGCGCGCACTGGAAATCTATAACGCCCGACTCGTCGGACCGGTTCTGAACGGAACGGCGACGGACTTCTCGTCTATCGACTTACACCTGTTCAGCGACTTACCTGAAACCATCGGCGTTACACTGGACGTACTCGGCTGTGCACATCACTCAATCCAGCTTCGCCACCAGTTTCGCCGTGGGGAAGCCGAACAATTTCCCGGGTACCGGTTCAGAACCCTCGATTTTGATTGCACTGCCAGCGTGTTTTCAATCAAACAGCGCCGCCGCTCGCCCTTGAGTCCTATTGACGGCAAACCCATGCCGCGCGCTGGAATTCAGGAAGTCGAGGCGCTACAGGGCTAAGGCTGCGCAGGGAAACAGCAACAATTGCAGCTGCGGCCACTACCGCAACAGACGGGAATAAAGCCCCGGATAGTTAGCGCTTGTCGATCCCTACATAGTCACGTGCGACCGGCCCGGTATACAACTGGCGCGGTCTGCTGATCCGTCCATCCGGATCAACAATCATCTCCCGCCAATGGGAAACCCAGCCAACCGTGCGTGCAATTGCAAACATGACGGTGAACATTGAGGTTGGAATCCCGAGGGCGCGATAGATAATGCCGGAATAAAAATCCACATTGGGATAAAGCTTTTTCTCGATGAAAAACTCATCCTTAAGTGCGATTTCCTCAAGTTTCAGTGCCAGTTCGAACAACGGTGAGTCTGTACGACCAAGCTGCTTCAGAACCTTGTGACATGCGCCACGAATGATCGTCGCACGTGGATCATGATTCTTATAAACCCGGTGACCAAAACCCATGAGTCGGAACGGATCATTCTTGTCTTTGGCCTTGTTGACAAACTTGTCAATTTGGTCGACAGAACCAATCTGCTCCAGCATGTTCAGTACGGCCTCATTGGCGCCACCATGAGCCGGACCCCAGAGCGCGGCAATACCGGCGGCGATTGCCGAATAAGGATTGGTACCTGAACTGCCGGCCATACGCACCGTCGAGGTACTGCAATTCTGCTCATGATCGGCATGCAAAATAAACAGCAGATCCAGTGCCTCGGCCGCAACCTGATCAACTTCGTATGCTTCGGTTGGAACATCAAAGAACATATGTAACAGATTTTTCGCGTAGCTCAGGTCGTTACGCGGATAAGCAAACGGCTGACTCACCGAATGCTTGTAAGCTGCTGCCGCAATAGTCGGCATCTTGGCGAGAATCCGGTGGGCAAAAATATCCCGGTGGCGCGGATCATAAATATCCGTTGTATCGTGATAAAACGCAGACATCGACCCAACCACGCCGGCAACCATGGCCATTGGATGCGCATCGTGACGAAAGCCGTCAAACAACCGTAGCATCGTTTCATTGAGCATCGTGTGCATGCGAACGGTTTCATCGAACTTGACCAGTTCATCCGCAGACGGCAGTTCACCGTACAATAACAGGTAGCAGACCTCGATGAATGAGCTCTTTTCAGCGAGTTGCTCGACCGGGTAGCCCCGGTACATCAACAAGCCTTTGCCGCCATCAATATAGGTGATCTTGCTCTTGCAACTGGCGGTCGCCGCAAATCCCGAGTCATAGGTAAATGTGCCGGTTGATGCATACAGCGATCGAATATCCAATACGTCAGGCCCAACGGTACCCGAGTGGACGTTAAGCTCCACCTGATCGTCCGTCTCAGGATTTTGCAATAAAAAGGTTTTGCCACTCATATGATTATTTTAGCTCCCACTACAGACACAAGGTCTCCCACCTGCGCCGGATAAGCTGTTATTTCCGGGCCTTCGTAGCCTTAGCCATCAACAATAGATTAAAGCGCAGCGTAACACGACGGATGCAAATCGCTGCCTCAGACTAAATCATCCCAAAAGAGAGACCGACTATTATAGGTTACGCCGAGATATCTTGCACAGATGGGGAATTCACGTACCGCCTGCCGGAGCCTGTGCGCCGCTTGAGCTACATACCGTATTTGCGGCGGAACTTGTCAACCCGACCGGCCGTATCAACAATCTTCTGAGTACCAGTGTAAAAAGGGTGACAAGCAGAACAGACATCGATATGTAATTCATCAGTCAGCGTCGACTTGGTGTGAAATTCATTGCCGCAACTGCAAACAACTTTGATTTCCTGATATGGGGGATGAATACCGGACTTCATTATTCTCTTCTCAACCTGCTGATGTTGCTGCGAACCACTTGCAAGGGCGCGGAAGGATAACGGTTGTCAGCATGACTCGCAAGTTGTTGTTCATTATCCACAACATCTGTGGATAACTCTGTTGATAACCAATGCTATTAACAGCTAATAACCGAACAAACAAGCAAAAATACAATTTTGCACAAGATTTGATAAATTATTGTTAATCTATATAAAACAGATACTTATAAATCATTTAGAGTGCGCAATCTGACCTTTCCGACGTAAATCTCAATGAATTCATAGTAAACTGTAATCATTGTGAATAAACTCATTTTACTTTTGCATCAATCCGACCTGTGACGAGCATTGCGCTGAGCCTACGCGCCGCCTGACCACGATGGCTGCGGCGATTCTTGTCATCCGCACCAAGTTCGCCGCCGGTCAGCCCCGCCGACTCATCCAGAAACAACGGATCATAGCCAAAACCACCCGTACCCCGCGGCGAATCCAGTATCCGCCCCTCCCAGACACCTTCTGCAACAAACGGCTCAGGATCATCCGGCGCGCGCACATAAACCATGCTGCTGCGAAACCGGGCCGTACGATCAATCTCAGGGCAAGCCCCCAGCTCCGCAAGCAATTTGTGGTTATTTTCCTCATCGGTTGCATCGCTGCCGGCATAGCGGGCCGACCTGATGCCCGGCGCACCTCCCAGGGCATCAACCTCGAGACCCGAATCATCGGCAATTGCCGGCAATCCTGACTCGCTTGACGCGTGACGGGCCTTTAGCAAAGCATTTTGGACAAATGTACGGCCGGTTTCTTCAATCGGCGAGATATTGAGTTCGGCTTGGGGCACAAGCTCAAACCGCTCACCGAGCAGTTTCTGCAGCTCGCGCAACTTACCGGGGTTGCCGGTTGCCAGAATGATGCGCAGGGCTACCCCGCCCGCCATCTGTCGAGTGCCGTGTTCTGTTCGCGTTGTACCGCCTGAATACCGCCGACTGCCAAATCAAGCAAGGTATTCAATTCGTCACGATGGAATGCGTGGCCTTCAGCCGTGCCCTGAATTTCAATAAAAGAAGTGGCATCTTTCATCACGACATTCATATCGGTTTCAGCTACCGAGTCCTCGGCATAGTCCAGATCTACCGCCGGCATCCCGTTGTAGATGCCGACTGAAATCGCCGCTACCTGACCATGCAAAGGATTCTGTTGCAGGACATCAGCCTGCAACAGTCCTTCTATGGCTATTGTCAAGGCGATAAAGGCACCGGAGATCGACGCAGTACGTGTACCGCCATCAGCCTGCAGCACATCGCAATCCAGCGTAATCGTAAGCTCGCCCAGAGCTTCCAGATCACATACCGCCCTGAGTGATCTGCCGATCAACCGTTGAATCTCCAGTGTTCGGCCTGATTGCTTGCCACGGCTTGCTTCCCGGTTCGAACGCGTATGCGTCGATCCCGGCAGCATGCTGTATTCCGCCGTAATCCATCCCTGACCTTTGCCGCGTAAAAATCGCGGCACCTTTGGCTCCACACTTGCCGTGCACAACACCCGCGTCCCGCCAAACACGGCCAGTACCGATCCTGCTGCATTGACCGTATAGCCAGGTTCGAAGGATACGTTGCGTAGTTCATCAGCTAACCGTCGGCTGGGTCGTTCAATTGTCACTTCTGTCATAACCTCATCTGCTTTTCTTTGCTTCCTGCGCGGCCTCAACCAATCCTGTGCAATGCGACAGCAGAGGCATTGTCAGCATACTGTCCGCAAGCTTGAACCGCCTGCTCTCCGAGGCGGCGCAGACCTTCGTCCAACCCACCGTTGCCGACGCCAGTGATACTGGCAATATCCTCATCGCTTAACCCTGACCAGAAACCATCAGTACACGCCAGCAAAGTATCGCCGGGCAATAGTTTTTTCTGACTGGTGATATTCATGCCGGGCAAGATTATCTCACCGCCAAGACAGCACTCTACAAAATTTCGCATCGGGTGATCGATGAGATCCTCTTCCGTAATCAGCCCTTCCTGCAGCAATAACTCGACGTGGCTGTGATCACGTGTTCGCTCCAGAACCTGTTGATTGCGCAGCAGGTAAATCCGACTATCGCCGACATGCCCCCAGTAAGCACCCCCGTCCTGTAAGAGGCAGAGCGCACACGTTGCCCGTGGCCGAGCCTCAACGCTGACCCCATTGCCGAGCGCCACGAGGTCCTGATGTGCCTGACCGATCGCCAGATGCAAAAATCCCTGCGGGTCAATAACAGGATGCGATACCTGCCTGAATGCCTCACCGATACTCTGACTGGCAACTTCCGCAGCCCTGGCGCCATCCGCATGACCGCCCATACCATCAATAACGATAAGCAATGAAGCACTATCCCCGGCCACTACCAGTACCCTATCCTGATTTTCCTCACGGCCTCCTATCAGGCTTAGTACTGCATGCTCTGTCTGCAAACTCATTCTCCGAAACAATCTGTTGGTAAACTACGCCGACCCATCACCAGCACAACATCCGCCCAGTGTAAGCCCCCTACAATGGCCTTGCATGCAATTATTGTCATAAGTGTATGGTATACCCGTGTGACAAATATTCTGTACTCATTGGCAAGGCATGGCATCATAAGAGATCAATATGGCAATATTTATTCTGCAAGACAGTTACTCGCAATGATCAATAGCATGACAGGATTTGGTCGCACGGAGATACAAACTCCTGATGGCCAGTTACAACTGGAAGTTCGCTCGGTTAATCACCGCTACCTCGATATCCAGTTTAAACTACCTGAAGGTTTCCGGACCATCGAACAGGAATTGCGTACCATTGTTGCAGCTCGCCTGAAACGCGGCAAAGTCGATGTATCCCTGTCATTTAAACGGCTCACCGATAAACCGGTTGCCGGACACATCAACATCGAAAAAGCCCGACAGGTCATCGAACAACTTGAGACTGTCACAGCGCTGCTTGCAGACCCGGCTCCGATCGATCCGGCAGCAGTGGTGCGTATGCCGGGGGTGATGGAAGAAGAAGAAATAATACCGGACTCCCTGTATCCCGCTGCCAGGGAAATCCTGACCTCGGCAATCGCCCAGTTGGCTGATAATCGCGCCAGGGAAGGAGAAAAAATTCATGCCATGCTCGAGACCCGTTGCGCCGAAGTGATTGCACTTGCAGCCGGGGTTAACGCACGCCTGCCCGAGGTTTTGAGCGGAATTCGCCAGCGACTCGAGAAGAAAATTGAGTCACTGGAAACGCAGATTGACAACGATCGTCTTGAGCAGGAACTGGTCATCATCGCGCAAAAACTTGACGTCAGTGAGGAACTCGATCGACTGAAGGTGCATGTTGCAGAAGTCAGCAATACACTCAGCGTTGAGAAACCGGCCGGCCGGCGGCTGGATTTTTTAATGCAGGAACTTAATCGGGAAGCCAATACGCTCGGCTCAAAATCCGCTGACACGCAAACAACCCAGGCTGCCGTTGACCTTAAGGTGATTATTGAACAAATGCGTGAGCAGGTACAAAATGTTGAGTGATTTCCTGAGCAGTCCTGACTGATCTCTGTCACTTATATAGAACCCCCAACCCCCCGCTGTTACAAGTCTACACCGATCCTTGCCTGTCCTGAGCAATCCGGGCACTATGTGGGCATGGATGTGGGGTAAACCACATCCTGGAGACCGGCAATGACAGTTATCGGCTCAAAAACTCATCGACCAATAACAAGGAGACAAAAGGCAAGAAAAAAGGCAAAACCTGAGCCATAATCAGGCCAACTGGGTGGGTCAATTTTCAATGCAAAACCTGGGTCAACTTTCGGTGCAAATCAACAGTTACGCTGTTTTTCGTCGAATCCAGCCGAGCAATCCCAACGCCGAACCGAACAACCAAACAGTGGCAGGGATGGGGACCGCCGACTGCAAGGCCAATCCATGGTAGTTGCCCCCGTCAATTGCTATGAAGTTGTTGCCAAGTGGCCAATCGACGCCAGCTGTGCCGGTACCGACAGCAAATGGCTGGCCCCAGCCAAGGATAGATCCATCTACATCCAGAGCTATGCTGTAATCATTGCCTGCGGCAATAGCTATCCAGTCGTTGCCACCTGGGGTATTGCTGAACTGACAGAGTTG
>Ga0066832_10000445_pt1 | contig 12788 bp, 12 predicted proteins | sample ETNtaG_35_FD_66731 | JGI IMG/M metagenome (GOLD analysis project Ga0066832, IMG submission 66731) | Marine microbial and viral communities from oxygen minimum zone, Eastern Pacific Ocean - ETNP201306PF51B | ecosystem: Environmental > Aquatic > Marine > Oceanic | place: Pacific Ocean: Eastern...
ATTGCGCCAGTCTATCGCCGCCGTCAAGGAGGGTATTGATCTAGCGGCCTTTATGAGCGCTCCCCTGGTACGGCTATTTGGTGGAGGTATTCCAAAAGAGTCGACCAATTATAAAAGATTATGGCAAAATGTCATTCACAGCTTTCAAGAAGTCTGTGATTATGCCGCGGATAAAGGTGTGCTGGTTGGCTTACATAACCACGCGCCTGTAGTTGCCCCAACCGGTGACGATATTCTAAAGATCTTACATGATGTCAATCGAGAAAATTTCACCTTTATCCTTGATACCGGCTGGTGGCAAGGTTCACCGGGCGCAGGGGCTACAGGTGTAACTGATCCTGCGATAGATTTCTACCATTTTATGGTCCAGACGGCACCTTATGCTACTTATGTGCGTGCTAAAATATATAAAATAGATAGCGGTAAAGAAGAATGGCTTGACTACGAACGTATCATTGAAATCCTCCGCACCGTCAACTACAACGGCAATATGTCTATCGTTTTTGAAGGGCAGGGAAACCAAGTCAGCGATCTAGAAGCCATCGGTTTAGCAGTTACGTACTTACGCAGATTACTGGCCACCTAAACTGTGTTTTTCTCAAAAAATTGTTTAAGGATCTAGCCACTAGAACAACCTTTAGCCTTTACAGAAACGACCGAGAACGCATCTCGGCTAATTGCATCTGCTCCGCTTGATAACGACTCTCCGTTAATACCTGGAGTTGCCACGCCGAAAAACTAAATTCGTCATTAGTGACGAATTTCTACTAACTCAAACCACGTTGAATATAGAAGGAGAATGAAATGAGACTTGGTGGTCCTTTATTTGATCAGACTACAGATGCTGCCGGTTGGGTGGCTTCTATTAAGGCACATGGTTATAGTGCGGCCTATTGCCCCATCGGCCCTGAGGCTGACGATGCAACCGTACAGGATTACACCAACGCAGCTAGAGAAAATAATATTGTGATTGCAGAGGTAGGCGCCTGGAGTAATCCGATCAGCCCAAATGAAGAAGAGCGCAAAACTGCAATCCAGAAATGCCAGGACCTGCTAGCTCATGCCGATCGTATGGGGGCGTTGTGTTGTGTCAATATTGCCGGCTCTAGAAGTAACAAATGGGACGGACCAGCGGCTGACAACCTCTCTGCTGAAACTTTCGATCTGATCGTTGAAACGACCAGATCCATCATTGACAATGTTAAGCCGGTGAACACTTTCTATACACTAGAAATGATGCCCTGGATTTTCCCTGATAGTCCAACGAGTTATCTCCGTTTGATTGAAGCCATTGATCGTCCGCAGTGTGCCGTTCATCTGGACCCAGTGAATATTGTTAACAGTCCGTCCCGTTTTTTTGATACCGGCCGACTTATTAGTCGATGCTTTGAGTTGCTAGGTCCCTATATTAAAAGCTGTCATGGCAAAGATATTGTCATGTCACAAAACCTTACCGTGCATTTGGATGAAACACGGCCGGGATTAGGTGGCTTAGACTACGCAGTATTCCTTAAAGAGTTGGACACATTATCACCCGACATTCCGCTGATGCTGGAACACCTTTCAACAGATGAGGAATATCGACTAGCGGCTGAATACATTCGATCTGTAGCTAGGGAAAACCAGATTAGGATTTATTAACATACATCTTCATATAAAGAGTCGGTCTAGCAAAAGTCAAAACTGAGCCAAAGGCTGCTTGCTAGTGCAGCCCGGGTTGACATGACGCCCCAGCCTTAGGCTATCTGTCCTTGCACCTAGAGTAAGAATACCTTTTTGCGGGGTTGGTAAAACTGATAAGTATGGACTCCGGAAGAAAATTTTCGATGATATCGATATTTTCTTGTAGGCAGATCATCAACATTAGCCAAAGTTAGAGTCATATGCCGAATACGGAAGGGAGTGGTGTCCAGTATTAAGCTGATAAGACCCTTCTATAAAGTCTAAATCTACCAAGCTTTCTTTCACCTTGCTTGCATCCTCATTACATTGAGGCCGTTTTGGAATGGCTTCTAAGTAGGTTAAACCCAAGTCCGAGCCTGCATCATCTTCACAGAAATCTGTAAACATAGTCACCCACCCAGTCAACTTCTGACAGATGGCGTAACATTTATTTATCTCTTTGAGGCTCTTATCCGGAGAGTTTCTTTCACTTAGACTAGATACGACATCAAGTCGAGGCCTGATCCAGTTTGATCTATTGGAGGTCTCATCTTGACTTTATGAGTTGGAGGACGATCATGCAGATTAAAATCAATCGCGGACTTATACAAGTAGTAGAAGGTGATATTACCCAACAGAACACGGAGGCCATTGTCAATGCAGCCAATACACAACTGGTGGGAGGGTCAGGTGTAGACGGGGCCATCAGGCGTGCAGGTGGCCCCGAAATTACTGCCGAGTGCGATCAGATCCGCGCTCGTCGAGGTGGGTGTCCCACAGGACAAGCCGTGCTAACTACGGCCGGCAACCTGGCAGCAACTTATATAATCCATACTGTTGGCCCTATTTGGCGGGGTGGAGTCAATGATGAAGCCGTACTTTTAGCCAGGTGCTATCACTCCAGCTTGACCCTAGCTACCAATCACCAGATTACAACAATCTCATTTCCGTCAATTAGCACAGGTATTTACGGGTACCCGATTCAGCAAGCGTCAAAAATTGCACTCAGCGCAGCCGCCGATTTCTTAGGCCAAGAAGAGACCGTCTCAGAGATCCGGTTTGTTCTCTTTGGAGAAGACGATTTTTCGGTTTATCGACGAGCTCTGGAGTGTTTGACTGAAAACTGATAAACATTCAAAGACTCCAAAGTGACGTACTATTCCGTGCGCCACACAACCGCGATGCCTGGCGACAGAAGCTGAAATATTAGACTTAACCCAGCAGGAGACGGCCGATGAAAATTCCAGGTCCATTAATTAAAGGCAAGTTTATAGAACGCCCCAACCGGTTTCTGACACGGGTTGAACTGAACGGTAAAATCGTTGACAGCCACCTGCCCGATCCCGGCCGCCTGCGAGAACTGCTGATTGTCGGTGCCGAATTATACCTACGGCCAGTACCGATTGAGTCGGAAAGAAAAACACGCTACACCACCGTTATGGTCAAACATAATGGCACTTTGATTTCGCTGATGTCGGCCCTACCCAACAGTTTTGTCCAGGAAAGCCTGCAGCACCACCAGTTGCCGCTACTGGAGGGCTACCGTCTGGAAAAGGCGGAAGTATCCTTAGCAAGGCAGCGCTTGGACTTTCTTTTAAAGGATGCTGACCAGAAACCTTTTTACCTGGAAGTGAAATCAGTGACCTTGGTTGAAGATGGTATCGCCCAGTTTCCCGATGCGGTAACGGAGCGAGGTACACGCCATGTAAAAGCCCTCGAAAATATGGTTTGTACTGGCCAGTCCGCTGGCGTTCTGTTTGTTTGCCAACGTCCGGATGCTCAAAAATTCCGACCCATGCACGAGCGGGATCCGAAATTTGCCGCCGCTCTGAAAAGTGCGATGGCCAGCGGTGTAAAGGTTTGGTGTATCACCACCAAAATCACTTTGGATGAGATGATCTTTCAGCAGGAAATTCCTGTCTATTTTAATGACTGATTAAGCGGGTTTTACTGTCAATTTTACGATTTTCCGCTTCTGTCATCAACTGATGTAGACCTGTTTCACGAACCTTGCTGCCAATATTACTTGACGAAGATGAAAGATTATTTCTTGGTAATCCTAAAATCGGATCACTCTAACTTACAACTTTGTTCTTACCTTTCGATAATAAATCCACGATAAAATCTTCCCTTTTTCATCTATTACAAAAGATCCAACAGAATTTTTGCCCCGCACTGGTCGTTTAAAAAGTTACCAACTTGATCATATTTGGGTTCAATGACTATATCACCTGTTTTTTTGATTCCTAAAACCCCACAACCCAACACCTAATTCAGTGATCCGGTTATATGGCCCAGTACTTCCACAGATCTTCTGGCACTTCATATCGAAATTCAGCTACTTGTCTTTGATGCTGATGAGGCCAACGGGCAAACAGCGCAATACGTGGACAATCATTGGCATTGATTGAGCCATCATGAGTCAAATAGGAATGCCAAAGGACCACATCTCCAGCGCGAGCTACAAATTCTTGGCCTCCAGTCTGAAGGTTATCGCAGAGGTTATCGCTGAAGGTATGCCAAGAAAATCCCTCTTCTGTCAGAAAGCTACCATCCACTAGTGCAGGGTTTTGTCGAAAGTAGCGATGGGCCGTATGATGGCTACCAGGCCAAAATATGAAGGCTCCTCCACTGGGTTGCACGTCATATAAATAAGTAGTAGCTCCGACCATAAAAGGGGACCAGCCACTAGCAGCACCATAGGCGTCAATATGTCCCGATTGAGGCATCTGCCAAGATTTCTCCGGTTCAGGCCAACGAATGATGGGAGCACCACCACTAGCCACAAAGTCATCACCACCTAACTGCTGTATGATAGGGGTTAAGGCAGAATGATGAACCAGAGCCGATTCCGGTGGATCGTATTGGTAACCATCTAATCCAGTCCGTTCCCTGGGCCAACTGTCGGGCTGGTCTAAACTAGCTTCTAGTTCACACCAGATTTGCTCGCGCCAGTGGTCCAGTGAGGATTGGTCGAACAGATTCTCCAAAACCAGAAAGCCGTGAGTCTTGAAATGTTGTACCTGCTCTTCAGAAAGGGGGGTGGATGAAATCATAAATTCGGCCTCAAATGAGATTGTTGTTCAAATTACTGATTAACTAATGGATTTGGGGTTGAAGGGGCTGTCTTTTTCGTTAGTTAGGCCATAATCTTCAGACAAGATTCGTGACATTTCACGAGAGGATTTCCGTTTGTCTTTAGCACCTAAATTCTTGGCATTACATTTCCTCCACAAACTGGAATGTATACTCCGGTGATGTAACTTGCCAGATCCGAAGCCAAAAATGCGACTACATTCGCGATTTCCTGGTCTGTGCCACGTCGATTCAAAGGAACCTTGGATTCATAACCTTCTTGCCTTTTCAAACCTGATTGCCTATCCTTGTCACTAATTGTCCAACCAGGAGCAACCTGATTTACGGTTATTTGGTGTTTCCCAACCTCTTTGGCGAGTACGCGTAAAACTCCATCCATGCCGCGTTTACCCGATACATATGCTGATTGTCCCTCAAATGTTTGCATAGCACATTCCGTATTGATACCGATTACACGTCCATAATTTTCGCCGATCATTGCAGGTACAAATGCCTTAGCCATCAGTACATTGTGTAACACACATGACTGAAACTGGCTTTCGTAATCCTTAACTTCTTGATTTAGCACATTTGTCCAATTGTACTGAATCACCGCATTGTTAACAATAATGTGAGGGACACCAAGTGTTGAGGAAATTTTATCTCGCATGGTAAATACTTCATCTTGAATCGTTACGTTAGCTTGAACCAGAGCGGTTCGTCTGCCCATAGATTCAACTTCCTTAGCGAGTTCACTCGCCTTTTCTTGGTTTCGTAAATAGTGAATGGCAACGTCTGCACCACAACTCGCTAGCGTACGTACCATGACACGGCCAAGTTCCCCACTTGCACCTGTAACAACAGCAATTTTTCCTGACAAGTTGATCTGTAACATTCCATATCCTAAGTTTTATTGTGTTTAATTTATATATCGATAACCAACAGCTTATCAGCACCTTGCCGACTCCAGTTCTGTCCTCTTAATTTCAAGCGGCGGCCGACTAGCAAATCAATCCTCTTCTCCACCAAGACACTACTGATGACACCGCTTTTTTTGGTGGCTATGATAATCAACCATTGAATCCAAGTTATTTCTCATCATTTCAATCACCTGACTGATTAAGTCTCAATCTATCACAGCTGCCGAGAGGTGGTCAAGAACTTTTACTGCCTTGTCTTTATACCTGTAAGCAAAGAGAAGTAAGATCTCCAGTTGCTAGTTCAGCTCCCATTTAAAAACCTGGCAACTATCGGAATAGCCAAACGGAAACTGGTGAGGTGATCTCCAGTAGAATATACTGCGGTTCTCAAGTAGACCTGTAAAATGGACTAAACGCCCCTTTTTACTATTTGCCTTCCTTAATCTCCTGTGCTACATTATTATCAGTAATTTTTAGCCTCCGGTATTTTTTAAATCGCTAGGTTTAAAGCAGTATTCAATGATTTGAAGACTCGGATATGGTCGGAGAAAGCAAATGAAACAAAAATGGTTTTTAATCCTAGGAATTGGTGTTTTGATCTCAACTCCAGTTCTGGCCGAGATCAAAACACTGTTCTACGAATTTGAAAAGAGTGAGCAGTGGTTCTACAAGGTTACGACTAATAACATCAAGAAAGTAGGAAATGACAGAATTACCTATAAATTGACCACCGAGGCGCAGAAGGATTTCAAGTTGGCCAATCTAAAGCCGTATGACATGGTTTTATTTGGTACCCACGGTATCGGTGGTTGGGGGAGTTATCACTTGGAGGGCGTTGAAAAAGACCTGATCTCTTACGTCAAAGATGGCGGTCTCATTCTGGTACACAGCAGTGACGACAAGTTCTTTAAAGGTGATATGTTCCCGGTTGAACTACTGATGCAAGAAAATGGAGATGAAGATTTTGAAGTCACTGCGGAAGGAAGAAAACTAGGTATTTTTGATCAACCAAACAAAATCAAGAATGTGATCGAAGACGACACCTACCAGAAGGTGGATAAACCGTGGGTCGTCTTAGCTCAAAGTAAGGGTAAGAACACCCCACACACCTTACAACTGAAGCACGGGTTGGGTGAATATATCGTGACGCCATGTCGAGGAGACGGTAACAAGGGGCAAGCTGAATCTAACCAACCCTTTTTCGAGAACTTAATTCATTACCTGGCTAAACGGGTCAAACAGATCCAAGCAGTGGATTCTGCCCATAAACTTGCGGTTTACTGGGGTGAGGTAAAGACCTACCAATAAAAAACAACTTCATTAAGTTTAGGTAGTGCGGGTGGTCCATCTCTAGGCTATCCGCTGAGTGGGTTTCAAGAACCACCCCTTGATACCAACCAGCAAACCAGCCGGTCTATCCAGACCGGCTGGTTTGCCTTTAGCCGGAAGACGGACGGTGTTACCTGGCCTCAGACCGGCCAAGCAGGACGAAAGAGGAGCTGACATCCTCTTTCAGCAAAGGTGAATCTAGACTTTCTACTTACAGCTTGAATTAGTTTGTAACCTGGTTAGATGCGTTAGCAATCATCTCACAGTTTTCGGAGGGAAAACTTCCTATGCTGCCCAAATACCCCCATATCATCCTCATTATGACCGATCAGCAACGTTTTGATACCATCGCTGAGTGGGGTTACGATCATGCCATTACCCCTCATCAGGATCGCTTGGTGCGAGAAGGGCTTTCGTGTCGACAAGCTTATTGCCCCGGCGCAACTTGTATTGCCTCACGGGCAGCGATATTTACGGGCATGTATCCTCATACTACCGGCACCTATACTTTTCAATATTGGGGCGATCAACGTACCTGGGTGCAAGATTTGGCCGATCATGGCTACCGTTGTGTCAATATCGGCAAAATGCACTTTAGCCCTCGCGATATATCGGGCGGCTTTCACGAACGAATCATCGTCGAAAATCCGACCAACAAAACGCAAGCCAGCGGTGGCGTTGACGATGACTGGGGACGTTATCTTAGTTTTCATGGCTTAGAACGCCCTAACGATCGCAATCAAACAGATCCGGATTGGCTCAAGAAATACCAAGGCGTGCCCTGGCATTATGAAGAACGTTTTCATAGTGATGTCTTTATTGGCAACTCGGCTGAGTCTTGGATAAAGGCCTATAAAGGCAATCAGCCTGTTTTTCTGCAAGTGGGATTCACCGGCCCCCATGAGCCTTGGGATCCACTCCAGCGTCACCTAGACTGGTACAAAGATAAACTAATGCCCCCACGTTATATGCGTGAAGGTGAATTGGATGAAAAGCCGCCTCAACATCAGGCTCATCAGGAATTTCATGCGGCCACTAAACACGAGTCTCAGATTGATCTACGTGGCGCTAGTGAAGCTGACATTGCCGAGATGAAACGTTACTATCACGCCAAAATTACCACCGTGGATGAAGAACTCGGCAAGGTTCTGACCGCGCTGGAAGAACGAGATTGGTTAGCAGACAGTTTGCTCATCTTCTGTTCGGATCACGGTGAACTCTTGGGCGACCACAATCTGGCTTATAAATGGCTGATGTATGACCCCATCGTTCACGTGCCTATGATTATTCGCCACCCAGGCTCCATCGAGCAACCAAGCGAAGTTCACGACCTGGTTTCGTTGATGGATATTGGGCCAACCATTCTGGAAGCAGCCGGCATTGATATCCCCACTTATATGGAAGGGCGATCCCTATGGCCCTACTTGCAAGGCGAAGCCATCAAGCCGCGTGAGTTTGTTTTCTGTGAAGATAACTATCAGATTATGATGCGCAACCAGACCCACAAGCTAGTCTACTACATCGGTCAAGCAGAAGAGGGCGAACTTTACGACCTACAAACCGATCCACACGAACTCTATAATCTCTGGTATGAATCGGAACATCAAGCTCTGAAAAATGACTTACACCTCAAATTATTGGATTGGTTAGCCACCAGCAACTACTATAACGCCGGCTATAAACAAAATCGGGCCAGGCATTACGGGCTACGTTGGCCCAGCCAGGGCGATTACGGATTGCACGGCGGCGGTCATAATATGAAACCCAAGCAGGTGGATGCCCTTTAATTTTTCGGTATCAATCTGCTTGGGAAAAATCACCGCGGCACTTCAAAATAATAGCAGGAGATGGAGCCAAATCAGCCTTTGATTTCAACTATGAAATAGATCGACAATAGCACAAATAACGGCCCTTCATACTTAGGACGAATGTAGGAGCTTAATCCCCGCGATCATTGCCGCGTGGTTGTGGCGATTAAATTTGACGCGGACAGCCGCTCGGATTTCCGCTGTGACTTGATTGCCAATCGATGCGGCTAATCTACCATGACTAACCTCACTGAACGAAGCTAAAACTCGCACACCTAACAAGACGAGCTCAAGCTATACGAGTGTTGCCAACCGTTGCGAAGTCGTAAGCACAACTTCTCCTATAAAAATAATAGCGTCATCCATAATATGTTTTGTGATGAAAGGCGAAAGTAGATTGCCAAGAGTGCCCACGAGCGTTACTACAACCATCATGGCTACAGATTTCCAATAAGATTTAAGAAAAGACATAATGCGTAAAAATACGGTGCTTCGTTTAATACACGCGGGGCAGATGCCGTCTTTTTCCGGCAACCGTCTCTAGCATTTGTCACAACGGATTTTGGGACGGTCTGTTGATAGTCTGAGTTTTCCCCTTTGGAGAGTTGCTGAATCCCACGTACGATTTCGGAAAACTTATCCGCGAGTGAATTGGAAAAGTGAAGAATTGAAATGGATTTCTTATCGGTAGAGATCTCGACGTATCCTCCGCCGACAAGCGCTTCCGCTTTTGCCTCTTTGATCTCTCTAAGAGGTAATTCCATCAATGGGTTTCGACCATCTTCATTCGGAAAAAAGGTCAAAATCCGCTGATTTGTCACTACCAACCAACGCTCATCAAATTTACCATCTTCCGTCATATCTGAATTGGCAGTCATAAGCATCTCCTCTTCGGGAGCTAGAAGTCGGTTGATCACCGGATCCAAACGGGATGGCAATGAATCAAAACTAATCTCTAAATACTTGCAAGTCCTCTGCTGATAGCAAACAATAATATACTTATGAGGTAACCACAATGCTTAATCAAACCTGCACCGAAATTCCTTTTGAAGCCTTTACTAACTTTGAGCGCGTGCCGAATGCCAGTCCATTACTGACCTGCGCTCCTGATGAATGGGCTGCAGCAGCTCATGCCACTGTGGCCGGTGACAAGGTACATTACATTTGGTCTATCAAAAACCGGGATTCCACCTGGAATTTGATGCACAGCTCAGCACCTGTAGATGATCCTGGGATCGTTGAACACGATCCCCGTAATCCGATCATCGTTCCCGCCGGAGATGGATCATTCGATGATCATACCATTGAATATCCGTTTCCTTTTTTAAATCCCTTTGATGGGAAGTATTACATGTACTATCTTGGCAAACGTGAGAGAATTCCAAAACAAACAGGCCTGATGGTGATGGACCGGGATTTCGGTACCTGGAAACGCATAACCGATGAACCTGTTATTCCTGCCGAATTTGACTATGAAGAAGAGGGGTCGTCCCACCCGTCGTGTGCCGTTGATGGGGATACCATACATATTATCTATACCGGGGAAGCCAAAGGAACAGGTGCTCCGAACAGACCATATAACGACCCCACACTTTGTCATGCAACAGCACCGGCAAGTGATCCGGCCAAGGTAACAAAAAATCTAGCCAACCCTATTTTCAAGGGATCCGGCGCGGATTGGGATAAATACGGTGTCCGTGAGGCCGAGATTTTCAAAGGACCGGAATACTTCCACATCTTCTACGGGGGATACGATGGAAAGATTTGGCAGATTGGACATGTCAGGACGAAGGATTTCAAGGCATTCGAAGCCAGCCCCTACAATCCAATATTTACGCCCAATGAAGATCCCGATGCTTGGGATTCCAGTCAGCTTCTCACGCCTCAAGTGTTCGAACTTAATGAGAAGTTTTACATGCTTTATGCGGGACTAAAAGGGAGCGACTGGGGCGGAAAGGCTGAGTGTTACAGTGGACTTGCAGTTGCCAGAGGAAGCAAAACAGGCGAATAGGTGTGATACATGTCAATAACCTTTGATGCGAGTCAACAGCTGGTCATGAGAACATCCCATCCCACCCTTAATCAGAGATACCAGCACATTTTCGATTGGCTGTAGACAGAAACTCATGACCACCTTCTATTTTATGAACTGTTCTGCCGTGCCAATCATCAACTGACTGCGGCCGGCTAGGATCTGGTTGATTCTCATCGCCTTCAATTGGAGAAAGCGAAGCGACCAAGGCCAATATTGGCTAGATTGAGATCAAGGGCAGCAAGTTAACCATGGCTGATTCGATGGCCTCAGCATAATCTCTTGATTGAATCTGATAGAAGTAAGTGCCACTAGCTACACCAGCTCAACCCCCAGACCTTGTTCCTTTGTCAAATTAGAATACAATTGGCGGGAGATGACCGTCCCCCTTAAGTAGACTTTCGCGCCGAATCTCAGGGCCACATTCGTGGATCTCACGAATACTTTTCACCCCGACAAGGCTCATTGCTCGTCTCAAGTCAGATTCCATAATTTCGAAGGCACGTGTTAACCCAAGGTGTCCACCTGCCCCGATACCTGCAGCTGTAACCCGACCAATGCCAACTGCCTTGAGACCGTAAGAAAGGGCAATCAGCACATCCGTCCCATTTCTGATGCCGCCATCCATCATAAAGTCGAGCTTCGAGTTTCCCATTGCGGGCATCTCTTGCTCAACAATATGCAGAGTAGGGGGAACTCTGTCCTGCTGTCGACCACCGTGATTGGACCAAATGACACCAGACGCACCTAAATCCTCCGCTTTCTTGGCATCATAGGCACAGTGTACCCCTTTGAGGATAAGCGGTTTGTCATCTCCCCAAGCATCTTTAATCCATTTAAGATCATCCCAGGTAACCGCAGATGCCGCGAGTTGCTCGCCAATATCCGCATAAGGCATAGGATTTTCCTGTATGTCGATGATATTCACAAACTTCATGAGCCCCCCATCCCGCCAGTGGTCCAAGAGCCACGACAGGTGGTTGATCATCTGCGGACCAGCTGCTAACTTGCGGAACGCAAGCGTAATGCATTCCCTTAGACTCAAGCCCTGAAAGGATCCTGCCACTTGCATGGGCTTCATCTTGGCATGCAAGGCCCGAAGACCGGATACCCCTGTGTCAATGGTGAGGATGAGTGCAGTGAAACCAGCACGTTTTGCCCGCTCAATACCTCTAAGCGCGGTTTCTTTCCCTCCACATAGGTAGAGTTGAAACCAGCATTGTCCATCTGAGGCTTCGGTCACTTTTTCCATCGGCGTTCCTGAGAGGGTAGACTGGGCCATCACAGTTCCAAACTCCCCGGCGACTTTTGAAGCAACTGCATCGGCCATGGGGTAGAGTGCTCGTAAACTACCCACAGGGGCAATAAACCAAGGAACAACCAGGCTATGGCCAACGACGGTCGTGCTGAGATCCAGGGACTCAAATTTCAAGGCTCCGTGTGCTGTTGTCACTGCCTGTTGAAAAGCCCTGACATTTGCGCGGAGCGTTGTTTCAGCATCTGCTCCCCCTCGGAAGTATTCGGAAACAAGTGGGGGAACCCGCCGTCTCATGAGTTTCCAGAGATCGTCTGTAGTTATCGCATTAGCGATTCGTTGTTCTTGGTTAGGCATAGACTCCATCACCTCAGAGTCTCTATAGGGAGATTAGATCCAGGTTTCCGGTTAGAATTCCCACTAATTACAGGTCAAGTAAATGAGATTTAATCCTACAGTTGATGTCTCCACCAAACAATCAGTCCCCCTTGCTGGCTAGCAAAAGGACTGGTAGTGATTGAGATGTTAGTTTGGCTTACTTCAGAATCACCATCTTTCTGGTCTCTGTGTGGTTACCCGCTTGCAATTGATAGAAGTAGGTGCCTGATGATACATCCTCGCCCCTTTCTGTTTTGCCATCCCAGTAAGCCGAGTTCTCAACCGACACATAACGACCTGCCAGTCTATAACCCAAATCCAACTGCCGG
>Ga0066832_10000460_pt1 | contig 12643 bp, 10 predicted proteins | sample ETNtaG_35_FD_66731 | JGI IMG/M metagenome (GOLD analysis project Ga0066832, IMG submission 66731) | Marine microbial and viral communities from oxygen minimum zone, Eastern Pacific Ocean - ETNP201306PF51B | ecosystem: Environmental > Aquatic > Marine > Oceanic | place: Pacific Ocean: Eastern...
TTCACGCCACCCATTAGAACCGATGCAAATTCGAGCGCCAAACTCAAGATCCATAAGTTTAACCCCCAATTCACTCCGGTATAGATCGGCTTAGCAGACAACGGAGCATAGCCGGTCCAGCCGGCAGAGGCCGCACCACCGGGCACAAAGAAAGATAGTATTAGCAAAAGGGTACCAACGAATATCGTCCAGAAAGAGATCATGTTGAGACGTGGGAAGGCCATGTCATCGGCACCGATCATCAGCGGGATCAAAAAGTTTCCGAAGCAGCCAAGCAGGATTGGCATGGCTACGAAAAAGACCATGATCGTACCGTGCATAGTGACGAAGGCATTGTAAACGTTGGGAGTAAGGGTTTCAGATTCTGGCCATGCAAGTTGTTGGCGCATGAAATAGGAAAGCATCCCGCCAACTAGTGCCATGATTAGACCAAGCCAAAGATACTGTTTCCCGATCGTTTTATGATCGGTCGAAAACAGGTACTTACGCCAGAAAGAATTTTCTCTGAGTTCTGTGTTCTCGTTATGATCCATAAAATTAATTTTCCATCTTAATCTTGAGATTTACTAAAAGGGTTAAAAGTTGAGAGGATGCCGCTCATTTCCTGAATTCGGGCAATTTTGATTGGGTAACCGATCACCATTGAGATTCCGCTTGCTCTTTTAGCCATCCTGTAAATTCTTCTTCTGTTTGAACGACCAAAAACGCTCGCATCATATGGTGACCAAAGCCACAGAGTTCGGCACAAGCAATCTCGTACGGCTCTTCCCTCAGGTATTTTTTGGTTACCTGAAACCATACCGGGATTATTCGCCCTGGAACAATATCCTGTTTAAGTCGCAGTTCAGGAACAAAGAAGCTATGAATCACATCTGTTGATTTAAGATGAAGTTGCACCACTTTACCGACCGGGATATGAAGTGGAACGGCTCCAGCATCTTCATCAAATATAATATCGTCAGAGGTACCGAACTCATTATCTTCTCCAGGGTAGGTGAAGAACCAACCATATTGCTGGGCAGTAACTAAGACTTGAAGGTCGATATGATCGGGAGTTTCAATCTTCACTTTATCATAGACCTGGCCACCAGCGTAGTCAATCGCCAAATCAAGGAGTAAGACTATGGCTGCTGGTATTAGAATCCAACTGGATTGTCTTTTCCCACTACCATCGAAAGAAGCCGCTTTCCCCTTCCGATGACGTATCAAGGAATAGATGATTAATCCTTCGGTCAACAGGAACCAAAATCCAACGATGTAGAAGATAAGATAGAAAACAAAATCAATGTCTCCACTGAAGGTCGAGATGGAGGCCGGAAACCATTTATCAAATAACATTAGACTTTCTCCTTTCAAAAGAAGGTCGTGTTTTAAGTTGTCTTAACTATTGTAGAGTTAACATACAGCGAACAAGCTGGCTCATACCTGCTATCCGTTTATGTTGCATATTAAACAGGACCACGTTTTGGTAGCTATGCGACCATTTCTTCTCTGAAACTTAGGATTCGTAAAGCAACGCCTGTATAAAAATAATAAGAATATCTCTTTATGATAAATAATTGGGTTTCATTTTGTCAAGATTTTAAGATCTTTTTGTGTCTTTAGGGGTTATACCGTTAGTATTTAAGACCTGAATTCAACTCGAAAGCACAACTCACAGTCTATACATGAGAGGCAAACCGCAATATCAACGCCCCTTAAAACCTGCAAGAAAGAGAGATACCGATGAGAAACGACACCTATATCACCCAAACTGAACGATACCAGGTTCATCCACTTTTTAAAGCCGGTCTCAGCCTGATTGAAATCAGCCTCCATTTGGAGGGATATCAATCCACTATTCAAGGCTGAGCAAATCCTAATCGTGGAAAATGTGGTTATCGTTCCAAGTTGGTCTATTAACTTGAAGCAACTCATAAAATTTCTTCCTGAAAATTGAATAAGGAGAGATCCATAGAATAGTGGAGTTGTTTGATTAAGATTCACATATTGTGCAGTTCTTTAACGTTGTCTCCACTATTTTATTTTCCTCTAGATTTATGGATTTGTGAAATTTTACGATGATACCTCCTTCGTTAAGGGCCGCAATTTACATACCACTTAAACTCATTGTATGAAGTGCCGTGAATGCAGGGTTTCAGCGGGTAGATGGGGGCGACCCGAAAGGGCATCATGCCATGCGCATCGGGCAAAACGCCCATTTGTCGACAATGCTGGCTTTAGGTAAGAAGAGCAGAAGAGTGAGGAAGAGTAGAAAGGGAGTTGAATACTATCCGTAATGTAGCTTAGACGTGCTTGGATCAACGACAGGCATAGGTCTGTTTAGCCAGGATACTGCCAAAGATCCGTTTACAAATACCAATACCCGCTACTAACTCCAGGTGGGTCACCAAGCGCATGGAATCCCGCATATGTAGCAAACTTCTAACTCAGTCGGCTCTGTGGCTACTTCCTCTTCCAGTTTTTGCTGATGGGCTTCATTGACTACTTTGGGACGAACCAGCTGCGTTCGGCCGACTATACTAGCATCACTCGATGTCGTGTTGCTCTCTACACTGTAGGATTGGTGCGAGGCCCATGAATTTTGTAGGGGGGCAAGTAGTACCTTTGATCCGGGTTCTCGGTTAATATTTGGCGGGCCAAGCATACAAATCTCGTCGGAGGTGAAATTCGTCACCTGCACGCCAGATGGAGAAACTACCAATAACTCAGTGCTGCATCGCCCCTACGTTGTAGGATCGGTGTGAGGCCCATGTTTGTTATAGGGGGCAAGTAGTACCTTTGATCCTGGTTCTCGGTTAATATTTGGCGGGTGAAGCATGGAAAGTCAATCAGAGGCAAAATCCGTCACCCGCATGCCAGATGGAGAAACTACCAATAAACGTCAGTGCTGCGTCACCCCTACATTGTGGGGTAGATTGGTTATGTTTGGTAGGGGCGAAGTAGCACCGATAGGTTCAGTATTCAGTTAGTGTTGGTGCAGGTGAATGATATGTTGGTTTGTGTGAGTGGTATCCTTCGCCCAGAAAACCGGATGGTGTAATTGAATATAGGGCCAAGCATACAAATCTCGTCGGAGGTGAAATCTATTACCCGCGCGGGAGTTAGAGAAACTACCAAGAGCTTGGTGCTACTTCGCCCCTACGATTAGGATAATTGACAACTGTAAATTTGGCCGCACAAATATAATTGACTACTCCACGCCATTTGACGGAAGTTTGAAATGAGGGTACTGAGATTGATTTTTGTTGTCCCTACTGACCGTTACCTTGCTGATTACCAACCCAGCTAACAGCGCCCGCCAAGTTATTGACGGCGTCGATACACTGCCTTTCACTCTGGACCGTCACCCCCTCCGCTCAACTGACTTTCAAGACGCCCAAACGGGTGGCTGGCAAAGTTGATATCCAGGTGATTAACAGCGGCGGACTGGTAGCCACCTTGAGCCAAGCTGGTGACTTTGATACCTATTTACCCTTGATCCACTAGAGACGACGATGTGGTAAGTTTAGATCGAGGAACGGTTCTAATATGCCAGTTGTCAATAGCTCGTTATGGATAAAACTCATACGTCTCCGTATTCAGCAATATACTCAATAAACTCCAGCTACTGCCCATCAGGAAATCGCCCAAGACAAGCCCCAGAAAAAAGGGCACAGACCGCTGGTAACTCCGAATGCCACCGTGTTTGAGGATCAACCATTTAGCCACCGTGCAGATGATGAGTGGCAACAAAAGATCCCCCGGTAGCTCACCACCACCCGCTATCAGAAATCCCAACGGATGCAGGGGCAGCCAGAAGACTCTGGAGCGCAGATACGCCAGGACCATCATTACCGAAAAGCCTACTCCCATAAAAGCCACTCCTGGCCAATCGGTATTGGTGGGATAGTAGATCCAATTCCTCAGCCACCCGAACCACCGTCGGCCGTGGCCTAACGCCCAGGGGCCGAAGTAGCCGGAAGCGGCTCCATACTTATGGTAGAGATGGAGTTGAATCCAAAAGGAAACCAGCACGCCAAGCCCGGTGGCAACGAGGAGAGCAACAAACATCCGCCTATGAGAGAGATTAGCTTGCTCCGAAATCTTGAACCCTTCCAGTTGGTGTGGCATCTGCTGCGGTCGGTACTCACTGTTGAAGAAGCAGACAGTCATCGATGTCAGGTTCTGAGGCCCAAGTCGCCGAGTGCCGATCCATTGACTTAACATCGTTCGCGGTGAATAGCCGAAGCAGGTGAACACCCCCGCTTCTGCCCGTAGACGGGTCATAACGGTGGGGGCCACCAAAAAAAGGATGCCGAAGGTAGCAGCTACCCAGAAGGTCATGCCTGCTTTGTATAGCAGGAAAGCTAACGAGATAAGGCCTACTAACAACCCTCTCGCTGCTGTGCGATATAGAATTGGCTCTTTGGCATCGTCTATAACAACGCTCCACCCGAAGGCACTTTTTATCACCCCTTTGAAGTGCTCCTTCCCGGTCCAAAAGAGAAAAACGCAGAGCCCCAGAAACCCGCCCAGGACCTGCTCGCCTTGGAAAGGGAATCTGGCTAGGCTATCCCAACCTACGATTCTTCCCAGCATCAGTTCAACCCGTTTCATGCCGCAAAAGAAAACGGTGGAAAAAAGCATATCCAGAGGCATCAGAAAAAGAATTCCAATAGCGAAAGGATATAACGAGATACGTATCAGGTCGTCGTCATCGGCCAGGAACCTGAGAGGGCCTTCAGTCACGGTGAAATATGTGCGTTTAACAGGAGCAAACGGAATTTGTGGAAAGAGAACACTGAGCCCGTTAATCAGGCCGATGCCTGCGGCGATGGCAAAACCTATCCACATACGTTTGTTGTTAAAAAAACCGGAAGTCGAACTAGTCATTTCCAACGCCAGTTGAGCGATGGGATATGTTAACCGTTCATGTTCCGTCCACTGGCGCCGCAGGATGGTATTTAAGCACAGAAAATTGAAGGCTAAAATCATAAAGATCAACAGCCAGGCCAGCACAACCGGTACCCATACTTTTAAGTTGTGAGGCAGATAAAGGCTGGAATCCCCCATGTAGTATGCCCGTAAAGTTTGTTCATCGGACACTGTCAACCAGCGAGGTAGATGCCGGATGAATAGCTCCTGAAACTCATTTTCCGGTGTAGCAAACCAGAATGCATACCCCAGGACGGACAGAACCGCTTGCAGCAGGTCTCCAGCCGACATTGTTGTAGTAATACTCAGCATCACGTAAAGCACCAGCAATTCGCCGTGTCGAAGCGCCAAGCGGGGGGCAATTTGGCGAACCAGGTGGTTGACAACCATAACGACTGCCAAAAAGAAGATAACGTTAGATAGGGGCACGATCCAGGTAGGGAAGGTATAACGCACCAACTCCATTTGAAGCAAAAAATAAGAGTTGATGGGGACGAGGACAAGCGCGATCAGCAATAAACGGGCCGTTAGCCCCGGCATTTTATCATTCATTAGAAATCTGGATAATTTGCCGATATTCTATCACGAAGATTATTGAAAGGCGGATTGAGGCCTGGCGAGCATACGGCCCTGAGCCACGAACAACTCCGCTCGTAGCTTAGCCCCAGGTCACTTGGCGCCGGCTTCGTAGGGGATAATAAGGAAACTGTACAGTTTTGCCCAGCGTAGCGAAAATCGCAGACGGAGTGGCTGCTGGGCCTGAGCCAGATCGATCTGGTTCCAATTGACAGTATGACGCAGATGATCACCTTTTATCGGTGTACAAGCATCTGCTGAGAATCCCGGTTGAGTGCTCCCATCAGGAAACAACACTTCGACAGTAAGACTACCCTTGGTTGCGTCGATATTCACTTGCAACCGACCATCGGGTAGTCGTAACGGAACGGTTTCGATTACACCACCGCCGGCATCTGCATCGAGAGAAACAAAGCCATCCAATCGCCAACTTGCTCTTCCGATAGACATTACCTTGTCCTTCAGCGACCTGCCGTGCGTCTCTCTGGAACCAGTGTAGTACCAATGGATACTGTCCGCCTCGATTAGTGGTTCGTTGGCCACACCCATGACCATACCGCCGTCGAAACTACCGGCTTCACCGCGAGGAATAACCGGAGTCCGTTCCGTATCGAAATGGTGCCAGTTGGCGCCGTCCCGGCTATAGGTCAACACTGCATCCATAGGACCGTCTACCGGCATTCCCGGTGCACCTGGGCTGGTGACATACAGGACCGACAGAATACCGATATAGATGTTCCCGTACCGGAATCCAGACATATTATAGTATTCGCCCTGGATCGCACCATATTTCCGTTTTCCCACCGCATCATCCTGCTTCTGCGGCAGAAGCATCGGTCGTAATTCCTTCCAAGGCCCCGACTGTTTGTGGCTTTCACTGTAATATATAGAGCGCCGTTCATCCTTTTGTTGGCAGAGAGCATATCCTCTGTAGAGCCGCTGTCGGCTGTCCCATGTGATATTGAACATGCCCTCATTACTACGGTGCAATAGCGGCTGAAGCCACTGGGAATCGTCCCACTCGATGCCGTTAGCTGAGGTTAAAAGAAAGATATTCCGGTAGCGCCGACAGAAACCGATAGCCCTATATCGTTGCTCCGAATGGGAAGCATTCTTGTCCTTGAATATACAGACACCGTGGAAATCCCACACGATGTTATTTTGTCCATCACCATCAAATTCAAAAATGTTCAACGACGGCTTGTGCCAGGTGATTCCATCTTCGCTTTCGGCGTAGCAGGTCAGGTCCCCAACATCATTTTCAACAAAATCCCTGCCGAACCTGTCTTGACGGTTTCCCATGAACACGGCACTGCGGCCGTCTGTGGAACGTGGGATGTATAAGCCGGGGATTGTGTGGCCGTGCTGGGGGCCCATGCGACCCATGTACCACATTCGATACTTGCCTATCTCCTCGTCAAACATAACCGTGCCGTACAGGTACACCCGGCTACACTGGTTTTCACGGACCTGTTCCCACGGTTTATCGGAGTTGAGGACCGGTTGCGTCAACTTGGTCGCAGGATGAAGGACCCGCTTGACACCGTGCATCTCCTGAATACACATATCGTCGATGAACAGTTCAGTTTCATAATCCATCTGATGCACGGCCGGAGCCTTCAACTCTAGCTCGTCAGGTGTTGACCCATGAGCGCAAAAAGTTGCCGTGGTGACTATAACCTGAATCATAATCGACCTCCTAAAAGCCGAAGTATTTAAGCCTGACAGAAAAAGTCAATCTGCTTGTGTCCTCGAAAAGGAAGGCACAGAGACTGGCCTGGTGGAGGTCTAAGCGAAGCCGCACTGGCTTTTCCTACTAGGCTTTTACATCTGTATTTCCGTTCCACCGAACCGTATTGCCACATTTGCTTGGCGTATTGCCACATTTGCTTGGGGGTATCCGAACGTACCAGATCAGGTGCTGTATATGTCATGCGTTCTCCCTCAAGGGTGTAATTCTAACACGGTGAATCTCAAGCAAGCCAGCTATGTGGGTTGAGTGGAACACAAACCTAAGTCGAAAGCAGATGACAGCGGACAGTTTGGTAGGGGCGAAGTAGCACCGATAGGTTCAGTATTCAGTTAGTGTTGGTGCAGTGAATGATGCGTTGGTCTACCAGAGTGATAGACTTGGCCCAATGGCTGGTGGGCCAAGCATAGAAAGCTAATCAGGGGCAAAATCCATCACCAATGAAGTGAATGATGGGACGGGGGATGGTAAGAAAATTCGGTTACAGGCTCTCAAGGTGAATATACGAAGACCTGGAGATGCAAACGTCAGACGATTTATCCTCCTATCTGGGTTCCAACCAGCACACTCGCAGCAATTGCAATTGCCCCAGCAACAACAATCCACCAGATTGAGCGTCTCTTTGCCGGTATCTGAAAAGACTCGCTCTGTTCTTTAGACTTTTGTCTTTTTTCATCTATTGCGTATGCGCGGAGAATATATTGTTTGCCTGTTTGTAACGCCATTGGAGGATTAACCAGATCTTTAACTGATACCCAGTTATTGAGCTTGGCCTGATCCAAATCTTTTTGACTAACAAGTCTTCCGTATTCATTTTCGATCTTCAGTTCTACTCGGGGAGCATTAGCCGTGAACTTAAAGTTCAGTCCATCTCTTTCAATTGATAATTCCGGGAAAGACGTCTGATCGGGTTGTATCTCGGTTTCCGGTTGCTCTTCTGCTCCAACCGTAAAATTTTGTTCCGATTGTTTCGATTGTAAGTCGACATCGCCTTTAATTCTAGCTTGGGTGACAAGGGTATATTCACCCGAGGGGAGATTTCCGGGCGCAGCTTCGTTTTCCGTAGACCACTTAGACCAATCTGAATTAGGTTGACCACCTAGTTTCCACCTATATTCTAACTCAGCATTATCTGGATGATTGGCCTGAATAGTGAAAAATGGGGTGCCGTTGAAAGGGTATTCTGTTGGACCAGAGATTTTTGTGATTGTAGGGGCTTGTGCCTTTTTTGGTATTTGGAAAGACTCACTCTGTTTTTCAGACTTTTCCCCTAGTTCATCAACTGCCCATGCATTGAGTGTGTACTGTTTACCTGTTTTCAGCCTTGCCGAGGTTGTTTCAGCGTCAAATTCAATTAGCCGATCGTTGTTGTTTTTCAGCGTTTGTTCACTAACAACCCTACGCCGCCGCTCATCTTTGATTTGTATTTTCACTTTGGGAGCAACTGTCATGAATTTGAAGTTGAGCCCATCTCTCTCTATCGACAACTCCGACTGAGTACCTTTTACACTTACGCTACGAAAAGAATAAGATCGGGAATAACGCTTACCACCCTCCTTTTTATCATTCCAAAACAATTTGGCTTTAAGTTCACCTATGCCTGGAGCCCTTAAGGCTTTCACTTTAAGGCTTATGGCCCACCCTTGTGGTCGTGGTAGTGCCTCTCCTTGCTTTATTCCTACTGTCTGAGATTCGAGGTGGAACCACTTGACCCAACGCCTTTTCTTATCTACTCTACGAACAAGTGGTCGGAATGCCCCAAGAATATAGTCGATCTGGTCTGGAAAGGTCATTTCCAAGGATACTCGGTACATCGACCGTTCATCATCGTTGTAGCCCCAAAAGTAGAGTTTTTCTACCTGTCCAACGTCCATTTGGAGGTCTTCACCTAGTTTCGTATCTGGATAGAAGTTAATTTTCCAATCAGAATTATCCTCAGCCTGGGCTTCGGGATTATCCTCAGCCTGAACTTTGAGAAGCATTATGCTTAAAAAGAAACAGATAGAAAAAATAAAAAAGTGGCGAATCATAACTTATTGAATCCAACTAAGCAAAGTAGTCTTCCTATGTCCCCCCGGAAACGATTGAATGTTCATTACAGTTACAAAAAATGCGATAAGGCGGAGAGATATAGTAATATCTCTCCGCCTTATATTTTATTGTCCCACGGTTACAGTACTAATAGGACCAGTTGCTGTTGGAGCCTCTGGATCAACGACTTCAAATTCTATGATAAGTTGAGCACCTGCACCTTGCGTGAAGTTAAAAATAGCGTTCGGATTAAGTACTGGGCTCTTATTGACAAGTATATGATCGGGGTCAGCGTTAACTGAGACCATCTTGATTAAGCCGAGACCTTGATTCCATACGGAGGCGTTTTGCCCGTCGGTCGTTGCGTGAAGTCCTGCTAATCCTAGAGGAATATCCAAGATTGTTGGTTGTCCTGTATATCGGATATCACCAGTAGTACTGGAAGGTGTGGTCGGTCCAACAAAGTATAGCTCAGTATGCTCACTGCGAATTCCACCCGGTAATATCGCCCGATCGATCGGAAAACTAAATATTGCCTTACGAACCGTTGAGGAAAACCCAGTTCCCGCTGGGATCTTATTTTCATCTGCAGGGCCATCATCTACAAGCATCGACCACAGAAAAGTATAGTCATAAAGGTCTTGTGCAAAATTCCCTGTTGATCGCCTACTAGCTGTACTCGTTGCTCTATCTTGCGATTTAATCGACGGCGGATCGGTGTCCAAAAAAGCAGCAGACCATTGATTGGTTGGGGTTGGTAACCACCACTTTTCGTCCATACCGCGTGCGTCTGGATAAAGCCTAAAGGCCAGCAAATCTTTAGGTAATCCTACACCACGATTGGTGATTGTCACTTCAAATTCAACGTTAACAGTTTCGTCTGAAGGAATATCTATCATTTCAATTGGATCGACGCGATCGACAATTTGGACCACATAATCGTAATCAGATGGTGCGATAGGCGGAGGCTGTTCAACCCATTCAACCGTGGCAAAAACGCTCGAGTTCCCAGCGTGGGAACCTTCACACGAAGCTACGATGTCAGTTTGTCCCAGTTGCGTCGATGTTATCACTACATAGGTTTCATTCGCACCAATATTGAATTTCCGTTGATATTCTACTTCAGTGTCATCCAACCCTCTCCTATAAAAGCTTGGGTACTCTTTACTACTTTCGCCGGCATCCGGAGGTGGAACACGTTGAATACCACTTGGGTTCCTCCGGTTTGGCTGAAGCTTATCAACCCAGTTTCGGGCAAGAGATACACTGCTCTTTACTACGTAATGCGTGTTTTCAATCCCAACTTGACTTAATCCCACGGGTGTCACGGCGGTATGTTGATTTACCAGTGACGCCCCCACAGGAGTACCAACTATACTAGCACTCCCTCCCGCCAGATTCCATGTGACTTGCGTCACCCCCGCGGGAACTTTGGCTACAGCCAGAAATTGGAGTTTCACCGGATATCTAGTAGTGGGAGAGACTTCCCCTGAGCCACGGGGATCAGGATCTGGGCTTCCAATTGCGCCTCTTTGCATAGCTGAACCCTTTGCAGCACGAAATCCATCAACAGACCGGTCCAAACGAACGTTACCGGATTGGCCAAGGCTCCAGGATTCGAGGACAGAGGCGTCACGTGGATTCGAGAATGACAATAACTTCAATTTAATTGAGTCCGCCTCCTTAGTTCGAAGTTCTTGGGCTTCAATGACCGTCATAATACCTATCAACAAGAGTAACAATAGACCGTAGACACGTAGTTTCATTGTCGTCGTTACAAACATGGATAATACCTCTCTAATCAGCCTTTCTAATTAATTGTTTATACAGTGAAAAATAATCGGACAATAAGGAGAACAAGGCTTTTTACCAACCATCTTCCCTTATTCCGATGTGATAGTTATCGCGGAATTAGCCCAAGTTGAACTTGAGCCTCTTTAAATTTGAAACTGTTTTCGTTGGTCACACCATTGAAATATTGTATTGCCTTGTCGTACATGCCTAAACGGCGATGGCAAACCCCCAGCCAAAAGTAGCTATTGCCCATTAAGTATCGGTGATTGATCTGTAATTCCACAATCAACTTCAATCGATTAATTGCCTCCTCTGACTGACCTTTCATAGCATAGTTTTTTACCGCATCGGTATAGATACCAACCAACTGTTCTATAGTGTAGGTTTCAGTTGGTAGTGCCGCTTCCTCTTCAGGCTCTGGAGACGGTTCTGATTCTACTCCTTCATCCAATTGAGCTGGAGTTTGTGAGGGCTCACTCACCGTTTCTACTTCTACGGAAGGACGGCTGGGTGGCGCCACTGGCTTTCGGGCCAGTTCCCTCTGACAGACGGAAATCCATCTCTGGCAACTGCTAATCAGGTCAGATGGTAATAGGCTTGATTTCGAAATAGCTGTCAGTTGAGATAAGCCTAGCGTATAGTTCGGTTCTTGGCTGTTGAGCTGATTTACCATACTGTCGTGTGTCTGACGTAGCAGTTGGGAAAAAGAGACGAAAGGTGGCGGTACTCTTACCCGTACCTGGTGTGGCTCCTCGGCAGAACCGTGTGTTGAAACTAGTCCGTGATTATCAGTAGCAGAAATATAGTATTCCAGCCCAGCAGCTTGTACTGCTGGTGCTGGAATTTCGACCTCAAATATTTTGCCGGACTGAAAAATTAGTTCTAATCGGTTAAACAGGGAATCGCCGGTTGTTCGGTGGAACACCTCTGCACTAACCACTCGCTCTGTACTGTCGGTTATTTCGGCCAATACCGACACCGGACTGTCCAGCCTGACTCGAGTGATTTCGGTATGAACAATGACCGGCTTTCGGTTGGCCAGGATTTGGTTTGGGTCGTTTCTGCTTCCGTGGGTAATCTCCTCTCCCTGAGCATCAGTCACAGAAATATAGTATGCTATTCTTATGACCTTTTCATCCTGAGCCGGTATTTCGGCTGTAAAGAGATCGCCGGATTGACGACTCAAATCGACAGTCTGAAAAATGGAATTACCCAACGGACGATAAAAGACCTTGGCATTCTTTATCTCGCCCATACTATTGGAGATCTCAACCGAAATGGGAATCGGTTGCTGTAAATCCGCTCTTACTACTACCGTATGGGTGATAACAGGTGTTTGGTTGGGAGGTGGTTCTGTGATCTTCTGCTGGTCAGTAGATGATTCTGAAACCCCCAGTTGGTTGGCAGGGCTAGTTGTGGTTTCAGATCTCACCAAAAAACTGCTGCTGAAGAGTATCACTAGCAGAAATATCATATTATACCAAGTACTCATCTGATTTATTCTCCTTTCATTTGGAAGTGATTAAAACCCATAACGGCTGTTTAAACAGCTATCCTAAACTCTGTTCATGATTA
>Ga0066832_10000465_pt1 | contig 12583 bp, 7 predicted proteins | sample ETNtaG_35_FD_66731 | JGI IMG/M metagenome (GOLD analysis project Ga0066832, IMG submission 66731) | Marine microbial and viral communities from oxygen minimum zone, Eastern Pacific Ocean - ETNP201306PF51B | ecosystem: Environmental > Aquatic > Marine > Oceanic | place: Pacific Ocean: Eastern...
GTCAGTATTCTCCGAACAGTGTTTTCCTATTTCTGCTGATACCAGTTTGCTTGAGGCTGCCGTGGTTGAACCCTTAGCTTGCTGTATACACTCTACGAACCGGATACATGTTCAGCAAGGAGACGATGTAGTCATTATTGGTGCTGGCTTTAATGCTCAAATTTTCGTTCAGCTAACCCGGCTCAAAGGAGCCCGGCGAGTAACTGTCATCGATAGCATATCTAAGCGATTAACAATGGCATCGGTTCATGGTGCAGACGCAGTCATTGATTCATCCGTCACATCGCCAGAGCAGGTGATCAGTCATTTCCCCCGGGGAGCAGACGTTGTGATCAATACCAGGGGCTCAATGAAATTTACTAAACTAGCGTTCGATATTTGTGCGGTAGGTGCACGCATACTTTGCTATGGTGTTGCACCTGTGGGGGAGACTATTCCTATTGAACCAAACATGATTTTTCGAAAGGAAATTCAACTTATTGGTGGACGTTCATTCAACAACACCTTTAGTGCTGCCGTGGACCTGATTGCATCCAAACGTGTTCAAGTTGATCCTTTGGTCACGCGAACGGTTAATTTAGAACGATATTCAGAGATTATTAATTCTCCATCAGAAGATCACATAAAGACTGTTGTTGTTCCAAATCAAAAGACCCCAGAAAAGTCTCGCTGGTAAAACTCTCGTAAAATGAGGGACCACGTTACTTTTACTAAGTCAAATAAGATTCTGCCACCGTTCCCATGTGTTAAAATATTCGGTGATGTGGCTCCTAATCCACCGACATCAATCCATTTTTGCAAATGGATTACTACCTAATACCGATAAAATCACCAGACTCAACATCCAACTAAGTTTTCTCATCACACTTCCTCCCACAGGTTTCTGGGTGTCAGTCGCTGTCACTCCTGAATATTTCCCGTCTGGCCATCTTGAGTCTACCCTCGGTGTTTGATATTGATTAGCACATCTGCTAGACTGAACTGGTTCCGGTTACCGGATGAAACTACTAGACGAAGGGCTTACACAAACTCAAAATTAGTTCTTAGAATTTTCTTAGTTGGTTAGTGAGTAGTGGGTAGGCTTTTGATCAGTGAATATGCAGATACGAATACAGATAGATTCCCTCGGAGGTGGAACAATGGCATTTGTCGAAACTGAGATTCGCGGCCAGATTATGGTGATAAGGCTCAATCGCCCCGACCGGTTGAACGCTCTAAGTACGGTGGTGCGTGAAAGCATGGGCAAGGCGTTCACTGCGTTTCGTGACAGCGATTCACTCGAAGTGGCGATTCTCACCGGAACCGGCCGGAGTTTTTGTGTCGGGGAAGATATGAAGGAGGCCGTGGAACACGGTGAGCCCGGCTTTTCAAAGCAGAAGATCGAGAACCCTTTTGACGATCGCAGCCTGCAAAAACCCGTGATCGCTGCGGTCAATGGTTATGCGATGGGTGGTGGATTTATGCTGGTGGAAGGCACGGACCTTCGTGTGTCGGTCAAAGACGCGATATTTGAGATGTCGGAGGCTAAGCGTTGGCTACTCGGGGGATATAACCACGGCTTTATCGCCGGACTGCCTCATCCGATTGCAACGGAGATGGCACTCGGTTTTCGATTTACAGCCGAACGGCTCTACCAGGTCGGTTTCCTGAATCGGCTGGTTGATGCGGACAATCTGATGCCAACAGCGATGGAGATGGCAGAGCATCTGCTGACGTTGCCACCGGCTGCGCGAGTTAATACCGTGTATATGATGCGTCAGATGATTCCGCAGGTTCCACCTCGATTTGAACGACTCGGGGCAGCATTGCACCAGCACGGTTGCAAAGAAGATCGGATGGAGTCGAGGCGGGCGTTTGCAGAAAAACGTGAACCTCAGTTTAAAGGATGGGATGATCCCAAAGATCGGTACCGTATGCCGACCCTGGAGTCCGTCGCGAAAGTTGAATGAGTATTCCCCTAGAAAATAAATCCCTTAATTCGACAGGAGGAAACGAGGCATGACAGACAAACCAGGCCCACTGGCTGGCGTGCGGGCTGTTACTTGCTCAACCGCCCAGGCTGGCACTGTTCCATATGCTCTGATGGCAGATCTCGGCGCAGAAGTGATTAAGATCGAGTTGCCGGGGAAGGGCGACAGCAGCCGAAACGCAGGTCAAGTGGCGGGGCATCCCAGCTCATTTTTTGAAACCAACAATCGAGGTGTAAAAAGTCTGACGCTAAATCTGAAGACCGATGGGGGACAAGAGATTCTTTACAAACTGGTCAAGGAGGCGGACATCTTCGGCCAGAATTTTCGTCCGGGTGCGGCGGAGAGGAATGGCTTCGGCTACGAGGATCTGAAAAAAATAAACCCCCGCCTGGTGTACGTTTCTGTCACCGCATATGGGTCGCGTGGTCCCCACGCCCATCTGCCGGGAACAGATGCTGTTGGGCAAGCTCTCGGCGGAATCGCTGAAGCGTATTCCGTACCCGGGCAAACGATGCGCACAGGTGTGGTGTCGGTTGCCGACGAGTCCTGCGCATTCTTGACTTTCGGTGGTCTGCTGGCCGCACTCTATTGCGCGAAGACTACCGGGGTCGGGCAGAAGGTTGAAACGTCGCTGGTAGGTAGCACTGTTCGTTTAATGGGATGGACCCTGACGACGGCAATGTGGCGCGATGAGAACCCCATTACAGGTGCTCGCGTCACCGGTACAGGCGACAATCCCGGCGTTCTTGCCGCGAGCTTCAATGACTGTGATGGAAAGCCACTCGTTTTTCAACTCGGCGGCGATAGCTGGGAAAAGGCGATGAAGGCACTCGATTTTTATGCAACCCTAGAGGAAAGAGGCGTTGCAGACCTCGGCTTAGCTACGGAATCAGAGCAAAAGCGCAACCTCCTCCTCGGCACATTGTCCGAGCTATTTGCTACCGGTCATCGTGATCAATGGATCGAGATTTTGCGGGGGATCGATATCGTATCTGCCCCGATCAATTCCCTACTCGAAGCCTCCAATGACCCTGATGTGCTTGCTAATGGCTACATCAGCGAAATAGAATATCCCGAGTACGATAAAACGGTTAAAGTACATGGCTCGCCGTGGCACTTTTCTGAGACTCCAGCCCGGATCAGGGTTGCCCCGAAACTTGGTGAGCACAACGTGGAGATACTCAAATCCCTCGGTTACGACGAAGCAGAGATCATAGAGTTCAAAAAATGCAAAGTGATTTGAGCTTTTGCCGCATGACACTTTTTTAGACTTTAGACACTGAGATGTAACGACGGTAAAAGAAGCTAGACTTGGGGCATAAGGCACCAATCCGCAAGAGATGGAAAAGATATATGCAGGGCCGGGAGCCCTCGTCCTTCACTACTCATACCTTGGCGGTGAATGTATGGGTGTTCGGCTTACTATATCGATTTGTGTTCTTCACAGATGTGCTTATGCCTGAGGATAGTAATCTTCATCAATGAGGACTTGCCTTCAGTACTCCAAAAGGTTTTCTGTTTTGCTATCTTGGATGTTCTCCCCTTCCTTGGTTGATACTGGAAACGTTGCCACCTGGCCTGATCCGCTCGGCTACTACTTGCATGAACAATGCTCACCTACCCGGCCTTTAAGGCTTCTGATAAGCCACATGATGAATTGTGGCACTTATTAGTGCTGTAGACCCAGTATTCACCTCCTGTGTCCGCTTCACTTTTACTAGCCTTTGACTGCAGGCAACTCCATTGGGATAGATTCACCTTCTGTGATAGCCCACAACGTCAGTTATCATATTGTGTGTATCCGCAGACATTACTCAGATCAACTATCCCAATAGTGAGGTTCGGTATGGGCGAATTTGGTTACATCCATGCATTAGACTCTACGGGGGCACTGAGAAATACTACATCAGGTTAGCAAACCGCAGACGGGAAATCCCGAATGAAGAATTTGCGCTCATTGGTTTGAACCACCACAGGTTACACTAACGCGTCTGATCATGATAATCAGATTGGATACGGGAAAATACTGTTACATTAAACCACTATCCATTGCCGTCCAACAACGCGGGATTTGATGGCCAATTGATACTTCGCGGTATCAACAAGAATCAATCTGCCGTGTAAAAAACACAAACCTAGGATTCGTAACAAAAACTCGAAATTTAAAATCGCACCGATTGGTGGAGAAGGAGATATTAACCATGGCCGACACCAACAAACCTAGGCTACAACCGGAACTGGAATCACTTCGAGTCTATGGTGACACGTTAGTTGGATGGGATGAGAATACCCCACCCAATGAAACCGTAGATGCTGACGGCAACGTTAATCCGAGTCATCGTGGGTTTGGAGTAGCTGACCCAAACTCACCCAACCATCGGGTGTATAATGATCCCGGTGTCGAAGCACTACGCTCGCGCCTACGACAACACAACGGAATTCGCGGCCTCGAAATCTGTGAGCCGCACGAGATAAAGAGAGCAACCAGGATTTTTCATCGCGATGGTTTCGTTGTAGTACGAGATCTGCTCAATACTGAGCAACTGGCACGTTGGAGGAAAGGTTGCGCCCGAGTACTACGGGAGATACTTTCGATACCTGGTCAAGGAAACAGAAAATATATCAGCGAAACTGGGCGGTTACCTCACCGGTACAGTTATGGCACCTCTTCCGCTTCCAGGCAAATGCTACACGATCCGGTCTGGGCCAGCATGATTGATCTCCCTACAACTACCCCCATTGTCACCGAAATCTTTGGCTCTTCCGATTACCGGGTCTGGGGGTCAGGTGGCGACCTCTGTCTGCCAGGTGCGATCGAGTATCAGCATCTGCATTCTGATGGTCGGGACGCTCAACATCTGTCGGAGAGCCGTATTGAACAAGCCAGACGACTCAGCCTTGAACTCAAGACAGACAGCTCAGGACAGTTCGATGTTCCGACCCAGAAACTGATTATGGAAATGACGCCGCCAACAGTGACTATCAATTTCCTGATGTGCGATCTGACCTGGGATAATGGGCCCATACGTCAGATTCCAGGCACTCATGCCGCCCAACAACCACCACCGAAGCCTACCGATGAACCGGCGTGGATGAGAAACACTCCACCTTGGTCGGTGCGCTAGCAGGTGCAGGCGTTTTTCGGGATAATCGGGCCTGGCATGGAGCCACACCGAATTTGTCCAGGGAGGTGAGAGCCTTGCCAAATGTCGAGTATGCTGCTCCCTGGCGCTCGTCCCATGGCTTTAAAAAGATCATGCCGCATGAAATTTGGGAAACCCTGACACCACATGCCCAGAAACTGTGTGACTGGATCAAGGCGGATCCAGGTGTTTGGCCACCCGGTGCCGGCATTATGCACCCGTTAGCGAGTAAACGAGCGGAAGCATCGAAAAGACGAAATACTGAACAAGGAAGAAAGAGATGTTAAACTGGGGCGTAATGAGTGCTGGCAGTATTGCCTATGTATTCTGCAATGGGATGCGTTTTACGGACACAGGCCAGGTTCTAGCCGTAGCCAGCCGAACTCCATCACGTGTGGAAAGACTTGCCAACGATTTCGGTATCTCCCGACAATACGCTAGCTACGAGGCATTGCTGGAAGACGAGGAGATCGATGCCGTTTACATTTCAACCATTCACCCATTTCATGCTGAATGGGCGATTAAGTCAGCTCAAGCTGGAAAGCACATTCTGGTCGAGAAACCAATCAGCATGAATTCCGCCGAAGCCGAGGCGATGGTCCAAGCGGCACGAGAACACGATGTGTTCCTGATGGAAGCCTTTATGTATCGTTGTCATCCTCAAATAGAACAAGTCGTGAAGCTAATACAAGACGACGCGGTAGGAAAAGTGCAGGTGATTCGGGCCACGTTCAGCTACCGACTCAATTTCAATCCACAGAGCCGGATTTATAACCATGAAATGGGTGGTGGCGGAATCCTTGATATTGGGGGTTATACTGCTTCAATGGTTCGGAAGATAGCTGGTGCGGCTGAGAATAAGCCGTTCTTACATCCAATCGCGGTTAAAGGTAATGGGAAAGTTGGTCCCACCGGCGTGGATCATATCGCAGCAGCGACCCTTAAATTTGAAAACGGTATCATCGATAATTGTTGCTGTTGAGTGTAGCCTAGGGAGCAGTGTATCTATTTATGGTTCTGAGGGTGTAATAACTATCCCGAGTCCCTGGCTCCCCTCAAGCCCTTGCCGCCATGCCAAACAACCTTTACCACTCGATACAGCTTTTCCTTCAACAAATATTATCGTTCAATCTTATCAAAACCGGGAACCATCTGAGATTATAGTCGAGGTGGACCGGGATCTTTTTACCTACGAAGCGGATATGGTAGCCAATCATATTAATGATCGACAAGCACCAGTCATGTCCTGGGATGATACACTTTCAAATATTCGGTTGTTGGACGCGTGGCGTGAAGAGGTAGGGGTTGTTTATGAAAAACATGATGCTCCGCCATAACGACGAGATGATAATGAGACACGATTCGCTCGGTGCCGGCATCAACCACCGCTTCCAACTGCTCAATGAATTCCACTTGATCTGGTAGCTGGACCGTGATTTGTACTTCGGTCATTGATTATTCCCTACATAGCCGACTTTCCTGGGCTACTGATTTGACCCGCCCCAAACTATCATTATATTCTAACATTGGCCCGCAAATACAATTACTAGCTATCGTCCAAAACCGCCTAATGCTTGATTCCTATCCAGGCACTCTATTCTTGACGCTTACATAATGTCCGCTAAATAAGGTTGTCGGTTATTATCACCAATCCAATACCCCATACCTCTCTTTTTCCTCAGCTGTCAATTGACGGGTAACTCGGCTCTTGGGATTTCTAGTAGTTTATCTATGTCGGTAGTATAGATTTGGACTGTCCCATCATAACTAGCGGTCATAATCCGCTGCCCATCTGGGCTACAAGCCGCTGAATTGACCCGACTATCATGGCCTATCATAGTCAGCAGTTCAGCTGACTCCCTGCTAGCGTGATTCGATGCATGATCCGTCTGAAACCCGGATAGTCGTTTACCGGATTATGCTGGGCACAGCGATTATCCCACAGGGCCAAACAGCCCTGTCTCCAACGAAAACGACAGGTAAATTCTGGCTTGATCTGATGTTCAAAAAGATAGCCTAGTAGTGGGTCGCTCTCTTGCTCAGTCCAACCTTGGAAGTGCGTGGTGTGAGCTTTATTGACATAAAGTGCCTAGCGTCCGGTTTCAGGATGAGTTCGAATTACCGGATGGGCGGCACTCAGCATTTTCAATTCTACCTCAGCATCACGCAAGCGGTTCTCCTGTGTCCTGGAAACTTCCGCTTTGGTCGAAGTATTAACGGCCACCAGATTATCAAGTGTCTTCTTTAGTCCTGACGATAGGCTTTCATATGCTAAATACTGGTTAGCAAATATGGTGGCACCTGGACCGCGTAGAGCAAACTGGCCATTGGTGGTTGTGGCAGATAAGTGGTATCGGAATGCCAGACACCACCAAAGCTGATTCGTTCATGTTCCAGTTTGGTCACTGCTGTAACCAGTGGACATTCGGGCAATCCTTTCATTTGTGGGTACGGTACGGTATGGGTTGACCAAACTGTTGAGCAAAGGCCAACTGGTCACCCGGGGTTAGTTGCTGGTCGCAGAAAAATATCACTAAATAATCGAGGAACGCTTGATGAATTTCAGTCACCGTTTCAGGCGCCAATATCTGAGTAAGATCTAGACCATTGATCTCAGCACCAAGTCCACCAGCAAGACCTCGATGTATCGGTAGTTGCGTTGTATGACTTGATCCATTATTTCTCCTATATCCCAGGTTATAGTACCCGGCCTCATACTTCTCTTTTCCTCGACAGCCGGTTGGCCGAGCGCACGGTTGTCGGCGATTGGTCGCAACTCATCCATGTCTTGGTGTAGATTTGAACCGGGCCGTCCTTACTTACAGTAACAATTCGCTACCCACCAAGTTAATGCATATTGATAGTAAGAAATACAGCTATTTAACATGGTAACCAAACAACCTGAGATTACAAATTACAGATAGGGCTATTATAAGGATCTTGGTCTATCCTTGCAAAAAAGCACTTTATCGGCCGCATTTAGAATTCCAGTGGTAAAAAATTCTTCATTAGAAAACACTTACGGCGGATTTCGATGTGTATCAGGATCGAATTAAGATGGTTGATTAAGTGGTCACAAGAGAGGCTAAAGCTGGTCATTTTTCAACTGAGAAGGTATGCTTAATTAACTACCGTACGTGATTAACTACCGTACGTGATTAACTACCGTACGTGATTAACTACCGTACGTGATGGAGACATAAAATGATGGGTCAATATCAGGAACTGCGAATTTCAAATGACATTATGGAAGATGCAGATGCACTTAGGGAACGCATTGATGACGAAGGGTACCTCTTTTTCAAGCAACTGCAAAGGCCAGAAAAACTGCTGGAGCTGCGCCAGCAGATGCTTACTGTTATGCAAGAAGGTGGTTGGTTAATCGCTGGAACTGATCCTCTCGATGGTATTGCGGATGTCTCTCAGCAATGCACAGAAGGCGATGTTGAATATTCCGATGTCTATCATCAGGTTTATCGGTTAGAAGCCTTTCATCGCTCGGCCCATTGGCCGGAGGTGATGGAGATAATGGCAAAAGTTGCAGGCAAACCGGTGCTGCCGCATCCACATAAGGTGGCTAGACTCTGGTTCCCACAATACACCGCTCATACGACTCCCATTCACCAAGACTTCGTTCATTTTCAGGGTAACTTTGAAACTTATACCTGCTGGGCACCGATTGGTGACTGCCCTATTGAATTGGGTGGGTTGGCAGTTCTCCCGGGGTCACATAAAATCGACAAAGTAATGGATCACCATTTTTCGTTGGGCGCTGGCAGTTTGTGCATCAACACAGATGAGCTGACCGACAATTGGCATACTACTGATTACAAAATCGGTGACACCCTGATTTTCCCTGCTCTGACTGTGCACAAAGCTTTACCTAATCTAACTGAAGATCGGCTCCGGGTCTCGTTAGACAACCGTTATACGGCGACTGATAATATTGTTGCCGACCACATGCTGGAACCCCATCTCAATATTTTTAATCAGTTGAAATGGGAAGATGTCTACCGGGATTGGGAATCCGATGAGTTCAAGTACTACTGGAAAAATTTGGGTTTGAGGGTGGTTCCTAGAGACTTTAGCTATTCCAACACCGGGTTCCGGGAAGCGTTGGATTTAGCCCGAATAGGGGATGAAAGGGCCAAAATTCATCTTTCTCGTATCATTAAAAGGGATCCGACGGCGGAACAGGCTCAACGGGCCACAGCCGTACTGCAAGACTTGGCTTCTTGACTGAGTCTTTTAAATCTTCTAAGACTATTTAGATCATACGCTTATATTTGACTTAAGCGGTAGAGGCTGCGATCGCAAGGAGAAAAATCTAATGTTCAGAGTATTAAAGTATTAATCACCGGCGGAGTGTAGAACTGACAGTAATTCAACAACATATCAACTAGTAAAAGCCCTCTTGCTCCTACACAATAGGGCTGATAGTAGTTGAGATGTTGGTTGACGCTTATTTCAGGATTACTATCTTTCTGGTTTCCGTATTTATAAAGCGTCAGGAGATAGAAACAGGAAGAGATCACCAGCTGAGCCAAGATACAATTATATGCAGAAAGCAACCAGACTTAATGGTATATTGTTGCAAGTTACCTGAACTTTAAGCCTAGGCATTGATGCTTTCAACTCCACTTCATCAATCAATTTGATTTTCAATTCTCAGTTCTAACGCAACCAGTTGGATATCTCTCGTCAGGTCGTAACACCGCGTTCCATTTTAATCGGCCTACTCCTCCTCACCTTTAATGTATATTGGGTCACGGTTACGGAGATGAAATACCGTGCTGAAGCTACGGCTCTGCCAATCTTCATCTATCCTGTCTTTATTCTTTTCTGCTTGGTTGTTTTCAATTATCCGCTGTCGAAATTATGGCCCTCGCAGCGGTTGATGTCAAGTGAATTGCTGACTATTTACGCTATGTTAGTGGTTTCAACTTCCATAGCCTCATACGGGATGTTGCAAGATTTCTTCGCTTTTATTGTTCATCCCTACTGGTTTGCCACCGAAGAAAACGAGTGGAAAGACCTCTTTTTTCATTGTATCCCGCCGTGGTTCACTGCCAACCCGACAGAGGCGGTATTAACCGGATACTATCAAGGGAATTCCAGTTTTTACCAGCTGAAACTCCTAAACGCCTGGTTAAAGCCTACACTAATTTGGACGGTATTCACACTAGTACTACTATTTATGCTTCACTGTCTCAACACCTTGGTTCGTCGACAGTGGGTACATACTGAACGATTGGCCTTTCCCATCATTCAACTCCCGCTGGCTATGGTACAATCGCCAAATTTCCTGAAATTCCGGCTACTGTGGATCGGCTTCGCCATTCCTGCTACCTTAGATCTTATCAATGGGCTACATGTGCTGTTTCCCACTGTGCCGTATCTTCATTTGAAGTTGCATCTTGTTGGTCAACAGCTGGTCGAAAAGCCGTGGAGCGCCATGTCTGATACCAGAATATCGTTCTATCCGTTTATGATTGGCCTCGGTTTTTTTCTGCCGATAGATCTTTCCTTTACCTGCTGGTTTTTCTTTGTGATCCGCCAGTTGACTCGTATGTTGAGTAGTTATTTGGGGCTTACTCATCTGCCCGGTTTCCCTTATTTCTATGAGCAATCCGCTGGTGCTTGGCTGTGTATATGTTTCATCGCTGTCTGGTTAACACGCAGACATCTAGTTTACGTCTTACAAACAGTCTTTTCCAAAAAATCCTCTATCGAGGCTGATGAGCCAATGCGCTATCGTACAGCTATTGTTGGACTTGTGGGTGGGTTTTCGTTTATGGCCCTTTTCTCCTACCGGGCCGGTATGACCCCAACGGCGATTCTCATTTTCTTCGCCCTTTATTTCGCTCTCGCTGTTGCCGTCACCCGTTTGCGGGCGGAATTTGGTGCGCCCCACGGCATATTCAATCATCCGGCGGACATGATGGTAACTGCTTTTGGAACATCGGCTTGGGGTAAGCATAATTTGACTGTAATGAGTTTTTATCACTGGTTCAATCGAAGTTACCGTTCACATGCTATGCCAAACCAGTTTGAACCGCTCAAGATGGCCGAAGTCGTTGGATTCAACACCCGTCGATTAGTGATTGCTATGATGATTGGAGCTTTAGTTGCTCTAATTGTTGGTATGTGGACCAACCTGGATATGATGTATCGTGATGGCGCGCTGGCTGAGGTCTCATTCTTTAAGGTTTGGGTGGCTGATGCAGCCTTCAATCGCTTGGAAAATTGGTTGTTTCATCCCACACCACCAGATACGCTACGTACAGTATTCATAGGTATAGGTGTCTTGCTAACCCTGATTCTGCACATTTTAAGAACCCGTTTTTATTGGTGGCCTCTCCACCCGGCCGGCTATCCTCTGGCTGTCAGTTTTGCCATTGATTATTTCTGGTTTACCTTTTTCATCAGTTGGGTTCTGAAGGCAATCATTCTCAAGTCTAGCGGCGTTAAAGGGTATCAACGCGCCATACCATTTTTCTTCGGCTTGATTTTAGGTGATTTTGTTGTGGGGGCGTTGTGGATGATCTTTGGTCTGTTGACACAGCAGCAGGTGTACATGATTTATCTGAATGGCGGTACCTGGTATTGAGGATAGAAAACTGCCCGGAGTGGAGATTGCTCCGACTCATCTCTGGACCCTGCTGCATTTCCCATAACAATAATCAAAGGCCAGTGTCTCACCATCCTTTCGCCTGGCCCCTCTCCAACCAACTTGCTACTTGATGAGGCGTTGTTGGATAGCTCGCTGACGTGTCAAATACTCGGGATGATCCGTGCAGTTCAAGCGCCTTTTTAATTGCTTTGTCCGCTTCTTCATATTTCTGTTTTTTATACAGGCTATATGAGAGGGTATCCCAGTAGGAGGGAATTGGCTTAAACTTAACCGCCCTCTTGGCCAAAGCGAGGGCCTTATCCAAGCGGGAGTCCCGTTCCAGGTAAAACATGGCCAACGTATTACAGGCTGAGGCGGAATTTGGTTGAAGGGCCACAACTCTTTCCAGCGATTGAATCGCCTGTTGAAATGGACCGCTCTGCTGATAGATCCAACCGAGTTGGTAATGGGCGGTGGTGAAATCCGGATCAATCTCAATCGCTCTCCTGAGATGATTTCGTGCCTCTACCAATTCGCCTTTTTGAAATGCAATTGCTCCCAATCTGGCATATGCAGGGGTGTATTCGGTGTCCATATCAAGTGTCCGGTTATATAATTTGACGGCCTGGTTGATATTTCCACTTTTCAAATCGTCTTCTGCCATTCGGAATCTTTTTTGGGCTCTGATCCGCCTAAGTTTGATAAGTTGACCGTTCCCTTTTGCCAGGTCGTTTGAGCGGAAATAGGCCTTCATTAGCTGATAATGAGCACTTGTGTTTTCCGCGTACAACTGAATCGATTTTTGATAATAGGGTACAGCCTGGGAAAAATTGCGCTGCTGAGAAAGCAGATGACCG
>Ga0066832_10000468_pt1 | contig 12529 bp, 9 predicted proteins | sample ETNtaG_35_FD_66731 | JGI IMG/M metagenome (GOLD analysis project Ga0066832, IMG submission 66731) | Marine microbial and viral communities from oxygen minimum zone, Eastern Pacific Ocean - ETNP201306PF51B | ecosystem: Environmental > Aquatic > Marine > Oceanic | place: Pacific Ocean: Eastern...
GTAGTTTTTACAATGCCGTTGCTTGAAGGCACCGATGGAGTTCAGAAAATGAGTAAAAGCTTGGATAATTATATTGGAATTACAGAGTCGCCCAAAGAAATATTTGGAAAGATAATGTCTATATCTGATGAATTAATGATCAGGTATTACGAACTACTGAGCGATATTTCCATGAGTGAAATAAAAAAGATGAGAAAAAAGCTAAAAGCAGACACTGTTAATCCGAAAAAATGCAAAGTAAAATTAGCAAAAGAAATAGTTGCGAGGTTTTATTCAACGGACGAGGCTAACAATGCCGAAAAAGAATTTGAAAATATTTTTAAGAAAAAAGAACTTCCACATGAAATGCCGCAATTTAATGTTAAGTGGAATAATGAGAAAATGTGGGTCTGTCATTTAATTAAAGAAATAGGGTTTTCCAAAAGCTCGTCGGAGGCAGTTCGCCTGATTAGGCAGGGGGCGGTTAGCATTAACGGAGAAAAGATAACGGACAGTGATCTGCAAATGGAAAAAAAAGATACGTTTATTTTAAAAATCGGAAAAAAACGATTTGCCAGGATCAAACCTAAATAAAGAAATAGGAGTGCCTAACATTGGGAATGACAATTACTGAAAAAATTTTGGCTTTTCATTGCGGAAAAGATTATGTCACTCCAGGCGAATTGATTAACGCTAGGGTAGATATTGCTTTAGGGAATGATATTACTGCTCCCATAGCCATTGATATTTTTGAAAAATCAGGAGCTAATACTGTTTTTTCTAAAGATAAAATCGCGTTAATAGCAGACCACTTTATCCCAACAAAAGATATAAAATCAGCACAACAGGTTAAGCAGTTAAGAGAGTTTTCGCGAAAACATCAGATCACACATTACTTTGAGCAGGGGAGAGTTGGAGTAGAACATGTCTTGCTGCCTGAAAAAGGAATTGTGCTTCCCGGAGACCTAATTATAGGAGCAGATTCCCATACTTGTACTTATGGAGCCCTTGGGGCGTTTTCTGCTGGTGTCGGAAGCACCGATCTTGCCGCGGCTATGATTACCGGTGAAGTGTGGTTTAAAGTCCCTGAATCGGTAAAGTTTGTTTACCATGGAAAATTAAACGATTTTGTCTCAGGGAAAGATTTAATTTTATATACTATTGGTATGATAGGTGTGGATGGGGCGACATATATGGCAATGGAGTTTACCGGAGAGACAATTTCTGATCTCTCGATGGACAGCCGTTTTACAATGGCTAATATGGCTATTGAGGCAGGGGCAAAGAATGGAATTTTTGAGCCGGACGAGAAAACCAAACAGTATGTGAGCAAAAGGAGTTCAAGAGTTTTTAAAGAATATTTTAGTGATGAAGACGCGAAGTATGTAGAAACTTATGAGATTGACTGCGAAAAAATTGAGCCTCAGATTGCGTTTCCTCATTTGCCTGAAAACTCAAAACCCATCAGTGAAGCCATTGGTATTCATATAGATCAGGCAGTCATTGGCTCATGCACGAACGGGAGGTATTCCGACCTTGAAGATGCGGCAAATATTTTAAAAGGGAATAAAGTTCACTCGGACGTTCGTCTGATTATTATTCCTGCTACACAGTATATATACAATCGGGCACTAAAGGAAGGTTTGTTCCAGATATTTCTGGATGCGGAAGCTATTGTAAGTCCTCCCACATGTGGTCCCTGCCTTGGTGGTCATATGGGTGTGCTTGCGGATGGGGAGCGGGCTATAGCTACAACCAACCGAAATTTTGTCGGACGGATGGGGCACACCAAAAGTGAAATTTATCTTTCTAACCCTGCAGTCGCGGCTGCCTCCGCTATCAAAGGAAAAATTACCCATCCGAAAGAAATTGTTTCGTAAAGAAATGCAGTAGAATGAAAAGGTACACCAGTTCGTCCTCAATAATATAAAAAACGCCGGGGTTATTTTCATTTAGTTTAAAGAGAAAAAATATGTGGGCAGACTTGTTGAAAGCAAGCTTGGTGAGAAGGTTGTTCCAAAAGTAGATAGCTATTTATGTTCAAAGGTGCTGAGAGGAGATCCTATAGCTCTTCGGATCATTTCGGGTGAAGGTACCATTGTAGCATTTGAGAGTGAGCTGATAGAGAAGAAACTGCCAAAACTGGTTCTCAAGTTTCCTGAAAAAGAAAGTGACAAAGACCTTCGAACCACCGGGCGCACGCCGGCAGGATTACGAGCAAAGATTGTTGCAAAAAGCAGTGAAAATACAGTGATTCCAGAGGACACTTCTGCCGTAGGAACTGTGCAAAACTTAAGTGATAGCGGATGCTCTGTCACAGCAAGTGTTAACCTGAAAATGTCAGATATAGTTAATTTTTCCATCACATTGTCTGTAAAATACGTAAACAAAGTGTTTGATCTGCGAGGTGCTATCCGAAGAAAGAAGACTGATGAATACGGAAGAAACAATTCCGGAATAGAATTTTTTGATGACGACAGGAAGATATTAAGCGGAATCAGGAAGTTTGTGGAGAGCCAGAAAAAAACTTCTTAAATTTTTTTTTACAGTGTAATAGTATAAATTGTGCTGCTTTTTTTCTGTGGTTATTTATTGAGAATTTTTTTTACTGCTTCCATTACGGATTTTGCGTCTGGTTGAGAAGGGTTAATTTTTAGTGACTTTTGGAAGTAGTATACTGCTTGAGACGGTTTATTTTTGTATCGCAAATAGATTAATCCAAGATTATTGTGTGCGGTAAAATTATCAGGGTCTAATTTTAAAATCTGCTGAAAGGATTCTTCCGCCTTATCATAGCTTCCTCTCATCATAAGAATGTTTCCTAAAGCGATTCTGGCAGGAACATAGCTGCTGTCCAGTTTCAAGGCCTTTGAAAAATAGCTGAAGGCCATGTCTATGTTCTCTGTTTTCATATAAATTTTGCCGAGTTCAAAATAGGCTGCCGGGTATAATTGTTTGTTTTTCAGATATGCTAGATAATCATCTTTGTATCTCTCATATGCTTGATAATCATTGAAGTCACTGACGCTTAACAGATCGGTATCAGCGTATTTCAGAAATTTTTGATAAGTGCTGATTGCCTTCTTGTATGACTCTCTTCTCGAATAAATGCTCGCGAGATTAAAGTATGCTTGGTAGAAATCACGTTGTTGTCCAATAGTCTTTAAGTATTCCTGAACTGCCTCATCCAACATTCCTTTCATCTCATAGGCTTTTCCAAGATTATAATGCGCTTCCGTGAATTGATCATTAACCTTTAAGACATGCAGGTATTCCTTAATAGCGAGATCAAATTGATTTAGCTTTCCGTACACAGTGCCGAGATTATTATGTGCATAGTCATAGTCGGGAGCAAGAGAGACGGCTTTTTTAAAAGAGTGAATAGCTTTTTGATAGTCCGCTTTTTTCTCATAGGATTCGCCAAGGTTGGTAAATGGTCTTGGTTTCAAGGGAGACTTTTCAGCAGCGTCACTCCACAAAGACACATCATCTTTCCATGTAAAATTACGCTGAATGGTCAAGGAAGATAAAATTACTATAGGAGCAATAATAAAAATCAGGCTTGCTATCAGTCCGGCTGTACTCTTTTGATTCTTTTTGTAAAAGGCACTCAAAAAAACTGAAAAAATTATGGCAATTCCTACGAAAGGAAGATAAATACGATGCTCAGCAACCGGGTCTAACAGTGGAATAATACTGGAAGTGGGGAGTAGAGTGATATAAAACCAGAAAATTCCAAAGGTGATGAGAGGATTTTTCTTATAAAAATATAATCCTATAATCAGGAGTAAAATGATAAGAAACAAACAAAATAGTACAGGAATATCTGTTAGCCCCTGTGCAATATGAAAATCAGGATCAACATTTTGATTAAAAGGGAAAAAAATAATTTTCAGGTAGTAAAAGACGATTACTTTGAATTCTGTTAGCAAATAAAGAAAACTTGAAATATAATCTTTTGTTAAATTCAATGCCATAGTCACAGGACTCAGAAGAGAATTTATTAGAGATAAAGGCTTGATATTTATGGCCGACAACCATTGCGAGTTTATGTATTTTGAAAATACAGTCAAGATCAGAGGGCTTGCTATTATACAAAAACCAATGCTGCTTGTGAGTTTATTTAGGAGGTCTTTCTTTATTGCTGATGATTTTTGAGAAAGAAAAAAAAGGTAATAAATAATAAATACTGCCGGAAAGGAAATAATTATTGGTTTTGAGCCGAATCCCATCAATAGGGATATTGCTGACAGGAAAATAAAAGAAAATGCTGATGAATATAGTGCCGAACGAGTGTATTTAATAAGAAAGAAAAAAGATGAAAGAAAAAAAAATGTAGCTAACAACGTTGATCGATTTGAAATATAAGTAACGGCCTGAGTATTTATCGGATGAACCGCAAACAAAAGACTGGATAAAAGAGGTATATTGATTCCAGCATCTGATTTGAATCCATTTTTTGAAAAACGAAAATTACAGAGCGTTTCCTTGAGCAATACAAAAATCAACAGGCAGGTTAATATGTGAACAGAGATATTGAAAATATGAAATCCGAAAACATTAAAACCCCCAACAGAGTAATTTAAAAAAAAGGAATCCATAACTACGGACCGATTTTCGAGATTTAAAAGAGTAAAGACAATAGGATCAACTGGCTTAAAAGTTGTAGGATGCCGAAAATATTCTTTTAATCCTTCGTTATTAACAATATATCCGAAATCATCAAAGTGAAAACTATTTTCAAAGATATTAAAGTAAGATAATAAAGAAATTAGAATAATAACTGCGAATGAACATGCCTCTCGCTTATTTAGCATAACCACTTAAATCCAATCCTACATTCTAAAAGGTTCTAATTTTTCATCATTATAAACCCAAACATTCGACCTGTTTTACCTTTTTCAGCACGATAAGAAAAAAAAATATCGTTTCTGCAAGAAGTGCATTGATCAAGATTTAAAATATTTTCTTTTAAAACTCCTTTTTTTATCACTTGTTCTATATTTGCCTCAAATAAATCAACTTCATAACAGCATTTTTTTATACCGGGACCAATGCCTGCAATTAAATCTTCAGGTATTGTGCCGAAAAGGATTCTCATTCGTTCGATTGCTGCCTCTACAATGGAAAGCATAGTTCCATTCCTGCCGGCATGAATTGCCGCAATAGCTTTTTGTTTTTTATCTATAAGCAAAATTGGAAGGCAATCAGCTGTTACAACAGCAAGAATAACGTTTGACTGGTTTGTAAGCAGGCCGTCTCCCGTCATTTTTTGGATTTCCTGAGGAGTATTTTTTTGAAGGTCTACGTTGATAATTTTGTTGTGATGAACCTGGCGGCATGAAATTACAGGGACTGATGGAAAACCAATAAGTTTGGTTAATATCTTTAGATTTTTTTCAACATGGTTTGATTGATTGTAATTGTATAAATTCAGGTTAAAATTTTGCCCATTATCCAGTTTTCTAAGAGTAAAACCATGCACAATGAAAGGAATTTTAGAAAGCGCTGGTAGGGCAACAAAACTCATTTGTTATTAACAGCCATGACAACCTTCCATAAGTCGAATTTATTCATTTTGTATTTTGAATTAACGAGAAGATTGCTTTCAGAAATCAAATGATCCAAATCCAGGTCAGTTCTCCAGCCGATTTTTCTGCAAATTGGGTTCACCATATCTTCAATTCTAGCCATAAGCTTATTATTGCTCTGAAAATGGTTAATTATAATTAGGTTACAGTCTTTTTTGCATACTCTCTTCATTTCTGAAATAACTTTTACCGGGTCCGGCACCACACTGATAACAAAAGTAGCGATAACCTGATCGAAGGTGTTGTTTTTAAATTGAAGGTTCATGGCATCCATTTGCTTTAACGTAACATTTTTAAGACAATGCTTTTTTATCTTTTTATGGGCCTTTTTGAGCATTTCTTCGGAAAGATCAACTCCGGTTACATGGCAGTAATCAGGGTAAAGTGGGAGGGCCAATCCGGTACCGACCCCAACGTCGAGAATTTTGTCATCAGGCCGGATATTCATCTGTTCAATTACATGTTTATGGCGAGGGTGAAAAAACTTTTTGAAAATAAAATCATATACATTAGAATAGCCTGCATATATCCGTTTTATATCTTCCGCAGTCATTAATTTAAAGTCCTTCTTTTTCAGTTATCATATATTATTTTGACGGAACTAAAATTTCTTTTGGTGCCTGGAATATTCCTTTGAACAAACTAACCATCTTTTTACCTAATGACTTTATGGGGACAGATTTAACTTCAGGGGATCCCATTTTGCCTTTCACGTTATAATAACTTATAAACAAACCTTTACCATCATTTCCAGTCACAATGGTTCCTACAATTGGAATTTTTGACATTTTTTTATTCAAGTTTTGCCAGGGAGCAACTCCAACTGAAAGATCAAGTTTCTTATTTCCTAAATCGAGAGAGCCAATAACAGAAGTTCTGCGCTCAGGGGTGTCAATAACATAATTCTCTGTTATTGCGACTCCATTATCTATAACAAAATTCCCTTTAATCTGATCATATTCCATAGAAGCAGTTAGAGGAATATCGCTTTCAGTTATTTCAGATCCAAAGCCTAAAATTTGTTTAATTCCAGAAATTAAATTTTGCTTATTATAATCACCTTTAATCAAAAGTAAAGACAAATCACCGGATAATGTTGGAGCTATCTGTTCCAGGTTAGAGCCTTTTCCCATTAAACGACTTGTCAGAGAAAGCCTGCCGGTTATGCCATCCTTGAAGTATTGCTGGAAAACGCTTTCAAATTTTTTTGCCTCGAAAGATTTACCACGTAGCTTGAGAGAAAAGTCAAGACCGTGGTCAGAAAGAAAATTAAGATTTGCATCCGCGGAAATGTACTTTTTGCTAAAGAAAATCTTCATTCGGTCAAATATAAATACTCCATCTTTTAGCTGGATTTTCCCGTTTAAGTGGGGAAACTTTAAGAAACTGAATTCCCCTTTTTCGGTATCAAGATCAATCTTACCGCTAGTTACAAGAAATAAAGGACTATTTTTTAGTAAAGAGTTGATTTCATTAATGGACCTAATCTTGCGGGGAAGAAATTGATTTAAATCCAAATTTTTAGATTTTAGCTTAAGGGTAAAAACAGGTTTATCAAAATTGACTATCTCACCTTTTATGGTGGCATCCGATTTACCGGCTAACATGGATAAGTTTTTGATAGAAACTTTTTGATTGTTGAAGCTAAATTTGGCTTTTATGTTGCTAATTGTGTTTGGAGAAAAATCAAATTTAAAACTACCGTTGTTGATAGCTGCCTTTCCTTTAACTTCAAGCGGTTTTTTTCCCTTTAAATTCCCCTTGACATTGAACGAAGTTGACAGTTTTCCCGAAGTTAATTCATTATTAAAAAAAACTGCAAGCTTTGCTGCATCCGCAAGCTTAAAATCATCAGCATAGATATTAATATTCAAATGTGGTTTTATTAAACCCGAAATTGCTCCATTTCCAATAATTTTATTTCCTTCATAAGTTGCTTCAAATTTTTCAAAGTAAAAGTTATTAAGCTTTTCAATTAACCCATCCCAGGTAACAGTATTTTTTTGGTCGATTCTTTTCTTAATCCATTTTTTGTACTGATAGAATGATTTTGTCAGATCAAGTTCCCCGGTGGTTTTAATAGCATTATAATCACCATTGAGGTTTAATTTAATTCCGGTTGTTCCATTAAAAACAAAATTTTCTTTTCCATCTATATTTAAAATATTCCAAATTTCGTTTAGATCGGCGTCGCCATTAACCTTCAAAGCTATTTTTGGATTCTTTGATGCATAATCAAGTGTTTTCCCATTTATACTGAAAGTTGAATTGCCAATTAAACCATTAAGGCCTTTCCATTCAAGTTTGTTTTTTGTAAAAAAAATATTTCCTTTCAGTCTTGAGAAAAACAAAGGAAACCTATTGTGAGAGGCATGCACATCATTTAACCGCAAGCCTCCTGAAATATCCCATCCATTGGTCTCTGATAAATTATTGTTTATTTGAACTATCACCTTGCTTCTCCCAGATATAATATTAACATTATTCATATCTTCGAAAGCATCATTTACATTTAAGTAGGTGACAAGGATTGGATGTATCTCATTCAATAGAGCATCTATTTCGATTTTCAGGTTTAATACTGGTTGAATCGAACTATCCAAAATCCCTCCTGTTATATTCAGAATTTCAGATTGCCCGTATTTTCCGGACAAACTGGAAATATAAAATAACTTCCCTTTTTCTGAATCACTTTTTATTATTTTATGTAAAAAGTCCGTCATATCTTTATCTTTACTGGGAACTAAAGAGCGGTTGCTGTAAAACTTTACTTTTCCATTTATATTGCTTAAATTATGAACTAAGTCATTATGGGTGAAAGCAACATTTTTAAGCTCTATATTCCCGGAGTGCCTGAGTTTCAGTGGCTTTTTTACGTCACCGGACAAATGAATCTGAATTTCCGCTTTTCCGGAAATAGCATCGATTTTTTCATTTTTCCAAACATTATCGAAAAAAGATGGTTTGGATGCCAGCACAGGGAAAAGTTGGTCCAATTGCAGCGAAGCCCGTGTCGAGATATCTATCGCAGGATCTTTAAAGGGTTTGGAGATTATGCCAGAAAGCATTGAAATTGTAGAGTTTTTATACGCACCGGACATGTTTGAAAGTTTTACGGACTCTTCATCAAATAGAAGTTCACCAGTAATATTTTTAGCTGTTATTCCATCTAGGCCAATTCTGAAGTCGACTTTTTCAGCGCTAATTTCACCGTTAAAAAGTTTAAAATTTTCCATCAGATGAATGTTCTTCAATTGATGAAACTTTCCATTAAATTTCAGTGTTTTAAACTTTAATTTCCCTCTAAGCGCTCTATTCTGGAATTCGCGCAAGGATGACGGCAATAAGGATAGAGGAATGTTACTAAAAAAGGATTTTAGTTCAAAAGGAGTGCTTTGAAGTTCAAAGCCGATAAAAGGATTTTTTGAGAAAGGTTGCTCTATTAAAGTTTTTCCCGTTAGTGTTAGATCAGTTGACTTGATTTTGAATTTATTAATATCTAATTTTTCTTTATCCAAGAATAAATCATAATCTATTCCCCACTGGTGAACTTTTAGTGGGTCGGATAAAACAAGACTCTGAGATAAGCCTAAAGATCTAAATTCGGTTTTACCAATAGATTTAACCCCCCCTGCAAAAGATCCTTCATAGATAGCATTCAAATCTATAATTCCATTCCATTTTTTAGCCCGGAAAAATTGTTTTATATAAGGTTGAAACTGATTTATATTTAATGAGCTTAAATTAATATTTCCTTTTAAAACCAGGTTTTCTAATTTAAGATCACCCGCCATTTTTTTAATCTCAGTTTCTATCCTGAATGATGTGGGCTGCATATCATTAAGGATCTTTCCTTGAATTATACCGGTAACGGCTCTTTTCATAAGTGGTCGAACTAGCTCCAAATTAAAATCGGAAACTTTGGTTATTAACGGTGTTTCTGAAACTTTCGTGTCCTGTAAAATAAGTTGCCCATTTTTTATTATCAATTTTTTCATTATGGGTAGAAGGATTTTTTTTGTCTGAATTTCAGAAAAGAATTTGTTTGGAATTACCTCGTTAATCCAGTTTACGAGGTTGGTTTTTCCTTCATGCGACCGATAAATCTGAACACGTGGACCTATTATCTGAACTTTTTTAATAGCGAGATGCTTTTTAAATATTAAATATTTAAATAAAGGTAAAAAATAAAAGGATACTACAAACCGATTAGAGGTTATAAAATTTTCTTCTTTATCTTTTTCTTTAATAGCCACATTTTCCAGAATAATATCCAGCCCTTTTACGAAACTTAGTCTGGCGTTACCAATCGATACTTTTCGCTTTATTGTCTTTTCGATTTCTTGTGCTATCTGGAGCCTGTATTGACTTATGTCCATAAATCGAAAGACGAGGTTTAAAGTAACGGTAGCAAAAAGGAATAAAGTGGCAAGAGCAGTCAGTATTAAGACAATTTTTCTTTTACGTATCATTTTTTATATGCTATCAGGAAAGAAATAGAGGCACACAAATCAGCAGTGTTTCGATTAATGCCAATACAAGCCAATGGGAGTAACTACTGCTCCGATAATGTCAAAAGGTTTCGCAGGTTAAAAGAGGCCCATAGTTCACAACCTATCGCGAAAACACCTGTAATAGTCATAACTATCTTAATGACTATCAATAAGTTCTCCATGAAATATATAACAGCCCCTAAGCTATCAGAAGTTAGGAAGCAGCAAAAGAGTAAAGCCGTAAGCCATATAAATATATTATATACACCATAATATCATAATTCAATAATTCCATTTATGTGCTGATTAGCTTGCTTCTGTGCTGCGAGTTATAAATGCCTTGACTTGCCTTATGCTGGGTGATAAAAAGAATTTAACCTATAGTAGAAATACAGACAATTGTAACTTCAAAAGACATTTTTTCTGTAGTTTAACATGAAAAAGACCTTTCAATTTCTAATCCTATTTCTTTCTTTCACGATTTTAATTAGCTGTGGTAGGCAAAGAGAACCGTTGGAAAAACTTGTCGCGAATTTTGCTGGAGCGCCGGAATATTCCATTATCCTGCAGGATATGAAAGAGGAGGGAGGGTTTTCCAGTTCTTATTACCATAAATATAAAGTCATTCAAGGGGAAAAGTCTTTTCTTACCGAATGGCTGAGAGTTTCAAGGGGTAACTACCAAAACAATCAAAATTTTCTCGGTATGACACTTGTTTCAAAAACAAAGGATGGAGTAAGCAATACACCACATCCGCCCGGCTACCAGTATATGGGGAACTCGCAGTATGGCGAGTGGCGTAAAGACAGCGGTGGAAATTCCTTTTGGGCGTTTTATGGCCAATATGCTTTTTTCACCCATATGTTCGGCTGGGGCAATCGCACTTTTTATCGAACGGACTATGATGCCTATCGGACCTCTCAAGCAAGTCGCAGGCCATTTTTCGGACGGAACAAAGAGTATGGAACAGGAGGAAAATTTACAAAGCGAACCAACCCGAACTTCTTTGATCGCAAGATGTCAAAACAACGGATGGCAAAAAGCCGATTTTCCGATCGGGTTGGCCGCCGCTTTGGAGGAAGCCGCAGTAGTTTTGGCGGAGGAAGAGGTTTTGGAAGTTTTGGAAAATAAACCACTAATTACACTGATTTTTCTCCGCAGATTAGATCATAGAAGAATATCTGCGGAGACTTGAATTCATTGATTAGAGAGTATTAAATAAATGAATATAGATAATCTTTTATTAGCGGTAATTTATCTCATATGCGCATGTGTTCTCTTTTTGATTGGCAAGATTGCACACGACGGAATTAACCGCTCATATAAATTAAATGAAGAATTGGTCAAAAAGGATAATTCTGCTCTTGCCGTAGCAATGGTTGGCTATTACCTGGGACTTACCCTGGCAATAGGTGGGGTCATTTTAGGACCTTCAGCCGGTTTGACGGAAGATCTTATCGATATCTTTATTTATGGTCCACTGGCCATTATTTTGATGAATATATCCGCGGTTATCAATGACAGATTTATCCTGTTTAAATTTAACAATGTTAAAGAGCTTATCGAAGATCAGAATGTGGGAACAGGAGTTGTAGAGTGCGCGGTATACTTGGCTACAGGCATGATTATCTTCGGATCTCTCTCTGGGGAAGAAGGCAGTGTTGTTACTGCCATCGCATTTTGGGGTTTGGGTCAGGTCGCCCTTATATTAACCGGTCTGCTTTATAACTTTATTACTCCTTATGACATTCATGAACATATTGAAAAGGACAACGTTGCTGTTGGAGTGAGTTTCGCGGGAGCGCTCATAGCCGTGGGCAACATTATTCGACATGGAGTCAGTGGTGATTTTATTTCCTGGAATGAAAATTTCACTACTTTTATCAGCTTCGTCATCCTGGGATTTGTTTTCCTGCCGATTATCCGTGTTTTGACAGATAAGATTCTTTTGCCCGGTGAAAAGATTACCGACGAGTTGATTAATCAGGAAAAACCAAATCTTGGTGTTGCTTTTATCGAAGCATTTTCATATATAGGCGCTTCTTTTTTTATAGTCTGGAGTTTGTAAGATAGCAGGATTTTTTAGTCGCAGTTTGGTTTTTCCTATTACTGCGACTTATGCATGGCTTTGCCACTGAGTACGCAAAGACCGCAGAGGAAAGTTTTAGAACGTAGATAAGTGGTAGACACTTCATGATCTAGTCCCTGATCCCCGACCCTGATGCCTGATCCCTGATCTCTGATCGCTGCACTCATCATCAATTGACTTTATTTGGTGTTACTTCTTCTATCGCCCATATTTCCTGAATTTTTGAATAAGTACGGTGAGTGAGATGGCACATCTTGCAACCTTGTTTTCCTACTACTCCTATATTTTTCCAAAAGTTTCCTACGTTAGGTTTAGGCGATGCCAGCTCCTTCTTCAACTCACTCATTGCTGCCATAATGTTATCACCCACAAAAAAC
>Ga0066832_10000469_pt1 | contig 12520 bp, 9 predicted proteins | sample ETNtaG_35_FD_66731 | JGI IMG/M metagenome (GOLD analysis project Ga0066832, IMG submission 66731) | Marine microbial and viral communities from oxygen minimum zone, Eastern Pacific Ocean - ETNP201306PF51B | ecosystem: Environmental > Aquatic > Marine > Oceanic | place: Pacific Ocean: Eastern...
ATTTTCTATATTCATTGGTTGATGTTGGTATTGTTCGTTGGCTGGGGCATATTTTTTGTCTATACACTGTTCCGGTTCAACCGAACTCGAAACCCAAAAGCCGATTACCACGGCGTTAAAAATCACTATTCTAGCTACTTGGAATTTGCGGTTGCTTTGATCGAAGCTGTGCTGTTGATTGGTTTCTCTCTGCCTTTTTGGATTCAAGAAATCGCTGGTGCCGCAGAAGAAAACACAGACCACGATATCGAACTCCGTGTCATAGGACAACAGTTTCAGTGGAACATTCACTACCCTGGTAAGGATGGCATTTTTGGTAAAACATCCCCCAACCTAGTTGATGGAACTAGCAACGTTTTAGGCTTAGATCGATCAGACCCAAATGCGAAAGACGACTTTTCTAGTCAAGGTCTTTCTATACCCGTAAATAAAAAGATCTTGGTTCACGTCTCCAGCTATGACGTAATTCATAGCTTTTTCTTACCCGTGATGCGAGTCAAACAAGATGCAATTCCAGGTATTAGTGTTCCAGTTGTGTTCACTGCTACTGAAACCTCGCCCAAAGATCCAAAAAAGAGTGAGAAATGGGAAATTGGTTGCGCTCAACTTTGTGGCACTGGCCACTATAAGATGCAAGGTGACTTGGTCGTCTTGGAAGAAGATGCCTACAACACCTGGGTTGATGAACAAGTCAAACAGGCTTTAGAAGAGGGAGAGGCCTGGTAAGGACTACCCTATTAATTCTAGTTTACCTACACACGGTGGATGTTTAACAAGCTAAGGTTATTCATCGGGTTGGTTGTATTGTTGGGTTGTACATATGTCATTACCCGCCGGATCTTTTTACCTGTCGATAATAAGACCGTAACCCTTCCTATCCTGAGTTCGATCCCGTCGTTTGAGTTGGTAGATCAACACGCCCAACCTTTTACCTCTACCGATCTTAAAGGGGGCGTTTGGCTGGTTGATTTTATCTTCACTACCTGCCCGAGCATCTGTCCGATGATGACACAGAAAATGTTCAAAACCTATCGTCGTTATCGGAAGTGGGTTCCTTTTCATACGCTTTCAATCACGGTTAATCCAGCCTATGATTCGCCGGCTAGACTGAAAGAATATGCTAAATCTTACGGTATTGCAGATGATGATAAGTGGTATTTTCTAACGGGAGAAGAGGAAAAGATCCACCGATTGGCTTGGGAAGGATTTAAAGTAGGCTCAAAAACGGAGCTTGTCAACCATAGCAATTACTTTATCTTGGTTGATGATCAGTTGCGAATTCGAGGTTATTATGATTCTAACGATCAACATGCCATAAAAAAGCTAAACAGAGAAATTGAATTTTTATTAGCCGAAGTTTCAGAGACTAAGGCCGATAAAGGCAGCTAAGGACAGGTTAATAGCTGCCGCAACCCACGATCTGAAGGCCGCCATATTATTTCCAGTTTTCGCTTTGTTGCTGGCAATCCCCAAGAACCCCCCCGCACTCAGCAGTAGTATAACTTTGGAACCAACAATTCCCCAAAAATGCCCACTTAGTGGGCTTCCGGCATGCATGGCAGCCGTAAAGCGCAAATAAACCAGCGCTAACCCCGTCAATAAAGTTGCTCCCAGTAGCATCTGAGGAATGCTCCAGATACTATTATTTTGGTTTTCCATCTCAGCAGGTGTTAATCGGCATAATACAGCACATAAAACAGTAGCACCAAATGATCCAGCCATCGAGAGAACATGAATCCAGATAGGGATAATAGAGAGTAACTTTTCCACAGCCTCGAATCTTCCTTATTTTATTATGGTAGTGGGTAGTGATTTTAGTTGAAGTAGATTGGATCTTGGCCCTAACTCGCCGAATACTCCAACTAACCTCTAACGATTAGATGCCACGGATTGTTTACGGACACTGATCAATACAGCGATAAAGCGGATGGGAAATAGTCTTGACATGTGTCGTCAGTTGGACTAAAATACAGGCTGGTAAATGAATCTGTGGTGTGATAAGTTTTTGTGAAGGCGGTTACCCCAAATACTTTACTTTCTGAAGGACGCCCTTTTGACCTGGGGCTAGGAATGCCCTTTCTATATTTTCGTTATTATAGTGATGGGCAGCAACGGGTTACGGAAACGACATAGAATTCAAGTGTAACAAAGATTCGAGCAAATGCCCATCATCGAACACAGGGGCGATGGTGGGCGTTTTTTATTTTAAGAGACTATTTAGCAAGGAAAAATCATGGTTATTGTTATGAAGCCTGATGCGACGCAAACGGAGATCCAGAAAGTTATCGATCGTGTTGAGGCTGTTGGGTTAAAGGCTCAAAAAACAGTTGGGGAACAACATACTATCATCGGTGTTATCGGAGATAAAACCAAGTTGCTAAACCAACCCATCGAATCACTGCAAGGAGTAGATCGCACCATGCCAATTTCGGCTCCGTATAAACTTGCCAGCCGTCAATTCCGCAACGAGCCAACTGTTGTGGTCTCGAATGGTATTAAGATTGGTGGGAAGCAACTAGTCGTCATGGCTGGCCCTTGCGCTGTTGAGAGTACTGAACAAATTGTTCAGATTGCGCAGGAAATCAAAAAATCGGGTGCAACTTTTATTCGAGGGGGGGCGTTTAAGCCCAGGACAGGACCATATAGTTTCCACGGATTTGGCGAATCCGCACTAGAGATGTTGACCGTAGCCAAAGAGGAAACAGGGTTAGGGATTGTGACAGAAGTCATGACGCCGCGCGAAGTCGAACTGGTCGGTGAATACACCGATATTTTCCAACTGGGTACCCGTAATATGCAGAACTTTTATCTGTTGCGGGAGGTAGGTAAGCAACCCAAACCCGTTATTCTGAAGCGAGGTTTTTCCTCCACAATTGAAGAGTGGTTATTAGCCGCCGAATACATTTTGTCAGAAGGAAACCAAAATGTCATCCTATGTGAACGTGGCATTCGAACTTTTGAAACCCATACTCGAAACACCCTAGATCTAAATGCAATTCCCGCAATCAAAGAATTAAGTCATCTGCCGATCATTTCAGATCCCAGCCACGGTACGGGGATTCGCGATTATGTAGCCCCGATGTCAAAGGCCTCGATCGCAGCAGGAGCAGATGGTCTGATCTTAGAAGTACATCACGATCCAGATAACTCGATGACAGGTGATGGTGTTCAGTCGCTACTTCCGGACCAATTTGATGAGCTGATGACAGACCTACGGAAATTGGCAACTGCGATTGATCGTAGCCTAATTTGAGCTTTTTAAAAATAGGGGCTTGACAAATGGCTGAAAAAATACTGATCTTTGACACCACGCTGCGCGATGCCGAGCAAACACCAGGGGCAGCCTTAAATGGGGCTGAAAAACTGGCGATTGCTAAGCATTTAGCCAATTTGAATGTGGATGTAATCGAAGCCGGTTTTCCCAGATCTTCACCCGCGGACTTTGAAGCCGTCAAGCAAATTGCAAACGAGGTCGAAGGGCCAGAGATTTGTGCACTGTCGAGGATCGTCGAAAAAGACATTACCGATGCGTGGGAAGCCATTAAAGATTCTACTCGACCTAGAATTCATACTTTTGTCGGAACTTCGGAGATCCATATCCAGGGCATCATGCGTTCAAATCGGGAAACGATTTTACAGAGATCAACTGAGGCTGTTGGTTACGCCCGAAGTTTATGTGAAACAGTCGAGTTCTCTCCGATGGATGCCGCGCGTACAGAACCAGATTATTTGTTCCAAATTGTCGAAGCCACTATCGAGGCTGGTGCTTCAATCATCAATATTCCTGATACAGTAGGTTATGCCATTCCTTCAGAGTTTGGCCGTTTAATCGCTGAGATTAGGCAGAACGTCCAAAATATCGATCGCGCTATCATCAGTGTTCATTGTCACAACGATCTAGGTTTAGCGGTTGCTAATAGTATCGAGGCCATAAAAAATGGCGCCAGACAAATTGAGTGTACCGTTAATGGTTTGGGAGAGCGGGCTGGTAATACGTCGCTGGAAGAGATTGTGATGGCGATTCGCACACGCCGGAATCACTTCGGAGGTGTCTATACCGATGTCAATGCCAGCGAAATTGTGCCAATTAGCCGATTGGTAAGTCGCACCATGGGGATACCAGTTGCACCTAACAAAGCAATCGTCGGTGCAAATGCTTTCGCTCATAGTTCGGGTATCCATCAAGATGGTGTAATTAAACAACGGGATACTTTTGAAATCATCAATCCGAAAGAGGTTGGGTTGCAAGAGAGCCAGATTATTTTGAGTCCAAGATCCGGTAGGAACGCACTCCGTCATCGTCTCAGTATCTTAGGATACGAGATCGAACCAGAGCAAATGGACTCGGTCTACGATAGATTCCTAGCTTTGGCTGACAAGAAGAAAGAGGTTCACGATGCTGATCTGGAGGCTATTATGCGAGACGAGATTCGTACGATACCTGTAAGCGAAGCCGCCTACCGTTTCGACCATATCCAGATCTTTAGTGGCAACAACATCTCCTCCACGGCAACAGTTGGTCTTCAAACGGCAGGCGGCATTATAACAGAGGCCGCAACGGGTGACGGGCCCGTCAATGCTACCTATAGAGCGATCGACCGCATCACCGACCTGCCATTGAAACTGTCAGATTACAGTATTCGGTCTGTGACGGAAGGAAAGGACGCTATCGGTGAAGTCACCGTCAAGGTAGAAGATAAAGGGCGTTTGATAGTCGGGCATGGTGCAAGTACCGATATTATCGAAGCTAGTGCCAAAGCCTATATTAATGCCATCAATAAAGTTATCCACTCACAAGAAAATGCCGGCTCTTGACTCTGAACTATACCGCGTTGAGATCTATTTTTGAATCGCTGTCAGTAGGCCCGGTGCAATTTCAATTGTCATTCTATCCCTGGCAGTTTCAAAAGCTTTCAGCCCTGCCTTTTGATAATCAAGATGAATCCCCTTGATGTCTGATGCTCCCTGCTGGTGTATCTCCTGCCCTGTTTTCATCTCAGTTACTGAAACGGTTAAATCGACATAAGCTGTGTACTGTCCAAAAACCTCGCTTCCAGATCTGGATTCGGCCTGGAGTTGGATCATAAAGTCAGCCTTCGTTAAATTGTCGGTGAAGGTAAATCCGACCGAAGATAACAGTTTCTTCAGTTCTGGCACAATGTAAGCGGGGGAAAGCGTTTGACCTAGATTCGATTCTTGTGCCTCGATGTAAATTGACGGACCGGAGACTTGCAAGATGAACCGGGCCGTCGGTATTGGCAGATTCTCAATCAGTCGGCGCAAGTAATTCGAGGTAATCTGATCCGATCCAACCAGTGCTACTAGATCCGGTTTCGCCACGATGATCTGGATCTTCTCCATTGTTGTTACTTTACTCAGTCTACTAATCGCCATTCCGGTTTCATTCGTTGTAACCATCGGTATCATATCTCCACTTCCCTTGACGAAAGTGAAACTGACCGGCAATTGTACGAGCGGTGTCGATGCACCGACGCTGGTTTGCACCCTTAATTCGACTGAAACCGCTTGCCCAAACTTAACGGGTATCTCCGCCTGCTTAGACTGAACTGACATCTGTCCAACGGCTGCTTGCAATTCGGTATAGATCCTATTTTGCAGTTGGATTTCTGAACCATCATTCAGGCTAACCGTCAGAGGTTGTGTTAAATAATTTTGTATCGGTAATAAAGCTTGTAAGTAAAGTGACAACAAACTTGTTAATTGTTCACTTTCCGTATTACCGGTCGCAGTTTGATATAGATCTAGTGCTAGACCTGCTGCATTGACGACTTTCTCAGCTTGACGGTTAGCATAATCGAGTTTATTGAGGCGGCAGTAGATCCAATAATATTGGTTGTCGTCCCAAGTACCCACTGTATCTACGCCTTCCAGTTCTACCTGGGTAGTAGAGCGAATCTCCTCCTCTACTTCCTGGGTTAACATTCCCGATTTTTCAACTGCGGTGCTGACCAGTTCGCTGGCCACAGAAACCGCAATCTCTGAAGCGACCTCAGCTAAAGCGCGATTTTTGGCTTGTTGTGCGTAGTTGGGCAATGTTCTATCTGCCCGACCAATACCAATATAGTACGCACTATCAATGGGCCGAACTCGTGCCCAATCGGGCATCGGTGCTACTGCCGTCTTTTTGGAAATACGTGGCTGTGGTGTTGTCTGATTAGCAGGTTTAGATGGTTGCTGAACTGGTTGCTGATTCCCGTTTTCTAGTTCGGTAACCTCCTGCTGACCTCTTTGCCGAGTTAGTTGTCGTTGCTGATCCAAATCCACACTCGATTCCGTTTGGGCCGGTTGCTTAGTACTGCAGCCTATCGCCACTAAAAGAAAAATCGAAATAAATCGAATCAATTGATTAGGTTTGTACATTATCGACTCCTGTGCCAGTAATCTCGATCAGCGCCGAACTAAACCGGGGAAAGATGATGATGGACCGCCAGGTAAGGTGAAATCAAATTCGCCAGTGATACCGATGCTAACGGTGGCTGGTATTCTGACGTCCGGATAGGGAACCAAGTTACGAGCAATCAGCCTCCTTTCGGTAGTTTCTTTTCCCTCTTCGTCTGTTTCTCCTGTTCCAACTCGATATTCCCATTGAGAGAACCGAAGTGTGTGATAGTCCGCATCCGCCCAAAGCACCAATTTCCCCAGTTTGAGCCGGGCACTAAGTTTACCCAATACGAAAAACGAATATGCCGTTAATTGGTCATCTTTGCCTTGGCTCAAGGTTTTGACGATATTAGTCGGGATCTGTTGCGTACTACGTCCAATACCAAAACCTATACCCGGTGTTAGGTACAAGATTTCGGGCAAGATTCCAATATTCTGGCTTAAGCTCAAGTCTGCACTCACGGCTCCTAAATCCTGCTCACCAAAATTGTAGAGTTTGAAATCTAATCCAGTCGAGACTTTCCTAACAGGACTTTTAAAGTAGGTCGAAATCTGTAGAACTGAGCTAAACTGTGGCAATTCAGCCTTATCTGTATAATCAACGGTGGCGATCTCCTTGCCATAGGTTTCTCGATACTGGTTTCTAACAATAGGCGAAACCGTACCTTTCCAGGTATCAAGTTCAAATCGGCTTTCTGTACGATTAACATCACCTTCAATATTAAATAGACCGTAACCGATTGATAGCCCTGCCCAGCCACCGAACGGCGTCGTTTCTTTCAACTTCATTCCTTCTCGAATAAAATAACGGCCCTTGACAATTTTCCCTCTGGCAAAAGTCGGTTGTACCTCCGTAATAATCACGGTGCCGATAGGCTTGAATCGGGTCGCGTACACTTCACCGGACTTAGGGTCGATAATGTCCTTTTGCTGCTTCATTACGTTGAAGGTTGAGCCCTTGGTTAGTCCTAAGTCCGCACCTGCGTTGACGGTGACCCGGCCAAAGAATTTATCCAAGATACTGGCTTCGATCTTGACCCTATCTTTGGTTTCACGAATGATGTTGCCCACTACCACTTGACTGAAATCGCCAAATAATCGACCTTGAGCCGTATTGGATTCGGTGGAGACAATTTTCAGCCTGCCAATATCTCCTGTATTACTATTGATCTCGACCTTATCGGGACTAAGGTCGCTTTGGTGTTTAAGGTCATGAACGACGAAGTTCATGCCAACTTTGACCCCAGAATCTCGCCCACGTGGAATCGTAACCGTTGAACGTTCCAGATCCTTGATGAAAGTTTGAATGGCAAAGTGCTGTTCAAACTCTGCAACGACAGATTCGGCCAGCGAATCAAGCGCATGGGTAAAAGCGGCTTCTGAGTTTTCGCCTCTTCCAGAAGCAGAGGCCTCAGCAGATTCACCGTAGTGGCTACTCTCCACCTCCAGCATCCGAATCGTTACGCTAACAGTAGCTTGGTAATAAGCCTTTTCTTTGACTTTGCCATCATCGTTGTATTTGGGGGGATAGTGTTCGACTGTATTACCCGTAAAGTTGCCGACAATAAACTTTTGCACCCCAGCCAGTTTTCCGACTTCCACAACTGTACTGTCGTCGATAATACCAGACAGTTGCAGATTCTGCTCCTCGATAGTCCGTTTTAGATTGGCTCGATCAACCACATTAAAACGTTGGGAGTTGATAATCCGAGTAGTAATCTTACCGGTAAGCATCTCTTGAAATCCATCGGCGTTGTACCCTTGCCAACCGTCAAAGGGCAGCACCGAGACATTCTCTTTGTTGTAGATTTGTCCCAAGCTATCCAGTGAGTACAGCATTATCAGGAGAAAGATTGCGGGAAAGATGCAGATCTTTGTTTGAACCGGTTGCAACATTGGCTAAACCTCTGGTTATTCCCCAGATTCAGATACAGGATCAGATATGTCAACTGACCTTTCTATGGATTCTAGCGCCGGAATTTTTTCAAACTTCGTCTCTGGTTCGAAGATCTCATCGGCAATGCTCATACCAAAAGCCTCTAATATCTGTGGCTCCAAGTAGCCGAGTTGAGGTACCAGATAATGTTTGATCTGTTCCGTTGTCATAGATCTAATAATCTGTTCAGCCTCCTCCTTACTTTGCGCGCTGACACTTTCGATCAAACCGTCGACCGCCAGGGTAAATGCAACCTTAAACTGTTTCATCTCTCGACTCCTTTTAGTTATTGCTTAGTGATCTATGCGATGGGCGAACTCTCTATCTAACTGCTTAACCTCTCTGAAAAATCAAAGAGGTTACTGCTGTATTATGACTTGTAGTACTATCAGTATAAATGAATTGACTAGTTAAATCCAGATGATAAATAATACCATTATCGTAGCCGACAAGGTAGATTTCCCTTTCTTGATCTGTACTAAAAGAGGCCATACGGGTACAGTGCTAAGCTGCTAGATCGAAATCGGCAAATGAAGTTTGATTAGTCTTTATCTAAGACGTTGCAAAAGTCAAAAGTGTAATATAAACTAATCCAAGTTGCTATCTACTCTAAAGAAACCGATCTTTGGCCAGTGGAATTCGGAAGTTCTTGCTTTTGTTCGCTGTTACGGATGTGGGTTCAACAAAACTCGGTTTCTGACCCACCTACTACTTTGGGGCACAACTTGAGTTAAACCAGTTGCCCGATTCTATCAGTTATTTTTATAGTAACCATCGACAAGATACGGAGGTTAGAAATTGGTTCTAGTCAAAAGACACAAGCCACAAGCCACAATTGTGCTAGCAAATGAACCCAGCGAACAAGCTCAAGAAGCTGCTTGTATTCTTCAGGACTATATCGAAAAAATTAGTGATGCACATATTGAAATAAAAAAAGAATCGGAGAATATCTCTGGAAACACTATTCTGGTGGGCCACAATCAGAAGGTCAAGGACTTGAGTATAGAAGTACCTTCTGGCTCTACTTTCCAATTGAATGAGGAAGGTTTTGTTATCAAAACAGCTGGAAACAGCCTGATCTTAGTGGGTAACGAAGACGGCGAATATCGTGGAACTATTTATGCCGTTTACACTTTTCTCGAGGAATTAGGATGTCGTTGGTTCTTTCCGGGAGAATTTGGCGAAGTCATACCTGAAATAGATACCATTTCAGTCCGTGCTATGGATTGTATAGAACACCCGAGTTTCCGTATCCGGAATATCTGGTATTCGGGATGGGCGCCAACGACCGATCAAGATCATCAAGACTTTCGTCTATGGCGTGACCGCAACAAATTAAATACATTATCTTTGAGTATCCCGGGAGATGGGAGTATTCGTCGATTGGTTCCAGCTAAGGAATATTTTGAGAACTCTCCCCACCTGTTTGCTCTCAATAAAGATGGAGATCGGCGTAGCGATATGCTGTGTCTCTCCGAACCAGAAACGGTTAATATTGCGGTTAAGACAATCAAAGATACATTCCGAGATAATCCAGATACCCTGAGTTTTGGCTTTGCCCCGCCAGATGGGTTCCCAATGTGCTATTGTCAGCACTGTCAAGATAGCATTCCCGAATTTAACCACAAAGGTTATGGAGATCCTAGCCTAAGTGATCTTTGGTTTCGTTTTGCTAACTGTATTGCCAAGGGGGTCTATGAGGAATTTCCGGATCGATGGGTGCTTACTAACGGTTATGCCAATCGTGTGCGTTTACCCGAAGGGATTGCAGAATTCAGTCCAAACTTGGGTATTCAATCCGCAATTATTGCTGCGTGTACCCTTCATCATGTAGGTGACCAAAGATGCTGGCAGCGTACACTTTACAAACAATTGTTGGATCGGTGGACCGATACGCTCAACTGTGTGTTTATCTATGACTATGACCCGGGCAACTCTTTAGTCAATCTCCCCTTTCCAGCAATCCACAATTTGAAGCGTGATATGCCTTATTTTAGGAGTCGTGGCACTTGGGGATTCTGGACTGAGGGGACAAACTCATGGATGGTCACTCATCTGAATTATTACGTGCGTGCCAAATTGATGTGGGATACGGAAGCCGATGTCGAGGCTTTAGTACGCGATTATTGCCGGAAATTTTATGCTGATGCCGCTGACGTGGTAGAGGAATACATCTGGACGCTCGAATCTGCTGTTGAGCAGACTACCTCACATCAGACTTGGGGAAGGCTAATGCAGTGGAAGACGATATTCCCTCCCGTTCAGCAAAAATTAGATTATTTAATATCTCAAGCCGAAGAATTAGTTCAGGATTCTAGGTCCAGAGAGCGTGTCCAAGTCCTGAGATTAGTTCATAATCATATGAAAGCTTATGTGAAGATGGAGCAATTTGTGGCGCAAGGACAATTTCAGGTAGGCCTGGAATGGGCTGATAAAATGATGGCCATTCGGGATGAAGTCAATATAATTAAGTCTGGCCTTCTTCCTCATACACCAGACTGGGCTCGTGATTTTAGAACTACTTTAGAGTGGCATAAAGAGATCTATCAAGATCTAGCTAACAAGGCTGGTGGCCAGGAAGGAAAATTGTTAACTTTGTTGCCCAGACAATGGGAGTTCAAGCTAGATCCGAAGGATATTGGCGTAATTTATCAATGGTACCTGGATGGCAGAGGTGAAGATTGGGCGACAATTGACACCACGTTAAATTGGGAAGGACAAGGGTATCAGGATCAACAGGGCTGGGGTTTTTGGGGTAAAGCTTGGTACCGAACTGGATTCCACGTGCCTGCAGATGTGGAAGAAGGTAAATCAATATGGCTGACCATTGGGGCCGTTTATAACCGGGGTGTTTGGATTTGGTTAAACGGAATGATGCAGCGATTTGAGAAGGATCGTCATTGGCGTTTAGGACATCACGATGTTCGAACACCGATTCATATTGACGTTACCGATTGGGTTCGATCAGGTGAAATCAATCATGTTGCTGTTCTGGTCAATACTACACCACCCGATCGAAATCCGCGTGGCGGAATTCATCGCCGATCTTTTCTGTGGACTCCCCGTTAGATTTTATCTTAACCTAGTCGCGGGAAAAAGGAGGTATGAGCCTTGCAACGGCTGCAAGATTTCGAGTTTTACGAACACAGTGAGTATATCCAATCCCCAAGAGCTTCAAGCATGTTGCCACACATAGAGATGGCACATAAGGTCTACGACAATTACACCTACGAGAGATCCTTACGTTGGGAATATGCAGAATTTCCTAACAGGTGGTTGGACAGTCCAAAAGCTATGGAAGCCGTGACAATAGTAATCCCCGGCAATCCTACTATGATTCCTAGAATTACCAAAAATTCAATACTAATCATCGAATAAAAACTGATGGATTTCTTGAGAAGTTATAAAAATTCGGTAAAACGTGTAAAAATTTAGGTAGTGCTAAATCATAGCTGATTTCCTGTCCAAATTATATTCTCCGATCAACCACTAATGACTTCAAAATGATGTTCCCATTTCTTGGAAACAGAAGATGTCTTTCTGACAAATCTTCCTAATCTGGGTCGAATAATGTTGTTACCGCCTTCAATCTAACTGGTTTCACCGGTCCCTTTTTGGCCAATTCTATGTTTCTCCTTTGACCAACACTCCTAACAATGCCAAGGCTCACTTCTAGATCGACAGATGCTGTCTTGAGATGCTATTTCTAGCACAAAGTAGTTGGCTGATACTTGGTCTCTTTGGCCTAAATGCCAACCGACTAATTGCTGAGTTCTTCTACCGATTGCAGACCCAAGCCAGGCTGTGTTAGCTTTGGAATCTACCAAAGACCACCTTTCATCCAACTCTAAAATATCGTCCGGCCCAGAATCTATTAAGACTTGATCTGGAGAAAGATCCTCCAATTGTTTTTTTTAAATCCAGTTTATAACTGTTTGCGGAGCAAGGCCATATATTCTTAGCCAGCCGGTCAAAGAAGCTGTTTCCGGGTAGGTTTTTAGAATCGATTCTGTTTTCTCTTCCGTGTCAGGTGAAGAGTCTAGAAGCCTGTAGGCTTGACAATCTAAGCCATAAATCATCTGCTTTCCAGAAGCGGTAGTCCCATTTTGGCCTCTATTTTGGCTCTGACAAGGAGGACAAATTTGATGTTCTATAATCATAAAAGAAACAAATTTTAGACTT
>Ga0066832_10000488_pt1 | contig 12355 bp, 9 predicted proteins | sample ETNtaG_35_FD_66731 | JGI IMG/M metagenome (GOLD analysis project Ga0066832, IMG submission 66731) | Marine microbial and viral communities from oxygen minimum zone, Eastern Pacific Ocean - ETNP201306PF51B | ecosystem: Environmental > Aquatic > Marine > Oceanic | place: Pacific Ocean: Eastern...
ATACCTGCCCCACCCCGCTTTGCAGCCGTCTCCACCAGCGGGGAGGATGAGGTCGTCCACCCGATCCCCGATCCCCCGGGAGGCCGTCCATGAAGGGCATCGTTTTCGATGGTGAGGAACTGAGCGTCGTCGAGGGCCTCGAGCTTCGTGAGCCCGAACCGGGCGAGGTCACCGTCCGCATCGCCAATTCGGGCGTCTGCCACAGCGACGTGAGCGTCATCAACGGCACGATCCCGTTCCCGACGCCGGTGGTGCTCGGCCATGAGGGTGCCGGCGTCGTCGAGGAGGTCGGGTCGGCGGTCACGAACGTGGTGCCCGGCGACCATGTCGTGTTGTCGACCCTCGGGCAGTGCGGCGCCTGCCCGGCATGTGACGGCGGGCGGCCGACCATGTGCCGGTCCACGTTCGGTGCCCGCGACACGCCGTTCACGCTCGACGGCGAGCCCCATTACAACTTCGCCAACATCTCGTCGTTCAGCGAACGGGTCGTCGTCAAGGCCAACCAGGCGATCCCGATCCCCGAGGCGGTGCCGATGCCGGCGGCCTCCCTCATCGGGTGCGGGGTGCTGACCGGGTCGGGTGCCGTGTTCAACCGCGCAAAGGTTGCTCCCGGCGAGAGCGTGGCCGTCGTAGGCGTCGGCGGCATCGGCCTCAACGTCATACAGGCGGCCGCCATCTCCGGTGCCAACCCGATCATCGCCGTCGACACCAACGCCGACAAGGAGGACCTGGCCCACACGTTCGGTGCCACGCACTTCGTGAACGCCGCCGAGGTCGACACCAATGCGGCCATCCGGGAGGTGCGCCCGTTCGGTGCCGACTACGTGTTCGAGTGCGTCGGCGCCAAGGCACTCATCGAGGCGGCGCTGGGCTACCTCGACTGGGGTGGCACCCTCGTGATCCTCGGTGTGCCGCCCCTCGGCAGCACCATGGAGTTCATGACGATGGCCGCCTACCTCGACGTCACGATCATGGGCTGCCGCTATGGCACATCCCGGCCGCAGACCGACGTGGCCCGGATCTGCGACCTGTACCTGGCCGGCAGGTTCAAGCTCGACGAACTGGTCTCGCGGGTGTATCCGATGGACGAGATCCACACGGTGCTCGACGACATGCACCATGGTCGCCTCGCCCGGGGTGTGCTCGAGGTCTGCCCGGGCTGAGGCCCGCTGCAGGTGACCCCACCGGGGGATCGTCCGGGGATAGGTTCGGGCGCGTGCGTCGGCTCCGGGTCCCCATTGCAGTCCTCGTGTTCTGGGCGGTGGGTGGCGCTGCGTGCGGAAGCCCAGAGGTGACCGACTCCGCTGACGCCACCGACTGTGTCGAACTGGTAGAGGCCGGCCGTGCCGTTGCCGAAAGAGTCCTCCAGCGGCTGTCCGGTCAGACCCTGCTCGAACTCGAGGCCGCCAACCCCGGTGACCCGTTCGCTGCCATCGACCCCCTGATGCGGACCTCTGAGTTGGACCAACGCGCCGACGAACTGGGCTGCCACCCTGAGGAACTGCGGGTGCAGGCCTGCGAGATCTACGGGGGCCTGGCGTATCGGGCGCGGGGCGAGGTGGCCAGCGACTTCCTGGCTCCCTACCTGGAGTCCTGCGACTGAGCGCAGGACCCCGACCGTGGGCGATACTTGCCCGCATGTCCGAGACTCCTGATGCCGGAGATCCGCTCGACGACTGGCTGCCCCTGCTCGACGACCTGGTCCGACGAAAGGGGGCCGCCCGCGGCATGGGCGGCGCCGGGAAGGTGGAGAGCCGCAGGGCCACTGGGCGCCTCGACGCCCGTGGCCGCATCGACCACCTGCTTGATCCCGGATCGTTTGTCGAGATCGGCACGCTGGTCGGCGAGGTGCCGGCCGACGGGGTGGTCGCCGGCTCGGGCACGGTCGACGGCCGACCGGTGATGGTCGGTGCCGAGGACTTCACGGTCATGGGTGGTTCGATCGGCCCCGGTACCACGGCCAAGCGCTTTCGGATCGCCGAGTTGGCCGAACTCGACCGGGTTCCGTTGGTGATGCTGCTCGAGGGTGCCGGCCACCGCCCGCCCATGCCGGGCGATCCCCGACCGGGCAGGGCCCCGACGGACCTCATCCAGCAGGCCCGGCTCTCGGGCCGGGTGCCGGTCGTGACCGGTGTGATGGGCCCGTCGGCCGGACACGGGGCGCTGGTCGTGCCGTTGTCGGACTTCGCCCTCATGACCGTCGACGCTTGTGTCTTCACGGCGGGCCCGCCGGTCGTGCAGGCGTCGCTGGGGGAGGACGCCACCAAGGAGGAACTGGGCGGTCCGGCCGTGGCATTGGCGAGCGGCCTGGTCCACAACGTGGCGGCCGACGACGGTGCCCTGCTCGACGACATCCGCACCTACCTCGGGTTCTTCCCGTCCAGCGCCTGGAGCCATCCGCCCCGTTCCGAGGGTGACGATGTGGACCCCCGGTCCGTTCCCGAGGTCCTCGACCTCGTGCCCAAGGACAACAGGAGGGCCTACGACATGGGCAGGGTCCTCGGCGCCGTCCTCGACGGGGGCCGGTGCTTCGAGGTCCAGTCCCACTTCGGCCGGTCCGTGCTGTGCGTGCTCGGGCACCTCGGCGGGGAACCGGTGGCGGTGGTGGCCAACCAGCCGCAGGCCATGGCCGGAGCCATCGACGTCGACGCTGCCGACAAGGCCGCCCACTTCATCCAGGTGGCCGACTCGTTCCACCTGCCGCTGTTGTTCCTGTCCGACAATCCCGGGATGTTGGCCGGGACGAGGTCGGAGCGGGCGGGGGTGCTTCGTGCCGGTGGGCGCATGTTCGCCGCCCAGGCCCAGACCCGCACCGTGAAGTTGCACGTCACGCTGCGAAAGGCGTTCGGCTTCGGGTCGATGGTGATGTCGATGGTGTCGTTCTCGGGCCAGAGCGGTTCGTTCGCATTCCCGGGGGCGATCCTGGGTGCCATGGGGGCGGAGGGCGCCGGCCGGGCCGTCGGCGCAGACGAGGACGAGGCCGCTGCCCTCCGGCAGGCCGAGATGGAGGCCGCCTACCGCAGCGCCTCGGGCCTCGGCTTCGATGAGTTGATCGACCCCCGTGACCTGCGAAACGCCCTCCTGTCGGGCCTGAAGCGTGGTCTCTCCCGCCGCCAGGCCGCCCCCGAGCCGACAGCACGGGTGGCGATCGCGCCGTGAGCCGGCGGCTGGTGTACGACTCCGGAATGGATGTCGGAAGCACCCTCCGCAGGTGGCAGGCTGGCGCAGCGACTTCCCCGAACGGAGGCCCATGAGCCCCTCACCACTTTCACGACGGATCAGCGCCATCACCGCATCGGCCACCATGGCCGTCGACGCCCGCGCCAAGGCCCTCAAGGCGGCCGGCGAATCGGTCATCGGGTTCGGCGCCGGCGAACCCGACTTCGCCACTCCCGACCACATCGTCGAGGCGGCTGTTGCAGCCTGTCGCGACGTCGCCAACCACAGGTACACGCCGGCCGGTGGCCTGGCGGTGTTCAAGGAGGCCCTGGCCGACAAGACCGAACGGGACTCCGCCTGGCGCCCCGACGTGTCCGAGATCCTGGTCACCAACGGCGGCAAGCACGCCGTCTACAGCGCCTTCGCCACCGTCGTCGACCCCGACGACGAGGTCCTGTTGCCGGCGCCCTACTGGACCACCTATCCGGAGTCGATCACCCTCGCCGGCGGCGTCCCCGTCGTGCTTCCCACCGACACCGCATCGGGCTTCCGGGTCACCGTCGAACAGCTCGAGGCCGCCCGCACCGGGCGCACGAAGGCCCTCATGTTCGTTTCGCCGTCGAACCCGACCGGTGCCGTCTACCCGGCGGACGAGATCGCCGCCATCGGCCGTTGGGCCGTCGAGCACGGCATCTGGGTGATCGCCGACGAGATCTACGAACACCTCGTCTACGACGGCCACGAACACCATTCGATCAGGGCACTGGTTCCCGAGATCGCCGACACCTGCCTGGTCGTCAACGGCGTGGCCAAGACCTACGCCATGACCGGTTGGCGCGTGGGGTGGTTGCTCGGCCCTGCCCATGCCATCAGGGCGGCCACCAACCTGCAGTCCCACGCCACCAGCAACGTCTCGAACGTGTCGCAGATGGCAGCGTTTGCAGCGGTGTCCGGTGGCCTCGAGGACGTGGCGATGATGCGCGGGTCGTTCGACCGCCGCCGTCGGAACATGGTCGAGATGCTGCGGGCGATCGATGGCGTCGAGTTGATGACCCCGCAGGGGGCCTTCTACGCCTTCCCGGACCTGTCGGCGTTCCTCGGCCACACGATCGCCGGGGTCACCCCGGAGACCACGGTCGACCTGGCGGCCCTGATCCTCGACGAGGCGAAGGTGGCGATCGTCCCCGGTGAGGCGTTCGGCGCACCCGGCTATGCGCGCCTGTCGTTCGCCCTCGGCGACGATGACCTCGGCGAGGGCATCTCGCGTATCACCGACCTGTTGAACGGCTGATCCCATGGCGGAAACGGCGCCCTGTGGTTCGTGGGCGTCACCGATCACTGCCGAGTCCCTGGTGGCTGGTGCTGCCGGGTTGGGCGAGGTCGTCGTCGAAGGCGACAGCGTCTGGTGGGCCGAATCCAGACCCGCCGAGGGCGGGCGGATCGTGGTCGTGTGCGACGGCATCGACGTCGTCGGACCGGATGCCAACGTTCGGACCCTGGTCCACGAGTACGGCGGTGGCGCCTGGTGGGCGTTCGACGGCGGCCTCGTCTACAGCGATTTCGACGACCAGCGGCTCTGGCTCCAGGGTCCGGACGGTTCCCCACTGGCCCTGACGCCGGAGCCGTCGGCTTCCCGGGGCTTCCGCTTCGCCGACGGGCGCCCCACGCCGGACGGCCGCTGGTACGTGTGCGTACGCGAGGACCACCACCTGGACGGCGAGCCCGCCAACGAGGTCGTCGCCGTTGCGCTCGACGGCTCGCAACGGGTCGAGGTGCTCGTGTCGGGGCCCGACTTCGTGTCGTCGCCCCGGATCTCGCCCGACGGCGGCCGCCTGGCGTGGATCGAGTGGAACCATCCGAACCTGCCGTGGGACGACAGCGGACTGTGGGTCGCCGACCTTCGTGACGGTGCGGTCGCCGGCGAGCGCTGCGTGGCGGCGTCGGGGGAGTCGTTCTTCCAGCCCGAGTGGCGGTCCGACGGGGTGCTGTACGTGGTCTCTGACCGGGACGGCTGGTGGCACCTGTACCGCCTCGACGATGAAGACCTCGTCCGGTTGACGTTCGGCGAGTTCGAGGTCGCCACGCCCCAGTGGGTGTTCGGGCTCTCCCGGTACGCCTTCGTGGGCGACGACGTGTGGTTCGCTCGCCGGGAGGGTGGTGTGGACCACCTCGCCGTGCTGCGGGCCGATGGCTCCTTCGACGAGGTGGACCTCGATGCCACCTCGGTCGGGTCGGTGGCCGCAAGGGGAGATGGCGTGGTGGTGGTCGCCGCCTCGTGGACCACCGAGTCCCAGGTCGTGGCGGTGACACCCGCCGGCACCGAGGTCCTGCGTCCGGCCCGTCACCTCGGCTTCGATTCGGCCCTGCTGCCGGTCCCCGAGCCGCTCCGCTTCCCGACCTCCGGAGACGAGCACGCACACGCCCTCGTCTACCCGCCCGCCAACCCTGACCACGCCGTGCCAGAGGGGGAGCGGCCGCCTCTGGTCGTCCTCGTCCACGGCGGCCCGACCGGCTGTGTGCGCACGCAACTGCAACTCGGCATCGCCTACTGGACCAGCCGGGGGTTCGCCGTGGCCGATGTCGACTACCGGGGCTCCACCGGCTACGGACGCCCCTACCGGCACCGTCTGCGCGGCGACTGGGGGGTGCTCGACGTGGACGACTGCGTGGCGGTGGCCCGCTTCCTGGCCGACCGGGGCGATGTGGACGGCGGGCGGCTCGCAATCCGGGGCGGCAGTGCCGGAGGGTTCACCGTGCTGGCCGCGCTCACCTTCCACGACGTGTTCAGCGCCGGCGCCAGCCGCTACGGCGTGGCCGACCTGGCTGCGCTGGCCGCCGACACCCACAAGTTCGAGGCCCGCTACCTCGATCGCCTCGTCGGCCGCTGGCCCGAGGACGAGGCCGTCTATCACGAGCGCTCGCCGATCCACCACGTCGACCGGTTGGCCACTCCGCTGCTGCTGCTGCAGGGGTCCGAGGATCCGATCGTGCCGCCGAACCAGGCGCACCTCATGGCGGACGCCCTGGCCGCTGCCGGCGTCCCGCACGCACTCGTGGAGTTCCCCGACGAGGGGCACGGGTTCCGCAGGGCCGCCAACGTGGTCCGGGCGCTCGAGGCCGAACTGGCCTTTTTCGCCGGGCAGTTCGACTTCACCCCCGCCGACGACCTTCCGCCCCTCGAGATCCACCCGTAACCGGGTTGTCCCCGGGGGTTGCATCCGGGTCGGTCACGGGGTCTACACTGTCCGGCGATGCGACAGAACTTCGACCTCCTGCTTCTGACCTAGGGCGAGCGCACATACGCGTTCGTCCGAACCTCCCGCCTCCGGGCCGGGAGGTTCTTAGGTTTTCAGGGGCAGTTCGCCCGATCGCTTCAGCCAACAAGAGCAACCAGACAGGAACACGCCATGAGCGCAACGACAGCGAAGGAACGGGTGGTCATCTTCGACACCACCCTCCGCGACGGCGAGCAGTCCCCGGGCATCTCCCTGGACGTCGGTGAGAAGCTCGAGATAGCGGACCAGTTGGCGCGCCTGGGCGTCGACTACATCGAGGCCGGCTTCCCGATCGCCAGCCAGGGCGACTTCGACGCCGTGCATGCAATCGCCTCGTCGGTGCGGGGCCCGGTCATCTGCGGCCTCTCCCGTACGGCCCACAAGGACGTCGACCGCTGTTGGGAGGCCATCGAGCCCGCCGAGAAGCGGCGCATCCACATCTTCATCGCCACCAGCCCCACCCACATGGAGCACAAGTTGCGCATGAGTCCCGAGCAGGTCCTTGCCGAGGCGGTCTCGGCCGTGTCCCGGGCACGCGAGTACACCGAAGACGTCGAGTTCTCGCCGGAGGATGCCTCCCGCTCCGACTTCGACTTCATGTGCGACGTGCTCCAGGCTGCCGTCGACAACGGTGCCGGCACGCTCAACATCCCCGACACTGTCGGCTTCGCCGTGCCGGTCGAGTGGGCCGAGCGCATCCGGGCGATCCGCCAGCGGGTGTCGGGTGACTACGTCATCAGCACCCACTGCCACAACGACCTCGGCCTCGCCGTCGCCAACTCGCTGGCCGCCGTCTCTGCAGGCGCCCGCCAGGTGGAGTGCACGGTGAACGGCATCGGTGAGCGGGCGGGCAACGCCGCCATGGAGGAGATCGTCATGGCCATCCGCACCCGTGAGGAACAGTTCCCCGGGGTCGAGGTGGACATCGAGATCGGCGAGTTGGCCCGCTCCAGTCGCATGGTGAGCCGACTCACCGGCTATCCGGTGCAGTTCAACAAGGCCGTGGTCGGCCGCAACGCCTTCGCCCACGAGGCGGGCATCCACCAGCACGGTGTGCTCCGGGAACGCACCACCTACGAGATCATGGACCCGCAGGCCGTCGGAGCCGGAGAGAGCCAGATCGTGCTCGGCAAGCACTCCGGCCGGGCGGCCCTCAAGGACACGCTGGCCAAGATGGGCATCGACGTCCATGGCGATGTCCTCAACGCCACCTTCGCACGCTTCAAGGAGTTGGCCGACCGAAAGGTGCAGTTCACCGATGCGGACCTCGAGGCCCTGGTGGCCGAGGAACTCGGCGGCACCGTCGACCACGAGTACGAACTCGTCAGCCTGGAAGTACGTGGCGGCACAGTGAACACCCCGACGGCCGACCTGGTGTTGGAGGTGGCCGGCCAGCGGGTCGAGGAGACCGCCACCGGCGACGGGATGGTCGATGCCTCGTGCACCGCCATCAAGCAGGCCACCGGTGTCGACGGCCGGCTCACCGACTACACGGTGCTGTCGGTGACCGGAGGTGTCGATGCACTCGCAGACGTGGCGCTGTCGTTCGAGAGCAGCGACGGCGTCAAGGTCTCGGGACGGGGGCTGTCGACCGACGTGGTCGAGGCGTCGGCCCGGGCGTTCGTGGCCGCACTCAACAAGATCGCCCGGGTGCGGGCCACCGGCGAGGACCCCAACGCGGTGGACCGTCCCGGCCACATCGGCTGAGCCGGGGGGTTGGTCGGGTCAGGCCTCCTCGCGGCGCAGTGCCTGCCAGGCCATCGTCCCCATGCCGCCCAGCAGCGTGAGGGTGAAGAACACGCTCATGGCCAGCACGACGCTGCCGGACTCGGCGGAGATGTAGTAGCGGCCGAACAGGCAGTCGTAGTCGCCCACGCGTTCGTATCCGTAGGCGCAGTCCCCGCCGTAGGCGGCGTCGTATCCGTAGGCGGCGTCGTATCCGTAGGCGGCGTCGTATCCGTAGGCGGCGTCGCCGCCGTAGGCGATCCCCATGGCCCGCCCTGATCCATAGTCGTCGAGGCCCGTGCCGTCGACTTCCGCGGCCTCCTCGACGGCCGCTGAGGTGGTGGTGGTCGCTGCGAGCGTCGTGGTGGTTGTCGTGGTGGTGGTCGCTGCGAGCGTCGTGGTGGTTGTCGTGGTGGTGGTCGTGGTGGTTGTCGTGGTGGTGGTTGCTGCGAGCGTCGTGGTCGTCGTCGCGGGGAGGGTGGCGTTGCGGGTTGCCGACCCGTCGCCGCCTCCGCCACAGGCGGCGACGGCGACGCTGGTCAGGAACAGGAAGGGGAACGCACGCCACACGATGACGAGTTTGTCAACTGTGCGGCGCCGAACCCGCGATGGCCACCCGCCGTCTAGAGGTTGACGACGTCGGTGCGGTCCAGGCCGTCGAGGGCGTTGGCCTGGAGGCGCCCGTAGCTGTAGGACCACAGGTCCTCACCGATGACGAGGGTGCGCTGGATCGGCGGAGTCCAGTTGTAGTCGTACTCCTCAGGCAGGCAGACGGTCAGTTGCTGGCCTTCAGGCACGAGCTCCACGAAGGTCTGGACAACGTCCGGACCGGCTCCCAGCCCCTCGGCGATGTCGAACCAGGCCTCCTGCCCGAACGTCTGGCACCAGAATCCCTTCATCTCGGGCCAGGTGTCGTCGTCGCAGAGCATGTACACCGCCCGGTCGAGTGGCAGGCCGATCTGGATCTCGTCCAGTCCGAGTTCGTCCGGGTCGATCGTCGGGCAGGGCGGTTCGACGACCGGCTCCTCTTCGTCGGATGCGGGCAGGTGGTCGATGCGGCCGACCTCGGTGATCGTGCCGTCGGCTATCCGCAGGGCCACGGCGGCCGCCTCACCGGAGTTCCAGTCCTGGAAGGGGAGAACGGCCAGGTCCAGGGGCGCCCACCACAGGAACGCCCGGTGGTCCCACTCGGCGCTGCTGCTGCCACCACCGCCGGGTGCCCAGGTGTCGAGGGCCGTCGGGTTGTCGAGGTCGGAGACGTCGAACAGGGTGACCTTGGTGCCCATGGTGCGGCCGGTCTCGGTGGCCTCCTGGCCGATGCCGAGTACCAGGTTCTCGTCGATCGGGTGGAGGTAGCCGCTGTAGCCGGTGATCTTGAGTTCGCCGCGCACGACCGGGTTCGCCGGGTCGGAGAGGTCGATCGTGTAGAAGGGGTCGGTCTGGCGGAAGGTCACGACGTAGCCGACGTCGCCGACGAAGCGCACGGCATAGATGCGCTCGCCCTTCCCCATGTCGCCCACCTGGCCGACCTGGACGAGGTCTTCGCCGGTGTCAGCCGCCAGGACGGTCACGACGGACTCGCTCTCGTCCCGGAACCCCCATGGACCACCCAGGGTGGTGGCGACCCGCAGGTGGCCGGCGTGCTCGGACATCGAGAACTGGTTCAGGACGTGTCCCGGCACGGACCCCGAGCCCACGTACACCGTGGCAGCAGGGTCACTCACCCGGAACTGGTGGATCGAGGTGGCGAAGTTCCTGTCCATCTCCTCCCAGGTGGACTCGTCGTCCACCGGGTCGACGTAGCTCGTGGTGGCCACGTAGAGGTGCTCGCCGCCCGCGTAGATGGTCTGGCCGTCGGCCAGTACCGAGGTCGTGTCAGGGGCGACCATGGGGGCGGACAGGTCGACGGTGACCACCGACAGCGTCGAGAAGCCGGCGAACTCGGTGGGGTGCGACACCCCGTCGCAGTCGACGAGCAGGCCGTCGGTGAGGGTGCCGTCCGCGGTTTCGTGGACGTACGACGGCAGCCAGTCGGCGACCACGGACTCGGCGATGACCTGCCGGTTGAATTCGGTGGCGCGTTCCTCACCGGCAGAGTTCTGCGGGTACACGAACGGCAGTTGCTCGGGGCCGCTGGTGAGCACGACCCGGGCGGCGCCGTTGACGACTCGTGCGCTCACGTAGCGGCCCTCGACCGTGAGGGTGTTGGCGATCCCCAGGTTGGCGGGGTCCGAGAGGTCGACCTCGACCAGGGTGGTGAGCGACTTGTAGTTGCCGGGGGCCACGAGGCGGCTGACGGCGGCGTCTATGGAATCGGAACCGCCTCCCTCTCCCCCCCAGCCCTCCGTCTGGGCCAGCACGAGGAGACGGTCACCGTCGAGCAGCATCTCGGAGCCCCAGTGGCCGGCCAGTTCGATCGAGTCGGTGAGGACGGCGGTCCCGCCCGAGACGTCGACGTGGTGCAGCCACTCGTCCTCGACGATGAGGATCCGGTTGCCGTCGGTCTTGATGAGGTCGGGTTCGTCGATCCCGAGTTCCTGGACGTTGGTGCCGGAGAAGTCGACGCCGGCCTCCATGCTCTTGGAGCCGCCATCCCCCTGTGCCGTAACCGCGTTTGACGCGGTCGGAGCGTCAGACTCTCCTCCCATCGGCACCGATTCGGGCATGGCCATGGCGACGTCGTCGAGCGCCATCCTCATCGTGTCCTCTAAGAAGATGCCAGGGCCGCCGTACCAGCCGCCCCCCTCGAGTCCGTAGGGGCCTACCCGTGCCGAGGCTTCGGCCCACAGGTAGGTGAGCAGGTCGTCGCAGGCCGTGAACGGCACGAGGGCGCTCACGAACATGAGGTCACCCAACTCCACGATCGGCAGCGTGGTCGTGGGACCGACGGTGGTCGTGCCCGGCAAGGTCGTCGTGGGGCCGACGGTGGTCGTGCCCGGCAAGGTCGTCGTGGAGTCGGGCCCGGCCGTGGTGGCCGGCCCGCTCGCGGTGGTGGTCGGGACCGAGTTCTTGTCGGGCAGGGTCGTCGCCCCGGAGGTACCGGGGTCGGTCGCGCCGCTGCCGCAGGCAGCGGCAGCGAAGGCGAAGGTCAGCAGGATGGTGGTCAGGCGACGCATGGTTGGCTCCGGTTCTCGGGGTCGTTCCAGTGTGTCAGACGTTCCCGGCCGGGTCGCAGGTTCCCGGCGTCGGGACATTTTTCAGCCGATGGTGGGTAGCCAGGACGGACGCGAGGCCTCGAAGGCCTCGATGTGGTCGGCGTGGCGAGTCGTGATCCCGATGTCGTCGAGTCCCTGGAGGAAGCGCTCACGGGTCGAGGCATCCAGCGGGAACGAGCATGCGATGCCGGCGTCGGGTGCCTCGAGGGTGAGGTTCGCCACGTCGACCACGATCATGAGGCCGGGGTCGGCCTCGACGGCGTCGAGCAGTGCCCCGCCGACCTCGGCCGGCACCTGTACCGGGACGAGGCCGTTCTTGGTGCAGTTGTTGCGGAAGATGTCGGCGAAGCGGGGCGACACGACCGCCTGGAACCCGTACTGCTGGATCGCCCACACGGCGTGCTCACGTGACGAGCCCGTCCCGAAGTTGGGGCCGGCGACCAGCACGCACGCCCCCTCGAATCGCTCGTCGTTGAGGACGAAGTCGCGGTCGTCGCACCACTCTGAGAACAGGCCCTTGTCGAAGCCGGTGCGCTCGATGCGCTTGAGCCAGTCGCTGGGGATGATCTGGTCGGTGTCGACGTCCGAACGGCGCAGGGGAAGAGCGGTTCCCGACACGATCTCGACGGCTTCCATGAGGATCCCTCCCGGCTAGTTCAGGTCGGCCGGCGTGGCGAAGGTGCCGGCGATGGCGGTGGCGGCGGCGACGGTCGGCGAGACCAGGTGGGTTCGCCCGCCCCGGCCCTGGCGGCCCTCGAAGTTGCGGTTGCTGGTGCTGGCGCAGCGTTCGCCGTCGGTCAGCTTGTCGGGGTTCATGGCCAGGCACATCGAGCAGCCCGGCTCGCGCCAGTCGAAGCCTGCGGCGACCAGGACCTCGGGGATGCCCTCGGCCTCGGCCTGCGCCTTCACGGCGCTGGAACCGGGCACGACCAGGGTGCGGACGCCGTCCCTGACGCGGCGGCCCTCTGCGATCCGTGCCACGGCCCGCAGGTCCTCGATGCGGCTGTTGGTGCACGAACCTATGAACACGGTGTCGACGGG
>Ga0066832_10000491_pt1 | contig 12318 bp, 10 predicted proteins | sample ETNtaG_35_FD_66731 | JGI IMG/M metagenome (GOLD analysis project Ga0066832, IMG submission 66731) | Marine microbial and viral communities from oxygen minimum zone, Eastern Pacific Ocean - ETNP201306PF51B | ecosystem: Environmental > Aquatic > Marine > Oceanic | place: Pacific Ocean: Eastern...
TAACTTACCTGTCATTGCGACACCTGGCAGCGGCTATAATTACAGACCGCAAAGCAGGATTTATTTACGGATAGGTTCTTAGCCGTTGACAGGACGCCGGAACATCTGAATTGGCCTTTTCTGTTACTTCTTCTTTAAACCCTCTCTAATGTATTTTAAACGGTCCTTTAGACTCCTCTTCTTCTAAGTCAGGGCGGGAAGAATCCAAGAATACCTCATGCAACTCTAAATGGTTTGGTTGGCTAAAAGCTTCTGCAGGAAGAGTCCCGGACCGGGCATGCCCTTTAACAAATTCGTCCGACGCAACCCAGGCCTCGAAGTGTTTTCTGGACTCCCAAAGAGTTAACACTATATAAGGGTCTTCTTCATTAACAGGCCTAAGGACTTGATTGCTAATAAAACCTGGCATGCCGTCGACTAACTTAGCGCGGGAGCGAAAGCGTTCTTCGAATTCTGCGCGATATTCAGTTGTAACGTACACTCGGTTGGCAGTTGTAATCATTTAATCTGTTCTCACCTAAAAATATTTATAGTTGATTAAAATGTTTGCTCGAAGTATTACCCGGCAATTCATCATTGACCAATTGGTGGCAAACAATACCTTTTTGGCCAACTGCGGATGTTGTTCGCACTACTACCCCATCTGGATAGTGGTGCTTTTCGTTCTGCAAAAATGCTCATAGCTTATCCCTGAAAAAAATAGATAGTGATGAAATCATGTCTTTAGAACTATGGAAAATATACAGGATTAATCATACTCTAACATAGCGTAAATATCTCCCACCGTCTCCATGCTTTCCAATTCTTGATCTAAAATCCCCAGCCCAAATTTCTCTTCCAACAATACAGCTAGCTGAACTATTTCTTCAGGCTCTATTTCTAAGTCATCAATCAATCTTACCCCAGAGACTAGTTGGTTGTGCCCCTATTCCCAGATTTGTTGCGATAATTTCAACCACGTGGTTTTGATCAATAATCATTGGCCGTTCCTGTTAGCCACTTTTCTTGGCGGGTAGAAACCGTGATTTGTCAATCAACTTTCAGTTTGTGTAATAATTTTAAGTTACGGTAGACAGTTCCCAAACTGATATCTGGTCGCGCCTGATGGATGACGTCATATAATTTTTGAGCAGTAGGGGAATACTTACAATTCCTTAGGGTCGGGATTCGTGTGATCAGATACCAAAAAGGAGCTATCCTCTATTCCGAGCCTGGAGGGTCCTAAACGATTTTTTACTATTAGTTGACGCATAGGAACCTCATCATAAGCTGGCGCACTGACAATGATGAAATGCCATACTGTTAACAATATGTCAGCTACCACAATTAACATTCATCCTCCAATCTTTCTAATGTTGAACTGGCCAAAAAATATTATCTTCATAGACCTACAGTTGCTAAATGGGGGAGTCGAGAGGAGATGATCGATCAAAGTCATTACCCAAAAGAATGCACACTGTTCGCAATGATGCTCCGCAGGCCATCCTGGTAGAGTGGCGAAAAGCGCTCTTGCTGCCTCTGGATGATCTTCTGCCAGTCACTCAAGAGGTTATTGGTGAGACCACTACTCTATCCGCTCTGTAGCACTTGCTGGTAGGCTACGACATCTCCAATCTTAACCTCTAACCTGCTAACAGGGGGACAGGAAGGAGAGGAGTGCGGAAAAGCTCCACCTGAGTCATTCAAAAATGATGCGCCTGGATTGGTGTGATCCCAACTACTTCTCCCAAAGGAAGATGAAGTTTCACGCAAATATTTGTCGGTAGGGCTTGATCGGGCCAGCCGCGGTCTCTGGAAATCTGTTCTGACAACAGTGCCCTCGGGGCACAAAACTCCTTCACCACTGGATTGAAAAGGCCGGGTTCAAAATCACAACAGTCCGGACTGATAATGGCCAGGAGTTGATGGGTCATTTGACCGCCAACGGTGAACCGGAGTCAACAGGAAATGATCCATTGGCTCAGAGCGCTCTCAGCATGGGATTGAGCAGCGACTAATCCAGCCCACTCCCTCCCAAACAATACGACCACATGCCAATCTACAACCTTCATATTTCTCCAAAGAACATTGGGCAGCATAGAGTTGTACAAGGACTCAAGGAGTGGCATCGGAGCAAGCCGGAGTTGTTTAGAAAGAATGTATATAAGCTGCTAATACTTGACACCTACAGGAATACTTTTCGGTTTCCCACTTGGTTGATCAAGGACGATGGTAAACTTTCCATCCTCAATCGCAGTCAGGAAAAGAGTAAAACGGCCACTAATGGAAAGTCAAGCCGAAATGTACAAACTAAAATACAGTATGAATTTCTTCTGCTGATAACTAACCTGGAAACCGGCATTCCGTTCTTGACAAAATTGCAAAAGTGAGATAACCTTGTTGTAATTTGATGGTGGAAATCCGCTTCAGGTACCAATGAAAGTCATCAGCTATCTACTTTTTCGATCGGTTTGACAATTGATGCTACTACAAAACTACATCTTCTACAAGTTCAAGTTCTTTACAACACAAGAAACAGTATCTAGCAACGGTCTCTTGTCCAGAGTTCAATCATTTCATCTAGCTCGATTAGTTTGTTTTAGCCTCGCAGTTCTAGGTGTTTTAGGGGGGATAACCGCTGTTGAGGCCGACCATCACCGACAATCCGGCACTCCTGAATATCAGCAGTACTGGCACCAGTGGCGAGGACCGACTGCCGACGGGATGGCAATCGGAAGCAGTAATCCACCTATCGAGTGGAGCGAAAATCAAAACATTCGTTGGAAGGTTGAGATTCCAGGCGAAGGACACGCTACCCCCATCATCTGGAAAGATCAGATCTTCGTTTTGACTGCGGTCGAAGTCCGACCAGAAGAACCTGAAAGTAGCGAAAACAGCATTCAAGAGAGTAAGGCCGGCAAAGAGGAAGAGAAAAAATCTGAAGATCTCTTTTTTGGATTGCCCTTCGATCAACTGTTCGAAACAGCTCAAAGACAACCTCGAGGACGAGGCCAGCGCAATGAGGCACCAAAACTGACACTCAAACTCACGGTGCTAGCACTTAAGCGGGCGGATGGTCAGGTTCAGTGGGAACGAGTGGTGCGGGAAACCTCGCCACATGAAGGCACTCCTCATCAGACAACCACCTGGGCCTCTTATTCTCCCACCACGGATGGCGAGTATCTGTATGCCAACTTTGGCTCTTTTGGCCTCTACTGCTTGGATCTGGACGGTAATCTGCAGTGGGAGCTAGATCTAGGTGATATGCGCACTCGAAATAGCTTTGGCGAAGGTAGTTCAGCCGCCCTCTACGAGGATACGCTAGTCGTTAACTGGGATCATGAAGGCGACTCTTTCATTACAGCATTGGATAAAAGAAACGGTCAGGAATTGTGGAGAATGGATCGAGACGAAAGGACCTCTTGGGCGACGCCGTTTATTACCGATCATACGGGCTCGCCACAGGCCATTATCAGCGCCACCAACCGGATTCGCAGTTACGACCTAAAATCCGGCAACGTGCTATGGGAAGTCGGTGGTATGACAGCGAATGTAATACCATCCCCCGTCTTGGATGACGAAAGTGGTATAGTTTACGTGATGAGCGGATTCCGCGGTAATGCGTTACTTGCCATCCGTTTGCAAGATGCTAGTGGAGACATCACCAGTTCTGGCTCAATCGTTTGGGATTATGGGCAAGATACCCCCTATGTTCCATCACCCTTGTTGTATGACAATAACCTCTATTTTATCAAGAATCGAAATGGTGTCATCTCCTGTTTGGATGCTAAAACGGGCAAAGTTCATTACGGTCCTGAAAGACTCGAAGGAATAGGCGATGTTTATGCCTCTCCAGTTGGGGCCGGTGGGCGCATCTACCTGCCGGACCGTGACGGTAACATTGCTGTTCTCAATCACGGAGAAAGTCTGGAGATGCTAACTGTTAACCGGTTAGATGATGGATTTTCGGCTTCACCCGCCATTGTTGAAGACGAAATCTACCTTCGAGGTCACAACTACCTCTACTGTATTACCAACAATTAACCCACCTGTTGTTTATTGATTGACCAGACTAAATTGTGTATAAGCTTAAGTCAAAATCAATGCTGAGCGAATTGCCCTTACCGTTTGGCACCTTGAGCTAAGGAGATCGCTGTGGCTGAGCAATTAGCGGATTCGAAAAATACGATTAATCAGACTTTTCAGAATACAGTTGAGAGCAGAGGATCTTTTCCTGCTTTACAAACCAAAGTCGACGGGACCTATCAATCCACTACTTATGACCAATTCGCCGATCAGGTCAAAAACTTTGCGCTTGGCCTGCGAGAACTCGGTATTGAGTCCGGAGATCGGGTAGCCATATTGGCTGAAAATAGCCAAAAATGGGCGGTATCTGATTTAGGTGTTTTAGCGCTGGGTGCTGTTGATGTGCCGATGTTTTATACGTCGACTCCAGCACAGGTGGAATATATTGTACGGGATTCGGGAAGTAAAATTATTTGCGTTTCGACTAAAAGGCAGTTGGAGAAGGTAAATGCTTTCTTTGATAATGTTCCGGAATTGGAAAAAGTGATCGTTTTTGATTCACCAGAAGACCTGGATGGCCCACATCAGATTGCCTTTGACCAAGTCATTGAAATGGGTCGAGGAGTAGAGAATGGGAACCAGATCTATCAGAATACCAGTATTAAAGTTGAACCTGAAGATCTAGCGACTATCATTTATACCTCTGGTACAACTGGCGACCCGAAAGGTGCCATGTTGACTCACGATAACCTGATATCGAATGTCAAGGCGGGTGTTAGTGTGTTGCATGTTTATCCAGAAGATGTATTCCTCTCTTTCCTGCCGCTATCCCACATCTTCGAACGGATGGGAGGCTACTATCTGGCCATCTATTCTGGTGCTTGTATTGGGTATGCCCAAAGCCCACTGACCGTTCGAGACAACATGGGCGAAGTCCGTCCCACGGTGATGGCCAGTGTTCCCAGGTTGTATGAAATGATGCACGACCGCATCTTGAAGCAGGTCGAATCCTCGCCCCCTATCCGACAAAAAATCTTCCACTGGGCGGTTAGTATTGGCCGTAAGGTTAGTGCCCTGAAACAAAGAGGGCGCAATCCAGGCCCAATTTTGGGAATTAAGTTTGCCTTGGCTAACAAACTGGTGTTTAGCAAGCTGAAAGCGGTAACTGGTGGCCGGTTGCGATTTTTTGTCTCTGGAGGTGCGCCTTTACCACAATCGATTGCGGAATTTTTCCATGCCGCCGGTATCCTAATTTTAGAAGGTTATGGATTAACCGAAACCTCACCGGTAATTTCGGTCAATACACTGGATGCTTTTAAGTTTGGATCTGTAGGCAAACCGATTCCCGGTGTGGAGGTCAAAATCGCCGAAGACGGAGAAATCTTGTCCCGTGGACCGCACATTATGCAAGGCTACCACAATAAGCCGGAGCAAACGGCAGAGGCCATTGACCCGGAAAAATGGTTCCATACAGGTGATATTGGCGAGTTTGACGCTGAGGGATTTTTGCAAATTACCGACCGCAAGAAAAATATCTTGGTGCTTTCCAATGGGAAGAATGTCGCCCCACAGCCGATTGAGAACGAACTCAAGCGGAGCAATTATATCGACCAGGTCATGTTGCTGGGCGATAACCAGAAAACCGTCGCGGCCTTGATCGTACCGAATTTCGATGCTATCAAAAGTTTTGCCCAAGATCAGGAAATTGACGATGGAGATCTAAGCTTACTGTTGGCAGATCAATCGGTCAATCGGTTAATTCGGGATGAAATACGCCAATATAGTACAGATTTCGCAGACTTTGAGCAGGTTAAGCAGTTTAAGTTGATTGATCGTGAATTTTCACAGGAGACCGATGAGATGACCCCAACGCTAAAACTGAAGCGGAACGTAATTTTGGAAAACTTTGCCGATCAGATCAACGAAATGTACGGGTAACAATCAGTATCAAAACGAGAAGGAGTCAGGATGAAGACTTATGGTTTTGCCATCGTTGGGTGTGGCATGATTTCCGAGTTCCACTCAGCCGCTATCGATGAGATGGAACTCGGCCAACTGGTGGCAGTCAGTTCCCGACAGGCAGAAAATGCACAACTCCTGGTTGACCGTTACGGGGTTGAAGCCTACTCGGATTACAATCAAATGCTTCAGCGCGACGATATCGACATCGTTTGCATTTGTACACCGAGTGGTGCCCACATGGAACCCGCAGTAGCGGCTGCTAAAGCAGGCAAGCATGTGGTAGTCGAAAAACCGCTGGAAATAACCCTCGATCGTTGCGATGCTATTACCCGGGCCTGTAAGGAGAACAGTACTCGGTTGTGTGCCATCTTCAACTCACGCTTTTCGGAGGCCAGCCAGGTCGTCAAACAGACTGTTGAAAGTGGTCGGTTAGGGCGGTTGGTACTGGGAGACGCTTACGTCAAGTGGTGGAGGACTCAGGATTATTACGATAGTGGTGGCTGGCGTGGCACCTGGAATCTGGACGGCGGTGGTGCACTGATGAACCAATCTATCCACGCCATCGATTTTTTACAGTATTTGATGGGCCCCGTTAAGTCGCTCCAAGCCTTCACCGATACACTGGCACATGAGCGGATCGAAGTCGAAGATGTGGCCGCCGCAGTATTGCGATTCGAAAGCGGTGCATTGGGCGTGATCGAAGGCACAACAGCAGCCTATCCGGGTTGGTTGCGTAAAATAGAGATCAGCGGTACTAAAGGCTCTATCGTTTTGGAAGACGAAGACATCGTCAAATGGGAATTTGAAGAGGCACAACCAATAGACGAGGAGATTCAAGCCCAATTCGCTACACGAAAGTCAGGTGGGGGCGGCGCGTCAGATCCGCGTGCTATTAGCCACGATAACCACCGTCGGCAGATGGAGAACTTAATCTATTCTATTGATCGAGGCGAACCCCATTTAGTCGATGGTAGTGAGGGTAGAAAAGCCGTCGAGATTATTTTGGCTATCTACCAATCTAACCAGGAGGGACAGGTTGTCAACCTGCCTCTTTAAAACTAATAGTAACCGACCTTTATCTTAGTCTGTACCCGTTTCAGCTTGACGGTAATAGGCGGATATGATACTATCAACCTTTGTTAATTTGACTTGGAAGGAGTTTTTTTATGGCTGGAGAAGCACTTGGAATGGTCGAGACCCGGGGTTTGATCGGAGCCATCAATGCTGCAGACGCAATGGTCAAAGCGGCAAACGTCACCCTAATTGGTAAAGAGCAGATCGGCGGTGGATTTGTAACCGTTTTGGTTCGAGGTGATGTAGGTGCCGTACAGGCCGCAACTGAAGCCGGGGCTGAAGGTGCCCGTTCCGTCGGCGAACTGATGTCCGTTCATGTGATTCCGCGTCCACACGCTGAAGTCGACACCATGCTCAATAACTAACCCCACCGGTGATAATGGATCAAATCTATATATCCAACGTTGCTGACAAACTGAAGGCAGGAAGGCATAGATGGCTGAGGTGAGCCAGGAGCAGATCGAAGCGATCGTCTCGGAGGTAGTCGAAACGCTACGCCGTGGCGGAGCGGTACAGACGGAGCCAACCACCACATCCGTAGTTGGTGTTTTTAACACTGCAGATCAGGCGGTTGTCGCAGCCAAGCAGGCACAAGCAGATCTGGTTGCACTTGGCTTCAAGAAGCGAGAAGAGTTGATTGCGGCCATTCGACAGGCCGGTTTAGAACATGCCCAACCTCTAGCCGAATTAGCCGTGCAAGATACGGGCATGGGGGTTGTCGATCATAAACGCCAGAAAAATGAAGGCGCCGCTAATCTCTCACCGGGGATAGAAGATCTGAAGTCTGAAGTTATTACAGGTGACGATGGCACCCTCTTGGTCGAGTACGCCCCTTTTGGTGTTATTAACTCGATTACACCGACGACCAACCCAACCTCGACAGTCATCAACCATGCTATCGTTATGCTTTCGGCTGGGAACGCTGTCATTTTCAGCCCACATCCCAACGCTTACGACAGTACCATCCAATCGATAGCGGTTGTTAATCAAGCCATTGTTGCTGCTGGCGGTCCTCCTAATCTGCTGACGGCGGTAAAAAACGCGACTCTGCGAACGGTCAAGGAGATTATGTCCAATGACGATGTGTCGATGGTGGTAGCAACTGGTGGTCATAGTGTCGTGAAAGCGGCCCTTGCCAGTGGAAAGAAAGCAATTGCTGCTGGTCCTGGAAACCCACCTGCTATGATCGATGAAACCGCAGATCTGGCTAATGCGGCCGAGTCGGTTATCAACGGGACCAGCTTCGATAATAACCTCCTTTGTATCGGCGAAAAATCGCTTTTCGTCGTGCAGTCGGTGGCCAACGAGGTACTCAGTCAACTGACCCAAAACGGCGGCTATTTATTGGCTAATAGCCAACTCAAAAAGCTGGAAGACCTACTGGACGGAGACAACGAGAAGGACTATATCGGCAAAGATGCAACCGAGATCTTAAAAGCTATCGGCATTAATGCACCCAGTAATACCTTGGCTATTTTAGCTGAAGTTTCAGCAGATCATATCTTTGTCATCAATGAGTATCTGATGCCAATTCTACCTGTCGTACGAGTACAGGATTTTGAGGAGGCCTTGAGTGGTGCAGTTCGAGCAGAGGGCGGACGAGGTCATACGGGAATGCTCCATACCAGAGACATGTCGAGGGTTACCCGGTTTCGACAAGCTATGAACTGTAGTGTGATTGTTATTAACCAAGCCTCCGTAGCCGCGGCCGGTTTCGGTGGTGAGGGTTTTCTCGCCATGACCATCGCCGGTCCAACCGGCGAAGGTTTCACTAAGCCAACATCCTTTACCCGCCAACAACGGCTGACTGTTGCCAACGACCTCTCTCGCCACACTCTTGCGTAGCTTTGGAATTGCGTTACTATAACACGACACCTGCCTCTACCTCCTACTGCTCTTTTCCGTAAATTTGACAGCCTTGACCTACCGGCTACAGGCTAAAAAAGCATGAGACAACATTTGCATATCAGCGGTCGGGTGCAAGGAGTCGGCTTCCGTTTTTTTGCCCGAGACCATGCACGAAGATTAGGGATCAAAGGTCATGTCAGGAACCTAGCCGATGGAGGGGTCGAAGTTGTGGCTGAAGCCGACTCCTCAATACTTGATCAGTTTATCGCTTGTTTGAAAAAAGGTCCGGCTTTGGCCGCTGTCCAGTCTGTCAAGTCCAGCCCAGTGCTATCAACTAGGAGTTTCAACACCTTTGAAATTCGATCTTAAAAAGAATTCAAGTACATGAAATTACTAGTAACAGGTGGAGCCGGTTTTATTGGATCTAATTTCATCCGCTACTGGCTGAACAAATACCTTCAGGACTCAATTTTTAACCTTGATTTACTGACCTACGCCGGCCGTTTGGAAAACCTGAAGGACATAGCTGAAAAATGTGAGAACCGATACGATTTTGCGCTCGGGAACGTTACGGACACCGATTTTATCGACCGACTGGTGGATCAGTTTCGACCCGACGTGATTGTCAACTTCGCCGCTGAGTCTCATAACAGTCGGGCGATTCTGAACCCAACGATTTTCTTCCAAACCAATCTGATCGGTACACAAACGCTACTCCAAATTGCACACAAACACAATATTTCTCATTTTCATCATATTTCGACTTGCGAGGTTTACGGGGATCTAGCACTCGATTCGGATGCGACCTTCAATGAACTATCGCCTTATCGGCCCCGCACGCCTTACAACGCTTCTAAAGCGGGGGCCGACCACGCAGTCTTAGCTTACTACGAAACCTTCGGCCTTCCTGTTACCATCTCGATCTGCGCCAACAATTACGGTCCCTATCAAAACGTTGAGAAACTAATCCCACTTTTTACCACCAGGGCAATTTGTAACCAGCCGTTGACTCTTTACCGGAGTAGCCAAAACAAGCGGGAATGGTTGGCGGTTGAAGATCACTGTCGAGCTATTGATCTGATTATCCGCAGTGGTGAACATGGAGAAAAGTATAATATCGGCAGTGGGGTGGAAAAGAGCGTGGAGGAGATCGCAGAGATAGTGCTGAGAACGCTCAATAAGTCTAACTCTTTGAAAACCTATGTTCCCGATCGACCTGGACATGACCGTCGCTACCTACTCGATTCAACCAAAGTCCGGCGAGAACTGGGTTGGCAGCCTGAAATTGATTTTGAGACCGGCCTGAGAAATACCATAGCGTGGTACGTTGACAATCCGCAATGGTGGCAAGCAGCACAACAAACCCAAATACGGGAAGACCAATGGGCATCAAGGTAGCCTCCAAAAAGTTAGTTTGGTCTCTGTACCGTTACGTTATGAATCGAGTAGGACAACTCAACGCGAACTAAGAGATAGCGACTAAAATCCTCAGACGGCGTTAGAGAAAGCAGGTATAGGAATTAGTTTCGCCGTCACCTAGAGCCTTTGAGGATGTCGCTTCGTCAGCAAGATGCCCTGAAGCAGCACTAGATGAAGTATGCTATTTTTCCTGAAAGTCTCCCCTATCGACTTTTCTTGGCCGTATATCTCCTTTATCTTTTAACCTATGGAGTTTCACCATGGCTACACTCCCCCCAGTTGAGAATGAAAATACCGATCAACAGGACATACGCTCCAATCAGGATATGCTCTCTGATCAGGATATACTAACCGAAGGGCCAAAGTACAATGTTTCGTCCCAGAAGACGCGCCTGAAGTGGTATCGTAGTCACGTCGCACGCGAGGTGTTGCGCGAACTCAACAAGTGTAGCGACTTTCTCGGTTTCGCACAGACGCTCGGCTTTCTAGGGGTGCTGGCCGCCGCCTCCGGAGCGGCCATTTACTCGTCGCTTCACTGGCCTTGGTATATCACCGCGCTACTGGTGTTCGTCAACGGACATTTCTGGCATTTTCTGGTCAACGGCTTCCATGAATTGGTTCATAACTCGGTCTTTAGAACCCGGTGGCTCAACCGCTTTTTCCTCCGTATTTTCTCATTTCTGGGTTGGCACAACCACCATCTGTTTTGGGCTAGCCATACCGAGCACCACAAGTATACTCTACATTCACCCGATGACCAGGAGGTGGTGTTACCCCAGCAGGTTGACCTGAAAAGTATCTGGAAGTGGGGCATTATAAACTTCCGACATCCCGACTCTCTGCTCAGAAGCAAGTTCCGTAACTTTACCGGTTATCTCGATACTAACAACCCGTGGATCGCTTCTCTCTTCCCAGAAACCGACCCGGAGCGGCGCCGTGCCTACACCAACTGGGAACGCATTGTACTAATTGGCCACCTGCTGATCGCAGGTGTATCTCTGACATTCGGTTATTGGGTCGTTCCTCTCGTAATTACCTTTCCTAGAACATTTGGATCGTGGTTACAATTTCTTTGTAATATGGCCCAGCATGTAGGACTTCAAGACCGGGTACCGGATTTCCGCCTCTGCTGCCGGACTATCTACCTCAACCCGATTCTCCAGTTTCTCTACTGGCACATGAACTACCACACTGAACATCATATGTACGCTGCAGTTCCATGTTATAAGCTTGGCCGACTACACAAGCTAATCAAACACGATATGCCGTATTGCCCCCGGGGTTTGCGTGAAACTTGGAGACATATTGTCGAGATTCTAGAACAGCAGCAACGCAACCCTGATTATCAATACGTTGCCGAGTTGCCTGTGCCTAGTACATAGCGACCAAGTGTTCAGCCACATCCAATTCCCCTTACCGGGTACGGAGAGTCTTAAGAATTACTCTCTACCTGTGATACGTTCTAGGGCGTAGATTGCCCTGAAGGATTTGATGTTCTCGCTGAGTTGATTACTCCCACAGCTTGTAGTTACAAGAATATCCGATAAGGCCATCAAAAAAGCCCTGTTCCTCTGTAACAACAGGGCTTTTAGTTGCTAGGCGCTATAGTTGAGACTACTTCAGGATTACCACCTTGCAGGGTCGCCGGTAATTATCCGTCTCCAACCAATAGAAATAGCCTCTACCGGACACATGTTCTCCAGGCTTATTTTATTACCTGATTCTAATAAGCAGAGCGATCTCTACTATGATAGACCACGCCGGCCGATGTCCCAGATTCAACCGCCAAATTAGATAACTAGTAAGTAACATATAAAAACGGCTGGTACAAAAGCGGCTAAAACCTATCAGCCGCTATTGGAGGTATTTTACTATGGTAATGAAACAGAAACACTCTAGCCGAGGTGGCAGAAAACGCAACAGAAATCAGGCATAAAAAAGCCACCGGTGGACCGGTGGCGGCTAGCAGAAGAAAATTTAATTACTGCGTCTTAAGGGTTCCCCAAATGA
>Ga0066832_10000494_pt1 | contig 12271 bp, 13 predicted proteins | sample ETNtaG_35_FD_66731 | JGI IMG/M metagenome (GOLD analysis project Ga0066832, IMG submission 66731) | Marine microbial and viral communities from oxygen minimum zone, Eastern Pacific Ocean - ETNP201306PF51B | ecosystem: Environmental > Aquatic > Marine > Oceanic | place: Pacific Ocean: Eastern...
TGAGATGATCAAGGCTGGGATCTTCCTGGCGCTGTCGTTCCAGCGCAGCAGGATCGCCAACTGGGCTACCCGCTGCTAGAGCTTCACCATCCACCACTGTGACAACACCATTCACATACACCCGAGTGCGTACAGCCGGCCAGTCGAGTGCCTTCAAGAGGGGGCGAGGCAGAGCCAGGCCACTGGTTTCAACGACAATCCCATCAAGCTGATCCGCCCGGCCTAGCAAGATCTCCATGGTGGGTAGAAAATCCTCTTGCACCGTGCAGCAGAGACAACCGTTATTTAGCTCTACGAGGCGGCCATCCAACTCTTCCTCAGGACAAAAGCCACAGCTACGGATCAAATCGCCATCGAGGCCCACAGTGCCAAATTCATTGACCATCACCGCCAAACGCTGACCCCCCTGAGTCAGCAAATGGCGGAGCAAGGTGGTTTTGCCGGCACCTAGAAAACCAGTCAACACAGTGACGGGTAAACGTTTTGAAATCAAGGCAGATCTAAGCAAGTGGGGTATCAGGAACGGCAGCCAAGGCTGTCGCGGGTGCTCAAACCACTAACGGCATTGGTGCCCTCTGCTCGGGCACATAGTTCCTTGAACTGACGTAGATCAATAACAGCATTGCTGAAGTCAGCACCATCAATTAGTGCATCCTTAAATCGACTCTGCATCATCATGGCGTTGGTGAAGTTGGCGCCCCGTAGATCTGCTTCATCAAAAAGAGAGGCAAAAGCAACTACATTTTCTAGATCAGCACCTTGCAGATTCGCCTCTTGCAGCTGGCTGTTGTTAAACACTGCACCACGTAGATCAGCTCCACTAAGGTCCACACCGCGAAGGTCGGCCTTGAGGAAGTCCTTCTCCTTGAGATCGAGTCCATGCATATCCATGGAAATATCCTGGCCAGATTGTTTAACCCGCAGTTCCGGAGCAGTAATTGCCATCACAGGAGACTCTGCTATACCCAGCAGCAAAATCAAAAAGCTAACCAGGAACAACGCTCGCAAACGGTTCCACCAGTAGGTAGAGAGATACATCGAAGAAAAAAACGGCAATAAGCCAGTAGCTTGAGCAGCCACGTTATGGCAATTGCCAACCCAGCCACGCGTCATGCCAATGACCCTAAGGGTGGTGGTGCCACCCCATCCACTGATTGCCCACTGGCTCACAGTGCTCCGCAACGCTGGCACACCACCAGCCATCTATGCCACCGGCATGGAAGAACTAGGTCGGTGGCTTACCTATGAGGCCATGCGCGACTGGATACCCCATCGCCGCGAACAGGTAACCACTCTCCAAGCAGAAACAGAAGGCACCGTGATCGAGTCCAGCGTGCCTTTATTGGCAGTTCCCTTGCTACCCGGAGGGCTTCAGCTATGGCAAGGGGCCAGACAAGTATTGCCGAGCTGCCAGCTATGCCTTCAGGGCGTGCCCGATGACATCGAAACCACTGCCGGTGTGATTATTTTTGTAGATCAGATCGCTAGTGGAGAACGCCTGCTAAGCATCCTTAAGCTTCTGCAGCAACAAGAAGTAGAAGCCCGCAGACTTCGAGTAATTACTGCCTTGGCATCAAGTACAGGCCTAAAGCGACTCGGTGAAACTGTTCCCGATATCACCATTCACAGCGCCTGCATCGATCCTGAACTCACTGCGGATGGGGAGATCAGCCCAGGAATAGGAAACCCAGCTTTGCGCTTGAACCTTAGATAATCAACCAATAAACTAATATTAGTTGATCAAAAAGAGCAGGCCAAGGCTTATCTTTGAGCCTATTCAAATAACCATTGCATTGGCTTGGCTTGCGCGTTCGCATGAGCCTTCATCTTAAATCAATAAAGATTAATTTCATGCTGGTACTGAATAAGTGAAAGCCTTCAACTTAAGCAGTTAAGGAGAATCATCTGTTTAGCCATTGCTATATTGATCGCCACCTTTTTGATTATCATTCCAATCAAATAACAGGAAAAGCAACCATGGGATTGGAAAGAAATTCATGTTTACGATCTAGCATTGATCACATTTATCGGCCTCTTATAGGGATATTTAATCAAAAGGCAAGCGATGAAAAAACATCTATCAATCTGACACCAAACAACACCAGGCGGAGCAGGCAAGCCAATAGCTCACATCAGCCTAAAGTATTACCAGCACTTGCCAAAGACCTCATCCACTTGTCTCAGCAGAGACATTTCTTAAATCCTTAAGCAATGAAATGCTGATGATTTTAATGAAGAGCTCAACCGATAAAGGTGCAAGGATAACTGAGGAGAGATTAACCAACCAACCAATCACAAATAAAGGTGCAAGTAGAATCTCTGTGAAATCACCTTGAAGAGACTTAATGCAAAAATCAATGGCCGCATCAAACATCGAGAACAAAGAGGCGACGAACATAAACATTCCAGCCCTATAAGCATCGATGGCATACTGGTTTTTTAACCTCATAAGCAAAAGTGACACCCTCATCTGAAAACTAGCCACTAAGATGAACACCGTAAAAATGGCGATACTGGTGTATTGATGCAGATCAAACATCTCTCGTGCTTCGGTCAACAAATAAACAAGTCCAAGAGTCCAGATCAAAGGGCGAAGAACTGCGATAAATGCGCGTATCAGCAGAGTTAATCCTCTGGTCCGTTTGAGCACAGAAAATATCGACATTGAATAACCGTAAAGACATTCAAAGCAAAGGCAGCAATCTCAGCAACTATCCGTGCTGGCAAGCCAACTGTGGAAGCAAAGAAAGCAGAGATAGCCTATGAACACTCTTCAAAAACGACGCATACTCAAAATTGTCAAAGAGCATGCGGGCATCGTTAAGATTGTTGGTGAGAACACCCTCTTAACAGTGTGACTTGAAAAGTTCAACCGTCTGACAAGGGAAAAGATCAACACAAGATTGCTACCGCGACCTAGTATTGAAATATCCAGCCAGTATCCATGAGCCAGCATCGTGAGCCGGCTGCCGGCAGCCTTACCTCTCTAATCAGCGGTGCAGTGCTCGGTGCTGCAGGGCTTGCCTGGTGGCTCATTTCTGAAGCAGAACGCCGACAACGTAGCCGCCAGCAGCGAGCAATGCTGTATTCGCCTCGCATGCAGGACGGATCGGAAGCTCTAGAAGCCATTTCTGATCCTCAGGACAAAGGCCAACACCTAGAGCGGAGAGTTGAGCAGCTAAATGCCGCCATTGCAGATGTGCGTAGACAGCTTGAAGATCTAGGAGCTCAGAGCTAGTTAGTCGGTAAGTTGGCGACTGCGTCCTCCTGTCGCCACCATGCTTAGATCCACCGCCATCACCCAGGGGATCCAGCGCTCTCCTAACCGCGCCATGCTGAGAGCGGTTGGTTTTGGAGATGGAGATTTCGATAAACCGATCATTGGCATTGCCAACGGTTACAGCACGATCACTCCATGCAATATCGGTCTCAATGACCTAGCTCGGCGTTCAGAAGAAGCCGCTCGTCAGGCCGGCGCCATGCCTCAGATGTTTGGCACCATCACTGTTAGTGATGGCATCTCGATGGGCACCGAAGGGATGAAATACTCCCTTGTTAGCCGGGAGGTAATTGCCGATGCAATCGAAACAGCCTGCAATGGCCAAAGCATGGATGGAGTACTAGCCATAGGTGGCTGCGACAAAAACATGCCGGGCGCCATGATCGCCATGGCTCGGATGAACATCCCAGCAGTATTTGTCTATGGCGGCACGATCAAACCGGGAAAATTAGCTGGCAGCGACCTTACGGTGGTGAGCGCCTTTGAAGCAGTCGGCCAGCATGCCAGCGGCAAGATCAACGAAGAGCAGCTAACCGCTATCGAGAAGAACGCCTGCCCAGGAGCAGGCAGCTGTGGTGGCATGTTCACGGCCAACACGATGTCAGCTGTGATTGAAACATTGGGTTTAAGTCTCCCTCACAGCTCAACAATGGCGGCAGAGGATGAAGAAAAAGCGAACAACGCAGCACGCAGTGCTGAAGTTCTTGTAGATGCCATTAAGGCAAACATCCGTCCCCTCGACCTACTAACCAAGGAGGCATTTGAAAACGCCATCAGCGTAATCATGGCTGTAGGTGGCTCTACCAATGCAGTTCTACATCTGCTGGCCATTGCTCGCACCGCAGGTATAGATCTTTGCATCGACGACTTTGAGCGCATCCGCGAGCAAGTACCTGTGATTTGTGATCTAAAACCCAGCGGCCGCTACGTGACTGTTGATCTGCACAAAGCTGGCGGCATTCCACAAGTAATGAAACTCTTACTAGAGGCAGGCCTACTCAATGGCGAGTGCCGCAATGTGGAAGGCAAAACCATCAGCGAGTTACTCAAGGATGTGCCATCAGAACCTTCGAGAGAACAAGATGTGATCCGGCCACTATCAAATCCCCTATATGCAAAGGGGCACCTAGCAATCCTCAAAGGGAATCTGGCCAGCGAAGGTGGTGTTGCCAAGATCAGCGGCGTAAAAACACCTGTGCTCACAGGTCCAGCCAAGGTCTTTGAAAGTGAAGAAGCATGCCTTGCCGCCATCCTCGACAACAAAGTAAAGGCTGGAGATGTAGTTGTCGTGCGCTATGAGGGTCCTGTTGGCGGTCCTGGTATGCGCGAAATGCTTGCACCAACAGCCGCTATCGTCGGCGAAGATCTCGGTGACAAGGTGGCCCTAATAACCGATGGGCGCTTTAGCGGAGGCACCTACGGTCTAGTGGTTGGACACGTAGCACCAGAAGCGGCAGTAGGAGGCACAATCGCTCTTGTGCAAGAAGGCGACAGCATCACCGTAGATGCCGAACAGCGACTGCTTCAACTGAACATTGACGACGCTGAATTAGAACGTCGCCGTATCGCATGGGTGAAGCCACAACCGCGCTATACAACCGGCATCCTCGGCAAATATGCACGTCTGGTAAGTAGTTCGAGCAATGGTGCTCTCACCGACCAGCCTTAAACAAAATCAGCTAGCTCTGCTGAGGCAATGCCAACAATGCTCGCAACCTGCGGGCAAAAGACTCCAATGGGGCTCCGTCCTCAGGGGGCTGACAGCGCTGACCACTTCTGCCATCCATCCATACAGGATGCTGACCTTGCCAAAGCATTGGGCTATCAGGCTGATCACACCGACTCAACATCAGGTTTAGGTCCTTGCCGCTGCGGTAGATCTCAAGCTCAAGGTCATGTTCTGGATGCCTATCACCATCACGATTTCGACACTCAATGCGAACAGTGAGATCAACTGCTCCAGCAGCGATTAATTCCAAAAAAGATTCGGCTTCCTGATCGACATCAGCAATATCGATGAGCACAACAGCATGAAGCCAGGGCTTCAAACAAACATCAGCCGCTGAGGCCACGAGAACCGACAAATTCTGCGGTGCCTGTTGAATGTCATTTCCTGGCAAGAATCTCAGCTCAATTAAGGACACAAAGAAAATTCAGGACAATCACGAAGGAAAACTTGATTTTGGGATCTAAGTCTATCGCCAAGGCGTATTAATACTCTATTCCCTATGAATGAGAACATAAGTTTTATCAGATAAGCAGATCTAATTACAGGAACTACGCTGGTAATCAGAAGCGTGTGGTCAAATAGGAAATCATAGAAATTCTACATTGAATTAGTGAACTACTCAGATAGAGCGAACTAGGAATCGTATCGGCCAAGAATAATTTCCTCGTTTCAACTCTCCTGGTTAACCAAACGCAGAATAGTCCAACTATTACAGGCAGCTGTTCAAAACAACCAGGCGTGGAGAATACTTTTAAATGGACAATCAGCGCAGATATCCTTAACGCTGATTCTTAACCAGCTACTCAGCAGTCATGGAAACTGGCAGGTACAGGTAATAAGTCAACAGGCTGGTGGCTGATGTCAGCTTTAAAGATACTTTCTCTAGCGCGTTGACATAAAAAAAGCTCCGACTTGCGGAGCTCAAGAAAAGCATTGAGTGGAATTATTCCCAACAACTACTTGGTGTAATGGATGCCTCGATAATTCATCTCAGGATGAAGATCGCGCCTGGCCGATGTTCTACATGTGTTGTAGTGCTCATGGCGATAGGTCAACTCAACGCACTTTGATTGAGTAGCTGGCTCCTTGTGCTGGACATAGTCATGTCCGCGATAGAGAAGTGTGCTCATAATTCAGAGTCCGATTAGCGGCCCAAGTCCCCGTTCCATGGCTTGGGTCGAACTGCGCCTCACTTTGTAGCGAGGTGAACGTTTTGTAGCGGTTGCTACAGAAGTATCCTGCATCTAAATAGGGACGATGTCATCCAATTCGACATAAACCTTTCTTTTTTGAGACAAAGATCGTCGCTAACCACCTAGGTAGGAATACGGACAGAAAGAACCACCAACCTCTCTTGCAGAGTGGGACTTAGTAATTCAAGTGATTGATCGAATCAAGGACGAGGTCTATAAACACCTAAAGATACCTTCGATCTTTCACTGTTCATGCCGCTTTAGGCACATCTTGCAGGGGTAGCAGTAAGCAGTGTTCTGCCAGCATTGCAATACAAGCAGAACACTACGGTTTTAGTGAGTTCTCAGGCTGCAGCAACTCCCAATTTGTTTCGCCAACCGGGATAAAGAGCATCGGCGTCCTGTGGGAATGATTCAAAAGCGCGGGCAAACTCTCGGTGATCGCAGGCCCAATCGATGGGGTCAGCTCCAGCAACCCAACACTCGTAGGCCTGGCGCAGTGAGATGGCACCGGCTGCCGGACTATCGAGGTGCCCGTAACTCCCGCCTCCTGCGGTATTGATCAGATTGCCATGACCCAGGTTGTTGAGAAATCCTGGCAGGCGCAGCGCGTTCATGCCGCCTGAGATTATTGGTGTTGTCGGCTTCATTCCAAGCCATTCCTGGTGGTAGGCCGGGCCGGTATAGCTATCGCGCTCGATGATGTAAGCAATGGCACGGTCGTCACGCTCACCCTCCATCTTGCCGTAGCCCATGGTGCCGACGTGAATACCGGAAGCACCCTGTAGCCGCGACATTTTGGCCAGCACGTAACCGGTGTAACCGCGCTTAGCGGAAGGCGAGGTGATCGCGCCGTGTCCGGCACGATGGTAATGCAAGTACTGATTAGGGAACCAGCGCCGGGCAGTGGTAACCATGCCTGGTCCACCGACATAACCGTCAACTAGAAAGGCGCAATGTGTGGCGAACTCACCGAACTCTCCGAGGATATATTCGCCACGAGCAACCATCTCGTCGTGGGAATCCGCGGTGATATTGGCAGAGAACAATTTAGCGGTGCCAGTTTCATCCTGTGCGCGCCTCATGGCGTCTACCACTAAAGGGATGACCTCTTTCATTGGGGCAAAAGTCTGATTGCCTTGGGGCTCATCATTTTTGATGAAATCTCCACCCAACCAAAACTGATAGGCGGCCTCGGCAAACGGCTGTGGTCGCAAACCCAGTTTGGGCTTGATTATGGTGCCAGCGATGTAACCCCCATCAACGACCGGCCGGCCCAGGACACGCCATAGATCGGAAATATCCTTTGCCGGTCCATCGAACAATTGGACCGCTTTTGGTGGTACGAAAAAGTCGTACATCTTGGCGTGCTCGATATCTCCCATGCCCTGGTTATTGCCAATCGTCAGGGTCAAGAAAGATACGAGCATCATCTTGCCGTCGGTCATATTGCGGTCAAATAGTTCCAGTGGATAGGCGATGCGCATATCCTCGCTGGCTTCATCGATGCTGTAGACGATTGCATCGAAGCGTTTAGTGAAATCGTCAGTGGTACAGACTTCTACGTTGGTACCGGTAGAGGATTCAGCGGCGAAGTGGGCGGCACCCTCAAGGTAGCCGGTGCCTGACTTGGGCTTCATCCGATAGGCACAGAGGATGTGTCGACCTTCATTGATGAGGGTCTGCTCATCGAGGTTGAGGTCGGCGTACCGACTGGATTGATTTAAAGCCACTACTTTTTACTCCAAGGGTTACCCCGGCCTGACAGCATCTCGGGTCTGTCCCTGAGCGCAGCCGAATCGAGGGCATGTTGCTAAGGAAGCGAACCATAAACCTGAGTGAAATAGTCGGATAGTGACATATAAGATAAAGATCTAAATGTGAGAAAATACTTATATGTATTTTCAAAAAAAAGTGTCGATGCAGGGCAAAGCGAAAATATCGCCGGTTTTCCTGACTCCAGGATCCAGATCACGCCAGCGTTTCTTAGCGAGCGATGACTAGGCCATTTTTCAATAGTTTCGCGCTAGCGGTAGGTTGGAATCAAACAACAGCGGCTCGACTGGGCTGTCAAAAGGTTGATGACTTGTGGGTCGCTGACAGTGCTCCTCAATCAACATGGCGGCATCGGGGAGCGACAACTGACAAAACCACCGCCCTGCTCAACTAGCTCACCTTCGAGAATCATGCCCTCAGGGCTGACACGACAGCCAGCTTGACTTGATCCTCCCATGATCGAGTCATTGAGACTCTTCCAACCGGAGAAATCACTCAAGCGATTTTGAACTGATGATTCAGGTGGAGGCATGTCGATGGTCATCTCTGATGAAGCTATGGGCAACTATTTATTTTTAAGCAGCGATCGACTTCACCGCAAACTGTAGAGAAGATGTTGCTTAAGCGTTTTTGATCCAATGCCGAAAAAACGGCTTACGCAGGAGGCATGCCATTTACGCTTCCTTGGAATGATCTCAACTACCAATAATCCTGCGATATTCCTAATAACTGCGGATTAAATCAAAGCCAGAGCAGCATCACATGAATCTCGTAACTTTAACTGGCCTATACAATAAATATCGTGAGGATCTAGATAAAAAAGGCAAGGGGCTTATTGCTTCTAGCCAAACATTACTTATCTCTTTTTTTGACCAGGGATATTGCCTTAGTGAAATTGAACAGAGAAGAATAAAATAAAACGGTGGTTAAATTCTACATAAAGGCAGCTAAATAGCCTCCTCCCTTCATACAAGAGACATGGGTTCAGCCTTGTGGCGAGCTTTACTAAATTGCCTAATTTAAAAACAAGAATGCACTGAACAAGGATCTTAATACTTTAGCCAGTATTCAGATTCAATCGATTACAAGCCGAACTTTCGTGAAACCTCAAATGAGAGCAGGCCAAGGGAAAGGCCTTATCGTTTACCAAAAGCCAGCCACTAATGTCTTAGTGAGAGCATCTACCGCCAGCAAGATATCCACTTTTGCATGCCTGGTGCATGCAGCAACAACTCGAGTGAGCTCAGCCACAACAGCCAGGAGGTGGGCTGCCGCATGACTTCCACCAGGCATCGGCGGGAAATGACATGCCATTCTGGGTGAGGAACTGGATGTGATATTGAGTTCTAGAAGTGTGCCGCTTGCGATCGCTTGGCGTATCACAGCTCCAAAGCTGACCGCGCTTTGAGGCTATAAGGATGGCCTCGTAGAGATAGTTCTTTCTGGTTTTGAGCTGTGTGGCTTTCATGCTGATGCTCCTGATAGTTGAAGAAAGGCCCCTGGGGCGCAGACCAGGGGGATGGGTTCGTCTCCGTTCTACGGTATAACGATATCATAGTTATTGATTGACTGTCAACGCCTTAGGCCTTCCTGCAGCTTTATCGCCTCAAAGCTGGGCGCTCCAATGAGTAAGGCGCCCAGGCCACCTGGGCATAGACCATCTAGGTCCAGCAACTAGGCAGGTTGTTGAGGACCATGCGGCACTTATTTATACCTAGACAAGAAGCTAAAGACTGCCTAAAAATGTCCCTTGACTGAGCCAGATAATGGACTAGTAGCAAAACCAACTGTGATCGGAGTCATCACCGGGAGCATATCTCTCTGCCTGCATCTGTTCTGGAAGTTCAAAACAGCTAATAGCGAAAGGTCGAAATGGTCAACATTGTTGCTAGCTGCATGGCTACCTCGTCAACGTAGATTTTCTTAAACTGCATCCATGTTTTCAAGAAACCTCAATCCTTATAGTAACAATTAACTCCTATTTCTTCATTAGTGAAGCCTAGCCGCTTGCTAGCAAAACTACATAGAAAGCCTGCTTTGTCTCAATCTAGCTTTGCAATTAAATCAAAAACTTTCGTTTAAGTGGATACATTATTTCACTAACATGCCTGTTGAATCAGCTCTAACCCAAGCACCATTTTTTAATATTTCTGTGATTTCCTAAAATAGTAAGCAGCCTCACTCTTTATCTCTCTACGATCTCATGCTTAGTCAAGGATCTACACTCTTCGCCTCGATTGTGCCCTCACTATTCGTTTCTAGTTTACCTTCTAAAGTTACTTCGGGCTCGCTAGTTGGCTTAGCCGCTGTAACGGGTGAACTCTTGACTTCAGCAGGTAAAACCTTTTCCTCCGCCATCGCTTCAGACTTGGCTTCAGAATTTACAACTGAATCTCCTGCCAATCTTGATTCTCTTCTCCTCAAAGCATCTAGACGATAACCAAAACTAAATGGGGCAATCTTGCCATCATCCCCACGGTACATAAATGCTTTGGCTAGGTAGAATACCCCAATAGCAATAGGAATATGTGCGAAACCGCCGAGGACTACCGCAGTTTGGCTATAAGCCATGAGGTTATGCATAATCGTTTTGACATCTCTAATATTAGACACAATTAAGCAAAAAAGTCATGAGTGTAATGACCTCATATAAATGATCACATAATTCGGCGAAGTGTCAGGGCTGATATTTCAAGGTGACAATATGACGTAGGACAGTCGTCGTATTCATCATAGGTCGATTTGAAGTGCATCGCTATGGCTGAAACCACTGATTGATATGGGAATTGGATGGGACTAGAAAGTAGACATACCAATCAAAAGGACTATGAAATTCAGTCCTTTCTGTAGTTCAAAGAATCATTTTCGCATGATCTTATTAGCATTGACATGCGGAGCCCTTCCTCTGCTAACTGCATGTGGTAGGAATGAGATAGTGGGGATATATGAAATCCATCCCAATCGTGTTGGCAGGTCAATTGGTTTTATCAAGCTTAAAGATACAAATGCAGGCTTGTTGATTGAACCAAACATTAAAGGTTTAACCCCCGGTGAACACGCATTTCACATTCATGAAGGCAATACTTGCGAAGCGGGAATTAAAGATGGAACAGCCATCGCTGGGTTCGGTGCTGAAGGCCATTGGGATACAGATGAGAACGATTCCCATGAAGGACCTGATGGCGACGGACATCGAGGCGATCTAGCTAATCTAATAGTATCAGAATATAACGCTGCAACTACACAACAAACTGCTTCGAGGATTAAGCTCTCGGAAATCAGAAATAAGGCTCTGGTGATTCATTCAGGAAAGGACAACTACTTAGATACTCCTTCCTCAGGAGGTAGTGGAGAACGAATAGCTTGTGGTGTTATTAAATAGGTAGAACAAGTGAAGGGTATACAGACAGGAATGCTGACCAGCATGGTTTTAAAAACCATAAAACTGCTTAAGCACTAAATACAGGTATTCAACAAGCCTCAAAGATTTACAAGAGGAAGTCTTTGAGGCTTGTAATGAATAAAGTTAACCGTATGGATCACCAAGCGAAAAAAGCTCTTCCTCAAGGCCAGCTACAAACTTTAGATTGGATCGAGGGTAAGCGACGCAAAGAAGAATGAAACCCTTTTGATGACACTCAGGGGCGCAAACACTTCCCTCGCCAAGTTCAACCTTACCTTCAGATAGCTTTGCTGCACATGTCGTGCACATACCAACACCACATGAATTCGGCAAAGGCACTCCGGCCTCTTCTGAAGCGCTTAGGACTGTCTGAGTAGATTTGCATGGAAAATCATAGTGATCAGAACCAAGAAGAATGTGGACATTAAACGTGTGATCTGAAGACATTGATTCCATCTGGATATCCTCTGCTAGGACCGCCGTGAGCGATCTAGTTACTATAACATGTTAGCGGAATATGCTTGCAACGGATTAGGCGAGGGGCGCCAAGTCAACTTCTCTGCACGGAATGCCAGCAAGCAATTGGTTCCATGCCATGGATTGTCTCAGTTTCAAGCTGCCTTTAGGGCAAGCGATTAGGCCAATCACTCCTCTCACCAAAACGAGATAGCATCCGCTGTGTTGTATAGGTTGCAAGCACAGGTCATCGAAAGTGAAAGATTCATCCATGCTCACAATAAGCACTTGTATTATCCGAAGCATATTCTTCAGCGACCTAGATTTCGGCTGAACAGATTGTCTAAATAGGATTTATTAAAAACTAATTTGACTTTCAATGAAGACTATATTGCACAGGAGCTGATAGCTCTACCACACGCTAGCATAATAAT
>Ga0066832_10000495_pt1 | contig 12247 bp, 8 predicted proteins | sample ETNtaG_35_FD_66731 | JGI IMG/M metagenome (GOLD analysis project Ga0066832, IMG submission 66731) | Marine microbial and viral communities from oxygen minimum zone, Eastern Pacific Ocean - ETNP201306PF51B | ecosystem: Environmental > Aquatic > Marine > Oceanic | place: Pacific Ocean: Eastern...
AATATCAATAATCCTGAAACGCTGTTTGCCAGAGGCCCGGGGGAAGTTCGACAAGAGGTCTATAAAAACCTGGATGCAGGCATCCAACTTATTGGACCAGAATGTGCTATCCCTCTACAAACTACTATTGAGAACTTAATGGAAATTCCCAGGGCAGTGCGAGATTGGCATAGAGAACGTACTGCACAGAATTAGCCTCGGAAGCAAATAGCGGCAAGCTATCAGACACCTATTGTGATCTGTATTGATAAAATATACTGACCCATAACCTAATGTAAGTTAAGTTAGCAGAAAGGAAAAATTTTGGCTGAGATCACTGATATCGAGAATGAGTTTATCAGGGAAGAAATCGAAGAATTTTTGGAAAGACCAAATGAAATTGAAACGGCAATTAATACTTTCGCGCAAGTGACTCCGGCTATGCAGGAAATTGCCGCCTCTCTAATTGATGGGGATTACCAGACCGTTGATCAATTGACCCGTGAGGCTTTGGAAACAGGTACCGATGCCTTGGAAATCATGGATAATGGCCTGATTGCGGGAATGAGTATTGTCGGTATCAAGTTTCGGGAAAATTTTATCTTTGTGCCGGAGGTCCTAGCCTGTGCGCGAGCCATGAAGACAGGGATGGCTTATATTGAGCCGATCTTATCAGCTTTTGGAATTGAACCGGTTGGTATAGTTGTTATGGGAACGGTGAAAGGAGATCTACACGATATTGGGAAAAATCTGTGCATCATGATGCTAAGAGGATCGGGTTTTGTTGTTCATGACCTCAATGTCGACACCTCAGAAGACGAATTTATTGATGCTGTAGAAGAACATAGAGCGGACATATTAGGCATGTCAGCGTTATTGACCACTACCATGCCTAATATGGAGAAAACGATTGAAGCTTTCATCGACGCTGATCTCCGTGACGATGTTAAAATTATGATCGGTGGAGCACCCGTCACTCAGGAATTCGCTGATGATATGGGGGCTGATGGTTATGGTAAAAATGCAGTTGAGTGTGTGGAATTAGCTAAGCGTTTACTCGAAGAAGATGAGGAATTCTAAAACTGGCGAAGTGAGTATGTAGGATGCAGCAAATTGATAAAGAAGAGTATCAAAAACGCATAGATCAAATCACGGAATTATTTGCCAGTATCATCGATCACGCCGATGAGCAGTCCACCTATCGCTGTCCTTACAAGAACAAAGAAGATCGATGCACGGCAAAATTCGGCTGTCGTAACCAGCGCAAACCCGATAACAGGAAAGAACGCTTAATCTGTGGCGGAGACTATAAGCTGGACTATCGTCAGGCTTGGGAGACCGAAGAAGTTGAGGGGGGAATGGCAATTGATGATGAGAATACTGAGCATAGTATGGGTACAGTTGCATCTGATGATAGGACACGTAACCTTTCGGTCGGAAAAACAATTTTCGATTATGCTGATGAGCTAGAGATTCAACTACCAACATCTTGCCTTCGTACCGGACAGTGTCATGAATGTATTGTTGAAATTAAGCAAGGAATGGAAGCACTGCAACCCAGAAACGAAGCTGAATCGTTTCTGCAAGACAATTACCGGCTAGCCTGCCAAGCTGTTGTTTCCGATGCTGATATAGACATAGATTTCTCGCCACTACGACGTAAACCCCAGATCTTAACGAATTCTAACCAAACGCCGATTATTCACATAGATCCAATCGTAACTTGCCAAAGCGGTGTCGTCTACTATGATAGGGAAAGCATAGACAAGTATCGTGGACATCTGTATGGTTTGGCCATCGATCTGGGTACCACAACAGTGGTAATCAGTCTGGTCGATTTGGAGAACGGAAAGAGTATTACTACCAGTGCCTTCGAGAATCCTCAGCGATTCGGCGGTAGCGATATCATGCACCGTATTTCATACGATGGAGCCCATCACGGAGAACTGCGCAAAGCTCTTATTAATGCTATCAACCACGAAATTTTGCAGATGGAGGAGCAATTCGGCTTTGTACGGCAAGAGATCTACGAAATTGTGGCAGTCGGAAACTCAACCATGCGCGATATCCTTTTCAAGATAGACGTTCAGAGTATTGGCCAAAAACCTTATAAATCGACGATTGAGCAGGCTTATCTGGCAGGTGAACTCAGTACCACATCGTTGACCGAGAAAACCCGTCGCCTGGGCATTCGAGCTAATCCAAAAGCCAAGGTTTACGGGCTTCCTTTAATTGCCGGCCACGTTGGCGCAGATGCCGCAGCGGCTCTAGTGGCTATGGATATGGCTTCGCAAAAAGAAACAGTGATGTTGGTTGATGTCGGTACCAACACGGAAGTGGTTATCGGGCATGCGGGACGAATGCTAGCTGCGTCCTGTCCGGCTGGACCAGCATTTGAAGGTGGCTTGATTAAATATGGAATGCCGGGGTACGATGGTGCTATCGAGTCAGTTCGATGGGCTGATGGTCAGTTTGAATATGACACTATTGGCGATGCGCAAGCACAAGGAATCTGTGGATCAGGATTAATCGATTTACTGGCAGAACTTCGCCGTTATAATCAGATGACAGCTAAAGGTGTATTTGCAGATAAGAGACAGTATGAATTAACCGTTGTACCGGAATATGGAATTACTCTCTCAAGAGAGGATGTAAGCAATCTGGCCCAGGCAAAAGCCGCCAATTATTGTGGGCAATTTATCCTGATGCGACATTTTGGTGTTAGCCCGCTCGATATAACCGAATGCTATCTTGCTGGAGGTTTTGCCAATTATGTCAATGTTGATAACGCTATTCAGATCGGTTTTTTAACTCCCGTCTCTGAGAACCGGATTACCAAGATCGGCAATGCTGCGATACAGGGAGCAAGAGAAGTTTTGCTTTCAAGGCAGAAACGCGAGTCGATCGAGCATTTGGTGAAAAGCATTGATCACGTTGAATTAGAGACAACACCGGATTTTTTCGAGGTATTCGTCGAGGGTTGTCAGTTCAAACCGATGCCAAGTGTGTTTAGATAACCTCAACCTTACTACTGAGCAATCCATGAAAAAATACCAGAAAGGTAAAATAATAGATTAGAATTTAATGGGAACTTGGCAAAAGCCCTCTTTCCGTTCCTTACTTGAGGAAACCGACACATTTATTACTTGCGTGGAAATGGTTAACTCGCGAGGCGTTATCGCTGAACGCGAAGGAACTCGCCTGTTAAAATTGGCTCGTGAACTTGCCCAAAATCCGCGGATTCATGCTTTATGTGTTACAGATAATGCTGGTGGTAATGCAATGCTTAGCGGAGAGACGTTGGGGACTGATCTTATTTCTCGTGGGCAGGAAGTCGTCATTCATCTTTCCTGTAAAGACCATAATCGAAATGGGCTGCAAAGTCAAGCTTGGAAACTGGCTAGTGAAGGATTTAATAACGTGTTGGCACTATCAGGGGACTATCCTGTCAACGGTTATCAGGGACAAGCAAGTGCCGTTTTTGATATCGATTCCGTTGGGTTATTAAAGATAATGTCTGAAATGAACGCCGGACTAAAAATTGTTGCTGGGCAGAAGAAAAAGGACCAGGTCCTAAAACAGACCAGCTTTTTCTTAGGAGCTGTTGTTAATAATCATAAACAATACGAACATGAAGTTATGCCCCAGTATTTTAAGCTAAAGAAAAAAATCGAAAATGGGGCATCATTTATTATTAATCAAATTGGCTATGATGCACGTAAGCAGGATGAATTGTTGAAATATATGGATTGGTCTGGTCTCCATGTTTCCGTGTTAGCCAATGTTTACGTACTTAGTTTAACAGCCGCTCGTTTCTTCCATGCCAATAATATTCCGGGAGTAACTGTTACGGACGATCTTCTGGCTCTGGTCGAAAATCGGGCGGGTTCCGGTGATAGAGGGAAAACTTTCTTTTTGGAATTTGCAGCTAAGCAGTGCGCAATTGCCAAAGGATTAGGTTTCCGTGGTGTCTATCTGGGCGGGCATTTAAAGTCTAGTGACTATGGGCGCATCTTAGAAATAGCGGATCAATTCGGTGAAGATGACTGGAAAGACTTTTCCAAGGAGATATGCTTTCATCAAACGGATGAGTTTTACTTCTTTGAACCTGATACCTCCACACAACTCAGTTCAACTGAAATTAATCGGAAGTACCTGCATTCCAAAAACTTAAAGGCTTTGCAAGCATCCAAGCAAAATATCCCATTGGGTTATAAGATTAATCGCGTTGTGCACGATAAAGCTTTTGAAAAAGGAACCTTAGGTTTCGGTCTTGGTAAGAAAACCTCGCAGGCAATTGAAAGAACAGGTAAGGGGGTACAGAAGATCTTTCATGGATTAGAAAAGACATTCAAAATAGCAGCCTTCGATTGCCAAGATTGTGGTGACTGTTCGTTACCAGATATCGCCTTTCTTTGCCCAGAGTCTCAGTGTGCTAAGAATCAGCGTAACGGTCCCTGTGGCGGAACAAACCAAGGAAAATGCGAGGTTGGTGAAAAAGAGTGTATTTGGTCATTAGCCTATGGTCAAGAAGAACAGATGTTAAATGGACCAGTAATTTTCAAAGATGGATCACTGAAAGGCACAAGTGCTTGGATCAATACTTTCCTTGAGCGAGATCATCATGGCGACAGTAGAAAACAGATGGAGAATTAGCATGAAATTAGGTGGTGATAGTAAGTTTATAATCATTGGAGAGAACATTCATACAACTCGTGTGGTTTTGCGTAAGGGAAAGTTAGTGAGCGAAAGGCCCAATGGGGATGAAGTCGTTCGTTATCTAGATAGGAACAAAAAACGTCGTTACTTAGTTATTCCTGAAAAGATCAAACAAACCCAAGACTACCGAAATGGACGTGTAAAACACATAACTATTGCTATTCAATCGGCTATGTCAGGTCAAGAGTCTGAAGCAAATGAAGGGATGGAATATCTCTATAGTTTAGCTCAACGCCAAATTAGTGCTGGGGCTGACTTCCTTGATTTGAACGTAGATGAAATTTCGCTTAAATCGGATAAGCAGAAAGAGGCTATGCAATGGATAGTACAGACCATTCAACCGATTAGTTCCATTCCGCTATCGATTGACTCCTCTAATATAGATACTCTCAGAATAGGCTTGGAAACTTGTTCTAACCACCAAGGACGTGTACTTCTCAATTCTGCTTCGCTTGAACGCCTAGAAGCGCTAGATCTAGCTAAGCAGTACGATACTCAGGTTATTGTGACAACTGCGGGAGAATCAGGGATGCCACAAAATACTGAGGAGAGGGTTGCAAATGCATCGCAGATAATTGAGGCTGCTTTGGCAAGGGAGGTTGCGATAAAGGACATCTTTATTGATCCGCTGGTTTTCCCCATTTCGGTTAATGCTGAATTTGGAAATCATTGTCTCGATGCGATCCGACTGCTTCGCCAGAGGTATGGCCCCGAGATTCATATTACTGGTGGATTTAGCAATGTCTCCTTTGGGCTTCCATGCCGTCGCTTAGTTAATGATGTGTTTATCAGTCTGGCGGTGGATGCTGGGGCAAATAGCGGGATTATCGATCCTACTACCAGCAAGATTCAAAGCGTACTTAATATTGATCGAGGTGCGAAACCTTACCAATTAGCAGAAAAGATGCTTTTGGGAGGTGATTTATACTGCAAGAACTTCCTGCGTGCTTATCGCAAAAAGGAACTATAAGAAAGAAAAATAGGAGGTTATTCAGATAAAATATGAAACCGTTCGTAGAAAGGTTATCGGATTCCGATCTCATGATTCATGACGGTGGTTTCGGTTCTGAGCTATTTGCTAAAGACATCAAGTTAACCAATAGCGCACTCGCCAATGAACTGCATCCTGAAGCGGTGATAGCTATTCATCTGGATTATATTGAGTCGGGTGTGGATGCCGTTAGCACCAATACATTCGTGGCTTCAGAACTGCATCTTGAGATGGCTAGAAAGAATATCAATGTTGAAAAAATAGTTGGCTCCGCTGTAAAACATGTAAAAATAGCGATTGAAAAGAGCGGTAAGGATGTATATATCGCTGGCTCGATTGGCCCTTCTCCTGGTGCCATTGAAGCTGATAGCGGGGACACCGATTTCGGAATTCCAAATCAAGCGGCAAAGGATGCACACCAAAGGGTTATCCATGCCTTGGCAGAGGAGGGAGTAGACTTCTTTTGTATTGAAACTATGTTTTCAGCCAAAGAAGTGGCTATCGCCGTCGATATCGCTAGAAAAACAGGTCTTCCTATAGCCGTTAACATGACTTATAAGTACACCAAAGATCGGAGAACAGGGAAAACGGTGTACCGAACGGATTGGGGATACTCGGTAGCGGATCTATTGGATATCTTATCTGAAGGTGAATTTTCCAGCGGCGACAATCTTTTGGATCATATTCATATTCTTGGACTGAACTGTGGGGCTGAACCACAGCGTAGCGAGCACACGGGCATCCCCTATGCTATCAATGGAATTCGACAATTACGCCAGGCAATGGAGAGTAAGGAGCTCGAACCTAAAAGAATGATGGCTTACCCCAATGCTGGCATTCCTCTTTTGGACGATAATCGCCAGACGTACTACACACAGACGCCGGAAGAGATGGTTTCTGACTTAGATATTCTTATATCGGAAGGTGCCTATTTTATCGGCGGATGCTGTGGAACAACGCCTTCACACATTAAAGCTTTCCGTCAAGCCTTAAATGCCAATTAGGTTTTTATAAAAAGTAACGTGCTTTGCTACCAAGTTCATCCTCGACTAGTAAGATCTCCACCCTTGGTTAATTAGCTTCTCGTTGACACTGGCTTTAGTCGGCTTGCTGCTTGCTGGGCTTCATCACATCCGCTTTAGTTGGCCTTTGATAATGCGAAGCCGCAACCGGACGTTCTCTTTTTGACCCCTACTTGGCCTCAGAACCAGTTGGATGCGGTTGACAAGAAAATCCTCTGCAAAGTCATAGCTAGGGGCCAGAATCCTTAGATTTGGTGGTTGTGAGAGGCTCGTAGATTTCATTCAGCGCCTCTTTTAGAATACCGGTTCCATTGTCTTTGAAAAGATCTCGACCCAGTCAAACGCACCGTTAGTTCGGACCCAGGAGTATCGACTTAGAGCCTTCTTCCCCCTTAGGAGAGGCGGCACTGACAATAGAATACAAACCCGGTGAATACAAAATGATCATCGAGGGTAGACCTCGATAAAAAGCCAGGCATCGACAATCACATCAAACGGAAACAGGTTCAAGCACCGCCAGTCCACATCCGAAATCGACGCAATAATGTCGAAGCCGATACAAAATCTCTCTAGACCTTTTTCAGAGGGGATTCAACCATGGATAAATAAAATCAAAATCCTGCCGAAGCTGTTTTTGGTTCAAATTAAAATCCTCTAAAGAATATTTGTGCTCAGTTTTATAAGTAGCTTGTTTATTGTTTTGTATTTCAATGGCATGTAATACGTCAGCACTTCTCTCAAGCTCGCAATAATCCATAATACGCAGCATGGTACGTTTAAAATTGTTTTTTAGTTCATTGTATGTTACCAGGTGAAGTTTATCCTTAAACTTCTCATTAGAGAAAAGATTATCTAAATATTTGTAATAAAACAGTGACATAGCATATAAATTCTCAAAAAACAGTGCCTTTGTATCTTCATCCTGCTGATCGAAATTGTGGAGGCTGGCCTGAACATTTTTTTCCAGCGACATTAGTGAAGGCACGGTCTCTAAAGGGTCGCGCAGTAGGACAATAATTTTTGCGTCAGGAAAATCTTCTAATATTGTTCTGATATTAAAGATACTAAAGAATGATTTTGACACCACTCTTTTTGAAGATTGATAGATATTGTTTTCATGAATTCTGCGCAGATAATGGATGAATTTGTCTTTTTCAGCAGCACTGCGTACGCTCTTTTCCAAATCTTCGGTGGATGCATATTTTTGCCATGAGCTAAAATATACCCACGAGAGAATTCCCTCAGCATACCTGAAATGAATCGCAATGTCATCGGTTTCGGGTAAGAAGAAGTTAGTCTCATGAATTTTTGGATCATATACCTTGTCAAGCGATATTCTTTTCAGAAAAGGGAGTAATGGCTTTGACATTTTCCGGGCAGTAATGGCTGGTAAAAGCATTTCAAATAGCACCATTCCCTTCAAATCCATACAATTGTCACACATAAAGCGATGCAAAAAAGTGGTGCCACTTCGCAGATGACCAATAATAAAAATGGGCTTTTCTATTTGCCTTTTATTACGAATAAAAATCTTGTCTAGAAGAAGTGTAAAAAAAATAAAGCCCGATATCAGACCTCTGATTATTTTCGCCAGTGCCAACTTTGATAATTTTATGGGTTGATTCATACTCCTATTAAACGCAGAACGCTAGCCTCTTTACCTCCTGGCGGTTTGAAGAAAACGCCCGGTCTAAATCAATTGCAGTCTTACGACCATCGGTAGAGGACAGTTGCCAAATAGTATCCAGCCCCGAAGCTAGCTATCAATCCGTAAGTGTTTTTATTACTGCTCTGATGAAAGAATGATTCTAAAACGATGAGGGCGCTGGGAGCGCTCAGGTTTCCATGTTGGAGAAACTTTTGTCTTGATCGCTCGAGTTTATCATCCGCAATATTCAAGTTCTTTTCGTGGGCGAACGATTGTAGGATGGGCAATCCTCCTTGGTGAAGACTCCACTCTTGAATCTGATCGATGGTTAAATTGTTCCTTTTTAAGATCGGTTTTACCAATTGAGTTGAAGCAATACCGGGTAATGAACTCTTTATGTTGTCGTCCAGAACCAAATACCCATCTTGCATCCTAACAGCCGCACCTAATTGAAAGTGAGTTTGATAATCAATTATTTCTAACAATGGCTGGTCGAATTTATCCTTCATGTTTTCCGGGATGACGAGCAAACCAATACCAGCATCCGAGAAGAGTAGCGAAGTAATTAAATTGGCCTTGAAGTCCGGATGCTTGTTATCAAAAATAGGATTCGCTATCCAAGAGCATTGATCGAAGGTGTACACATAGGCTGCCTGCTGATTTTTTTGACAATATTCAACTGCCGATCTAAGCGCGAACAATCCACCTGCACATCCGTAGTAAGGAATCTCCTCAGGCATCGCATCCAGCTCAAGATTCGCATCCAAAGACAACTGACAAGCTAGGTTGGGCAAAACATCGACATGCGAAGAAATATTATACGAAACACTTATAAAACCAATTTTTTTTCGATCGATTTCATTCAAAAATTGTCCAAGAATCTGCTTCCCCCAATGTAAAGGGTGATACTCTTTTTTTGACAGCTTTTTCTTGGGAAAAAGATCAGCATCAAGCACCGAAAATCGCGTTTCGATACCGAGGAATTTAGCTATTTTCCTTGCGTATAGATTTAACTTTTCGCCTGCTTTATCAGCTGGGAAAAGCATGTCAGCAGCTATATCGGGAGGATATGCTTTGGGAAAAACACTTTTTATGTCGGCTATGAATACTTTATTGTTCATGGTGGCAATCTAGGTGAGATTTTCAATACAAACCAAGTTAGTCAATAATAATCTTGATAATAGTCCACACCCCACTCCGTTGAGTCCAAATGCATTGATCGGTTTTATTCTGACCATTTCATTGCTCCATTCACACTAGGCTAAAAAATTAAACCGTGACCATAAGTGTGATAGACCGCTGACAGTTTTACCAACTTAGCTGCAAACTAGCGAGTCTATGTTTTTGTAGTTTACAGCATTCGATATGTTGATTGTCGCTGCCTATTCTACCATAAAGCGAGGAGCTTATACTCGTCAGAAATTGCGGTTTTCCCAGGGAGTTTCGATCCCATTACTAACGGGAACGTCGACTTAATCGCCAGAATATCTGGTCTTAACCTCTTTAACTAACTGACCCTCGTCATTCGAATCAACCCTGGTAAGCTGGTAGGTTTTATGCTGGAAGAACGCATTCAGATGCTCTCGTGACCGGTTAGTAGCATGGAATTTACACTATAAGCCCTGGTCAAAATAAGGAGGCCTGCAATCAGGTGACAATTCAGCTCAGAGTCAAGGAGGTATTATAGTGAGGAACGAAGAGCCAAATAGCTCTAATCTGTTTTTTTCGACAATTAGAGTGACCTTCTGACCAAACGAGTAATTTTTGGTGTCTCGTGTTGTTGAAAACTTCAATCTGACTGCTTTGACCGGTTTCTTTTTCAACAGTTGGATGTCGTTTTTGGGGATAATTGTTTGGTCGGCAGGCCAAAAGATCTGTATAACAAACAGCACATTGGCTCTATTGATGAGCTATAAATTATTCTCCCCTAAGGAAGATCCTACCCACGATCACTGTATTCGGTTAACCGGGGCAGCCTGTCTACTATCGCACTGGTGCTACTGTAGAAGATGCAAACATTTCTAAAGAATCTTCGATGACACCGTCATAATCAAAGTTTAGTAATATATTTAAATTTCTCTTTTGCTTTGATTATATGTCGTTTCTATCAGACTAGAGAAAAATGTTAGTTGGCGCATTTTCAAAGTAGCTTTTAACGTTATCGTGAACTTTGGGGTGATCCAGGATAGTATTGATCTGTAACCATTCGATATGCTGGTGTTGCGCCAACATGGCATTTTCGACGATTCTAACTTCTTGTTGCTGCTCCAGAGGCAATTCAACCTGACAGGCAATAGTAACATAGTGAGTGCCACAGGTATCATCCCGAAAATTATTCTCGTAGATATGGTCATAGATGCCTTTTAACTGCACCTGATTGGTGTTTAACGAAAATCCAATTTCTTGTTTAGAGATTCGTTCTAGGCCTTCTGTCAGATATTCATTTTTATATACTTTGCCGCCAGGTACAAAAAGACTCCCTTGGGCCGGATTATTGCTTCGCTTGCCAACCAGCAACTTTTCGTGGCAAACAATGAGTAAATCTATCGATACCAACTGGGTCAGGCTCAGTGCTCGAAAATAGTCGTCTCGACTTAAATATTTCTTCGTCATAAAATGAAAGCAACGGTCGATTCTTCAAAAATGAGCAACGCTCAACCCTTAATCACACCGATTGGTTTAAGCTGAACTACTCGTCGTGATAATCCAGCCCCATCGACGACCTCGACTACCTGGTCTACATCCTTGTAGGCCTCTGGCACCTCTTCACGCAGTGTGTTCCGTCCTTCGGACCTAACGAAAATTCCTTGATCTTCCAGGTCTCGATGGACGGTACGCCCTTTGGTCAGTTCAAGGGCTTTTCGTCGAGACAGAACTCGACCGGCTCCATGACAGGTGGTCCCCCAGGTCTGCGTCATAGCATTAGGGCTACCGACCAATACATAAGAAGCCGTTCCCATATCGCCGGGAATCAAAACGGGCTGGCCAACTTCAGCGTACCGGCCTGGAATCTCCGGGTGATGAGGCGGGAAAGCGCGAGTTGCCCCTTTACGGTGGACAAAAAGTTCTTTCTCTTGGCCGTCAACTCGATGTCGTTCGAACTTGCCGATGTTGTGTGCGACATCATATATTAGCTCTAATCCCAACTCGCCTGACGAAGTGTCGAAAAAGTCGATGAAAGTTTGACGTGTCCAGTGCATAATGCACTGCCGGTTGTTCCAGGCGTAGTTGGCACCACAGGCCATAGCTGTAATGTAATCCTGACCTTCCGGTGAGTTGATCGGTGCGGCAGCTAATTGTCGATCCGGCAGATCTATCCCGTACTTTTGTGCTACCTTGACCCAAGTTTTGACGTGCTCGTCGCAAACCTGATGGCCAAATCCACGAGAACCGGTATGGATCATAACGCAGATTTGACCAGGCCAAAGTCCCATCACTTCGGCCGCTTCAGGATAAAAAACCCGAGCTACAACTTGGATCTCTAGAAAATGGTTGCCAGAGCCGAGAGTACCTAGCTGATTTTGGCCACGTTGCAAGGCTCTTTCACTCGCCGCATAAGCATCAGCCTGATCTAAAAACCCCGTGGCTTCGGTAAATTCTAGATCTGTTGGACTGCCGTAGCCTCGATCAATCGACCACTTAGCCCCTTGCTCGATTAACTCCTTTTCCTCTTTCACTGTTAATCGAATTCGCCCGCCACGACCAACCCCACACGGAATATTATCGAACAACTTGCCAATCAGCGCTTTGGTTCTCCCTTCGAGTTGCTGTGCAGAGAGGTTTGTTCGCATCAAGCGAACCCCACAATTGATATCGTAACCAATACCGCCGGGGGAAATCACCCCTTCTTGATCAGGGTCCGTCGCTGCCACGCCACCGATTACGAAG
>Ga0066832_10000498_pt1 | contig 12224 bp, 14 predicted proteins | sample ETNtaG_35_FD_66731 | JGI IMG/M metagenome (GOLD analysis project Ga0066832, IMG submission 66731) | Marine microbial and viral communities from oxygen minimum zone, Eastern Pacific Ocean - ETNP201306PF51B | ecosystem: Environmental > Aquatic > Marine > Oceanic | place: Pacific Ocean: Eastern...
ATTTTTGCGTCCAGGGCTAAAACTCTGTTATCCCCTGTAATTACCAGCGGATTTATTTCAGCCAGAGAACAATCTTCCCCTTTGAAGGCATTATAAAGTTTAATGATAAATGAAGTCATCTCTCTAACATGCCCCGGTTCGGTATTTAATCCAAATACGAGCTTTCTTGCCTGATAAGGTAAAATCCCGAGCGCAGGATCGACAGTTTCTTTTAATATTCTTTCAGGGGTTTTTTTGGCAACTTCTTCTATTTCCACGCCGCCCGCTTTGCTTGCCATAATAACTGGTTTTGAAGATGCTCTATCAATGGTAATTCCAAGGTATAGTTCCTTTTTAATTTCCATTCCTTCTTCAATTAAAACTTTTTTAACCTGACGACCTTCCGGCCCTGTCTGATGAGTAACCAAATTCATCCCTAATATTTTTTCAGCAGCTTTTTCCGCTTCTTCCGGGTCTTTGACAACTTTAACTCCGCCTCCTTTTCCCCTTCCACCGGCATGTATCTGGGCCTTAACAACAACTGTACTTCCAAGAGACTCCGCTATTTTTTTTGCATCAAGCGGGTTGTCAGCCACAGCCCCTTCTGGAACCGGAACCCCATATTTTTTTAAAATTTTTTTTCCTTGATATTCGTGAATTTTCATAAAAACCTTGGCAAAAATACTAAGGGGGAGGAAAAATTTATATCATATTGAATTTAGGAGGTCAATATTATAAATCTTACTCAAAGACGGCAACCCTGTTTTTTCCTGCTTTTTTTGCTTTATAAAGGGCTCTATCGGCTTTTTTAACCAGAGCGGCATTGGTGTCAGCATAAGTAGAAGAAGCTCAAAAAATTTTAAAAAAGCCATTAAGTTATTAAACTCTAATTGCCCAAATAAATCATGCGAATGATGTGGAGGAAAATAAAAATGGATGGGTATGAAAAAATAGAAATTAATTTGAAGCGAAATCTTTCTGAAAAAGAATGGCCTTAGCCCATAAAACTGGCGCCCCCTTTAATGGAATGAAAAAAACCGTAGATATAATTTATTGTCTTTAGACCCTTGTTTTTTTCCTCACTCATTAATATAGGGTTCCAATTGGTCAATTAGCTCCTGGCTTTCTTGAGCAAATACTCGAATTATTTCAATTTACTCATCTAAAGTCGAATCTGTCACATTTAATTCCGTAACAACCGAAATTACATGGTATAACTATTAGGTCTCTATTGTACTAAGAATAACTTTGATATTTCATCAAAAAACGAATATTACTACTTCGTACTTATTACAATAAGCCAAACGAGTGATTTTTGTTTTTTTCTCTTGAAAGCAATAAAATAAAACGCTTTGAAAGTAGCTCTTGTACATGACTGGCTAACCGGAATGCGAGGCGGGGAAAAATGCCTTGAAGTTTTCTGCGATATATTCTCTGACGCGCATCTTTATACCTTAATCTGCAAAAAAAATATTCTGCCGCCTTCCTTAAAAAAAACAGATATCCGCACCTCAAATCTCCAGATTTTTCCATTTGTAGATAAATATTACCGCTATTTTCTGCCGATTATGCCGACGGCCATAGAACAATTCGAATTAAAAGGCTATGACCTAATTTTAAGCAGCAGTCATTGTGTTGCAAAAGGAATAAAAACCGACAACAATTCCCTCCATATTTGTTACTGCCACACTCCAATGAGGTATATCTGGGATTTATCATCACAATACTTTTCAAAGACAAATGCCGGCCCGGTTACAAGGTTTATTTTTCCCTTTGTAAAAAAATATCTGCAAAACTGGGATGTAAAGACTTCAGAGAAGGTAGATTATTTTATTGCAAATTCTAAAAATGTCTCAGAACGTATCAAAAGAATATATAACCGCAACTCAGTTGTTATTTATCCCCCTGTAAACACGAATTTTTTTGAAATTTCTGACAGCGTAGATGATTATTATTTAGTGGTTTCTGCCTTTGCGCCGTACAAAAGAATTGATCTGGCAATAAAAGCTTTTAACCGATTGGGATATCCGCTTAAAATTATCGGTAGTGGGCAGTGTGAAAAACAGTTGCGCAAGATAGCAGGACCGAATATAGAATTTCTCGGAGACATTAAAAAAGAGGGAATAAAACATTATTATTCAAAATGCAAGGCTTTTATCTTTCCAGGGGAGGAGGACCTTGGAATAACTCCGATAGAGGCTATGGCTTCAGGTAGACCTGTAATAGCTTTTGGTAAAGGGGGAGCATTGGAAACTGTCATTCCTCTCACTAATGAAAATAACTCCCCAACGGGACTATTTTTTGAAAAACAAACTGCAGATGCCTTGGTTGAGGCAGTTCAACAATTTGAAAAAATTGAAAATAAATTTGATAGCAAAAAAATCAGGAATCATACTTTGAAATTTGACCGGGAAGTTTTTGAGAAAAAAATCAGGGAATTTATAGATAAAAAAGTTACAAATTCAGCAAATAACTCACCCTGACATCAGTGCTGTAAAGATCGGTCCAGTGGGAGTCAATTTTCCCTTGTGATGAGGTCAGATCCTGCCAGTTTTTTTGTGGGTTTTTCAGGTACTGAGACCAATCCAACTGTCTAAACTTAAAACCAAGGGATTTGAAATATAGTTCCAGCAACGGAATTGTCGGGCATGATAAAAAACTGAGCTTTTTGTTTTGGCCTTTAAAACTCCCAGGGAGGCTGTAATATTTTTTCTTGGCCTGAGTTAATGAATGCATCATGACAGGCAGCTTAAATATATCGTCTTTAATGATTGAATTAGCTTCAACAGCGTCCTTCCCCTGAATAAGCGAATAATATGCTGTAAAGGTGTCTATAATAATTGCATCTTTAGCTGCTTTTTTGAGTAATTTTAGAAAATGGTAATTATCTGGGATGTAGTATAAAAGCCCGAAACAAAGTATAGTATCAAAGGACTTCTCAGATAGATTTTCAAGATACTTAATAACATCTTGAATAATAAAACCATATTTATCTTCGGGTACTGACGATGCTGTAAACATTTCTTTAGCCTGCTTTATCAAATCTGCTGAACTGTCCACACCCAGCACAAACTCAGCCCCTAATTGCAGCGCAATGTAGGAAAAAGTTCCAAAGTGACAACCTAAGTCCAGTATTCGTTTTCCTTTTATATGCTCTATATTTTCATCAAGCAGGGTTTGTGCTCTAACATTTACGGCCTCATAGTGAAATGGAATTGCCCATCGGTTTTTACGCGGATCTTTTGTTATGAATATTGAGTTCTCAGGGATGTATCCGTTTTTTAATTTCATTTAATCGCAATAAACCCGCAAAAATTCAAACACTGAAAGAAAGTTTCAACAGTCTGGAAACCGCAATCATGAATCATTTTTTTATTTTCTTCATAAGATAAAGGGGTTAATGATTTTTCAAGGGCCTTTTTCTTTTGTTTAATTTCCAATTTGGAATATCTATGTTCAATTTTAAAAAGGTCATGAAGCTTCATAAAATCTTTTTCGAGCTCGTTACAATGGATTTTTTCACTTATTAAAGCAACACCGCCGGTTTCAAGGCTATTAAAAATTTTTGATAGAAGGACTTTTCGTTTTTTTATTTCAAAGAAATGTAAAACATATGTCAAAATTACAACTCCCGGATTAACGATATCTGCCTTGAGAGTATCCTCTTCTACAAAATTGATTTCTGGAAAATTAGAGCACTTATATTGCGCTACTTTTAGCATATGAGGTGATAAATCCATGCCAACCATTCTTATTTCTACTTTCTTGGGTTTATTTTTAGCAATTTTATATAATGTTTCTCCTGTAGCACAGCCTAAATCGTATATTATTTTATCCGGTTTATGGAAATGAACCGCTAATTTTGCTAACAGATTTTGCAACCCTTTGTAAAGGGGAACTGACCGGTTAACCATATCATCAAATGCACAGGCTACTTCTTTATTAAATCTAAAGGTAGAGATTTTTTTTAATTTTCTTTTGTATATTTCGTCTTTTTGCATAGTTTTTTATATCATGATATAAATATTTTTAGCAATCAGGCATTTTTTTTCGTAATATAGATTTAACATGCTATATATAACCCGAAGAGCTACTTTTAGTGCCGCCCACCGCCTGCATAATCTAAAACTTAGCGATAAGGAAAATAAATATATTTATGGGGAGTGTAATAACCCAAACGGCCATGGTCATAACTACGTGCTGGAAGTCACTGTCAGAGGTAATGTGCCTGATAAAACCGGGATGGTTATTGACCTAAAAGATTTAAAAAAAATTATTACTGAAAATATAATAGAAAAAGTTGATCATAAATACCTTAACAAAGACGTGGATTTTATGAGTGATATTATACCAACTGCAGAAAATTTAGTAATACAATTCTGGAAAATTCTTAAAAAAGCCCTCTTGGAAAACAATACTGAATTATATGAATTAAAGCTTTACGAAACAGAAAACAATATTGTCGTATATAGAGGCGAATAAGATTTATTTTTTTTTGACGCAGATGAATGCAGATTTTTTATGACTTTAATTGTCATATTTAATCAGTGTAATCTGTGTACTACAAATTTGTAAAATTGTGGTTTCTTAAAATAATTTTTATTAGCAGATTGGGCGGTAGCCCTATTTGATTATTGGCAAAGCTGGGCTTAGCTGTGCCATCAATGGCCCCAACCCTTCGGACGGCTTTCCTTACCGAATTGTGGCTGTGGCCCTGGCCACTCTGTGGTTTCAGTTATCAATTTAAACTTATAGAATGAATTCTCTGGAAAATAAAGTTGTTTGGGTGACAGGAGCGGGGCGCGGCATTGGGAAAGCCATTGCAGTAGCCTTTGGAAAAGAAAAAACCATGCTTGCCTTATCTTCTCGAACTGCTAATGAAATTAAATCCGTTTCAGAATCTATTAATAAAAACGGGGGCACAGCATGTCCGTTTCCGTGTGACGTCTCTTCTGAAGCTGATATGAAGAGCACTGTAAAAAAAATTAAAAAAACATTAGGTGATATTAATATTCTGGTAAACAATGCTGGTGTGGCCAGGTTTATGCCCCTTGTGGAAACTTCCATGGACGATTGGGATCGGATGATAAATATAAATCTAAAAGGTGCGTTTTTATGTACTAAAGCGGTGTTGCCTACCATGATAGAACAAAAAGAGGGGCATATAGTAAATATTGTTTCTGTAGCAGGCATCCAACCGTTTCCCAATGCCTCGGGTTATTGTGCCTCTAAATATGGTATGATGGGTCTTTCTGCTGTTACGAGAGAGGAAGCAAGAGAACATAACGTCAAAGTAACGGCCATACTCCCCGGGGCAGTTGATACGCCTATTTGGAATAATATAGAAGGAGATTTTGATCATTCTAAAATGATGTTGCCTGAAGATATTGCTCAGACAGTGATCTTAGCTTGTAAACAGCCGAAAAAAACACTGATTGAGGATATTATTATTCGCCCAATCACAGGGAATTTATAGTTTGGTTTTTTCCGGCAATAAAATTCAGATTTTTTTTACCAACGGATTGAAACTCCCCGCAGCAAGCTACGAGGAATCCTTACAATTTTACTATGATAGTAAAATTGGATGGCTTTTTAAAAACCACTCGAAGGGTTGCTATGGATGGTCGAAATCAATGTAGAGTATGATTTTATTTTAAGTTCGCTCGCTAACCCCGCAGCAAAGCTCAGCTTAGCTCTGCAAGTTGCGAGGAATGAGCTCGCTAATCACTTTCAGGTAAACATGCCTCCAAAAGTCATTGTTGATGGTTATAATCTATTGCATGTTTTCCCTCAGCTGAGCGTCCGGCGTGAAGAACTTTTGGAAAACGCAAGAAACAGACTTATAGAAAAGCTCAGTCGTTACAAAAGGCAAAAGAACGTATCTCTTGCCATTGTTTTTGATGGTTGGAAAGGAGGCATGCCAACTCAAAATCAGGAAATAATAAAAGGAATTAAAATCATTTATTCAAAACTTGGAGAAAAAGCGGATGAAGTAATTAAACATATAATTGCAAATTCTTCAGAAGAGGTCATTGTGGTTTCGTCCGATAGAGAAATCAGGGATTTTGCTGAAAAACACAACACGGTTTCTGTCTCCTCATCGGAGTTTGAGAAAAAAATTGAGGAGGCTTTATTTTATCAAATGAAAGGTTATGACGAAGAGGATTACGAGGAGAGAGAAATTTCTACTAAAAAACGAGGGAACCCTAAAAAACTTTCCAAGGCAGAAAGAAAAAAAAGAGCAAAAACAAAAAAACTATAAGAATCCTTTTTAACTGTTATTTGTCTAAAAAAGTAATATGAAATTACTGTTGATTTTTTTTATAGATAAAATAGTAAATTCGGTTTTATTTATTAACGTTTGTTGGAGGGATACTGTATGGCAATTCAAAGCGCGAATATTAACGAAAAAAAAGCTGTAACAAATGATGCGGTAAACAAGGTTAATCTTACAAAAACAGACAGCCTTACCCTTGATGTTTATTACTTCAAAGGAGGGCAATCACTGGGATATCATCGTCATCCAAGCGGAGATCAGATATTTACAGTAATTGCCGGTGTCGGTACCTTTAAGCTTGATAACGGTGGTGAAGAAATGCTTGAGGTTAAAACCGGTTCTACATTCTTAGCCCCTGCAAATGTATGGCACGACCTGATAGATAATGGAGAAGGTGGGCTTATAGCACAGCAGGTAACCAGGCAACCGGCAGGCATGGAAAAACGGTCATAGAATTTTTTCCCTTTTCAGTTATTATCGGTGTTACGGTTATTTTAACCGTGGCACCAATTTTTTTAAAAGTAGATTGAAAAAAGATATATTTTCCATTGAGCAGGCTGCTGAAAAATTCAACCCAGCCAAAGATTTTTTTGATGTCAGTGCCATTTGGGGAAAAAGGCCGGCTCTAAAAATTGTCAGATGGATATATAACACCCCTATCACGCCTCCTCAGGTTACGATTATTGCGCTTGTTTTTGGCATTGTTGCGGCATTCTTTCTCGCACGGCAAGAATATTTATATTTGTGTGCTGGCGCCATATTAATTCAAATTAAAAATATTTTGGATACAGTTGATGGCCACTTAGCAAGGGCGAGAAATACCCCATCACGCATTGGAAGATTTCTGGATTCCATTGTTGATTTTACTACGAACCTTGCGTTCTTTATTGCCATTGGTTTTCATTTGGAAAGCCAAAATTTCCCGGCCGGAATTTGGGTTCTTTCCTCTCTTGCTTTTTTAAGCTCACAATTACAGTGTTCCTATTATGTTTTTTATACTGTGAGTTACGCGCATAACGTAAATAAACAGACTGCGAGTAGAGTGGATGAAACTGTGCGGGAAGAAGACAATACTGTATACAGTGATCCTTATAAACAGAAAATTTTAATGATTCTTCAAAAACTTTTTCTTCTGCTTTTTGGCTGGCAGGACCGAATCATGATAAAAATAGACCGATGGAGTCTGAAATATTTTGATAATTCTCCTTCAAACTGGTATCTTAACAAAAAAATATTAACGATGACAAGCTGCCTGGGGTTGGGGATGCAATTATTTTTTATCTCTTTGTCATCTCTGTTAGATCAATTGTATTTTTATCTATGGTTTATTATTGTTGCGGGAAACTTTTACTGGCTTTTTTTAATTTATTATCGAATGAAAGGTAAAACATGGAAGATTTAATCAGTGAGTTGCTTGTACGCATGGGTGAAGATCCTGACAGAGAGGGTCTTCGCAAAACACCACTGCGGGCCTCTAAATCATTGAAATTTTTAACAAAAGGATATAAACAGGATGTTGATAAAATTCTGAATGACGCGTTATATGACGTGGAATATAATGAAATGGTATTGGTAAAGAATATTGATGTATATTCTCTTTGTGAACATCATCTTCTTCCCTTTTACGGAAAATGCCATGTTGGTTACATTCCGAACAAGAAAATAGTTGGACTCAGTAAAATTCCGCGCATAGTAGATGTTCTCGCCAGGAGGCTTCAGGTTCAGGAACGTCTTTCACAGCAAATTGCGAAAACTCTTGATGGAGTCTTAAAACCCCAGGGAATCGGCGTGGTTATTGAGGCCAAACATTTATGCATGATGATGCGTGGAATCGAAGAACAAAATACTGTCGTCATTACCAGCTCAATGCTGGGCGTTTTCCTGAAAGACCAGCGTACCCGAATGGAATTCATGAATTTAATACAGAATGGCAAAAGTAATAATTGATAATCTTTTCTTATTCTTTCCTATCTATTTTCTTTCCAATTCTGTATGCGTCTATAATCCCAAAGATCCAGCAGCAAACTTTGAATGACTAGGATAGGTTGTATATTAAGCTGTCAGAAGTGGCGGACGCCTGAGCAGCTGCATTTGTAATCGTGTTCAGGTTCATTGTTACCTTAACGGTTGGTAGATAGTTTTTTAAGTTTGTAAATTCTACTATTTTTATGGTTGATGAAAAAGAATTACAAGAAATTATTGATTCATATAATGCTCTTGTAAAGGGATTACATGAAAAAGCAAAAAATAATGAAAAAGGTAGAGCTTGTGGAGGGATTATTGGGGCAGTTTGCCATAGTAATTTAAGTTAGGACCTACCAAATCTAAGGGGAAAATCTTAATGAAGCGGCGCGATTTTCTAAAATCATCTGCCTTGATTGGCGGAACAGCTGTTTTGGGCATTCCATCCTATAGTGATGCCGCCGACGGGAAAGCGAGAATTGAAAAATATAAGGAAATCGGAAAAACCGGTTTGAAAATAAGCGATATCTCTTTTGGATGCGGCAAGCTTCCCTCTGCCTCATTGATTGCACGGGCGATAAACAGAGGAATTAATTATTTCGATACGTCCCCTGATTATGGACCAAGTGAGAGCATTTTGGGAGAAGCTGTTAAAAAGTTCAAAATACGGGACCGGATGATTATAGCGTCTAAATTCTGCAAGCCGATACCGTACCCGGGACATCTTCCACTTGGTTCTCCCAAAAGAGATTATATTGAAGCAGTAGAAGGAAGCCTTTCACGACTAAACACCGATTACCTTGATGTCTGTTTTGTTCATGCTATTGGCGAGGATGAAAGCAAAAAATTTGGGAGACAAAGGCTCTTGGATGAAAACATGCTTTCCGCGGTTGAGTCTTTAAAGAGAGCGGGAAAGATAAGGTTTCTTGCGATATCCTCTCATGGTCCACAAAACCTTGAACCACTGTTACTCTCCGCAGTAAAATCCGGACATTACGACATTCTTATGCCCGCGTTTAATTTTATGAAATTTCCGCGGGTTCCGGAAGTCATTCAAGAAGCAAAAAAAAGAGAGGTTGGAGTTATTGCCATGAAAACATTGGCCGGCGCCAAGGACATGAAACTAAACACCGGGGGTGACAGTTTTCCACATGCCGCGTTCAAATGGGTATTAAAACATCCGGAAGTGGATGGTCTGATTGTCACAATTACTGCAACCGATCAGCTAAACCATTATGTTCAGGCGTCCGGTAAAGAATTCACGGTATCATCCCAGGCAGTATTAGACCGTTACGCGAAATTCTATTCAAGTAAATATTGTAGGACCGGCTGCGGAGACTGTCTTGAAAGTTGCTCTTCAAAAGTTAATATCGCTACAATTCTAAGATACCAGATGTATTTCCAGGACTACGGAATGGAAAAAAGAGCCATGGAAGGTTATGCTTCATTAAAACAAAAAGCGGACGGTTGCTTTACCTGCGCGGACACATCTTGCGAAAAGGCATGCCCTTATGAACTGCCTGTTGCCTCAATGCTGCGCAAGGCTCATGAGCAATTATCGTTTAGCGGTTAATTAAAAAATATAAATCTTCTATATATCTTTGTAACTGTTATAAAGCAGCGTTCTACGCTTTTCTTCTGACGGGATCATCCTTTTGAACTGCTGGGACCAGCGGGGTTACATGATCAGCGTGACATACGTTAGTGCTAAAAAAGTATGTCATGCTAAGCTTGCCGAAGTACGACACTAAAAACTTATACCCTACTCTTTACCATAAATCTGGCTATCCGGTATGAATGCCAACCATGCAAAGGCAAAATGATTTCCATGAATAATCGGATTTAACTGTTTCCCTGTAAGAGAACCTTTTATTGCTTTGCCGGTTATGTTCCAAAGAGATTTTGTCTGTTCGTCCACAAAAACCCCATCTTTTCTCTTGAAAGACAGTTGTTTTCCATGCAGCCTGGACTCAAAGACCGTTGCCGCGCCTATATCACGTGAGCCTGCTATGGACGCTTTATCTAAGGCGGACGATGTTCCGGGCAGATGGAAAATAACCAAATCGGTTTTTCCAACTTTGTCATGGATAACCTTTTCTCTTTCTATTGTGGAAAACGTATAGACTTTGTTAATACCGTTTAGAGAAACATTGATGATTCGTTCCATAGGAGGTAAGCGATTATCCGGTGCATTCTGCAAGAGAAAGGGTGTATTATTTATATCATCGTAGCCCACATAAGGGTTCTTCCCGTAACTTCTAAGGTATCCGGTTTTTTTTGAAAGCACTTTGCCGTTTGGATAACTTTCTTTGAAGTTTGCGTAAGAAATGATAAAAGAAGGAAGTACTTTTAACTTTGCGTCTGTTAGGTCACCCACAATGCCTGTTCCCACAAACTGCTGCCACCATGTTTCGGTTTGACGGTCATACATGACCAGATCGCTGTTACGCAGCTTCCCTGTAGTGCCGAAATCAAAAAGGTAGGACTTACCGTTAAATTCAAGGCGACGGTCAAATACAATAGAGGAGTTGCAAAGAGGGCAGAAAGTTACTGTTAAAGGGGTTCCTTTAATTTCGTCATTTACAATTTCGTGCCAGATTATGATCTGTATGGGATATGCTTTAGCATTACCATTTATTTCAACAGCTACTATCGGCTCATTGTCTTTGAGCCACTTATCGGCGTTGGAGAATGAAACAAAAGATGGTTTATCAATTGACGGGATGCCGTCTTTTGGCGGACCTCCTGATAAAATTTCCGAAAAATTTATAGAAGTTTTTCCGAAATTGGTCTTTGACCATTCAGATTTCCAACTGAATGGGTCTCCTTCAGATCGGTTACAACCGGCAAAAACTACTAAAAGTATTATTAATATTATAACTCTCGGAGAGCGTAACATCTTTTTTTTCAAGTATTGTCAGCGAGCAGCCTTTTTTTGTGTTTGAATAGAGGTGCCTGCTTTATATAAACCTTTTGAGATGGTGATGTTCGGATATATTCGTACATTGCTTTCCAGCAAAGTGCCTGGGCAGGTGACGGCATTACAGCCTATTTCTCCGAAATCACCAATCATAGCCCCTAATTTTCCCATCTGTGTTGGAATTATCTTTCTGCCAATATTTATTTTAATTTCCCTGATAAAACCTTTGGTCTTTTCTTCTTCTGTCCGAAACTGAAGGTTTGCAAGCTTAACTCCGGCACCCAGGTTTACATAAGAACCGATAATAGAATTACCGATGTAGGCAAAATGCCCGGCTTCAGAATGGTTCATTATAATAGCGTTTTTAATTTCTGTCGTATGCCCTACAACGCAACTTTCTCCAACAATAACATTTCCGCGAATATAAGCTCCCTGTCTAACCTCTGTATTCTTACCAAAGTAAACATGATGTTTAATAATTGCGGTTGGTTCCAGAATTACGCCTTCCTCTATAAAAATATTCATTTCCCGGGAGATAAATGGTTTTTGCAATTTTAAGTACTTGTTAACAAATATTAATTTTAAAGAGGGGTCTTCTGACAGTGTTTGTAATTCAAATTCCTTCGGTAGCCTGGAATTTGCATCTCTTTCCGAAACTTTTTTTTCAATAAAGGATTCTATTTTTTTCAGAGGAGACCAGAGAAATTCACAATCATGAAAAATATTTTTCGCTTCAAACTGTTCCAAATGTAAAAAGAAATTTTTAAACATTTTTTTATTAAAATTAATTTAAACTATTCTGACACCAAGTCACAAAGATTTAATAAATAATTCCTTGGTTACTTGGTGGCAAAGTGTTCACAAATAATCAAAAAAACCTTTTTTAGTCTTAACTCCCAACCATCCGGCGGGCACATATCTTTTAAGGATGGGAGCGGGCCAAAACCGTTGTCCGAAAATGGAGCTAAAATTTTCCATTTCCTTCAGTATATTATCGAGTCCCTGCGAATCGGCGTAATGAAGTGGTCCTCCTTTATCTTGTGGAAAGCCGGTGCCGGCCAACATGGCAATATCAATATCACTTAA
>Ga0066832_10000507_pt1 | contig 12166 bp, 9 predicted proteins | sample ETNtaG_35_FD_66731 | JGI IMG/M metagenome (GOLD analysis project Ga0066832, IMG submission 66731) | Marine microbial and viral communities from oxygen minimum zone, Eastern Pacific Ocean - ETNP201306PF51B | ecosystem: Environmental > Aquatic > Marine > Oceanic | place: Pacific Ocean: Eastern...
TCGATTACGAACATTGATCAGTGACAGAAATGCGATCCAAATACCACCAGCGGCAACTGAAGCAGAGATGACACTCGCGGCTAGAGTCCGATACCTGTTTCCCAGATGTTGCTGATGTATCTTTTCCTGTTTAAGGGTTTGTTCAGCTAATTTAGCCGCTTCCATCCGCATGTTTGCTCGAGTTTGTGCCTTGGTGAACTTTTCAACCACCTGGGTGTCAGGTAAATACGCCGCAATTTCCTGAGTAACCTTGGGTAAATCCGCCAGCGCGCATCCACATTCAATCGCCCATATAGCGTTGATCAGCCCCTCCTTTTTTAGCATCCGCTGTGCGGTTGACAAGTGAATCCAGATTGTAACATCATCTTTATTTCCGCGCGGATCATGTACCTGCGAGACAGTGAATGCCTCTTCCCTCAGAATAACCTTATCACCAACTTTTAGGTTCTCGACTATGGCAATTTCACTACCGAGTGCGATTTGTCCCAGTGGCACTTTCTGTGCAATCGGTTTTTGTGGTAGCCGATGCATAATTGGCACCTGACCACGGATCCCAACTAGAAACACCATCCGGTTGTTGCGTTCAGGCCAACGGATTCGCTGTTCAACCGTCGGCAACAAATGGTTAATGGTCACAATTTTGCTCTCAGCTAACTTTGAGGCATACGACTCTGGCATAAACTTTGATGCGTAATTATTGGAATAAAGTTCACTCAGGTTTTGATCTTTCGGTAAAATTAGAATGTTAAACCCCAACCCTTTGCTGATTTTACGCATCTGATCCTCAAGCTCTTCGGTACGTTTTTGAACGACTTGTCTTTGGTCCCACAAGATCTGCTTAGTCTGCATGTCATGCACAATAAGTAATACGATGACGCTCGTGCTACAAGCAACCGCAGCCATTACACCCAACACAGTAAGCCCAAAATGAAACTTGCGGTGGCGTATCTCACCAAGGATGAGGTGCCAAGTATCAATCATATATGCACAAATAGCTGATTGTAATTAGGTGTCGCGACGGGATTTGATAACAAATGAGGCACCTATTATACCCAGCAAACTGACGATGACAACAACACCTACAGGAATCAGGAATTCTATGTTCAGAGGTTGACTTTCGACCGCGGTCGTTTCGATCATAGGTGTTTCGGCGGTGAGAGGCAAATTTAAAGATCGTTGCTTAGCTAGATTTTCAGAAAAATCTTTCGTTTCCACACGGTCAGCCAATGCGGCCATGCTCATCAAGTCAGGTAGAGGTTGCGACCGGATAGCAGTTCCCGTAATGATCTGACGCCAGTTTGCTGCGAATACCAGATCTGCTCCGGGATTTTGCTCTTTTACCTGGCAAGAACACGCCCCAGTCAAAAATTGACAGCTATCAGTGATAGTTTGAGTGTTGATTCCTTGGCCGACGAGCGCAAAATAGGATCGGCCCTGGCCAAAAACAGGTATTGCTATCGGTTCGCTAAATTGATGAAGATCCGGTTCGCTGTTAATCAGCAACGAAGCAAAGATCACCTCAGCAGGATCATCGTGCTTGAGGCGTAAAATAGAGAAAGCTAAACGCAACTCAACCTGTGTTTCCGGCTGAAAGGCTTCGTCACTCTCAATCATCTCACGGCTCGGTAGTCGCAATCTCTGCTGTAGAAGATCTAGGTTTTCTCGAAGACGATTTGCCGCCGCATCGTCTTTCGACTGGTCGCCGCTTTCAATCAGTACCCATACGGCCGACTCCCCTTCGCTGATCCGCTCAACAATTGCTCTTCTTACAGGTGAATCAATCAGAGCTTCAACAGACTCGCTACTCAGAGTTCCCGTCCATGCTAGGCGGTTCGTTTTCACCCATTGAGGATAATGTACAACCATCAGCGGGTATTGATCTCTAGAGTATTCACCTGCCAGAAATTCCCTGGAATATTGAGGGTTTTCGTTTAGATCAAGCAGTTGAACTTCAATATTGGCTGGCCTTTCTGGCTCTGAAGCGGATTGTTTCAGTCGATCGACTAAACTGAGGTTTTCTGCCGATAGTGGACTATGATGCAATACCAACACCGAAAAAAGATCAGGGCTCCACCTTTCCAACGCGTATCGAAAGACAGGAATCTGGCAAGTTACGGCGGAGGGGACATAAATTAGGAGGCAGGTTATTATGCTGGCCGAATATATTACGACACGACTTTCAAAATTCCTTCGAATCATTTCAAATCAAGCTAATTTTTAATATCGTGGTCTCTACACCGCTTATCCGCTTTTAAAGTATACAGAAAAAACTGATAAATGTGAATGTTTTCTAGTACTTTGAACACTATAGAGAGTAGGTTTCAAAGATCCCCTTCTACTGCTGTTTAGTTTGTAACCTTTCTATATCCGGTTGCAATTTCAGTGATTAGTACAGTGTTTTGATCTGCAGTAGACGTGCTATTGAATTTCTAACGCAGGTAAAGCTCGAAGTAAAAGGTGAGTACAACCTGTTACTTCAGCCGGAGGGAATGGTAAAAACAGGCCGATACAATTTGCGATCGGTAGCCGCAGGATACGGTAAAGCCGGTATGCGTCCACAGCCAGTCGCTATCCGAAAACGAACCCGGTGTCCCTGGAGATAGGCTTCTAATGCATCTAGGTAGTTGGGTCAATACTCGCCGCGTCAAGAATAACCTCAGTAGGAAAACTCTCAGTAGGAAAACTGATGTTCAGGATTGCCAGTGGTGCTGATTATTTCCACCAGGAAGGGGCCACCGACCGGCACAACAGGTTTGCGCGGTTAGTTTTCTTCTGAGATAAGGTCGTTGGCCGATGGAAATGTTAGCCTCCCATATCCAGCACATGTATAAGCTATAGTGCAGAGAATGTGCATCTTCGTGCATCTCGGTAGCAACACGATGTAGTCAGCGGTATTATCGCTGTTCCTCAGGCTGCAGCAAAAACCTATTGTAATGCAAGTATTCGCCGAATTAGCTTTCGTTGGACACCTTTACTAGCTGTTTACCCAAATTTCCCCCTTTTAGCATGCTGATGAAGGCGGTCGGCGCATTTTCAAGACCATCAGTGATAGTTTCACGGTACTGTAATTTCCCCGTCTTTATCCAGTTTGCCATCTCAGTCAGCGCTTGCTCGTGGTGTTCTACAAAGTCGAACACCAAAAAACCTCGCATTCGAAGGCGTTTGACAATAAAGTTAAAGAATAACCGAGGCCCCAGTTCAGGTTGCTTGAGGTTGTATTGTGATATCTGTCCACAAATCGAAATGCGAGCACCGACATTAAAGTTGGGGAAAACTGCATCAGTTTGCGGCCCTCCAACATTATCAAAATAGACATCGACTCCATCTGGACACAACTCCGCAATTTTGGCCGCGTAATCGCCAGTCGTCTTATAGTTATAGGCAGCATCAAAGCCAAGGTCTGAAACTACGTGTTCAACCTTCTGATCTGTTCCTGTTGAGCCGACGGCTTGACAACCTTTGATCTTGGCGATCTGTCCCACTATTGACCCTACCGCTCCAGCCGCGCCAGAAATGAAAACCGTTTCTCCTGCTTGAGGCTCACAGACCTCAAGCAGCCCAAAATAGGCGGTCAGCCCCGGCATTCCCAGGATACCGAGCGAGGTCGAAATTGGCGCTAAATCCGGATCAATTTTGCGGGTATCTTCACCGGCCATTGTTCCATAGGCCTGCCAACCGAGTTGGCACTGAGCGATATCGCCAACTTGGAACTGATCGTGCCTCGACTTTACTACTTCACCAACGACACCACCGGTAATGACTTCTCGATCACCGACCGGCGGGGCGTACGATTTTCGACTGACGTTCATTCTACCACGCATATATGGGTCTACGGACAGGTAGATGGTTCGAACCAAAATTTCCCCTTCCGCCGGGTCTGGAATCGGACCTTCGGCTAATTCAAAATTGGATTCGACCGGGTAGCCGTCAGGTCGATTGGCCAGGATAATCTGGCGATTCAGGTCTGGCATAATATTTAGTCCTCTCTAAAACTTTAGTGATGAATCGTAAATGTATCCGTTGATACCTCAGTCTTTACGAGGCTTTACAATGAAGGTGGTATTAACTAGCCAGCTTAACCTTACCAACGGGGGGTTGTCTCACGCCTTCAAGTCTCCAATTAGAAGTTTTCTCAGCATGATTGCGGATCTCTTCCAGAATCTCTGGGATCTGATCGATATCCTCACAGGTACAGAGTTGTTGGCGATAGGGTTTGATGCCCGGTAAATCTTTAAAGTAGTTTTTGTAGTGGCGACGCATCTCGTAGAGACCAACTCGCGACCCTTTCCATCGGAGTGAAAACTCGAGATGTCTTTTCAGCGTCGAGATCCGCTGATCGATAGCTGGATCTGGTAAATGTTGCCCGGTTTTCAAAAAGCATTTAATCTGGTTAAAAATCCAAGGGTAACCGATAGCAGCCCGGCCAATCATAATTCCATCTACACCGTATTTCCACTTCATCTGTTGCGCTTTTTCCGGGCTATCGACATCACCATTGCCAAAGACGGGAATCCGCATTCGTGGATTATCTTTTACTCTCCCGACCAACGTCCAATCAGCAACACCTTTATACATCTGCTTGCGAGTTCTACCGTGAATGGAGATAGCCTGAATCCCCACATCCTGCAACCGTTCAGCAACTTCGATCACGTAGAGTGTTTTCTCGTCCCAACCGAGTCGAGTTTTAACTGTCACCGGTAAATTGGTCGATTTGACGATTTCAGCCGTCATCTCAACCATCTTCGGGACGTCTTGTAGAATACCGGCCCCAGCGCCTCTGCTGGCAACCCGTTTAACAGGACAACCGTAGTTGATGTCGATAATATCGGGTGCCGCTGCTTCGGAGATTTCAGCGGCCTTTCTCATGGCCTCAATATCGTGCCCGAAGATCTGGATACCGATCGGGCGTTCATATTCGAAAATATCGAGCTTAACCACGCTTTTGGCAGCATTGCGAATTAGCCCCTCAGAAGAGATAAATTCCGTATACATCACATCTGCGCCGTTCTCTTTACAAACTGCTCGGAACGGTGGATCGCTTATATCTTCCATCGGAGCCAGCAGCAGTGGGAACTCTCCAACTTCAACATCGCCGATCTTAACCATCGGAATCGCTCCCCATAAACAGTTTAACCACCTGTTCCAACTGCCCATCTTCGACTTTAATTTTAGCGATTTTGGCCTCACTCGCGACGTATTGGATCGTGTTTTCCACGTTCATCGGGGTCGCAATTTCCTCTATAATCTTTTCAACTCGACGAATCGTTGCTTTGTTGAGTCCGGTTTCAGTCTCAATCCGAGCCCTCAAATCCACAGGGGATGGGACGGTGGATTTTGATTCCTGAACTGTGGCTTTCGTCGATCGTTTGAGGCTTTGAGACTTCCGTGACGATCGTCGTCGTTGTCCACTTTTTCTGATTTCGCCCACATTAAGAGCTTGAATGCCACATTCACGGCAAAGATCCGCTGTCGCCGTATTAATAGTAATCGAAACAATTAGATCGGAAATACCACCACAGGCCTCACATCCGGTTAGGCTATCGATCTGGGTGAAAATCTCACCTTGCAACTTGAGTAGACTATCTTTATCAGCCTTAGTTAAGCGGTCTTTCTCGCAGATTGTCACGATAGATTGGGCCGATTTTTGAATCGTTTCTAAGGCGCTCATGATTTATTGAACTCCGTCTAAGTTGTGTCGTTACCAAAGTCTAGTTGTTGAAAATCTACAGTAATTTCACGTCAAACTCAATCGGCAACTGTTTGGTTGGTTGACCACTAAACTCCACCGGATATTTTCCATCAAAGCAAGCAGTACAAAAATCTTTCGGGGACACAACGCAGTTCAACATCCCCTCAATACTCAAATATCCCAAAGAATCAGCACCAATATACTTACAGATTTCATCGATAGTCCAAGAACTGGCAATTAGCTCTTTTCGAGTTGGAGTGTCAACTCCGTAAAAGCAGGGGTAACAATTGGGTGGTGATGAGACTCGAAAGTGAACTTCTGTGGCTCCACCCTGTCGAACCAAGGACACAATCTTTCGCGAGTTGGTTCCACGCATAATCGAGTCATCGACAACGACTACTCGTTTTCCTTTCAGTACATTTTCGATTGGATTGAGCTTGATGCGGACCATCAAATCCCGTACTTCTTGCGACGGGTGCATGAAGGTTCGACCAACGTATGGGTTACGATACAACCCAAATTCAAATGGGGTTTCCGACTCTTCTGAAAAGCCCAAAGTAGCGATAGTGGCCGAATCAGGTACGGGAATTACAATATCCGCCTCTACCGGATGCTCCCTTGCAAGTTGACGACCAAACTCCCGTCTGGGTTGATTGGCCAGGTTATTAAAAACGATGCTATCAGGCCGGGCGAGATAAATATACTCGAAAATGCACTGCGACAGGTTGTCTGGTTGAACCCCGACTCGAAATGACTTAGGGGTTTCACTTGTGCTGGTAATAACCACCATTTCACCTGGTTCAATCTCTCTGATGGGTGTAGCTTGAGTTACATCGAAAGCACAAGTCTCCGAAGCTAAAATGTAGGCATCCCCGAGTCTTCCAAGCCAAAGCGGACGAAATCCGTTAGGATCTCTGGCACCAATCATGATTGACTTACCCATGAACACCAGTGAATAAGCCCCTTGTAACTTTTGTAGGGTATCAATGATCCGATCCTCCAGCAACAGTTGCTGCGATCGAGCAATCAGATGGGCGATCACCTCTGTATCGGAGGTTCCATTGAAAATAGATCCGGTCTTTTCCAGATCTGTCCGAATCTGATAGGCGTTGACCAGATTGCCGTTATGGGCAATAGCTAACGGACCTCGTGAGTATTGGCGAACAAGAGGCTGTGCATTTTCGAGATTACTGCTACCGGCCGTAGAATAACGATTGTGCCCAATAGCGAGATGCCCCTCCAACTGAGCCAATATATCCATATCATCAAAAACTTCCGTTACCAACCCCATTCCCCGGTGGTAGGAAAAGGTTTGTCCTTGAGATGCAACAATACCAGCGCTTTCCTGGCCCCGGTGCTGAAGGGCGCGTAGCCCCAAATAGGCCAACTCGGAGGCGCTACGATGTCCGAAGATGCCAAAGACACCGCATTCGTCTTTTGGCCTATCGTCGTCAAAAATGGAATCAAGTTGCATTAAGACAGTTTAGCCAGAGCCTGGAAGTACTTTTCTGAGCCGGTACAAAGTCAGGAGATTAGTTCTGATTCGGTAGGCTTCTCATCAGCCCGGTGCCAATCGAATCGGTAACCGATAATTCCACCGATTGGAGCAGAGATAATGTACAACAATTCAGGCGGAAGGCCAATTTTTAAGAGGAGGAAAACCGGTAAAGAGAGGAGGGATGCAATCGGGCGAATTACCAGAATTAACAAACGAAAAAGGGTGTGAAAACCAAACTGAGATTGATACTGCAGACTACCAACACCTGACATGGATTCAATCAGTGTTTGCCAGTCAAGTTTGGTAATCATGATCAATACAGCCAAAGTTGGCGGCCCCAGAAACGCCCCCTGCCAAACGTGTCGGAGATTACAGTCTTGGCCAAATTGTTGTGCAACCCGTTTCACACCATAAGCAACGCCTGCAATACCAAGACCGTAAGTTAGCAAAAAAGCGGCCAGAGTAAAGAAACCGATCCAGAATCCGTGTTGAATTCGGTCGCCGATAATAACCTGCAGAAACAGGTTGTTGGTGAACAGATAACCAGCCGAAACAAGTATAACTCCGGCTATACTACCCAGCCCAATTTGGCCCAACGTTATAAGTCCAGTGCTTCGATTTTCCATCATTCGACAGGCCGATCTATCCTTTGTAAGAGCGCGGTGATTATAGCATCGCGCCTGCAAAGGTGTCAACTAACCGTGATTTCCCTTCTTCAGGACACTCTCTGTCTGGCAAACGATCCGCATCGGCCGGACTGTGAACTATTCGGCCGGGGGAAAGACCTCTGCGAAATGAACAACGTCTACGGCGATCCCGCTTATGCCCAAAATCGTAAGCTGAATTGGCGCCGTAGCCGGACTAGTTGGTTAGACCGGTTGCACCGGGGGACACGGCAGGCTACTGCCTGGAGCAAGTGTCAAAATGCTTGACCGACCTCTACTATTTGGTTACTATCTGGTTTTATCTCAATTCAGCATAAACCTCGCTACGGATCAACTATAACTCTTCCTTACCCCTTATATTCTACATTTATTGCTAATACCAATTACGTCAAAATAATGACCTATATTCGAGCCCAGGTACGATGACCGATGTTTTGGATATTGCCTTCTTCATCACCAAAACGATTCCATGCTTCACAACAAGCATTAACCATATTGGTGATAGCTTTTGAAACAGGTATTTGAGAGGCCAATTTTCCTTAACTATTGCCCGAGGATTTGAGCTCAGGAGAATTAGGGTCTGTTACACTAAGAAGAGAAATCCTGTATCATGGGCTATGATGGAACTAACACAGGAACAATATCAAGAAATAAAGCCGTCTTTACCCGTCCAAAGAGGAAAGGTAAAACTTCCAATCGGAAGCTTCTGAATCGGATTTGGTCTGTTGCCGAGCAGGGCTGTCAATGGAGAGGTCTTCCCTCTAGGTTTGGAAATTGGCCTACAATCTATACGCGGATGAACCGAGGGGCCAAAACAGGAGTCTTAAATGGCAGATTTGAAGCCTGGCCAGCAAAGAAAATTATTCCCGTCAGGATAGAAGGCTATTGATTAGATAGTAGATCCGTGAAAGTGCATGCTGATGGAACAAGGGCATGTAAAAAAACGGTAAGCCGTCGATTGGAAAGTCAGGAGGAGGGTGGACCACAAAAATCCATCTGCTGGCCCAAGATGCTGGTCGGGCAATAGCTTTTCGACTCTCCCCTGGCCACGGTCATGATGCGCTGGAAGGAGAAGGCTGGTTGAAAGGCATCGATTGCCCTTTGGCTGTCGGCCCAATGATTATGGATCCAGCAGATGAAGGAGATACGACTCGACAGCCGGCTTTAGGCTTGATCTTCTCGGCTGTTGTTCCTGCCAAATCGAATCGCCTGGATCCTTGGGAGTCTGACCAAGAGTACGACCAAAAGAGAAATGAAGTGGAACGATTGTTCAGGGAACGGAAGGGATTTGGCCGGATCTTCTCTGGCTTGGACCAGCGGGATCGGATGTTTTCTGCTGTCTGGTTCGTTGTGCTGATTGTTGATTCGCTTAGATCGTGTTAACTAGCCCTAGTTGATGTCTGACCTTTAATATAACTCATCTGAGAACGTTTCTACATTTTACATTTTTTTGTCGTGTAGTCAAATATCAGTTATGATTCTTTTTATAAAGTATTATTTTGTCAAAAACTAACTATTTTCAGGTCAACATTAAATTCTAAAAAGGTGAGACTTCGTCCAAATCGTGTTATGATTACATTTGCAGAATGACAAGACAAGGCCCAAAAAAGACACGCTTGGCGATACAGAGCGAGTCTGCTAGAGTGTGTTGAGAAGCACTGGAACCCTTGTTATATCAGGGGAAAATGGAAGAGTATTCTTTTGGCTACCGTACAATTTCTGATTTGGTCCGCAATAGCCCTAACCATTCAGTATGTACTTGTTGGCAAGTAATCTCTGCCTAATCCGCCGGTCCACCTCGCCCACTAATAGAAATTTGGTTTAACCGATCACCCGCTGAAAAATATCATCGATTAATTTGGCGCGCACCTGATCTGTCTCATCTTCAATCGGTGGCAGACCGAGTCTGGGGCCGATGGCACGCCATCGCTGGGGATGGTCATCGTCCACACAAATGGGCAAAAACCCGAGGTTGAGGTAGGTCTTGATGGCGGGTAGTCGAAAGTCGTCGGTGCATAGAATAGCACAGGTGTATTGATGCAGGTTAAAATAGTGGAGAACAGCCAGCGAAACACACCGGCCTAGCCGATGGCCGGTCTGATCCGAGTGGACACCGACCATGTGCAGTTGACCAATCGCAGTCTCCTCCACTCGTTGCCATCGCCAGGCACAGGCGGTTCCAACAGGCTGTTGCTGATAAGTGTTGAAGAACAGACCACTCTGGTCGAAGTAATCCTGATCCATGATTTCACGTCTGGCATCAGTAGCAGTTCGAGAATTGCCACCAAAAGAGTCATTGATAATGTCCGCCCAATGCTGGTCGTCACCTTCCTGGTAAGTTCGCAGGCCAAACCCAGCTGGCACTTCCAGTTCAGGCAGATACTCCAGGTCAGGCCGAATCATTCGCAATTGCATGATTTTCTTCTCCTTCCTCACTATTAGTTAAATAAAGTGTACCCATAACTTAAAGATAGCGAGTGCCATTCCGATGATAAAAGTTCGCAACGGAACGGTCACCGACTGCAGACTTTCGGCACAGCTACATAATAATGTGGATCTCTGTTTCCCTCCTAGGGATCACAAGTTATCCTCATCTATCCTCTGTAACGCGTATTCTTATAAGGGGAAACCAGGGGGTCTGGTGGCGGTGGCGACACGAGTTGTCCTTGATCAACCCAGCCACAATCCCGTTGTTCCAATTCGTGTATTAAATAGCTACGCCATTTTTCGATCTGATCTTGGTAAGTCAAATCATCGATTAAGTTATGGCATTCGCCAGGATCGGCTTCCAGGTCGAAAAACTGCTGTTGATCAATCCGGGGTAACCAGATCAACTTCCGCTTACCGTCAGTCACATACTGCATCTCCTGTCCACGAAAGTAACAGCTACAGTGTTCGCCGTGAATATACTTTCGCCACTTCTGATCAGATTGGCTAAGGAGTGGAATCAGACTTTGGCCGTCGGTGGTTTTAGGAATCTCAACACCAGCGGCATCGAGTAACGTCGGCATGATATCACGAAGTTCGACGACCTCATCAGCTACGGATCGTTTGGTGATTTGACTGTCACGAGGCGGCGTTACGATGAACGGAATGCGTGCGCTTCCCTCATAGGCATAAGTTTTGCGCCAGAGGTGATGGTCTCCCAACATCTCACCATGGTCAGAAGTAAAGATAAACCAAGTGTTCGACATCGCATCTTGCTGATAACGGTTAAGCCAGTTCATCAACCGACCCATCTGGGTGTCGATGAACGAAATCTCACCATAGTACCCGGATCTGGCACGATGAATCTGACTCGATGTCTTTTTGCCGTGCCAAGCGTTGGGGTTAACAGCGTCTTCTGGCTGGTCGTGACAGGAGGCCCAATCACCAACAAACGGAGGGGGCATGCCGTCCTGGTGGTACATCTCGAAATAGTCCCGTGGTGGAACAAAGGGTGAATGGGGTCGGGCAAAAGAGATATTTAAAAAGAAAGGCCGTTGCTGGTCGCGTTGGGACAGAAAGTGGATGGCCCGATTCATGGTCCAGGCGGTAGGATGAAGATATTCTTCCGTATGCCAGGGGCGAGAGATCCACGAATTCCAGTCTACCCCGTGATCATCAGGCGAGATGTCGCCTTTTTTCTCTTGATCAAACCAGCGACGGTATTCGTCTTTCAGTCCATTGACAAACATTCGACCCGATTCGTCCAATTCGTGGCTATCGAACCCCATACTGGCCCGTTGCGGAGTGAAGTGGCCTTTACCGACCAGGTGAGTTTGGTAGTTGGCAGCGGAGAGTTCACCGGCTAGCGTATGCGGAAAATCGTTGGGAATAGGCCCCTGTCCAGCCCCCATGCCTAAAATACCGGTGTGCCACTGATTCATACCGGTCATGATGGTTGCACGAGAAGGGATGCAGGACGGGCAAGCGGTATAAGCGTGATGGAATCGGGTGCCGTTAGCAGCTAAAAAGTCGAGGTTGGGAGTCTCAATATAGGGATTGCCGTCTGCACCGAGACAATCACCACGCATCTGATCGACTAGGATTAAGATTAAATTGGGTCCTTGCTGTTGTATCATATTGACCTTTGGTAGATTTTATTCCGATATCAGTATAGGCCAAAAGACAAAAAAGGTCAATAGCAGGAAATAATGGAATTATCGTGTTGACGGAATTGGCAAATCAGGCTACAATCACCTTAGCTATGAGATAGATCCTATCTGACACAGATAGAATCGAAATAAGGGGATAGAGATGGTCGAACTGATTGCTGATTATAAATGTATTACCGGTGAGAACCCGATGTGGCATCCGCTGGAAAATCGGGTC
>Ga0066832_10000514_pt1 | contig 12071 bp, 14 predicted proteins | sample ETNtaG_35_FD_66731 | JGI IMG/M metagenome (GOLD analysis project Ga0066832, IMG submission 66731) | Marine microbial and viral communities from oxygen minimum zone, Eastern Pacific Ocean - ETNP201306PF51B | ecosystem: Environmental > Aquatic > Marine > Oceanic | place: Pacific Ocean: Eastern...
AGCTATCCTTAATTAGGGATATCCGTACTAGTTCTGGTTACCTGTCGAGTCAGGATCAGCGACTTACCGTTGGTCTGGGTAAGTACTCAATCATCGACCGACTGACGGTATATTGGCCAAATGGAGATATACAAGCATGGGAAAATATTGAGAGCAATCGGGAAATAGTCTTAGAGGAAAATAAAGTGAATAATAGACAGGATGGTTAGCAAATGTCCGCTCCTATACACCGTTTGGCAACTTCAGTTTAATTAGTTGCAGTTAAAGGATTAGTCCCAGGTATGATGCTATATATCCCACACAAATCGCTACTGCGATAGCGACAATCGGGAGATTTGTTGTCATCGGTGCCCGATGGTATCACCGAACCGCATAACGCGGAAGGGCTAATGTATGAAGAATCAGGTCGATTCCATGAGTTGATCTCAGAGTTATCGGATGGATTAAGTGTGGAAGAAGTCGCCAAAACGATCATTCAAGGATCATTCAAGGTATTAGACCTGTTGCATAAGTCAGGATTTGAGTTTGAGTTCCAGATTGTGGATGGCAGCAATCAAATTTAAACCGAGTCACAAACCTCGTCGTCGCTTGCCATAACGCCAGCACGGAATAGTACAGACCTTTAGTTTACCAATCACAGGCTCAATCTGAATCCGCCCTCGGGCTAAATGCTGAGGGGTCATTTTCTCTGCTCGGCTTAAGGGGCGAGGTTTAGATTTCTTCTTTGGCCGCCAGCTCTTGGCAGGCAAATTAGCTCAGCCTTGATGGCCAGAATCGGCTAGACAACTAATCTGCCGGCTGATTGCCGTTTGGCTATCCTTAAATAACTGAAAATCCGGTTTGGATCCTCGACTGAAAGCGTTAGCCGATCTTCGGTCGGAGATGATTTGTCAGCGGTGTTGATTGATGACTAGTTGGGCTGGCGGTGTCTGTTTTTTTCTGGTCGCTGTAATGTCGAGGCTGTTTTTTTAGCTCGTTCCATCGCTTGCTCGCTGACATCTACTATCACCCCTTGAATGTTGGTTTGGTTTTTAAGCAACTCTCTTTTACTCGGCCGTCGGAACTGTCGGCATTGGATCAACCTATTTTCAACACTAATTGATGAGCTCTTGCCTCTGCAGCGAGGAGCCGTGGTTCGAGACCAGTGTCGAAAGTAAAATCAACAGGCCCCGACAATCAAATCCAAAAGCGGGATAGATACAAATTCTAGGCTATCGGGAAAATCTGTGATCGGTTCACTCCAGGCATAGTTGGTATAGAATCCTCGAAGTGGATTTTCCGCTGTACGTTCAAGATCAAATGTGAACTCGACCTCTAATCCGGGTGATTCATCAAGTCGTGTTGACATTTTCCTCTGATTCTGTTTCAGATCTGATACAGTTTGCTTCTGACTGTTAATCATCTCAGTGAAATCAGAGTCTTCTGCCTTATTCGTATTTTTAGAAATGCATCCTACAACGCCAGAGAACAGTATAATGAAACAGAGTGTCAGAGTAGTAATATGCCCATTCATGGGGGATCAAAACTTATGACTAAATAAAGAAAAGGGAAGGGCGTACCAACAGGTGATGGTACCCGCCTCCCCTACACCAGTTATCTTTGGCCCGGGTTTCGATCAACTTTGTGATTGATGTCAGGCCCATCTGGTTATAGAATCGGTCACTTTTGACTGTTGAAAATAGCATAAATAGAATACGAAGTAATGGTCTAAATCTATTCTCTCTCTTTGCTTCTCTTTTTCATTCCTTCGGCCTTGATAAATGGTGGCTCTTGAGGCCCCCCAGTTCCAGTCGGCATACCGTCCACTATTTCAGTCACAACCTCTGATCTACGATGCCTAATAAAGTCCTTGATCTTATTGAGGTTAGTTGGGTTTCCAAATTTCAGATTCCATTTTTGACCCTGAGTCAGGTGTGGTTCAATCAGCTTTTTCAGTCTCTCCGTTTCCGCTAATAGTTTGTCCTCATCCCAATAATTGTCTAATATGTGTTGCATCGTTTGGGCGTATCGCTGTCGGCAGGATTCAATTTGATATAGCTGGTGTGCGATCAAGCCTTGTGTCTTAACGGATAACAAATCTTGTTCTCCTCGCTCTCCCAGGCGGCTAAACTTTTCAAACAAACAATCTGCACCCCAAGGTATAAAGTGAAATTTATTTGTTTCTGGATTGAGATAAAAAAAGAAATTATTGCGGTTGGCCGAATATCCGTCCCAGAAACCCAATAATCCTTCTATGGCCCAAAAAGTATAAAAGGAATCCAGGTCTACCAATTCACTTATAGCCTGTCGGTAATCATAATTATTCAATTCTAGTTGAGCTACAATTAGCATGTCTGAACTGCCCGATCCTGTATTTAGTCCCTGGACGGCCAGCAGATTTTTCCCGGGTCGCAGTTTGTCTTTATGCGCCGATATATCCACCCACTCAAAGCCCATGGCTTCATGACTGGCGGTGGCTTTACTGGTCCAATTCAGATTAGGTGGCGCATTTAAGCTAGCTACCGGATGACCGTTCAGATAAGCCACGGCTCCATCGTCATATTTCAGCTTTAAAACTAACTTTCCCTGTGAGGCTATCTGCGGTAAGTTATCGATATCGAAAAGGAAGCGTAGATAAAGGCTGTTGGTTTGATTGTACATCTCTGTTTGAAAATCAAACTCCGGACTAATCCAATCTTGATAACCGCTATTCTGTTCGTATCCGGCTCCGTTCTGTCCCTGCCTCCAATTGGAGTCATCAAAATCTAATTTCTGCCATCGTTGGTCATACCGACCGTCAGTCGATACCCAAGCCCTCCCTATCGCTTTAGAGCTAAGAATAACCTCCCCATCTTCTCCTTGTATAGCTCGAATTAATTGTTTGATTTTCTGCCGACCGATGTCATCCTGACCTAATTTATTCTCAAAGCTTCCAGACCAACCAGGAAAGAAGTCTACTACCGTACCTTCATATAACACCCCTTGATCATTGCCAAACTTACGCTTTAAAAAAGGACGACGAACAGTTTCGACATGGCAATAAACACCCAGATAGCGGCTATTAACAGTAACTTTAGCATAGGCACAACGAGGTGCGGGCGAATCTGCAGCGTTAAATAAAGCATAACTCATAAACTGGCTCATCAGGCTATGGTCTTGTTTGTTATTATTAAGGGTTAAACTGGTTAAGCCATCAATTTGTTCTTTTGTATTGACATAGTTGAGTTTGATTTTAAGAGATGGACGTGTGGAATCTTGCGAACCAATAAAACCTTTTTTGCGAATACCGACTTGAGGAAACACCACACCATCAATAGTTATACGGCCTTCAACATAGGTATAAGGGGGGGCAATAGGCTCAAACTTTCGTCTCTCTTGGAATTCAGTTTCTATATTTCGCTGCTGAAATCGAATGGTATCCCAGTCCTGATTAGCTAGACTAATTTGGATATCCAATAAGCGATCAGTAGGAAACAGATCATCCAAGGTAATTTGGTGATGTGTTTCAAATTGAGCATTGGCGGATATAACTATTAAAAATATTAAGATACTCATTAGGGTTAGTTTAGTTATAATGCCAAGTAATGTTTCTAATTTTGTTAAACTGAATGGCAACAAGATTTTTGGCCTCAAGGTTAATTTGTAGAATTGAAATCAATCTTAAAAAGAGGTTGGCCTTGCTATGCTAACACGAATCAACTGGTTGGTCAATTGGCTAGAAAAGACAAGTCGAACATCGGCTATCATGAATCAGAGGTGAAATGTGGAGCCGAGAGAACTAAATAGATTTAGGCAGTTATTAAGGTAATAACTAGGGGAAGATGAATTACTTTGCCTTTCTTGAAACGACCAAATGCAAGATCCAGATCAGATAAAACGGTAATCAGCAAAACATAGATACCATTAGGCAAGTCGTTACCTATAACGGTCATGTTTTTATAACTGACAACCATAGATTATTGGGAAGCCTGCGCTTTATTCATTGGAGGGGTTTGCACCCTTATCCTAAAACAGATGGTAGCTAATTACTGACCTTGATTTTCCAAAGTGAATGTATTGCCTGTAACCAAGCATAACGACAATAGACGAATGCTATCTTGATAATATGTCTCCTGTTGACCGAACTGATAATCCTTGGTTGCTAGCGCATCTTTCCGCTGGTTCACAAATAGGCTGCACATATGAGGGGCAGTAAATGCGCCATCTGTCCATTTATTTATCGTCCTCCCATCTAAACGATATCCGGCCATAAAATCATTATTAGCAACTTTGCCGATCCCGGCGTTAAAAATCCGCAGCAGATTTTGAGCCTCTTGATCATTATTTTCCATCGCGGCTGCTGCCAATCGCCATGGAACCCGGCAGGAATTATAGTACATCATGCCATCATAATCACTTTCCAGAAAATTCGGTGATGTGGGTTTCCAGCCAGTCTCATCTTTGACCACAAAATCAGGAAAAACTCCTTCCTCGAGTGATATCTGTCGTAGAATGACATAGTGAACCTGCTTGACACGCTGCCAAAGCTGGCGGTTTGACACCTGGGCAAATACATCAAAATGGGTGGGCATAATGTCAGATAACCTGATGGCATGCTGGTTTTGGTCCCAGTCTCCCCTTCGTAGCGAGTAGTCAGATCTAATAAGTGAATCTTCGATGCCGTTCAGAATCTTCTTGGCCTCTGCCATATACTTTGGCCTTTTCCACTCATGCGAGGCCAAGATCAATGCGTAGGCCATATCGAGATCGCCGTCGGTGGCACAAGTAGTCTTCTTAGGTTTAGCTAGTTTGTCATCCACATACCATGACATCAAGCGTGAATCAATTGAGCTGCTAAATTGTCTCCGAAAGATATCGAGGGTGTCAAAATCTTTCCTAGTAGTACTTCCATCCAAGCGGGACATGTAGACGCAAATCAGCATCCCATAGCCGTGAGCTTCCGAGCAGGTTGTCCGGTTATCTTGGCAATCGATAAATGCACCACCTTTAACTTGTTGGCTGAGCCTAAAATATTTGTTTCTCCAGTATTGGTAGTAATTCTGAAGCTTGATGTTGTCTGCGTCTTGGGCAATGGACCCAAGACCTGAAACCAGAAATAGACAAATGGCAGTCAAGGATAGGAGAATGCTGCTGGTAGAGCAAGACTCTTGGGGGCGGGCTTTCAGCTGAGCGAACAGGTAGCGAAAGAAGTCGACATCACAGCGGGAATAGGATATGAAAACATTAAACACAATCAAACCAAATTCAATTTACGTCTCGATTGTATGTTGGTGCCAATGATGAGTTAATAGAGTTTTAATGGATAAGATTGAAAAGAGGAGATTAGTGAATGGAAGAGAAGAAAAGGGTACCAACGGGGTGTTAATACCCGCCTGATGACCCCATACGGAGTATGACCGAGAGCGACACAAAAATCGATCTCGGCCAGTCCGTTTTGATCCACTTTCATTCTTTTGATTAAGGACCTCAAGACAGACTTTTTTGTGTCTATATCAACATCCCCTTCTACTTTACTCCTCAACTGATCTCTGAACATCTTTAAGTCCTCTGCTGTTGCGGCTTCAGTTTTCTCTGGCTATATAATTTTGCCGAAAAAACATAAAATCTTCAATCCAACCGTCAAGTACAATCGCTTGTTAGAGGGCGGAGTCCGCCGACATTTCGATCATAACCACAATTCACCTTCTCGTCGTTTGACAGACAGCGTGGCATTCACATCCAAATTGGGCGTACGGGGCAACCGAAGAATCATTACGCCTCCATCCCTCGGCGTCCGTATAAGTCCTGAGTCGGTTCTAAGAAAAAGTGAGCCACGCCAGAGTTCCCAACCAAGTCGCTCATAATAAGCAACACTGAATGGAGAGAGCACTCAGATCAAAATCCTGAATCTCATCAGCCACACGTTTCATGATCGCCGCTGCCAAGCCACGGCTGCTATATGTCTTCTCTGTGGCCACCATCTCAATATAAGCAGTAGGCATAACCGGATTCGTTCCAATCTGTAACCGTCGATTCACCCACATAGCATGACTGACTAAGAATTGGGCATAGTAGCCAAGAACGTGCACGCAGTCCTGAAAATGTTGAACAGCGACTCAAGGTCTTCCTCATATGCCCAATTTCAAAGGGAAATGATCGTATTCCTATCTACATCAGACAATGATTCACTGTTGACGACTTTAAGCTGGAGTTGGTCTTCCATTTCAACAGCCATGTTTGCCCTCCATAACATACTATTGGGCTAAATCGATAAATATGGCACTATGCGGATTTCATATAGTACCAAAAAGATTATATTCAGATTAGGTTTAAATACCTCCTGTTTCGAGTGCTTCACCAGCGCTAGCTTGTGGCAATATTAAAACAGTATCTGGCACCGCAGACACCTCAATAAACCGGCAAATCACTGATAGCTTTTGAAATCACAATACAATATGCTACTCTGTGGACTTTTTTCTGATAAAATCAAGTCTGTAAACTCGCCCTAGAATTGAAAAAACACCACTTAAACCCATATCTTCCACTCTGGATTGGCCATCAATGGCCAACGTTGAGAAAGACCTGACGTAGCATTATCGAACGTCATGCCATTCCCAATAGGGATTGATTGGTAATAGCACCCAAGCGTCTAGATAGAAGAATCTAATGAAAATGGTCGAGGCCTAGTTCAATGCACTCGGAGAGATGACTCAATGTCTTTGGCTAAAGAAAGGTATATTGTTACAAGAATCGACGTAGCAGAACAACTGATCACCAAAGCTCAAGCCTCAGCAGAGAAACAGTAATTAAAAATCACCTGCCAAGTTTGTAATCCTGATAGTTTGCCATTTGCGAATGGTCATTTCGATGCGGTGCTGTTATTGAAGACCTACTGTTATGGGCCGAAACGACAAAATCAGGTGGACCGACTCAATGAAATTGACCGTGGGCTGAAACTAAACGGTTGGCTGCGTTTATCTCAAAATGTCAGTGACGGGTGGTTCCGGTAACCCCACTCCCAAATCTTCACTCCACCTGCGATACTCCTCCCAAATCTGTTCCGCCCCCTTGAATGGTTTGACCACCACCCGCGCGCGGTATCCATAACTCTGGCCTACCTCCGGATCCCGAATCACATATTGCCAATCCCAAGCCGGGCTATGGGAGGCGGGATCGCCAGTCTCATCTGTAAAGAAATTCCACATGGCGAAACGGATCGGATTCGTCTGATCGAATAGAACCAGATAGAGCAATTTGTCGCTAATCGTCTCCAGATCGTGATCCCCATCTATCAGGCCGTAGTAGAAAGGAGTGATGAACTTCTTCCTGGGATGCTCAATGAGGTTGAGAGTCTGCGCCTCTTCCTCGTAGGGCAGATTCGGCACAGCCACATAAGAGACGGTTCCCACTTCGAAGTCTTTTCCTGTACCTTCACCGAATGCCACCCAACCCGTTCGGTCTCCCTCCGTCCCCCAGAAGTGAATCTTCCGGTCGTGCGTACAGTGCATATAAGACGCCCACATCATGGCCGCGAATCTTTGAGAATAGAGATCCACCGTAGGTGTGCATTCGAACACTAGATCAACCTGGTCTTCCTTGGATAAATCGTAGACCATTCGAGCCTCCATTCCCCATTTGGAACCCTTGCTTGGCCAGTGGAGTTCATACCGGTTCGCCCGAACCTGTTTCAGGTGACAAGGGTCTTGTCGCGGAGTGAACATGGAGATGTCATACTGTTCTTTCGCTCCATTGAAAATGTGTTCGAAATTAATCCCAACGGCGTCATCACGATACAGATTCGCTCCGGGATGGGACTTCAAGATGAGAGGAGCGAATCCGCTGCCCTGACGTTTCTTGTTGGAAAGATTGTCATGGAGCACTCCTTCGAAACTGGTGCTGTCAACTTCCAGGCTAGCACGATCTGCTAACGGCTGTTGCCGTTCGAGGCCGCACTCGGTTGATAGCATGTCGTTGTCGCTCGCCTTGTCTCTGTGTTTACCAGGTAAATCTTCCCTCATCAGACACTTCTACATTCAGCCAGGTCTCTTTATTGAAGATGAAACTTGATTCCAGATTAAGGGGCTGGCTTCTGTCTTCGCTGTTAATTTATCCGTTTGAAGTCGTGTTGGCTCTCAATTGTTTAGACAATTCCACGATCTGATCGAATTTCTCTTCTACTAATAATTGCCCATATTGTTTAACCGCTTCCAAATGAATGTTCTGCCAGGCAGCCCATGGGTGCTGAAGTCGCCAGCCCTGGATTTGGGCAGATAGAATCGACCTTTCGGCGGTTACGAACTTGGCCCTTTTTTCTGCGGCCCATTTTGGCATCGCTATAGCCAAACACGCTAGCCGGTCAATAATCAATTCAGCGTATGCTTGGCCCAGTTCAGGTGACGAGCCTTTTTCAATCCGCTCATTTTTCCCGTAATCCGGGTCATTTCTGATACGATCAATAGCAACTAGATCCGGTTCCAAATGCCACAGTAGAGATGTTTCCCCGATCCCGGCATGATCACCCAGATAACCCGCGTCCAGAGCCAGCCAATATTCTGGTATTCCGAGTACCGGGATTTGCAATCGTTCCGACATTCTGACGGCTACTTCGCGGACCACAATCTGCTGGTTATGTCCATAGTGTCCGGTAATCATAATAATGGCTTCGAAACCGAGTCGGTGACATTCGCTGGTCATCTTTTCTAACCAGGGCCGCAGCAAATAATTTTCCCACGAATGTTCGGCTTCCATTTTGATCGTAGATGGCTTGTCCAAGCCACCCATTCCGCCGTAGAGTGGCGGATGTACGATACCGCCGGATTGATTTGCCGCTCGCACGCATAGGGCGTGCGCTTTAAGCGCATCCAATCCAAGAGCGTCGTGTTCACCATGCCATTCGACCGTACCTAACGGCAAGAAGACAGTTGGTAATTTGTCGAACGATTGCCTAAACTCCTGGGGCAACATTCGTTCCCACTGAATCGTCTCTCTCTGATTTTCCACTGGCTACTTTCCTAGCTATAAAACAGTTCTAAACTGATTTATCAGTTTGCAATTCCTGGCACGTTGAGGCTATTTCACAAGCATAAAAAAAGCCGAGAGGACTCGGCAGGGTTGGGCTGTAACTTTACGCTTTTATTTTAGCAAGCCGGCAACTATTGTCTCACAGTTTACCTATTCTGTCAAGGCACAAAATTATTTTTTCTCCTCCCCTGATTTTTGTTATTGAAACCCGGGCCAAAGATAACTGGTGTATGAGGTAATCAGCCACTTCAATGCCATCATAGATCTCGGATAACCAGTCCGCAGTGGGCGGGATATCCTGCCGATGATTGGCCCCGGCTTGCCAATCATCGGCAGTTAGTCGATCAAACAGGTGACGGACGAAGTCGATATCACGGCTGGAATAGGAGATAAAGACGTCTGAGATGAGGCTAGATACAGAGTGTCGATAGGACTATTATAGAATAATTCAGCCTTGAGATTAAAAGACAGCGGTGGAAGACTGTTAATAGAGGTCAGTCCATCAGTTACAGTTGATTCTTTTTCACTTAATTTCGCTTAATGACAACAGGATTTGTATTCACCATTGCCATTGTTGATTAGCCCCAAAAGAAACAAGCCTAACAAATCAATATAAATTTAGCTGAGAGTTATCTGGATGACAGCTGGTAGTTATGCCTGTTACCTAGGATTTACACCTTTTTTCCTGGCCTTCTTCCTTTGGGTTAGTCTACTGGCTGTCTGTACCAAATTTAAGACCTTGATTTCATGCTGGCAATGGCCCAATAGGTGCTAAAAAAGAAAGACTGAGAAACTAAAAGCATTAGGTTGGAGAGTGATCCGTACAGGTCTGAAGACTTAGGCCAGATTACAGACGACGATGTAATCATCGAGGAAACGAAACATCGGGATCCCAGATCGGTGACCGAGCAGCTAATTTTAAAATTAGTAGAAATAGATGATCTGAAAAGTCATGATTTTGAAAATTACCAAGCTAGAAATTGCTTAATCAACGAGCAAAAGGCCAAAGCCTATATTCAAAAATTATTAGCTGCCAAGAACGAGCAATCACTCTAGATAGACTTTTTGATAACTGAACCGCTAACAACAGTCTTATTGCTGATGCTAATGAGAACATAAAAAATACAGACAAGTAATGTTGAAAAGCACCGAAAACAAGCGATATGCTCCTGCGTTTTCCTAAAAGACGGATCGAACGTAATGAGTCAATCCGGCTTTTGGTTATATTGCTTCAAAGAAACACTATGCAAGTAATATTTAAGGTGAACTAATGCCTTTGAAGGCTGTAGTACATAGGTGTGCACAGATAATCGAGTTATTTACCCCTGGTGAGATCGGATAGGGAAACTGAACTTCGTCCTAGAAAAGTTTAACTACCTCCACTTGGTACTATGAACCACCTGCTTTAAGAGCTTAATGAGCTCTTCTACTCTCCCAAGTTGAAGGCATAATCTTTTGTAAAATAGCTAAAGGCTGGCTTCATAGCTGACTAACCAGTGGTAAAAGCCCCTCTTCCCCGAAAGAGGCAAATTCACCGCTAGTAAAGCCTGCACTTCGTACGGTTCAGTGCTAATCGGATCCCCTGGAGTCGTCGATACATATCGAAATCAGTAGTTCTTGGTAGACGCAATCTACCTGGCAATAGACCTATAATAGCCGACTGTGGCCCTTTGCTTCTGTAGTTCAACTGCCCAATTCTCAACTGGAAATTTCTCTGGGTCAGGCAACCAAGCTGATAATTCCTCTCGGTAATCGGCTGGGAAATCAAATTCTTTAGCCGCCGCCACAATTCTCTCTTGATAACCTAAATTAGGTAAATTAGGGCGTGTCTTCAGCGCTTGCCGGTAAGCAGAGATATAAACTAAGCAAGATTGAGGAGTGGATTGGGCTTCAACCGTGATCATTTCTTTGCCATAGATTCCTTTAGACACGCCTTCATAGCGGTCTAAAGCCATTTCACAAGCCTCCGTTAGCTGCCAGACCACTCCCCATACTCGACTCTTTTCTTGTTCCACAATGGTGGCAAAACCACGGCCATCAATTTTATAGCCATAATTACTCGACCAACCGGTAGAAATTAAACTGGCGGCGGGACAACGCTGGGCCATTTGTCGTCGATCCATATTGGAACCGTAAGCAAAATAAAGTCTCTTTGACATGATACTCTGTTGTATTTGATTAAATCCCCCTTTGATCGCCCCAAATATCGACTTGCAGTCGAGGCGAATAACGATAACCCTGCTGTTTACATATTTCCACCATCCAATTTTGTTTGCCTTGAATCTGATCTCTGGTGATCCCTGGTGGCATTAAAACTATGGTCGACGATGGAATCTGCATCTCTTGTTGCAACTGCTGGATCTCCACTAGGTCTCGCTCTGTTTCCACTACAAACTTCAGTTGGCAGTTATACTGATCCAGAAATTGCCTCAGCACTGGCTGGTTTATCCTCAGCCGTTGATGCAGCGGGAAGTGATGATTGTTGGCATCTGGATTGGAATTGGCTAGTTTAGGGCTAATTGACAATAAGTCGGCCTCTACCGGTTCGAATAAGGTGCCGTTAGTTTCAATGGTGATATGCTGACCTTGCTGGCCCAACTGTTGACACAGGCGGGTCAACTCTTTAGCTTGCATGAAGGGTTCTCCTCCAGTAATTACCACTTGTGGACAATTGTAGGCCAGGATTGCAGTTACTGCATCTTCGACTGAGATATCTTTATCTTCCGGCTGCCAACTGGTATAGGGCGTGTCGCACCAAATACAACGCAGGTTGCAGTAACTGGTGCGAAAAAAGACCGAAGGCAGACCTACTAATTGGCCTTCCCCTTGGATGGAATAGAAGATTTCGCTGTACTTCATACACCATTTACCAACCGATTACTGCCTCTTGGCCTGTTGTTCTAACATTGCTCAGCCAGGGTTAGTTATTGAGCCAGCAACTTTCTCACCGCGGCCATGATCGATGGCTGGCTGGGTTGGTATTCCTTCTCCAAAACTGGGGCAAAGGGCGGAGGGGCAAAAGGGGCGCCCAAACGTACTATCGGGGCCCGTAAATGGTCAAAACATTGCTCCCCGATCTGGCTGGCTATCTC
>Ga0066832_10000526_pt1 | contig 11949 bp, 9 predicted proteins | sample ETNtaG_35_FD_66731 | JGI IMG/M metagenome (GOLD analysis project Ga0066832, IMG submission 66731) | Marine microbial and viral communities from oxygen minimum zone, Eastern Pacific Ocean - ETNP201306PF51B | ecosystem: Environmental > Aquatic > Marine > Oceanic | place: Pacific Ocean: Eastern...
ATTTAGGAGGGAAGATACCTCTTTGGGCTTCTTCTTGTCAAGGATCCGTAAATCAATAACTTTCTTTCTGAGATCGTTGGAATATGGAATTGGCATTGTTTTTGACTACTATTCTATACCAACACTAAAATGCAAGCTTAATTTAGTTTGCTATAGAACTCAAATCTCCTGCCCAGAGGCTTTGCATTTCAGGGCTAGTCTGCAAAAGGTCATCTAATTTCCCTACTGCTTCGACGACTCCGTCCTTCAAAACGATAATCTGGTCGGCCCTTTGCAACGCGGGTCTTCGGTGTGAAACCACCAGACAGGTGGTCCGACGGCCAGAGGCCGCTGTTTCAGCCGTAGCAAAAACGCGTTGCCATAGTTTCTGCTCCGTTTCTACGTCCAGTGCTGACGATAGATCGTCGAAGATGTAGAGTTCAGTCTGACGGATAAACATGCGTGCGGCAGCGGCACGTTGCATCTGTCCACCAGACAATATGACCCCCCTTGGACCAACGACGGTTTCCAAACCTTTATCTAAAGTGGGGAGATCATCCTCCATCACCCCTAACCGAATCGCCTGATCAATGGCTTGGGCATCATCCGGCCGCCCCATCAAAATGTTATCTTTCAGCGATTCGCTGAATAAACGAGGCACTTGCGGAGTATAAGCACATCGGGGTGGGATAAAAAGGGTCTTGGAATCGGTAACTAACTGCCCATTCCAATAGATTTCCCCCGACTGCGTCGGTAACACTCCGAGCAGCGTTTTTAACAACGTCGTCTTGCCAGATCCGATCTGACCCGTAACCACGGTGAAGGTACCCGCAGGCAAATCCAGGTTAATGTTACGAATACCTTTTAGTGAGTCGGGGAACAGGTAAGTCAAACCCCGAACAGTCAGATTATCCAAACGGTCTGAAGGTTGCTTGTCAGACACCAAAGCCGGTGGTAGATCTCCGCTCAGGTAGACGGGGCCATGTGCCACCAAGTCTTCGGACGTCATCTCCTTGACGGTGCCCGTCATGCGTTCAAAAGAAACTTCGGCCCGTTTGTGTTGGGCCATAAGCGAACCGATCAGCGAACCACTTCGGGAAACCGAGCCAACATAAGAGACGAAAAGGTAAAAATCCCCCACCGAGAAGGTCGATGCACGCATCTTCTCAACTACCATTACCAGGATCACACCCGTAGCAATCTGACCAACGTTAAAATTGATCGATCTGATTAAATAGTCGAACATATTATCGATGATAGTCGATTTTCGACGAAGATCGTTCAAATGGCGGTAGTGGTCGACCACGTCCTTCTCAGCGTTATTGACCTTGATAGCTAAAATCGACTGAAACATCTCGTTGATGAAATTGGTTGACTGTTCAGTGGCTATCCGTTGGGCACGGCGATACTTGCCGATAAATCGGCGAGCAACATTGACAATGGTGATGATGATGACGCCGGGTACAACAGTGACCAGCATTATCCCCAGGTCAATCTTTGCCATCCAGTAAACGGCCAAACCGACGAAGATCATATTACCCCATAGGTGGATGTATTGCTCCAAATAAGAGATAATGGCTCGTACATCGTCTCGAATCCGATTGGTGACCTCGCCGGAGGTGCTAGCGATTTGTTGGGGATTAGGCACGTCCAGAACCGCTTCGATCAGATTTTTTCTCAGCAGTGTGTAGACTGAGAATCGCCATCGTGTCCAGAAGAACACAGAGGTGATTAACACTCCACGGTCTCCCAGATCAATCGCCACGTATAAAGCCACAATGGTCCAGACATTCAACCCCGTTATCCCACTACCGGAGAGTGTATCAAAAAAATGTTTCATTAACAGTCCGGTGAAGAATGGCACCAAATCATCGATGCCTCTGAACAGGATAGTAACTAAGAATAGTCCAGGGCGATATAGAAATAACTGCCAGGTAGACTGTCCGGTGGTCATGCCAACATCTCTCTCCTCGACAGATTACTTTTGCCTTCCAATCCGGTTTTCAACAATTCGGCGAACCGGGATTTCGGATCATTAGCCAGTGTTTGTCGAGGCCCGTATTCCCGTATCTGCCCACCTTCCAAAATCATCACTTCGTCCACCCGCTGCAGAGTGCCAAGGCGATGGGCTATGATAATACCGGTCCTTCCCTGCAACAATTTCTGAACCGCGAAGTCGATTCGGGCTTCCGTGGCCGGATCTAAACGTGAGGAGGGCTCGTCCAAAATAATGATTCCCGGATCTTTAAGGAAAATCCGGGTGAAGGCAAGCAACTGGGCCTCCCCTGCTGATAGCCCACTCCCACCTGCCGCTAGCAGAGAGTCCAGACCTTCTGGCAACGATTGATACCAATCGGTCAGTCCAAGTTCCTCGATGACGGAGACTATTTTTTGGTCACTGATTTGGTCATCAAACAGAGATAGATTTTGTCGCACGGTGGCGTTAAAGAGTTGCACATCCTGGGTGACCAAACCGATATAGTGGCGCAAATCGGCTTGCTTTAGCTCTTGGATTGAGGTTCCAGCAATACGAATCTCTCCCTTGTTAATATCGTAGAGGCGAAACAGCAGACGGGTAATGGTCGTCTTTCCACTTCCAGTTCGGCCCAGTAAACCCAGCACTTTGCCTTTACCCAGTTCAAAGGAGAGATTCTTGAGTACCATCTCTTCCTCAACATAGCCGAAAGTTACCTGGTCAAAAGCAACATCCGGTATTGCGATTGGCTGAATGTTCTCCGCAGATAAAGGTAACGGGGATTTGGATCCATCCTTAAGGCTAGATTGGGTTTGATATAGCTGTTCAATTCGCTTCATGCCTGCGGTTGCTCGTTGTAGTTCGTTGATTTGCCGGCTGATGGTATAGAGTGGGAGTTGAAGTTGCCTCATGTAGTCAAAGACTAAAACAATCGCTCCCAGGGTAAAAACACCGTTTTGATACAGCCAGATGCTAACTCCCATAGCTAGGGCGTATCCTAACGCAAAAAGTCCTCCGGTCAGAGAACGGAGGCACTCCCCGATAATATCGGACCTGAGGTTGAGTTTAAAGACCTCCTGAACCACTTTGAAAAATCGATTCATGGTGTAGGGCACACCACCATTGGTGCGAATATCTTCAATTCCTCCAATACGCTCTTCGATAAAGCCGAACATTTTGGCGTATCCTTCTCTTTCCGCGGCGTAGATTGGTACAGCAATAGATCTAGTAAGGTTGAAAACCAGCATAGCGACAGCCGTAAAAGCGGTCATGGCGATGCCGATCCGCCAGTCTTCTCGAGCAACTAGGATAAGAATCAGGCCTAAACGGATTAGTCCTCCTGCCACATCCAGAATAAGGGCTGAAAAAAATGTCGCCAGTGTAGTTGTGTCGCCATCGACCCGTTCAACCATTTCGCCGGGCGTTTTTTGATGGTGAAAGGTCATATCTAGAGTCAAACAGTGCTGTGCCAGGTCTCCCCGCATTTGGTTGGTTGCTCTCCAACCGATATCTTGACTGAGGTAGCTATTGATGAACCGGACCAACTGCCCGGCTATACTGACAGCGATAAAGAAGAAGGCGGCTATGATCAGCGGGTCAGAGCCTATCCACTCAGAAAGTGGCAGTAGAAAACGACGCAAGACGTCTCGGCTAGCTTCCAGATTATCGGTGGCGGTATCGATAAAAAAGCGCAGAATCTGTGGCGTGACCAACGGCAGAAAATTGCCCAATGCCATGAAAATTGCCAATAGCAACAGGCGAAACTTCATCGGGCTAAGATATTGCCTTAGAAGTGACCAATATTCGCCAAACGAGACTTTTTCAAATTTACGGTTTTGCAAACGGATTCCCAATCGGTCTAGTAAAGACTAATTAAGTCTTTCAGTCCGGAATTTGGATCTGACCGTTTTTGGTCTTCATATGCTTGACTGATCCAACGCGCTCTGGACGTTTTACCTGGATTGCGGTAAGCGTAAACCACGGTCCAACGCGTATCGCTGTCGGCTTGACGGGCGGTGACCCCGTGCGCCGCATGTGTCCACATCAGAATCACTGTTCCTGCCGGCACAGACAATGTTTCTATTACCAGAGGTTGGCCCGTAATTGGATGTTGTTTGTCCTGCATCCAGCCGTTTTCAAATTCAGAATCCGAAGCAGCATGAATGCTAACGTCTCGAAACAGATGGCTACCGGGAACGACCTTCAGGCCACCGTCGTCGACCTCGAAGCCGTTAACATAAAAGAAGATTCGAATAAAACCTAAACGGGGATCGCCTTCAGAATAACTGTGGCTATGCCAATAAATCCCACCATTTCCTCCCGGACGATTTAGGGTGACACAATGATCGTAACGAATGTTGTCGCCGAGGACTTGATGTACCAGTTCCAGCATTTGTGGATGGTTGATTAGACTCTCCAAATAGGGATTGTATTCAGCGGCAAATCGATTGGGTTCGTGCCCTTCCACCTTATCCAGGGAGTGGATGTGAACCAAGGCTTCGGTGAGGTCCCCCTGGGCTTCCTGGGTTAATAAACCCGGATAGGCTAAGTGCCCGTCAAGGTCCATCCGTTGGCGTTCGATCTCTGTAAGTTGGTAGGAATGAAAAAGTTGATTGGGCATTCGTTCATCCTCGCCACAAAGAAATGCCGCTTATCTTAACACGATTGAGGATAAAGTCAAGGTAAAGCTACCGGGCATGAAATGACGGCCAGCGGGAGGGGGATTAGCGACTATGGATAGCCGGGGCGGAATTCACTCGTAAGGTTGCAATCGGAGATCGATGTAAAAGCTAGAGAAAAAGTGACAATCTTCACAAAGTAAAAGGGTTAAACTTAAGTGCCGCTATGCTCGTAGCGTTCGTGTTGCTCTTCTAGCTTTCGTTTGAGAGCACGGACATTCGTCCCTCGCTCCCCGGACCATCCGTCTAGGATAGCCCACAGCCAAAGCAGAATAGTTTGCGCAAAACCAGTGATCTTAATGATCCAATTTGGCTTAAACATCAATTTTCTTTCTTCGTCTTCGTAAAGTCGTAGATGCGGCTTCGATTCTATCTCCTTGGCCGTCTCTTTCAGCTTTTCCAAATCTATCCTTACGCCATCTTCACCTTTTTGAGATTGGACGATTTTTTCGGCTTCTTCAAACCGAATTAAATCTCTCCAGTTGTTCAGAGGCAACGAATTTAGATAAACTAATAACGCGCCGACTGCAACTCCGATAAAGAAGATCAACCCCTTAAACGGAGTTCGGAGATAGACCTGCCCTAAACCCGGAAAGAGGAGTGACAAAAAAGCGGCCAAGAAGGATGGCTTCGGTTTCTTGGTGTCGTTCATACTAATCTCCAAATTCCCCCATTGAAACGAGATAGACACCAATACAGATGACAAACGCTCCCAAGACTCTGATCTTCGGCACATCTTCTTTGAATAGCAACCAGGAGAACAAAATCGAGAAAATATAACCTAAGCTGATCATTGGATAGGCCACGCTGAGCTTAATACGGGAAAGGACGACTAGCCAAATCAAGGTTGTTGATCCATAGACCCCGATCCCGCCAATTACAAATGGATTCATCAGGGCTTGTATCAGTTTAGGTGCCATCTGTTGGAAAGACCCACTAATCTCGCCGACCTGGTTCATACCTTGCTTGAGTAAAATTTGACCCAGGACGGAGAGAATGACATTAAAAAGCAGTAGGGCGAAATCTTTCATTTAGAGGTCACTCTGAATCTTCAAACTTGAGAATCTCTTTGATAACATAGATGGGTTTATTTTGTGATTCGTAATAGGTGCGGATCACTAACTCGCTAATCAAGCCTACAGAAATGAGCTGGATGCCTGTCAGCAATAACAACACGCCCAGTACCAACATCGGTAGTCGTTCAACCAGGCTGGTTTGCGAAAAGAGGTAGGAAAGCCAGCCCTGGCTGACGCCAGCAGGGAAAAACAGCTTTCCGATTGATAGATAGCCGCAAATCACAAAACCGACTAGAAAGGATAATAAGCCGATCAGGCCAAAACTTTGAATCGGTCGTGTGGCGTAACTCATCAGAAACTTAATCATAATCAGATCTAGGATAACGCGAATAGTCCGGGAAATACCGTACTTGGATTGGCCTTTGGTACGGGGATGGTGTGTAACCTTGATCTCGGTGATTTTGGCACCGATCTGGCGGCCTAAGACTGGAATAAATCGATGTAGTTCACCATAGAGGTTAATGTTTTCGATCACCTCCCGGCGATAGGCTTTTAGCGTGCAACCGAAGTCGTGCAGTTTAACCCCCGTCATTGTAACAATCAACCAATTGGCTAAAATAGACGGTAGTCGCCTAAGAACAAACCCATCTTTTCGTTTAGCACGCCAACCACTGACAATGTCGTAGCCCTCTTCCAGTTTTTCCAACAATCGGCCGATATCGCTGGGATCATTTTGCAGATCGGCATCTAAGGGAATAATGACCTCACCTTCGGCATGGTCAAAACCTGCACTCATCGCTGCCGTCTGCCCAAAGTTACGACGAAAGCGAATTACCTGTATGCTTGGATCGGACAGGGAAATCTGTCTTAAGATTTCAAAACCAGAGTCTATACTACCATCGTCAACAAAGATAATCTGATAACTCTTTTTGATCGGTTCAAGTGCGGCCTTCAACCGACTATAGAGTTCTTGCAGATTATCGGCTTCGTTGAGTAAAGGGATAACGACTGAAATCTTGGGAGGCAAAGTAGACAAAATCTGGGTTGACATCGCAGTTTCAGGTATTATAGAATTAACCCGTAATTAGTTGCCAACAAAATCGGAGATAATAAATAATTATGGTCACTATAACAGAAACTGCGGCCCAAAAGGCGGCTATTTTAATGCAGAATGAAAAACCCGATCCAGAAAAGGAGTTTGGGCTTCGAATGAAAGTCGTAGGTGGTGGTTGCTCCGGTTTCCAGTATGAACTCGGTTTTGACGAATCCCGCAGTGGCGATCGTGTCATTGACCAACACGGCTTGAAAGTCTTTCTCGATCCACGAAGTATCCTCTATTTGGCTGGATCTACCCTAGATTACAAAGATGGATTGATGGAGTCAGGCTTCAAAGTCGAAAATCCAAATGCCAATTCAACCTGTGGTTGCGGCGAATCGTTCAGTGTTTAGCTGATCTCTTTCGATGGCTTAGCCTACATTCTCTCTGATCCAAGCTAAATAGTCCGCGCTTCCGTTCACTATTGGTATAACCGTTACTTCACAAACTTCGTAGCTGTGTAAAGCGGCAACCGTTTTCGTTAGTTCGGAGACAGCCTGAGCCGAAGTTTTAATTATCAGCTTAGCTTCAGTATCCGTTTCCACTCTCCCCTGCCAACGATAAACCGATGTTACCTCCGGGATAATATTGACACCAGCGGCTAGTCTCGTTTCAACCAGTATAGTCGCTATCCTTTCTGCTTCTTCCAAGCAACTGGTCGTCACAAAAGCGATTACGTAGTCCTTTTTCAAATCAAATTGTCAGCCGAATATCGAGGGTGTTTTGGCCATATTCTAAGTTGGCACGTACCAAAAGTAGTTGATCCGCGATCCACTTAACCGCGAGTGCGTTGGTTTCGACCAGCCCTAAACCGACATGATCGCCCCAAACAGCACAGCCATATGGCATTGCCTTACCCGATTCGATTTCGATCGTCATTCTCAGTTCAGATCGGCTCCGAGACGACTTGAAGTCTAAGATCTGTGGGATGGTTGTTTCGCTGCCGTCATAGGAACCGATTGGCGGGGAAGTATAGTTGTAGATCTCAACTGGCTCAATCCGATTCCATTGAAAGGCCAACTGGCAAGCATCATCGTAATATAGAAAAGAGGATTCATCGAGGTCAGGCTGTTCCAGAAAGTAGGTTGGTGTAGTGATAGATCCACTTGCTCGATAGGCATCGACAAGGTTTCCCAGTGGATGGCAAACGACCTGTTCCGTTTGAGGTAAAATCTCCAAAAAATCGGCCAGTAGGTCCAACCGCGAACTAACTAAGTTGGCTAAACGAGTCACATCGACCGAAAAAATGAGGTGTGAGTGTTGGTTCAAGTCAAGGTTGAGCAGGTGAAGGTCTAGCAGTTCTTCTGCTGTTTCAGCTAAAACTCTTTCGACCAAATCGGCGTTAGCCGGAATTCCGACCACCGACCGTGACGGTTGGTTAGCAAAATTGTGTCGATCTTCAGCCGGATAGAAGAAGCCGAACGGGCAACCGGCATCTTTGTCTTTTAGATCATAACCATAGAGGCCAGAAAACTCTGCAACCTCTAAAGCTTCAACTAAAATATGATTCTTGATACCCTTTACGGACGCGACTGTTGCTGAAGCTCCCTCTAAGGCTTTTCGTAATCGCTCCTTTTGCGCCGTAATTTGGGGGGGGAGCTTATGACGGAGTGAAACAATCTGGTCGGCCTGCATCAAATCGACGTTCTCCAGGCTAGCTGTATCGAGGGCTAACATCACTTCATCCCCAAATTCAGCTTGGTATTGGTTCAAGTCTTTGCTATATGACTTAGCATCGGTTGACAAGATCGACCAAGAAACTGGGAATTGGTGCTGATGAGCTAAGCTAGCTAATAGACGCATCCCTTCTCGCACGGCTCGCTTGTCTTGATGGTCTAAATGAGCAACCAGTGCACAATTCAACATCGCTATCTTCTGGTGTCTATTCGTTATCAGCCAAAAATTCGGCCAGTGCTATTGTTTTCCCACCTTGGCGAGCCGACTCCCAACCGGCTAAAACTGGTGCCAGTGAATAGATGCCGTCAGAGTAGTCACTCATTAACAGTTGTTGATCATCGGTTTTAACAGCAGCGATAAAAGCGCGGTCTTGTGCCAACCAGGGATCATAATCGGTAGCCGTATAGATTATCTCTCGGTTGACTTCAATTCGCTCGTAACCGTGAACCGATACATACCCACCTTCATAAAATATGCGGAATCGGGGTACGTTAGGCGGAGAGGTCGGCGTAGCGGAGATAAAGGTTGAAGTCATGGTTGCCCCGCCAGCAAACAGGTAATGAAAAGAGCAGGAGAGTGGCGTCTGGTATCTATCGTCGGTGTGATAAAAGGCTTGGGCGGTGACAATGTCCAAGCCCGTCATAAATCGCATGTAATCTACAGCGTGGCATCCCCAATCGAAGGCCGAAAAACCGCCTTTCTCGTAGCTAGAGTGCCAACTGTCACCTTTATCTTGCTGCCGAAGACGAGGCAGTCCACTGTAGCTACTAAACTGTGTATGAACGATCTGTTTGTCGCTTAAAAAAGATTTGGCTTTTTGGAAGATTGGACGGTAGCGCTCTCGAAACCCTACGGTGCTGATCACACCTGACTTGCGTATCGCTTGGTCGATATTTCGTGCAAGCTGAATCTTGAGGGTTTGTGGCTTTTCGCTGAACAGATGAATGCCCCGTTTAGCGGCTGTAATTTCAACATCGGTGCGAGCATAGGCCGGAACAATTGAGTAAAGGGCGTCAAACTCGACTTGGCCCAACATCTCCTGCCCATCGAAAAAAACTTGCGGGATCTGAAACTTATCGGCGGTAGAGGCGGCTGCTTCTTGGTTAATGTCGCAGATGGCCACAATTTGGGTATCCTCTATCTGAAGTAAGTTGGGAATATGTGTAGTATTAGCAAAATTACCTGCCCCATAAAAGGCAACCCGAACCCTATTTCCCATATGTTATCAACCTTGTCTACCGTCTACCAATCGAATGTTTTTTGCCAACTGGCTTTTAGACCTGCGATTTCGGTTTGAAGTATCGTCTGGCCCGATAGCCCAGTGATCTTTAAGGTTGGATCGCTAGTGGTAGTTCCGAGCAATCCAAAAGGAACGTTGCTCATCACCTCTTCAAACTGATCCTGGTATTCTGGATTTACCTCCACGATAAAACGGCTATTAGATTCAGAAAATAGAATCGTGTCATACCGGTCGATCTCAGTAGATCCAGGGACTGCTGACAAGCTGATCGATATCCCAAGTCCCCCTGAAAAGGCCATTTCAGCGACGGCAGCGCCAATCCCACCTTCGGAACAGTCGTGGCAAGACGCTATCAATCGATTATCGATGGCCTGACAAATTGCTTCCATTACCGCTTTGCCCGATTCTGGCCTAACGACCGGCACGTTATTACCAATCATGTTCTGTAATCCAAGATAGTGAGAGCCACCTAATTCATCGTAAGTTTTGCCAACCACATAGACTAGGCTATCAGCTGATTTAACATCCATGGTGACGGCTTTACTGACATCATTGATCACAGTAATTGCACTGATCAGAAGGGTACCGGGAATCGCTATCTGTTCACCTGTCAGTGTGTTCCGATATTCGTTGTAAAGGCTATCCTTACCGGAGATAAAAGGTGTCCGATAGACTATCGCCAGGTCGTAGCAGGCTTGTGCCGCTCTTACCAGCCCACCAAGACGATCAGGTTTATCAGGATTTCCCCAACTAAAGTTGTCCAATAGTGCGATGCGGCTGAAGTCTCCGCCCACTGAAACAGCGTTGCGAACGGCCTCATCAATCGCTGAGGCCGCCATGTGATATGGGTCAAGATCACCGTACTTAGGATTAATCCCGTTAGCAACCACTACCCCTTTTAGCCCACCCAGCACCGGTATGGTAATACAAGCGTCACTTGGGCCATCGTTGTTAATACCAACCAAGGGCTTGACTACTAATCCACCTTGGACTTCGTGATCGTATTGCCGGATGACCCACTCTTTGCTGGCCACATTAGGGCTGGCTAAAATCTGGTGTAGGCTTTTAGTTAGATCTACTGAAGCCGTTAGTTTTGGGCTCGAATGGTTGGGTGTTTGCCAAACTGCTTTTTTAGTAATTCTAGGGAGGCCATGATGTAAGAAGTCCATGTCGAGATCGGCCACCACTTCATCCTTATAGTTAACGATCAGTTTCCGGGTTTCAGTGAATGAACCTAAAACTGTTGCTTCGACTAATTCGTTGTCACAAATCTCCAGCAAATCTGCTAAATGTTCTGGTGGAACCGCAATCACCATCCGCTCTTGTGCTTCAGATAGCCAGATCTCCCATGGGGTCAAGCCTTCATATTTAAGTGGAACCCGTTCTAGATGAACCTCAGCTCCAGTTTCTTCACCCATTTCGCCAATGGCAGAGGAAAAACCACCGGCTCCACAGTCGGTAATAAAATTATACAGATTGGCATCGCGCGCTTGCATCAGCGCATCGGTGATCTTTTTCTCAACAATTGGGTTACCTATCTGGACGACACTACCCAAGTTTTCAGAGGTGTTGTCTAGTTCCAGCGAAGAGAAGGTAGCACCGTGAATACCGTCTCTTCCCGTTCGGCCACCTAAAGCTACAACTAGATCACCAGGGGAAATTTGCTTGTGGCATCGGTCTTTCGGAATCAGCCCAATGTTGCCACAGTAGACCAGCGGATTGCTACTATAGCGAGGATCAAATAAGATAGCCCCATTAGCAGTGGGAATTCCCATTCGATTACCGTAATCCCGAACCCCTGCGACAACGCCTTTGAAAACCCTTTTCGGATGTAGCGTTCCCTTGGGCAGATCCGCTTCGGTCGCATCCGGAAACCCAAAGCAAAATACGTCGGTATTGAGAATTGGTTTGGCTCCGAGCCCAGTGCCCAAAGAATCGCGAATTACGCCACCGATACCGGTACCGGCTCCGCCATAAGGTTCAATAGCAGAGGGGTGATTGTGTGTTTCGACTTTGAAAACGATATTGTAAGTTCCATCGAACTCGATGATACCAGCGTTATCTACAAAAACAGAAACGCACCAATCTCGATTAAGTTCCCGGGTTGCTTTGGCAATAGTGTTTTTGAGAAGCCCATCAATAATAACAGGTGCTCGATCATTTTCGACATACTCGATCAATCCTCGAAATGTCTTATGCACACAGTGTTCAGACCAAGTCTGTGCTAAGGTCTCCAGTTCAACATCGGTTGGATCTCGGTCTTTTTGACGAAAGTAGGTTTGGATAGT
>Ga0066832_10000561_pt1 | contig 11566 bp, 9 predicted proteins | sample ETNtaG_35_FD_66731 | JGI IMG/M metagenome (GOLD analysis project Ga0066832, IMG submission 66731) | Marine microbial and viral communities from oxygen minimum zone, Eastern Pacific Ocean - ETNP201306PF51B | ecosystem: Environmental > Aquatic > Marine > Oceanic | place: Pacific Ocean: Eastern...
TGCTTAATCTCTGGCTCAATCCCCATTTCAAACAGGGGGACGCAATCTGGCTCCTGATGGTGTAAGGCTGCCTTGAGACGCTGAAAATCTGTTTCCCTGTTGCCTTTGGCTGCTAGGGCTTTCTTTACCGAGTTCGGAACTGTCATGAATAAAATCCTTCAGAACTTTTATACTAATGCGTACATCTGTAACATAAATTGGGTTTACCTGCGTTCCCGACCGGGGAATACATAATCTTCCAGGCCGAAAAAAGCTTGTCACAGCGAGATCTACTGTTCCAATTCTCAATTTCTCTAGTGTAGGCGGCCTCTACCGGTTTGTCAAGTTTGGGGCAGTTATAACGTACGATCTATACTCAAAAACTGTTTCCCTCAATCGAGGGATTTCACATCCTACAACCCGATAGGGTATTTCCCATAGGCTTCAACCATTTCGCTAACCCGAATAACTCGTTCGATATAGGCGTCCGGCATAACGTTGTCCGCCACCCCGAGAATAAAAGCGTCTCCGGGAGCGATGGTACGGAAGAGATCTTCCATGTACGCCTCAAACACACTGTCCGTTACTGGTGGGCATAGGATAGATGACGGAATTCCTCCCCAGATAATCACGTCTTTTCCCCAAGCCTGCCGTGCTTCTGCCAGGGTACAGTGCACCATCGGTGCGGTGACAAAGCATTCAGCCATATCAAAACCAGCTTCTTTAACTAGTGATAGCAGAAGTTTGGTATCGTTATCAGCATGACAGACAAGAATCTTATCCCGCTTATGTAGCTCTTTTGAGAATGTTTTGAAGTGGGGAAGGAAATATTCCTTAAAAAGCGGAGGCGGAGTCATCTGGGAATCAAAGTGGATGCCATAAAGAATCATCTTGGCTGGGGATTCCAGGGCCACGTGCTGGAGTTTGGCCGCATAAGCTTCCAAAGAAGCCAGAAGGCTTTCAATCTGCGCTGGGTGATCGCACAGTGCATAAAACCCGTGGTTATACCCAATGAATTCACGCAGAATCCGATGCATTGGACAACTCCCGAGCGATACCAGCGGTATACCATCCTCACCAATTTCCTCCTCGTAAGCCAGATATTCTTTGTAGGTAGGAATTATCTCCGTATGATCGATGATATACTCAACGACCGGATAGTCTGCTTTTCGTTTAATCATGTGCTCAATTTGTAGAGAAGGCAATCCTACCCGCACCAGTTCCTCCGAATGACGGTACAGGGTTGAAACCGTGCCGACCGGCGTTATGTATTCCGTCAAGATCTCGACACCTTTCTGCTGTGTTTTTATCTCGACTCCACTCAACTGAGTTTTGAAGATTTGGCCATTACGAGCTGGTGTTCCCAAGCCTAAATCTCGTTCAATTTGGCGTAGGCTCATACTACGAAACCTATCTGGCAACTTTCCCTGTTTCTGCTGGGCGGTGTGCCAGAGCAAGAGGCGTGGCACCCAGGGAATCTGATCCGGTGCTCTTCCTTCAATAACGGCTAACAAACGTTCACCGTGTGTCATCATTATTAATCTCCTGTTAGTTTGCCACATTCATACTTGACAGAACGTCGCCCATCAGATAGAGCGTTAGTCAGTTCTGTACTCGACTTGATCGAGGGCTGCGACATCTACTTCAGCCTGCTAACACCGACTAATGAATTTTTATTTGACTTCGTGGTATTAATATACCTTAACTTGCTAATCAAAGCAAATAGGATACCCAAGGTAGTCGCAAGGCACGGACCTTACTGCCTCGGCTCCACCTCGCCGACAATGACCCCACCCCTGTTTTTATTGCCAAATCACTCCTTCTCGCAGTCAAAATGCAACCGGAGTCATTCCTGTTATTTCGTTGGCTGGCAATAGACCAGATCCTCTTTTAAGTGACCTGTCATTTGGTTTTGGTCGATCTCAGTACGCTGTGTTTTTGATCCTACTGCCACCCCAATCTGTTGCGTTGTACTCCCGTATTCAGCCTTATTACCGATCTGGTTACCGACGATAATGGTGTCATTGGTTTCGCCATCAATAGTAATGCCGTTCCCCTCTCCAGCCGTCCCGTTATTAAAGATCTGATTGCTTTCCAGCCGGTTGCGATGGCCACCTGTATATTCGGGTTCGTTGCGGAAGTAGACGCCATGGCTGGCATTGGTCACTACCAAATTATTTCTGAGTAGATTGTCCGAATCCTTGTGGCCGATTGAGATACCGTACTGACCGTTCCTCCGCAGTTCGTTGTTTTCGAAGATGCCGTGACGGACCCGCCAGCAGAGAAACAGGCCATCTCCACCGTTGTCATGAGCGGTGTTCTGCCGGAGAATAGGTCGTTGCGAACCACTGCCCGGATGAAGTCCCAAATTAGCATTATTTAGGGACTGGCAGTCTTCGATCACAATATCGTTGCTCTGCTGGAAACTGTAGCCGTCCCCGTTATAGTGGTGAACCACACAGTGACGGATACTGGAATTGTGCACACGGTAAAAGAAAATCCCGGCCCCACGGCATCCGTTCAGTGGCGGATTCGCAGACCGATTCCCATCGATAGTGATTCCTTCAATCTCTATCTGTTCAGCATAATAGGCGCTGATAACCGGGAAAGCGGTTTTAGCGATAGCGTTTCGCCCCACCATGCAGTCTGCCTGCAACGGCTGGTTAATGGTAAAGGTATGTTGGTCTACCCGGGCAATGATAGTAGCCGTGGTGGTATGAAACCCACCGGAGCCGTCGTCCCGGACACTGATCCCATCTCCCACCTCAAAACCAGTGGGGCTGGTCAAGGAGACCTGCTCTTCTCCGTAATCACCATCGGTGGAAAGCAGCGAGATGAACCCGTCTGCTTTCTGTAGAACGGTTTGTCCGGGTTTACCGATCAACCTAACGTTTGATCTAAGGTGGAGTGAATCTTTCATCTGGTAGGTGCCGGGCAGAATCTGAACTGTCCCGCCCCCCAAACCACTGACGTAATCGACGGCGGCCTGTAAAACGCGATTATTATCACCGGTAATCGTTGCCCCTTTTATTCCGACAGAGATATGGATACCTTTTTTCATCAGTAGATCCTTAAATTGATTCTGTGTTGCGTTTGATCATATAGGCCTAACCTGGACCGAATAACTATATTATTGGGTTAATTAGTCAGTACTGATTTATCTCCTGGCCTCTCTACCGCCTGTATCATGGCGATAATGTAACCAAACTGGAAGGCCCAGGCTTGGCGAACACGTCCTGACACGCCTTTGGGAGGCACATCATCTGGATGGTGGGGAGCGTGGTCGGGCATTAACATGTAGGGGTAACCAACTTGACTTAACGTTTCTGTCACCTGATACATATCCACATCGCCTTCATCCGGCCAGACCTCCTGAAAATGGTGGAGGCCGCCCCGAATGTTGCGGAAATGAATGTTGAAAATCTTCTTTCGTTGGCCGAAATAACGGACAATGTCGTAGATTTCAGTGCCGGGATCTTCCAATCCTTCAGAAGCGGTACCAAGGCAGAAATTGAACCCGTTATAGGGGCTGTCCACCAGATCGACAAACCGTTTCAGACCGTCGAAGACGGGGTAGTTCCACCGTTCCACGCCCCTTAGAATCGGTGCTGGTGGGTCGTTAAAGTGAGCGGCCATCTGCACTTGGTACTGCTCAGCGACGGGAATTACGCGTTCCAGAAAGTAACCGATCCGGTCAAAAGCTTCGTTCCGACTGACTCGACCCGCTGGGGACAGGGTTTGGTTATCGTATTTGGACAGATCGAAGGTGCTATAGGTTGTGCTACCCCGCCCAGGTGTGCTTTCGGTTCGTTGATGTGGCAAAATGCAGAAATTATAGTTTAAGCCCCGGATTCCGGCCTGCCCCGCATTTTCAATCGTCTGGCAAACGCTTTCCAGATCCCGGTCGCGTTGTGGATCTTCTGCTAAAGTGATGCTAGCGGACAGACCAATATGGATCATCTCCAAACTGACCCCCTGTTCAGCCGCTTCCTCCTTGTGGCGTACCAGCGTTTCAACTTCTGTGTTGCTGACCGCAGCATCCATATGGGTGACACCGTGTCGTACCAAAAATTCCAGTTCCTGCTTGGAGGTGCCGATTCCCTGAACGCCAACGTGCATCTTTCCATTCTGACTCATTTTTAATTCCCCTTCACCAAAGACAAAATCGTTATCGGATAGCATACAGGATTCAGCAGATTGGTGCAAGGATCAGGTTGAACGCTATCAAGTTGTTATTAAAATCGGCTTGATAAGCGAAGCGACCTTGACAGAGGATGGAAGTTGTGAGATAAATATCCATCTAATCCACAATGGAGATCCTAATGCATCTTGGAATGTCTGGGGCCTTTCTTCCCCGTAACATGGATGACTTCACGCCGGAGATGGCTAAAAGGGTCAAAGCCCTCGGGTTCTCTGGCGTATTCACCCGATTTGGTGATAACGACCCCTTTGAAACCGCACCTGCTAAATGCCACCGTGTTCGCGATCTATTGGCCGATCACGGGCTGCGAATCTATCAAGCCACCGGCTACTGGCAGCCTTTAATTCATCCCGACGAGACTCAGCGTCGACAAGCGGTTCGAGTCCTCCAACAAGCCCTGAAAATCGCTGGGGACCTAGGCGCCCGGGGAATAGATACCGGCCCCGGTTCGCTCAATCCGACGGGGCCTTGGAATCCACATCCAGACAATTGGAACCTTGAAAGCCGGCAGCAGTTAATCAAGAGCCTGAAAGAGTCTGCCTCAGCGGCTGAGGATAATCAGGTCTATTTAAGTCTGGAAGGACACCAACTGGTAGTGCTGGAAAACGAGCGGGTAACAAAGGAGATACTCGACGCCGTCGGTTCACCATGGGTCAGGTCTGACCTGGATCCGGCTAACTGGATCACACTCAAGACGATTTTTAGAACCGATGAGGCCATTCACCAGATGTTCGACGTTTTGGGTGAACACATCGTCAGTGGGCACGCTAAGGATGTCACCATCACTAATGCCCATACCCTCCATTTACCAACCGCCTCTGTAGGTAAAGGAATGCTGGATTTCAAAACCTATCTTCGCCGGATGGAAGACCTGAATCCGGACTACCCGCTGATCGTGGAAGGAAGCAGTGAGGCCGAACTACCGGAAGCCAGCACTCTCCTGCATCGAACAGCCCAAGAACTCGGAATTGACATTATTGGAGAGGACTAACCTGACGTCCGATCCTAATCAGAGTCGAGGAGGTATTATTGTGAAGTTACTACTGGTTGGCGGAGCAGGTCGGGTTGGCACTATGACTGCTCCATATCTCAAATCCAAGCACCAGCTTCGGGTGTTAGATGTAGTCCCGCCACACGATCCAGAGATTGAGTATATAGAGGGGTCGGTCACCGACCCAGGGGCGATTCAGCGAGCCTTGAAAGGGATGGACACCTTTATCTATATGGCGATGAAAAACCCGACCAGCGAAATCTCTTCGGCCGCTACTTTTGAGGACATTGTAGTGAACCATCAGGTTAACATCATGGGAGTGCATCTACTGTTACATGTGGCCAAAGAAGAGGGGATTCAGCGTGGCGTTTACACCAGTACTTTTACTGTTCACGAGAGGACGCGTAATCACTTCCCGTCTGAGGATGAACTGCCATTGGACAACCCCAGTGTCTATGGATTGACCAAAGGATTCGGCGAACAAATTTGTCGATACTTCTGTCGTGAACATAGAATGTCGATTATGGCTTTACGGATTACCGGTCCGTCTACCAGAGCACAATGGTTGGAGCGGCGAAACCAACCCAAGTTGAACCCAGTTCATATCTGGTGGACCGACGAAGAGGATTTAGCCCACGCTTACCTGGCAGCCGTTTCAGCCACCCAGACCGGTTTTGAAGCCGTATTTATCGCTGGCGACGAACAGCAGCAGGAAATCAACCTATCCAAAGCCAGGCGACTGCTGGGATGGCAACCACTTACCCATACCTGTGTCTCTCCGCTGGAACAGGACAAGTAACAGAGAGAAGATGGCTGGCGATCACAAGGGGTTTATCGGGATTTTATTGGGAGGGCAAGGCTGAAACAGGTGAGACGATAGCTAGTGGCACTTACTTCTATCAGTTACAGGCGACTATACGGAAACCAGAAAGATGGTGATCCTGAAGTAAGCTCCAATCAGCATCGTAACTACAATCAGCGCTACAGAAATTGAGAGGGCACAACTGGAGTCGGACTGGGGCCGACCGTCTTCTATGTTGGCGACAAATGATTCTCAATTACCAATGGAATGATTACTGGCAACCGCCCGAAGCCGCCTGAGGCTTGATTCCTATCCAAGCACTCTATTCTTGACACTTACGTTGTAGTGAATTGTGCTAATTTGATTCCCAGTTGGAAGGATAATCCCAATCGTTATCAACCACTAACAGCCGTTCCTCCAAAACTCGAGCTAAATCCGGTAGATCATACTTTTCCAATGCCCCTGGTACCACTAACCCTTCCATTTCTCTCCGTAACGGACTAGACAGCACATCTTTTATCCAGCTCTGAATCAATGGGCGTCGTAATTCAACAGTTTCAATACGGGGATCCAATACTGCGGCATGGAGCACCAACGGTGTCATGGCTTCGACCGCAACCAAGTGTAGTTCTCTACCGGAAGATGGGTTAAAACCCGATCTTTCATCTTTTAGAAAGTCGACTGCCATCAGTACATCTTCTATCCTTTGTCCTGCTATAGGACGACCAATATGCATGGCGACCGTTCCAACGCGATGATCATGACTACGGTACTTGGCATTACTTCCTTGGTCCCGAGTTTCCCCGACACCCCGCACATCGATGGCCAAAACGCTGCTCGCTGTGGTCAGAAGTGCCTTTATTTCTCCCTCAGTCTCTATCTCCTTACCTTGGGAATGAAGATAAATTACCGTGCGATTGGTGTTGGTATCTATTTGTTGTTGGAACAGTAACCCAGGAATTGGTACCTCTCCGGGTCTCCGCAATATCAAACGGTCAATCGTTATCCGCTGATGCTTGATCCTCCCAACTAACTCAACCTCTGGAGGGGCGAGGCCACTTCGAACACCTAATAAATCACGGATCTCATTCAGACAATCGGTTAATGAGTAATCTCGCCAAAATGATTCTCGGGAAGTGGACAGGCGATGCGCTTCCTGCAGAGAAAGATCGGCGACACTCACTTGAGACGCAAAGTCAGTCACAAGTTGTCCAGTTCGAGTTACCTGAACTTGTTCCTCTGAGAAAACTTGCAATTCCTCAGGTTCAAGCACCGAACTCGGATCCTGATAAAACCATTGCCTAAACCAGCGAACCATCTCTTGGCGATGTTCCCGGTGCATACCATGTTCTGCTTCAGCTTCGAAAAAGTGAAATCGGTCAGGCTCTCCTAATACCTTGAAAACAGATACGGCATCCTGACATGTTTCCCGAGTGGATTCAATGTCGAAAAAATCTCGAGTTGCGGCCAATACGGCGGTTGGTTGTGGCGCGCGCATCAGAGAATAGTCGATATGATCAATCCCATACATCCCCTCATTTGGTAAATGCTGGCACCCATCAGCGGGACCATTACGTCCTCGAAACTTGGTGGTACGTTGCATAACGTAACAGGAAGGAGCCGCGGGACCAATTCGCTGATCCAGTGCCATCAGAAAAGTAGTTTGCGTACCGCCGCCACTAGTCCCCGTCATGCCAACTGGCTTACTACTATCTACTTCAGGACGACTCAACAAATAGTCAATAGAGCGTACTCCATCCCAAGCTTCGTACCAAACTACACTACGTCCAACTAGACGTGCACCGATGTTTAGTAATGTATGAGTAGTTGTGCCATAGCGAGAAGCTGAAGGAAGTTGTGTCCGTTCTCCTTGTGAAATAGGGTCATAACTTAGGACAACGAAACCGTGTTGAGCTAGCAAAGCACAAGCTTGCTGATAGGCCGCGTAGGCTTTGCCGTTAACAGAATGACCACAGGCAAACAGTATGCCGGGCCACGGCCCTACTCCCGATCCGTGGGGCAAGTAGAGAAGAGCAGTAACATGATGATTCGGAAAGCTCTCAAACAAGATCTTTTCAATTCTAAATCCCTCACCAATTAACTGGCCTGTGACCATAGAATTAAGTGGTGTCTTTAAAGGGAAATCGCCCAATAATTGCTGATACGATTGTTGCAAGTATTGTAAGTGCTGTTTTAGTGTTTCGGATGTTTCAAGGGCTGTGTTTAGACGTCCAGCTCTCTGTAGATCCAATTGGTCGCATTGAGCAAGAAGATAATGCCAGAGAGTTTGTTGGTGATCTCCTTCTAGAACACGTAACTGTTCCACAACCAGTTCCTCCTCCACTTGAGCTGCTGGCACATAAACATAACTAAGAAATATCAACCAACCCAGGAAATTGGTTCTGATGTCTATCCTCCGGTTTCAATTTCCCAGCCTATCACAATGGGATAAAATTTTCTAGTTCTTAGAATCCTACAAATGCTATTTGGTTATCGGTGTTGATCAAACCACCCTTGATCGTATATCGTCCCAATCAATTGGATCATCAGGGTCTTCGCCTTTGTAGCCTGATGATTCCAAGAACTTCTTAAACTGACTAACTGTAACTTCGGTAACGCCCATCCAAAAAGATTTGATAGTATCCGAAGCCGGAATAGATATCATCACCGCCCTATCTTTCTTCCAAATGATCTTCTTCGCCGTAATTCCCTTCAGTTCCTCCATACTTTCAATAGCCATAGCTTTTTCATCTGCAGCATGGACCAAAGAGGGCAAAAACACCAACAACATCCAACTAAATTTTCGCATTATATTCACTCTTTATAAACACATCAATAATGTCTGATATCTCAAGTTACCGGATACTATCCCCCAAAATGGCAGACTCAAGTCACAAGAGCTACTTTCATTTCACTACTACCTTTTAATTGCCTACATTTTATCGCTGATTGATTTGAATGTTAATTCGTAATGGTTCAATCATCTCTTGAGAAATATGCGGTTAGCCCGTGGAATATAGCAAGGTCCGAGTTTTTCTGTTACCGGATTCAAGATAGGCTTCCCCCTTCATTGTCCTAAATCCGATATTTCTAACGAGGTTTTCCTTATTTTTATCCTGCGTTGAAACATTGAATCTAATCTCTACAGCCTTCTTGGAGTTACACCAGTGAACGGCAGTTTGAATGAGTCGAGCAAAAAAAAATCGTGATCCGGGTGACAAAAACCATCTACCTGATATCTGTTGCCACCTTTGTAAACCGCGCTACTTAGACCTAGGACTTTTGCCTCTTCAGTTATCACAGTAAACCATTCACCTTGGCAGTGGGTTCTCAGATAATCGTAACGCCTGTACAATCCCAGACAAGATAGTTGCGGCTCGATATTGGTCGAGTATAGCGAAATGTTAGAGTCCAAAATTGACCAAGCGTGAGGGAAAATAATTAAAGGTATTATGGGTATCCTAGATGCCGGCTTTGCTCGACATATTTTGCTAGGAATAGAAGTGGCAAAATATCTGCGAATAAAACTATCGTAGTCATCGGTACCAGATAAATTCACCATTAACTTGGACCCATTTATGTGTTGCCAACCGAGACGCTCATATATTCTGGCCGCACCAGGATTTACGGTGCCGAGAAATAGCGCGAGACCTTCAGTCCTTTGAAAATCTTCCACCAGCTGCTTACATATTCTTGTTGCCAATCCTTTACCTCTGAACCGGGGGCTGTGGAGACCTCCCCAAGACCTCCAAGAGACGGGAGAGCGAGGGGTCTGATTACAATGGCCGTAGATATCGTCTGCTCCTCTGATATATGTCGGTAAATATTGGTTCGGTTCCAGCGGTTCTCCTCACCGTAAAGCAAATCGTCCGGGACATCTGACACGAAATCATTTCCAAAGGCACCCAGCCAGAGTTGGTACATCTGGCGGACAGGCTCAGGATCGAGGGGCGGATTTTGTACCTTCATAACATTTACTTAGACTGATTACTTATCGGGTATTACGGCGGTGGCGTCTATCTCTATAAGCAAACTTGGACCATCAAGTCCTGCTACCTGGATTCTCGTGCTTGTCGATAGAGACATTTCGAAGTATTCTTGTCGTACTCTCAGGGTTTGGGACTTTGCGCATTGGGGTAGCATGACAGCTTTGGAGCTAAAAAAACAGGGATGCCCTCGGATGGTGAATGCCTTGGGTCTTATCTATGCCACGTGTTGAAAGATCGGTGTTAGACCCGTTGATCGTTGTTTCAGTTGCTTGATCTCCTCCTCCGTCATCGGACTAAAATCCCGGCCAATTTTTAATGCCCAGTCGAACAGAGCTGCTTCCCCCGGAGGAATGGCCGCGGTGATGGGCTGGGACAGAGCGAAACGGAGGGCCAACCGGGCTTCTTCTTCCGTGGTCACCGGAGCATACCAGCATTTGGAAAAGGAGGACTTGTCCTCACCATCGGCCCATTTTCGTTTGGCCATTCCTTTCAGCGCCAAACGAGCTACCCCCTTATTTTGAGCTTCCTGCATCACCTGTGGGCCAAAATTGCCCTCAAAATAGCTAACCCAGTTGACCGGAAACAGGACTGAATCAAAGTCGAATTGACCCATTAAGTCCACGGCGACTTCAACGGAATGAGCAGAGAAACCGAGATAACGAACCAAGCCCTGTTGACGGGCTTCGATCAGGCCTTCGATTGCACCTCCCACCGCTAGGACCTGGTCCAGATCATCTTTTGACATCATGGCGTGTAGTTGGTAGAGGTCGAAATAGTCGGTTTCTAGACACTGAAGCGAGCGATGGAGTTCGTCTATGGTTTCTGCTTTGGAGCGTTTTCCCGTTTTGCAGGCCAAAAATATATCCTGACGGAAGTCGCGGATAGCCGGACCTAATCGCTCTTCGGCATCGCCGTAGGCCGGAGCGACATCGTAGTAATTGATGCCTTGATCGAAGGCGTATTTAGCCAATCGATTGGCCTCGGCCTGTTCAGTATTGGCAACCAAAATCCCGCCGAAACCGATGATTGAAAGGTCTTCACCCGTTTGGCCAAGGGGTCGTTTTTGCATGCATAACTCCTGCTTTTCAGTTGTCGATTATACTTTTATATTTAAGCTGATGTGATAGTCAGGAAGATTTTAACACGGATTTAAACTGTCAGCTAGAGGGATTTAGAACTGTGACCGACAATCTCAAGCAGAGAGCCGATTGGACTAACGAATTCACATACCCAACCTAATCCAGTTCATCAATCTTTTGGAATCAGCGCCGATAGCTAGCCGTTCCTCGGCCAGTGGTAAAGCCGCCTCTTCTAATGCTTACTTTCCTCTAATTACCTGGCGCAGAGATCTCATCTGTGCCAAATTGCTAGCAATACATTTCTTTACATAATCGACGAGTTGTTTCGTCGCAAATCTGGGTGGTTCGATATTGGTGTCAGGGTGGTCATGATGACAAGGATCATCCCCAAAAATCATGCCATGCGGCTGAAGACCACCGCTGGCCCTGATTTTCCAAAATAACTTGTATCCGGTAAGATCAAAGCGCCGCCGAATTCACCTACATAGTAATCCTGAAATTTGGTGCTTATTGGGAGTATCCAGC
>Ga0066832_10000579_pt1 | contig 11333 bp, 11 predicted proteins | sample ETNtaG_35_FD_66731 | JGI IMG/M metagenome (GOLD analysis project Ga0066832, IMG submission 66731) | Marine microbial and viral communities from oxygen minimum zone, Eastern Pacific Ocean - ETNP201306PF51B | ecosystem: Environmental > Aquatic > Marine > Oceanic | place: Pacific Ocean: Eastern...
GGCAAACGCGTGCTCGAGGTCGGCAATGTGCTGTCGCACTACGGCGACGTTGATCACACCATTCTCGACAAGTACGAGCGAGGCCCCGGCATCCTCAGCGAGGACATTGCCGATTACTCGCCGGCGGAGCGGTTCGATCTGATTTTGTCCATCTCGACGTTCGAGCATATCGGATTCGACGACGAAGCGGACGGCGACAGCGGCGAAAAAATCAGCCAAGCGATCGCCATCTGCCGGGGCTTGCTGGCTGCGAACGGGCAACTCGTGCTCACGCTGCCGCTTGGCTACAATCCGGCGCTCGACCGCATGATCGCCGAAGGGCAACTCGGCAGCGACCGTACGACGTTCCTCAAGCGTACCGGCCGCTTGGCTTGGCAAACCGTGAACGCAGAAGCCGCCCTGGCCTGCGATTATGGCCGGCCGTTCCCGTACGCCAACGCCGTGATGATTGCGCAGTTTGGAGGATTGCCTGCATGAAGCCGCTGCGGTTTCTCATGCTGAACTGGCGCGATACGGAGAACCCCCTCGCCGGCGGTGCGGAACGGGTCACGCTCAAGCACATGGCCGAGCTGGTGCGGCGCGGGCACGAGGTCATTTGGTTCGCCAATGATTTTGACGACGCCGAGCCCGAAACGATGATCGACGGCATCCGGATCATTCGTGGCGGCGGGCGCGGATCGTCCATTTTGCACGCGCGCCGCTGCCACCGTGAGCATGGGCCGTTCGACCTGGTGATCGATCAACACCACGGCCTCCCGTGGTTTGCGCCCTGGTGGTCCGGCACGAAATGCGTCGCCTATATTCACGAGGTGCTTGGGCCGATCTGGCGCGCATTCTACCGCTGGCCGACCAGCGCGATTGGCCAGGCGCAGGAGCGATTTTTCCAGCGACTTTACGCCGGTGTTCCGTTTTGGACCGTGTCGGAATCCACGCGCCAACAGTTGCTCGTCCACGGCGTGCGCGACGTGCGCGTTTGGCCCAACGGCACCGACACCGAGCCGCTGCAGACCATTCCGGCCAAACGCTTGGGCGCGCCGCTGCGGCTTATTGCCCTCGCTCGGTTGGCCCCGAACAAGCGGATCGATCACGTGGTGCGAGCGCTTGCGTTGCTGCACAAACAGGGCTGCGAGGCGGAGCTGACGGTCATCGGCTGGGGGCAGGACCAATGGCGGCTCGAGGCGCAGGTCGACGAGCTTGGCCTGTCAGATGCCGTGACGTTCGCCGGCCGGCTCGACGATGCGGAAAAAAATATCGAGCTGCAAAAGGCGCACCTGCTGCTGCACACGTCGATGCGCGAGGGCTGGGGTCTGAACGTGATCGAGGCCAACGCGATGGGCACGCCGGCGGTGGTCTATCCGGTCGGCGGCTTGGTGGACTCGACTGTACACGGGCAGACCGGCTTGGTCAGCGAAGCCGAGACGTCGGAGAGCCTGGGCAAGGCCGTCATTGGCTTGGTCAACGACCCTAAAAAATACGATGCGATGCGCACAGCGGCCTGGGAGCGGTCATTCGAGTTTCGCTGGGAAAGCGTACTGCGGCCAACCTGCGATTGGCTGGAAAACATGGCCAGCGGGGAGCAGCCGACGTAACTTTTTTGCCGGGCATTTGCTAAACCACGATTTGTGACACCTCTGTTCGAGATTGAATCCCTCACTCACCGTTACGGCTCCGTGCTGGCGCTGGACGACCTGTCGTTGTCGGCGGAGTCGGGAGCCATTGGCTTGGTTGGGCAAAACGGTGCGGGCAAATCGACTCTGATCAAGATTCTGCTGGGCCTCGTGCGGCACACCGCCGGCACGGTGCGGGTGTACGGCTCGGACGTCACTCGGAACGGGGTCGGGCTGCGTGGTCGAATCGGCTACATGCCGGAGCGTGAGGGCGTGGTGCCGGGGCTCAACGGCATCGAGTATGTTGCGTTGTCAGGCGAGTTGAACGGCATGCCGCGCAAACAGTCGCTCCGCAGGGCGCACGAGTTGCTGTCGCAACTGGGCCTGGAGGAGGCGCGCTACCGGCGACTGGAGAATTATTCTGCCGGCATGCAACAGCGCATCAAGCTTGCGGCGACGCTGGTGCATGATCCGGACCTGCTGCTGCTCGACGAGCCGACCTCGGGGCTAGATCCGGATGGGCGGGCGGCGATGCTGGCGCTGCTCCAATCGCTGGCTAAGCGGTCGGACAAGTCACTGGTTTTTTCGACGCACCTGCTTGGTGATATCGAGAGGGTCTGCCGGCAGGCGATCATCCTTGAGAATGGCACGGTCGTTGCCTCCGGCGCTCTCGATTCACTGCTGGCGGGCCAGCCGCATGCTTTTTTGCTCCAATGGAAAAGCGATAACGACGCCATCAGTGGTGAGTTTCTCGCTGCGTTGCAGCGGTCGGGTGCGGAGGTGGCTTCGGGTGATGAGCTTGGCCAAGCGCGGGCGGTGGTGCCGGAGCAGTGGGCAACGCAACAATTCTTCCAACTCGCCCGTGAGTGTGGTGTGACGCTGACCGATCTCGAACCGGAGGAGATGGACTTGCGCACAGTGTACCGGCGGCTGGTCGGCATGGAGACAGCCGCGCCGCTGCCGGTCATCGGCTTGGCCAAGCGCGACGAAAGCGGGGTGGCGCCGTGAGTGCCGGTTTACGGGACGACTGGAAGGAGCATCAGCGAGCCGCTTGGCTGGCTTGCTGGCCGATTGCGCGAACGGCATTGCTGCTGGTGTTTCGCCGCAAGCTGTTTTGGTTGCTGCTTGGCATTGCGTTGTTGACCTTCATGTTTATGTTCGGTGCGATTTATCTGCTGGCAGAGTTGAAAGCACAGCAGCCCGGTATTGGCCGGATGCTATCTCGAATGCTCCCCGATCTCGACGGCTCCGGCCGGACGTTCCTCAACTTCATGTTGGCGCAGGGTACGGTGACGATGATCCTGCTGGCGTTTGCCGGCTCGGTGCTGGCGGGCAACGACCACCGACGGGGTGGGCTGACGTTTTATCTCTCTCGGCGGATCAATGTGCTGTACTACTCGGTTGGTAAATTGCTGGCGATAGGGTTGCTGGTCAGTTTAACGACGACGCTCCCTGCGCTGATTCTGTATCTCGAGCAGGGTTTACTGGTTGATACGACTGAGTACTTCAGAGAAAACTACAACATCCTGTTTGGTATTCTTGGGTATGGGGTATTGCTATCGTTGACGATTGGACTATTATTGTTTGCGCTGGTGTCGTGGATGCCGCGTCCGGTGCCTCTAGTGATGACGTGGGGATGCCTGTTCGTGTTCCTGCCTATACTAGGTAGGATTCTTAGTTTTGTTTTTCGTGATCGCGAGGAGAGCATCAGGGAGGCGCTCGAGGGGTCGCATTGGCTTCTGCTAAACCTCTGGCGCGACTTGTACATTCTCGGCGCACGTTGTTTTGGTGAAGAGTCGTTGAGGCGGAGTGATGAAGATCTATTGACAGGAGCCGCTGTGGTGGTCGCCACGGTTTGCGTCCTTTCCTTCGTTGCCATGGTGGTTCGCATCCGCCAATTGCAACATCATTCATGAACGCCGCTACCCCAGCAACACCCGCAACGCCGCTGGCCGGGGTGCGAAATGTGTCCAAGTGGTTCGGGCCGTTGATGGCGCTGAACGGTGTGAGCCTCGAGATCGGCCCCGGCATCACCGGGCTGGTCGGGCCGAATGGCGCGGGCAAGACCACGCTGCTGCGCCTGCTCACCGGGCAGATCAAGCCCAGCCTGGGTAGATTGGAAATTTGCGGGCACGACGCCTGGTTGGCCAAGGCCAGGGATCGCATCGGTCTATGCCCGTTCGGCGACGCCACTTGGGATGAGTTGTCCGGGAGGCAATTGATTCGTGTCACGGCCGGGCTGCGTGGATTCACCGGGGCCGGGGCGCATCGCCGGGCCGAGGTGGTGCTGGAGACAGTGGGCATGGCCGACCGCGCCAACCGACCGGTGCGCACCTACTCGAAGGGCATGCGTCAGCGCATCAAGCTTGGCCAGGCGCTGATCCACGATCCCGATCTGCTCGTGCTCGACGAACCGCTCAACGGCGTGGATCCGGTTGGGCGGGAGGAGTTGAACGACCTGTTTCTTGCCTTGGCCAAGCAGGGCAAGGCGGTGCTTGTGTCGAGCCACATCCTGCACGAGATGGACCAGTTGGCAGACCGCATCCTCTTCATCTGCCGCGGCAAACTGCTGGCGTCCGGCTCGCTGGCGGAGATTCGTGACATGCTCGATGACCACCCGCTGAAGGTGCGCATCTCGTGCGAGGCGCCGCGGCGGATCGCCCCGCAACTGCTCACCTTCGAGTCGGTGAAGGCCGTGAGCATCAGGCCGCCGGAGGATCTCCTGCTTGAGGTGCAGAACCCGGGCCGGTTTTACGCCGAGTTCGGTGAGTTCGCGGCCGGGAACGATGCGCAAGTGCATCGGCTCAAGGCCACCGACACCTCCACCGAGGCGGTGTTCGACTATCTCATGGAACGGGCCTCGCACCCGAAATAGCAACATGGAAACTGCCAACGAACATTCAACTTCGCAGTCCGTTCCGGTGCGGCACTCGCGGTTCGCCGCCTGCGCGCAGGTTTTTCGGCTGACGCTGCGGCGGCAGTTTTTTTCCCGGCAAACCATCGTTACCGCCGTGCTACTTGGCTTGTCACTGGGGATCACGGCGCTTTGGGCCTATCCCAAGTCGTGGAATCCCGACCCTCGTACCTCGGCGCAACTGGCCTCCCAGATCCTCTCGCCGCTTTACATGGGTTTTTTGCTGCCGATCATTTGCCTCAGCTACGCCTCGGCGGCCATCTCGGGCGAACGCACCGGGCAGACACTCGTATACCTGCTCACCACAAATATTCCCCGGCCGCTGGTTTACCTCGCCATTTACGCCGCTGTCGTGCTGCTGACGCTTGCCGTGACACTGGGTGGGTTGTCGGCACTCTGCCTGGTAATTGACGAAAATGGTCTTGAGGCGTTCCGTGTGTTTTCGACCGTTGTCACCTGCGCGACGGTGACCTATGTCGGACTGTTTCTGCTCTTCAGTGCTGGGGTGCGCCGGGCGACCTTTCTTGCGCTGGCCTATGCGCTGATGATTGAGACGCTCACCGCCAACATACCCGGAGTTGTCAAGCGGGTCACCGTCTCCTTTTACGCCAAGAGCTGGCTCTATGAGACCGGCGAGCCGCTCGACCTCGCCCCGACCGGAGCAGCGCTTGGCCTTTTCAATCCAGTCTCGGCCGCGAGCGCGCAATGGGTGTTGGCCCTGGCCTCCGTCGGTTTTCTCGCCTTGGGCATGTGGGTGTTTTCGCGGAAGGAATATGACTGAGCCGCTGCGCCAGACCGCCGAGCGGACGCTGCGCCGGTTTGCCCCGCCGCTTTACCGCTGGCTGCAGCGCTGTTCCGGCCAGCGCTTGGCCAGGCGCTTTGCCACCGCCGAGGAACGGTTCCGGCACATTTACGAAACGAACCACTGGAGCGAGGCCGAGTCGGTCTCCGGCCCCGGCTCGACGCTGGAGGAAACCGAGCCGATCCGCCGCGAGTTGCCGGCGCTGCTCGGGGAGTTGGGCGCGACTTCGCTGCTCGACCTGCCGTGTGGCGATTTTCATTGGATGCAGCACACCGACCTGGCCGGCATCGACTACATCGGCGGCGACCTGGTTGGTGAGTTGATCGAACGAAACCAGGCGCAGCACGCGCACGAAGGTATCAATTTTCGCAAACTGGACCTGGTTCGCGACACGCTGCCGACCGTCGATGCCGTGTTGTGCCGTGACTGCCTCGTGCACCTGTCGTTCGGCGACGCGCAGGCGGCCCTGGCCAACGTTGCCCGCTCCAGGGTCAAGTGGCTGCTGACGACCAGCTTCCCCGGCGTGGAGCGAAACGACGACATCGTCACCGGCCAATGGCGTCCCCTCAACCTTATGCTCCCACCCTTCAACTTGCCCGAGCCGGCCAAGCGCATCGCCGAAAACTGCACCGAAAGCGAGTTCGCCGGTAAGTTGCTGGGCGTGTGGCCAGTCGCCGATCTGCCTCAAGCCGGGTGCTCATGACAATCCATCTCTTTTGGCCAAGAGCGGTCAGCGTGGGCGGCGTTCGGGGCGTGGGCGCAGTTCAACCTCATCGAGTTTTCCGTCGTTGTTGCGGTCGAGCGACTTTAACCGGGCGGCGGCTTCCTCGATTTCGCGGGCGGAAATCTCGCCGTTTTTGTCTCGGTCCAGCACGTCCATTGCCGGGAGCAATTGCGTGACTCTCGGCTGGCCGCTGGGGGGATTGGGCGGACGCCGGCGCTTTTCTCGGCCCGCGATTGATTCGCCTTCGCTTTTGCCGGCCAACTGGGAGTTCACCGACTCGATGCGCCGGGTGATGAACGGTTTGATGGCCAGGACCCGCCGGTTCACCGCCCGATTGATGCCTTCGCTGTCGCCGTTGATGCCTATCCGGAGTCCCTCCGATCCGGGGCCATCGGTGTCCTTTTTCACATGTGGCGCGATGGCCTTTTCGAATTCCGCAATGCGGGCAAAGTATTTCTTTTCGGTGAAATCATTCTTCATCAACTTGGTCACGGCATTTCTGTAAAGCTTTGGGAATTGTTCGGTCGCAAATAGCCGTTCAACAATGCGGCGGCGGGAGATCCACGGTCGGTCGATATCCCAGTTGACCAGTGTTTCCGGGTCGCGCCCCATGGTGAAGGTGCCGAACGTTTCGTTCAGGTCCCACGGCAACATCCGCAGTCTGCCGTCGGCCTTGTCCATGACCAGGTAGTAGTTGTGCGGCATGCCGATGTAGCTGTCGATATTGACCAGGATCGAGGTTGCAGCGAGGTAGCCGGCGAACTGCTTCAGATCCATCCGCTTGCCGATCTCGCGGGCGAACTCGTCGTCAGATCCCTGCTCGACTAACTTGAGTAGTTCGGCGAACTGCCGGATTTGGTCCGCGTTCTTTTCTCCCACCTTGATGTTGTAGCGCTCATAGGCTTTTGGTTCCACCCCCAGATAACGCCAGTCATCCATCGACTCCGGTTTCATCAACAGACTCCCTTTCGAGGCCTTGCCCAGGTTTTGTCCGATGTAACGATCGTCCACCTGCTCGATGATCACGTAGATGCCCAGCGGCTTTTTCTCCGCCAAGCCCTCGATTGTCAGCGTGACAGCGGCCCAGCCGACACCAGGAGTGGGCATCCCGGCGGCGCGGTATAGTTCATAGCCGAGTTTCTCCTTCATAAACGCCGAGTCGATGAAGGCGTTGGAGAAATTAAGCTTGGTGCGGCCGTGCAGTTTCTGGGCCTTGACGAACCGGTTGGTGTCGATCTTGAAAGGTCGTTTCAGACCGCGTGAAGCAAAACGATAGGACGAGTTGCCCTTGAACCGCATGCCGGTGTCCGGGAGAGACAGGCCATCGATGACCACTTTGGCCTTGGCGTAGGGAAACTGGTTGCCGAAGTCCACCCGAGGCCCCTCCTCGCCGGGACGACGTTCGCGTCGCTGAGGTTGCATTGCGTCCCACGCATCGCGTGTGATGGAGATCTGAACGTCGAGCACGTGATTCTCGGCATAGACCGAGTTCCAGAACGCTGCATCATTTTTTTTGTTGTCAGAAGATTTCTCCGCCGCTTGGCCAAGCGATATGAACGAGGCGGCACAAAGCCAGGCGAGAAGGGAAAGTCGTTTCAAGATGGGCATGCAGAGAGGCTAACGTCCCCTTCAGCCCTTGGCCAAGCGAAAATGGCGAATGGCAAGATAACCGCTGGCGATTACGAACAGAATGGCCAAGTGCTGGCTGGGTGATAGCGACGGAATCAAGTCGACAACACCGCGGTTGTCGCCACGAAGAAACTCGATGAGAAATCGCCCTGTCCCGTAGGCGATCAGGTAAACCCAGATCCGATGGAGCGGCGGCACCTTGAACTGTGTAGCCAAGCCAAGCGCGATCAACAAGACCATCTCGTACAACTGCGTGGGGTGCACCGGCTGCACACCGTGGAGCTGGCACGCCGGGCTGTCGGCGGGGAATTGCACCCCAAGGAAACTGTCGGTCGGCAAGCCATGGCAGCACCCCGCCATGAAGCAGCCCAGGCGTCCCCAAGCGTGCATGTAACAGACAAACGGAATCGTCAATTCGAGATATTGCCTCAGTGGCACGTGAAACGCCTTGGCCGCGACGAACAGGATCACTCCGCCACCGATGAGTCCCGGCATCGCGGCAGCCGTGCCCCACGGCGCTTGGCCATCGTACAGCCATCGAGTGACGACCATTGCGAACAGCCACCCGCCCCCGCTGGCCAGCCCGAGGCAGTAGAGGTATTTGCCGGATTCAGTCCGGGTAAGCTTTTGTTTTCGGGCGGTGGCATCCACCCCAATGAACAGGTGGCAGACGCCGAGAGCGATCAACAGCGAGTATGTGTAGATTTGCTCGGGATGCGTCCCGAGGGGAATGGGGATGACCGGCCACATGGAATGGTTGTCTGCGGAAAGAAAAACACCCAATTGGACAAAAGTCCATTGGGTGTTTGGTTAGCGAGATGGTTGTGAATCAGGCCTCGGCCGCAGCCGCCACGGTTGGCGCAGCGACAAACGCAAAGATACCGGCAAGCAAATGAAGTATATTGGATATGCCTATGGAAGGAAATTCTCCTGCCCAAAGGGATATAACGACAGCAACCAGCAGTAGTACACCGCCTATGGTTGCCTTATTGCCCTTGCCAAGTGCAATAAATGCCATGATACTTCCGATCAGACCCAGTACCCCTTGGATACCTGCAAACAACGCAATATTACCAACTTCAGAAGCAAGGCCTCCCATTTCGGAAAGACCATCCTGTACCTCAGCCAGTTGGGCCTTGTCTTCTTCACTCATTTCCTCTCCGGACTCTTTGGCAGCCTGTTCTGCAGCTTCCTGCATTATTGCGCTCAACCCTTCGCCTCCACCTCCCAAGGCACCAGCACATGCTCCGGCGCAAGCGCCAAAGGCAATGGCTAGTAAACTGCCGATGATACCAAGAATTAGTAACGCTATTCTCATTGTATTTTATCTCCTTTCAGTTTATTCGGTGTGAACATCCACCCGAAGGGGGTAACGTGTGCCCTCTTTTCTTTCTGTCAAATAAATAAAAATAATCTATAAATTAATACATTGACAGATAAGCGGACACTTGATTGCCGTCTTTGGGCTGAAAAAACGGCGTTTGGCGACTGCATGGAAGACAGGAATATCTCCAGCGCCACGCCAGGCGCGGCGATGAGGGTTGACCGGGGGGGGCTAGGGCGGGGATGATTTGCGCCGGATGAGTTCAATTGTTTTTCGCGGCTGCATTCCCGCCCTGATGACTCCCTGCGATGCCGATGGCGCTCCGAATTATGATGCGCTCGTTGCGACGGCCAAGCGCTTGGTTGCGGCCGGGATGCGGGGGGTGGTTTATTGTGGATCGATGGGCGACTGGCCGTTGCTGACGGACGAGCAACGGCAGGAGGGTGTGAGCCGCCTGGCCAAGGCCGGCGTGCCGGTGGTGGTCGGTACCGGGGCGCAAAGTCCGCGACAGGCCGTGAGTCATGCGGCGCATGCCCGTGAGGTCGGGGCAGCCGGGTTGATGGTGATTCCCCGGGTGCTTTCGCGGGGGATTTCCCCGGCGGCGCAGCGGGCGCACTTCGCGGATATTTTGCAGGCTGCCGGCGATCTGCCGGCGGTGATTTACAACAGCCCTTATTATGGATTTGAAACCAGGGCTGATCTGTTCTTTGACCTCAACCGGGAGTTTCCGAATCTCGTCGGCTTCAAGGAATTCGGCGGGGCGGCTTCGCTGACTTATGCCGCGGAGAACATTACCAACCAGGATTCCAGCCTGACGCTGATGGTGGGCGTGGACACGCAGGTGTTTCACGGCTACGTCCGCAGCGGCGCGGCTGGGGCGATCACCGGCGTGGGAAACGCGCTGCCGACCGAGGTACTGCGCTTGATCCAACTGTGCGAAAAAGCAGCAGCAGGCGATGCCGAGGCGCGCCGCCTGGCCAGGGAACTCGACGACGCTCTCTCGGTGCTGTCCAAATTCGACGAGGGTCCTGATCTGGTTCTCTACTACAAGGAACTCATGGTGCTGGAAGGCCATTTGGACTACATCCATCATCTCCATCCCTCGGATCAACTAAGCAACAGCCAGCGCGATTACCTACACGCCCAGTGGAAACAGTTCAAAAACTGGTGGACGAGCTGGGATGGAAACCCGAAAAACATGAAGGAGAAAACTGAAGGGAATTAAGTTTAATTTGTTCAGTTTGAAGAGGTTATATAACAAGTTAGCATTCAATGAGTTTTGGATCTAATAAGTAAATTCGAATCTAAAATAATGAGATCGTAGTAGATATTTATTAGATTGAGTGAAAGGGAACTAGTTAATTTAAATCAATAAATTTGATCAAAATAATTAAAAACGGTGCAGCTATTAAAAATTCTAATTAAGTTTTAGTGAAATATGCTTCCTTGATTAACTAAAAATTAAATATTTCGAAGATTTAAAATTTATTTGATTAAACAAATTAAAACAATATGAATTGCCGACTAAAATTTACAACAGTAACACTTTGGATTTTACTCACCAGAGGTTACGATGCCTATGCAACGTATCAGTTTACGCCCGATTTAAGTAAAGAATCTCACCCTTTAGTTTCAGTTTTTGGTTTTGACTGGTCATCCATATTAGTTTTTTTGATATTGGGCAGCTTATACGCAATATTTGCCTACTATAAAGTTTCCTTTCAAAGGTTCAGTTTAGAACCACATGAAAAGGACTATAAATTCAGTGATTTTGTTGGATACGTATATACGGGAAAGAAAAACAGCTGGACTGCTTTGTTGTTCAAATTCCCAAATAGTTTTAAAAGGCTTAATTTTTATATGGGGCACGTTTTAGCAAGATGTATGGTGTTTGCGGGTATTGTATCTACATCTATGTGGGTTTTAATAAAAACAACAGGTAGATATCCAAATACAATTGCTTCGATAATGATCTATCTGACCTTAATATCGGGCTGCATAATTTTAACTTATATGTGGCTTTCTAAAATCTATAAGGAATATAAAGAAATCAAATTATGATGATTTTGTGAGAATTGGGATTTGTAGAAACAAGGCAAATACAAACAAGTTCTCACAATCTTATTAGACCACTACATCCAATTATTAAATGAACAAAGGCATCAAAAATTATTGGCGTTTCGAAATGGCGTCGAACACAGACGGTCATTAATAGAATAGTGGTTAGTGGGACAATCTAAAAAGGTTGGTTGGTTGTGGTAATTTGGAATAGTGGTTGCATGGGGTAATTTGATTTATTAATATGGTCGTCGATGTAAGAGATTTGGTTAGGT
>Ga0066832_10000584_pt1 | contig 11296 bp, 10 predicted proteins | sample ETNtaG_35_FD_66731 | JGI IMG/M metagenome (GOLD analysis project Ga0066832, IMG submission 66731) | Marine microbial and viral communities from oxygen minimum zone, Eastern Pacific Ocean - ETNP201306PF51B | ecosystem: Environmental > Aquatic > Marine > Oceanic | place: Pacific Ocean: Eastern...
CGGCGCGGTATTGCACGGATGCATAATTAAGAAAAATGCTTTGGTTGGTATGAACGCAGTTGTGATGGACAACGCTGTTATTGGAGAAAATAGTTTCGTTGCAGCGATGGCTTTTGTAAAAGCAGGTATGCAAGTTCCAAGTAACGTCGTTGTTGCTGGTTGCCCTGCGAAAGTCATTAAAGAACTTAGTGAACAAGAAATTATGTGGAAGGGGAACGGTACACGTACGTATCAATATCTTGCAGACCGCCACAACGAAACATCTCAAGAGTGTGAACCACTGACAGAAGTAGAAGCGGACAGAAAGCGGGTTCCCCATACTGACCACGTTTCAAAACAAGAGTATGACGGTTAATCGCGTTCGAACAAGGTAGCAAGTCCTTGCCCAACCCCAACACAGAGAGTCGCAATTCCTTTGCTTGCATTCGATCGATTCATTTCGTGCAGAAGCGTGACGGCGATTCGTGCTCCACTACATCCAAGTGGGTGTCCCATTGCAATCGCACCGCCGTTGACGTTGACTTTCGTTGCATCAAGTTCAAGACCATTGATACAAGCAAGTGATTGTGCAGCAAATGCTTCGTTTAACTCAAACAAGTCGACGTCACCTGCAGAGAGCCCACATCGTTCCAACAATTTGCTAACCGCATGGATTGGTCCAATACCCATAATGGCGGGGTCAACACCGGCAGATGCGCTGCTGCCTACAAAACCAAGAATGTTAAGCCCAAGCTCTCTTGCTTTTGATTCTTCCACAAGTACAAGTGCAGCAGCGCCATCGTTGATACCGCTGCTATTTCCTGCGGTTACGGAAGCATCTTCTTCTTTGGAAAACACTGGTTTGAGTGTGCTTAACTTTTCAAGTGTTACGTCTGGCCTAGGGTGTTCATCGGTGTCAACAATAATTGGATCACCTTTGCGCTGTGGCACTTCAATTGGAATTATTTCATCATTCCATTTTCCTTCGTCGAGCGCAGCTTTCCATTTTTGTTGGCTATTCCATGCGAATTCATCTTGTGCTTCGCGCGTAATGGACCACTGCTTTGCAACGTGTTCTGCAGTTTCGCCCATGCCATATGGATGATGCATTGCTGCAAGTTTTGGATTTGTAAATCGCCAGCCAATAGTTGAATCGTATACTTCGCAATTACGATCAAACGCAATCTTTCCTTTAGCAATCACAAAAGGTGCGCGGCTCATGGACTCAACTCCGCCAGCTACCATGACATCGCCGCATCCTGATTCAATCATTCGCGCTGCAATGTTGATGGCTTCCAAACCAGAAGCGCACAATCGATTTATGGTTGCGCCTGCGACGGTTTCTGGAAGACCAGCAAGAAGGGCGGCCATACGAGCGACATTCCGGCTATCCTCACCAGCTTGATTTGTATCACCAAAGTACACATCATCAATAGAATCAACTTCAACGCCCGATTTTTCCACTGCAGCTTTGATTGCAATGGCTGCAAGATCGTCAGGTCGAATGGAACTTAATTCGCCACCATAACGTCCAATTGGCGTACGTACGGCGGAAACAATTGCGGCTCGTCTACTCATAGTTGTATTGTACCGAAGGTTCTAGTTCGCCGACACTGTTCCGAAAGGTGGTGCCGTAAAACGATTGTCAGTCACCGTTTCGTTGAGTCCAGCGAGCAAATTGTGCACATTTTCTATACCAATTTTGGCAGCCCACGCCAAAGGACCGCGGGGGAAGTTCATCCCCAACTGCATGGCGGTATCTATATCATGAGCATTTGCAACGCCTTCGGTCATTGTCCACATTGCTTCGTTGATAATTGATCCAAGAACTCGAGTAAATATGTATTTTTCAAGTGTGGAGCCAGAAAGACACGTAGCTTCAAGACAGAATGCGTTGATTGCTTCTACGAGCCGATCTGATATTTCAAGTTCTTGTCTCTCTATCAAAATAGCTGGAACGCGGTTGTCTTTGTCGTCGTGGGCATACGCACCGCATCCAGTCTTGCGCCCTAAGTTACCACGAGCGACAAGTGATTCTTGTTTATTGCTTGGCGCAAGTCGATTTGGCCTGCCTAGCCGTTCCCAAATGCTTCTTGTGGAGGCAACGCTTACATCGTGCCCAATCATATCCATTAATAAAAATGGTCCAATACGAAATTCGCCGAGAGATTGTAGTGTTTCATCGACCATATCAATAGGCGCAATTCCGTCCTCAACGATTCGCCATGACTCTAAGTAAAAAGGTTTTGCAACTCGGTTTACAATGAATCCCGGAGTGTCTGAAACGTGCACAACGGTTTTGTCCCACGCCTCTGCAAGTAGAGTTGCTCGCTGCACCGCCTCTTTAGAGGAATGTTTACCACTGACCACTTCAATAAGTTGCATAACTGGTGCAGGATTAAAAAAATGCATACCAACAACTCGATTAGGATGGTCACTCGCTTCGCCGAGTTTACTCACGGATAACGAAGAAGTATTCGTTCCGACAATTGCAGTTGGAGCGATTTCGCAAATAGCTTTGAGTACTTTACTTTTAATGCCAAAATCTTCAACGACTGACTCGATGATTAGGTCGCAATCCTTTACATCATCCATCGATGTTGTGCTAGTGATGAGTTGCTGCCATTGACCTGCTTGCTCTAACGTAATTCTCCCCTTATCAACCAAACGAGCAAAGCGATTTTGAATGTTGTTTAAAGCTTGTTCAACAAGTGTCTCTTCGATATCAAACAGTAGAACTGGCCAGCCAGCCGAGGCGATGACTTGCGCAATTCCTGTTCCCATAGTTCCAGCCCCAATAACACCAATTGGATTGTTTGCATTTGAAGACATTGCTTCTACATCATACGGAAAAAAGAGAAACATAGTTTCAAATAGTTTTATTGTTCGCCTTTACTCCAAGACAAGAGGGTTTCAACGTCTTTTTTTAACAACTCAGCTTCTGGATGCAGTGGAACGTAGAACCAAAGCGGCATTTCCCCCTCTTCAATTTCTTCGCCGCATTCTTTGCGTTTATGTCGTTTTCGTTTTTCGGTATAGGTTGTCCACTCTGAGAAATTTAACTCTTCCCTGCCATCATGCACATCACGCGAAATTAACCATGAAGCGGGCGCAACATAGGAATACCATGGCCAAACAGTTTCGTTAGAGTGGCAGTCGTAACAAGAACGTCTAAGGATTGCCATTACTTCTTCGGGCGCATTGATTTCACCAGTTACTTCGGGATTGTTTCTATTTACAGGAATAAATTGGATTACCACTAATAAATCGATAACGAAAAACAAAACCCATGTACGTTTTTTCCAGTGCCTCATTCCAAGTACTTTACCATAAGTAGGCAGGGATTTTTTTCATCCCACAGTGTTGGAAAGACTTCAAGTGGAATAAAACCAACTCCTTTATAAAAAGCCCTAGTTTTTGCATATGCTTTATCAGAGCTACCATCAGAAACAGTCTTTACTTGAAGAAATTTTACACATTTTTTCTGAAGATATTCTTCAAGAGTTTGTAGTAATAACCTACCAGTTCCAGTTCGATGGTATTTTGGGAGAATTCCCATACAATGAATTTCAGCAGTTTCTGGAAAGTGCATGTGAATAGTTAGAAATCCAATGACCTCATCCCCATCTCTTACAAGCATTGTCGGCATCTTGTCAGCATCTTTTATGTACTGCAAAGTTGCTTTCTCGATTCCAAACCACTCTGGTAAAGAGCGAAGTATTGGTTCGACATGTTTGCTGCATTCTGTATCAAATTGGAAAGTGATCGTCATGTAGCATCTTGCCTGTCATAGTTTCTTCGTACCATTCCAGAAACTTTCGCGAAATTTTTAGAAGCGTAAAATTGCTCTATCGATTCATCGCAGCATACATCAAGCATATACAGGTGTTGATAGCGGGAAATAATTTTGTTGGTAAGTTCATTGCCAATTCCTTTCCCTTGATACTCTGGCAGTACCTCAAGAAGTGGGATATACCCAGAAAATATGCCATCAGAAACAATATTGATAAAGCCAACAACTTGGTTAGTTTTAGAATCGATGGCTAGTTCAACTCCGTGGCTTGCCTGAAGAATTTCTAGAAGGCGTTCGGTGGATGGGTGGGTTGGCCAGTCCACAAAAAAGCCATCAAGTTGGGAATGCTCGATGGATTCTGTTGTGTTGATGTATTTGATGTCTGTCATGTTTTCAACTCATCGATAATCTGCGTGTACGCTTCGTAATCTGATTTGATGTCGATGCTTTTCTCAATCCATGAATCGAGTTCTTGTTGTAAATATTCTGAAATCAGTTTGCCGGACGCGCCCTCTACTCTTGCTTTTTCGATTTCAACACGTAAAATTTGTTGCGCCAACTCCACATCGTATTTTGGCTCGAAACAATTGTCCGGTTTTATTCTATGACTAATTGCAATCAGTAGGTCAAGCGTTGCATCATCAGCAGAAGATTTATCTCCGAGTAATTTGTCGATTTTTCGTTCTTTTTTTGTATACAAGAAAGGGCTAACTAAAATCATTGCTATTACAAAGGAAGATGCAGTCATCGAAATGGAAAAAACGATGGGGTGAGGGGTTTGTGGAAACCCCACATTTGAACTAAGAAAAATCACCCAGGCAAGAACTGAGCCTGCAATACCAATCTTCAAAAACAAAAGTATTTTTTTGTCACTCATCCTTTTTAATTCCTGATTTTGTTCGGAAACTGATGCCGAATATTTTTTCGATTGTCTCCATAAAAAACACCGTAAGCCACATTGTCGCCATCACGAGTGGAAGTGATCCAACGGACAAGACAGCTATAACAACGATGGCTTTATTCAAATACTGTTTTAAATATAAAAATGCAAGGAAGCCTGCGCCAAAAACAATGGTCATTGAGAACAACAAGCAAAACGTGCCAACAATAACTGCTGCCACCGTTGGCTTTCTCCTCATTTTTTTTTGTTTACTCATCTTATGGCATTTTATACATTAAACAAAAAGTTAACAACGTCGCCATCTTGCATCGTGTAGTTCTTGCCTTCGCTACGCAGTTTCCCTGCTTCTTTGATTGCTTTTTCAGAAGAGAGTGAGAAAAGATCATCGACGTGATAACACTCTGCGCGGATAAAACCACGTTCGATGTCACTATGAATAACACCGGCGGCTTGAGGTGCAGGGGCATCTTTTGGAATTGGCCACGCGCGAACTTCTTTCTCGCCAGCGGTGTAAAACGTGCTTAATCCAAGCAGAGTATTTAGCGACCTTGCAAGTGGACCGACTGCGGGTTCTGCGAGCCCCATGGATTCAAGCATCTCAATTTGGTCTTCTTTGTCGAGTTCTGCAATTTCTGATTCTAAAGTCGCACAAACGGTAACGCTTTCCCCTCCATATTCTTTTGCGTACGTAGCAACGTATTTTGCTGAATCGGATTCACCATGAACATCATTCTCACTAACATTTGCAACGTATAGCATTGGCTTTGCCGTCATTATGCCGTAACTTTTAAGAACTGCATCGTCGCTTTCATCCCACTGCCCATCTCTTGCAGGTTTTTCATCTTCAAGTAATTTGCTAACCCTTGATAAAACATCGACGCGTTTTTGTGCATCTTTGTCTCCATGTTTTGCGGTACGTTCTGCTTTTTCAATTGCACCTTCCACAACGACCATATCAGCGACAATCAATTCACTATCCATCGACGCGATATCGTTTGTTGGATTTCCATCATCGAAGCATTTTACGACGTGGCAAAGTGCATCAACATTTCGAATATGTGCAAGGACAGTATTTAAATTTGAACCGCCAGAGGGGACACCAGGAAGGTCAACGACTTGCAGTGTTGCTGGCACAACTTTTTTTGCAACTATATATTCATTGATGCGGCGCAACCTTGGGTCTGGAATAGAAGCGATGCCCATATTTGGCTTCATACTTCCAACTTGCACAGCAACGCTGTGAGCAGTGAGGGCAGTAAAAAGTGTAGTTTTGCCGACACCTTGCAATCCAATAATTCCACATTCCATATCTGATAGATCTCCTAAGAATCTGGTCATTGTACCATTTTCATCTAATTGTTATTCAAATGGAGATGCTTGAAGTAATATGTGGTAAGTGCATTCTTAGTTATTCAAATTCCATTATTATGTTGAGATATTTGATATTTACACAGGGAGTTACTCTTGACAGATCAGTCGAAAATACAAACTACGAATAATTCAAACAAGATAGGTGTCTTTACGCTTGTCATGATTTCAGCAGCGCTCATTGTGAGTGTTCGAAACTTGCCGATGCTTGCTGAAACCGGCTTTCATATGATTTTTTATGGATTAATTGCTGTATTGGCATTTCTGTTGCCAGTAGCGCTCGTCTCAGCAGAACTTGCTACTGGCTGGCCTAAGCAGGGTGGTGTATACGCTTGGGTAGGTGAAGCATTTGGGGAACGATGGGGTTTTGTTGCAATATGGTTGCAATGGATTCAAATGGTATTTGGCATGGTGACAGTACTTGCATTTATTGCAGGCTCACTAGCATTTCTTATTGATCAGTCGCTTGCTAGCAATGGCATGTTTATTTTTGCTGTGGTTTTTGTTGTCTACTGGGGAGCAACACTACTAAACTTCCGCGGGATGAAGATGTCGGGCATTATTAGTAGCGTGTGCTTAATTGCCGGTGTTCTTATACCGGGAACGTTAATTATTGCACTTGGCGCAATTTCGCTACTTAAAGGCGATTCCTCCGAAATGAGTTTCGCTTTTACAACAGAAAACCTATTCCCTAACTTCAATTCATTCCAAAACATTGCACTATTGAGTGGAATCATTTTCATTTTTTCGGGCATGGAAGTTTCAGCGGCACACGCAAACGAGGTACAAAACCCACAACGGAATTACCCAAAAGCTATATTTTTCGCAGCGTTGCTTATGGTTTTTTTGAATATCGTTGGAGCAATATCGGTTGGGATTGTTGTGCCACGAGATGAAATAAATCTCGCTGCAGGAGTTATGGAAGCATTTAAGGCATTCTTTGATAAATTCAATTTGTTGTGGTTGCTTCCAATTATGGCTGGCTTAACGGCATTTGGAGCAATGGGACAAGTGAGTACTTGGATTTTAGGACCTGTTAAAGGTTTATTATCAACTGCTGAAAATGGCGATCTGCCTCCAATGTTCCAAAAGGTAAACAAGAACGGAATCCCAGTTCGGTTATTAGTTGTTCAGGCAAGTCTCGTTACATTTTTTGGGTTGCTATTCGCAGTTATTCCTGGCGTGAATGAGGCATTCATTATGTTGTTGAATGTTCTCATCATGTTGTACTGTTGTATGTATATTTTGATGTTTTTGGCAGTTTTGCGACTTCGTTATTCTGAACCAGACGTTAAGCGGGCGTACACAATTCCATTTGGTGTCGTAGGCGTTTGGTTTATTGCGGGTCTTGGAATTCTTGCTTCAGTATTTGTACTCTTTATAGGGTTTTTCCCGCCCTCACAACTAAAGATTGAAAGCGCCGGAATTTATCGTATATTTATCGCGTCGTGCCTTATAGGCATGCTCGCATTGCCATTTATTATTTACGCATTAAAAAAACCCACCTGGAAGAAAGAGGTACAAAATGTCAACGGATGAAAAAATGAATGTAAATGTTGAAGCACTTTTTTTAGGTCCTAAATCAGAAAATAGGAAGTTCTTTAAGGACACTCTTGAGTTTATGGTTGATGAACACATTTTTTGGCGAAGGGACTTTCATCCAGAAGACAAACCGGTTGTATCTGTAGAAGAGATGAGCAATGAATCTTCTTATTTGCAAACATTGGAAAAAACAGAGGAAGCGTTACTTGCTCTAACATCTCGATTAAAACAGTCATCAGCACCATGGTTTTCAGCAAGGTATTTAGGGCATATGAATACTGATACATTGATGTCAGCAAATCTTGGATATATGGCGGCGATGCTTTACAATCCAAACAACTGTGCTTTTGAGGGTTCGCCAGCAACGACAGCAATGGAAATAGAAGTAGGCAAGCAAATTGCTACCATGCTTGGGTATGACAAGGATAAAAGTTGGGGGCACATTACTTCGGGCGGTACTGTTGCAAACTATGAAGGTGTTTGGGTGGCAAGAAATTTGAAGTCTGTTCCGCTAGCGGTAAAAGCAGTTGCTCCAGAACTTGTTGAAGGGATGGATGAGTGGCAACTTCTTAATATGTCTACAGCGGATATTCTTGATCTTGCAGATAAGGTGAAAGAAGCAGGTAAGTTTGAAGAAGTTAGAGATCACTCTGTTCGTGGAACTGGAATGAACAGTGGAGAACTTGGACAACTACTTGTTCCACAGACAAGACATTATTCTTGGACAAAAGCAGTAGACATTCTTGGCATAGGCAACGAACACATGGTAGACGTGCAGGTTGATTCAAACTATCGAATGAATATTGAGCACTTGAAAGAAGTAATTGATCGTTTAATTTCGGAAAAGAAGCCAATTCTTGCTGTGATGGCAGTCGTTGGAACTACTGAAGAAGGCGCAATAGATGAAGTTCATAGGATTGTTGAACTTAGAAATGAATATGAGAAACAAGGCGTATCTTTCTATATACATGTTGATGCCGCTTATGGTGGTTACGCTAGAACTTTGCTGCTTGATGAAAATGATGCAATTATGAGTTACGATGGAATTACTCATCGTCTTCATGAAAACGGTGTTATGGATCAATCAATCAATTGGCCATCAAGAGACGTTTACGAAGCATACGCTTCACTTCCTCTCGCTGACTCAATAACAATTGACCCGCACAAAATGGGTTACATTCCTTATGCTGCTGGTGCTGTTGCAATGAAGGATCGCAGGGTTCTAGATTTAATTTCCTACTTTGCTGCCTACGTGTTTGAAAAAACTGAAGATAACCCAATGCTTCTTGGTAGTTATATCATGGAAGGCTCAAAGGCTGGAGCGACTGCAGCATCTGTTTGGACAGCACATCGAGCCGTTGCATTGAATATGACCGGATTTGGACGAATCATAGGTCGAGGTATTGAAGGGGCTAATCGATTTCATAATAAATTAAAAAATACTGATCCGATTCAAATAGGTGACAGAACATTTGTAGTCGAACCGCTTACTGTTCCCGACTTCAACATTGTTGATTTCTCTTTTAATGAAGTTGGAAACACAGACTTGAACTGGATGAATGATTTGAATCAACAGATGTACGATGAGTGTTCGTTTAATAGTTGTCCTATGTACGCAGAAGATTGGATTACTTCAAAGACGGATCTTGCTTATGAGTCATACGGTGATGCGCCACAACCATTTACAGAATTACTAGGAATACCTAAATCAGAGTGGGAAGAAATACATGACGTGTATGTATTGCGTTCTTGTGTATTAACACCATTTATCGGCTCTGGTCCAAATGCTTTTGACCAGTACTGGGATCGCTTTATGGAAACAATGAAGAAGAAATTAGCAGTAGTAGTTGCGAGAATGGATGCTCCCAAAAAAGAAACAGTTGTTTCTGCATGACTCCAACATGACACTCGGTTATAGTGCTAGGCATGATTACAGGATTACTATTGACGTTTGTTGTAGTAGGAGCGGATTTTCAGAAGCAACTTGATCTTGCAGGCGAAAATCGGCTTGAAATCGAGCAAGCAATTCGGGAAGTACCAGAGAGTCAGCAAGCAGGAATGGCGTGGCTATTGACGCATATGCCAGAAGAAGATTTGAAAATACTTTCGGGCAAGTTTTTGCTGACAAATTGCAACCTTGCGTACGAAGCATGGGAAAAAGCGCCTTGGAAAGAACAAATAACAGAAGAAGTGTTTTTTGATTGCATATTGCCCTACGCAAACGTGAATGAACGGCGCGATGAGTGGCGAGGTGATTTTCAGAAGAAGTTTTCTGAACTCGTTGCTGAAGCGACCACGCCAACAGAAGCAACGATTTTATTAAACAAAAACATATTTGACATTGTCGACGTGCATTATTCAACAGAACGTCTAAAAGCAGACCAGTCACCATATGAAAGCATTGAATCAGGAATGGCGTCCTGTTCTGGACTAAGTATTCTTCTTATTGATGCTTGCCGGAGTGTAGGCGTGCCAGCTAGGTTTACCGGCACTCCTCTTTGGTACAACGAAAGCGGCAACCATTCTTGGATAGAGTTTTGGGATAACGGTTGGCATTACACTGGTGGTGGGGAGCCAACCGGCGACAAGGTCGACGTCGCGTGGTTTGATGTATCTGCCTCCAAAGCAACAAAGGGTCACGATAAACATGCGATTTACGCGGTGACTTGGAATGATGTCGAAAAACATTTTCCACTGGTTTGGCTTCCAGAAGTGAAAACGTATGGTGGAATTGACGTTACAGATCGATATGCAGATGGACATCAAGTGACAGAACTTATTCCAATTAGAGTTCGGGCGACTGATGTAAGTGGAAGCCGGCAAATCGTTCGGGTTGTAGTTGCAGATTCTCAGGGTGGTTTATTATTTGAGGGAGAAACAAAAAATGATGGCGCCGATGCAAACGACCATTTAACATTTATGCTTCCAAAGGGCGAATCATTTACATTTCATTCGGTTGCTGATGCAGAGAAAATTTTGGTTGACTCTGAGTCAATTATTGATTTAAAAACAGGAACACTTACAAAACGTGGTGCGAGACACTTTGCAGATCAAATCTGGGAACAGAAAGAAATGCAACTGAAGTGGGATCGCGCAGATGAAATGTCTACGAAAGTTATCACCCAAGGACAAATGACAATGCCATTTTGGTACACAACCTACGGTGATGCGAAGTTTGGCGAGAGATCGCTTTGGATATCTATGCATGGTGGCGGGGGTGCACCACCAGAGGTGAACACAAGCCAGTGGGAGAACCAAAAACATCTGTACACTCCGAACGAAGGTGTGTATGTTGCTCCTCGCGCGCCAACTGATACGTGGAACCTGTGGCATCAGGCACACATCGATCCAATGTTTACGAGACTTATCGAAAACATGGTTGTTTTTGAGGGTGTTGATCCAAACAAGGTATATATTGTTGGATACAGCGCAGGCGGCGACGGAGTGTATCAACTTGCTCCACGAATGGCTGACAAACTTGCAGGCGCTGGCATGATGGCGGGGCATCCAAACGAAACACTTCCCGACGGGCTAAGGAATCTTGCCTTTGCGTTGCATGTGGGCGGCGAAGATGCTGCGTATGACCGGAACAAAATCGCAAGGCAGTGGAAAGAGAAACTTGCCGATTTGCAAATAGATGACCCAGAGGGCTACACTCATCAAGCAGTGGTGCACGATGGCAAGGGACATTGGATGGACAGAGAAGAAGTAGT
>Ga0066832_10000614_pt1 | contig 11058 bp, 7 predicted proteins | sample ETNtaG_35_FD_66731 | JGI IMG/M metagenome (GOLD analysis project Ga0066832, IMG submission 66731) | Marine microbial and viral communities from oxygen minimum zone, Eastern Pacific Ocean - ETNP201306PF51B | ecosystem: Environmental > Aquatic > Marine > Oceanic | place: Pacific Ocean: Eastern...
GGAGAAGATCGGTGATTTCGGTTTCGCCGTTGTACCAGATAGCCACATCTAGCGGTGTTTCACCATAATCATTCTTTGCATTCACACTCACGCCTTTATCCAATTCAGCTTGGACGCCTGGAAGATCGCCATTCATCGCAGCGTCGTGAATCGGATCAGCTAAAGCAGTTGTAGCCATCAACAATATTGAAGCTCCGATTGTTCTTAATGTTTTCATTTTCATATGGCTCTTGAACATTCAAGTGCCTTTCATTTGGTACTCAGTTACCTCCAAAAGACGTAGTAGCAACCCGAAATGACGTCAAAGTAAAGTTACAATAGCAAAGGAAATGCCAAGCAGCGGCATCACAAAAATTCTAGTTAATAGCTCTAAGAATATTCTACTAAAAGGATTCATTGTGTGAGAATTTTTCACCATGCGTGAAAATAATGTATTATATATTAATTATGTCTTATTAATTTGGTTAACGATTAAACTAGTTTTCAAGCCGTTTTAACTGTTGCCGCAAAAAACCTTCAGCCTTAAAGAATAAAGCTAGAAGCGTTGATGAAAGCAAACCAAACGAACCGCCGAAGAAAGACCCAATGCAAGCAATCGCCAAGTACAGACAGCCGAGGCAAGGCTTCGTCAACTCGTGGAAGACCTAGACGCCTCAAGGTCTTGAACCTCACCTTCACGGTGCTGTTCCTGAACGACGCCCAGATGGCAGGATCAGGTGCGGTCGGCTTCTGCGACCCAGAAACCCAGACGATTGGCGTCGTGAACAGCCAAGCCAACGATGCACTGCAAGACACATTCCTGCACGAGGTGCTTCACGCCATCTGCCACGTCATGGGTCTGAGGGAAACCGCGGTTGTTACCCCTTCCAACACCAGAGGTAAACCCCTAGATAAAATAAGAATGGGGCGAATCAAATCCGCTCCATTCCCTGGTTGGTGTGGTTTTTAGAGAGATAGCCGTGGAGCCATCTCCTACCGGGTAATTCAAATCATCCAGCCCGACGATCTAGTCTTCACCATCAAGGGCGATCTTGTGGATTTCCGAATAATTCATTAGGAGACAGTTTGCCATCCTTGTTTTTATCCAACTTCATCAAAGCCTTCATAACGTCGCTGCTAGGGATGCCTTTCTCAGGCTCGGGATTGTTACCATACAACTTCTCCAATGCCATCTTGATCGGCGGTGGCGGACCTTCCGGTCCACGGCCGGGGCCCGGGCGACCCTTGCCTGCCTGTGGCCTTCCTGCTGCAGAGCTCTGCGGTCCCTTGCCTCCGGGCGCTCTTCCCGCTGCAGGACTCTGCGGTCCCCTACCTCCGGGTGCTTTTCCCGCTGCAGGATTCTGCTGGCGTTGACCCTGTTGGCGTTGACCCTGCTGGCGTTGACCTTGCTGGCGTTGACCTTGCTGGCGTTGACCCTGCTGGCGTTGACCCTGCTGGCGTTGACCCTGCTGGCGTTGACCTTGCTGTCCTGAACGAGTTGCCTTCCCCGGGCCAGTAGTTGGCTGGTCTTTTTTGGCATCTGCTTGGCTAGGCGCACCAGGTTGTTCTGATTGCGCGTATCCAGGTACGGACAGGCACAATCCCAATGCTGTAACTATAATGTATTTACTCATTTTTTCAGGGTTAAAAAGAAATCTTACGCCCAAAGACGGATTTATCGTTGAGCCATAAGTTGCTTTTAAGAAGACATAATTCGTTTTTCGCTGTAGATCAACTTTTTTTGGGCAAATCGGCGACTTTTTTGGCCAAACCCAATTCGCTATTGCTTGTGGACGAGTGGGTTACCTACTGGGCGCTCGCGTCGCTGAGTTCCTGGATGCGCTCGAGGATAGCCTCGCTGTCCCGGTTGAAGGCTCTCTCGAACTCGGGATAGTAGTTGATGATCTGATAGAAAAACCGGGCCGCGTCGTAGTCGATGATGTGGTACTTATCCTGCAATTCCTGCTCGGTTGGAAAAATGATCTGCCGACCAACCCGAAATTCACCAATGGTCAACGGCATGGAATGATTGAGCGCCATGATGCGCTTGAGCACCAGTACGCCCTTGAGCATCTCGAGCGCGGTGGCGCCACGAACGCCTGGCGGAGCGACCGCCGTCGAGAGCAAAACCGTATTGCGCTCAAAATCTTCCGAGTTGAGGACGCTGATCTGCTCCACGTAGTTGTCGGGATTAGTTACGTTGGTTCGGCTGATAAGAGCGCGGGGGTGTTCAAACGGCCCGGTGGTCTTGGCCTTGTGGTCGGCATAGTCCAGCACCAGGGAGTTTTCTTTCGCTTCGTTTAACTGCCTCAACAAATTGGAGAGCAAGTGGGTCTTGAACTTGTTGCCGTACTCCGCATTCTCGTTGGATTCAAAAATCAAAATGTGATCCTCAGTGATATATTGGTGGTACTTGGCCTTGTGCACCATTTCCCAGATCATGCGCCGCACGATTACCTCCTCACCAGGCACCTTGTCCTTGAGATAACCAAAAATCGGTTCATCCTCCAGAATCTCGAGGTGCTCATCGTGAAAAGATTCCAACTCCTCAATGACACTGATGTAGTAGTTGCTTTGTGTGGCGAAATTGAGGTCGAAAACATCGTCGTCACGTATACGTCGCGCGTTGCGGAACAGGCTGTGGTCGAATGAGTCGAAGCTCTCGGAATCCCTAGGTATCACATAGCTAAATGACTTTTCGCCAGTGTCGATCACGTGGGGTGTGAGTACAACGATGACCTCACGCTTGTCACTCTTAGTGACAGAACGCTTGAACAGGTTGCCGAGGTAAGGAATCTTTGAGAGGTATGGCACTCCATATTCGCTGCGGTTATTATCCTTGGCAATAAGTCCACCCACTATGAAAGGTGTGTTGTCAGCCACGCGGACGAAAGTCTGGACCTGCCGGTTATCCACCACGGGGGCCAGCAAAACACCGCCCTCGCTTGTTTTTTCGCTCTCAGCCGGATTCACCGAACTGACAATGGTCTCGATCTGCATGGTGACCTCAGAGCCGTCCTCACTCAATCGTGGTCGAAGGTTCAGCACGATGCCGGTCTGCATATACTCCACGCTGGATTGGAACCCGGTGGGGCTGGAGACGGTCATCGAACTGGGCACCTGCTGGCCCACCTGAATCCGAGCCTGGCGCCCGTTTAATACTAGCACCGACGGGTTTGACAAAATCTCCGCATGACCCGAATGCTCCATCGCTTTCAAACTTGCGGAGAAACCCCTGAACCCTTGCGGGTAATTATAACCGATAATATTGTCATATTCATCATAACGTGGCTCCTTCCATGTTTTTTTTGTCTTCTCCATGAATTGCCCGACAAATGGAAGTGCACTCCCATCAGGCTCAAGCGATAGGCTAAAATCCTTCTTTTGCAGATTATAATTCACACCGAGCTCATCCAGCTTTTTTTTGTCGAGTTCAATCACAAGTGCCTCAATGACCACCTGCCGTGCCGGGACGTCGATGTCATTTCGAAGCATCTGCAGGAGAACGTGCAACTGTTCCGGAAACGCCTTTTCATAGATGATGAACAATCGTTGCTCCGGCGCGCCGGAGGTTTGCTGGTGCAGATAGGTTCCCCCCAATCCTGTCTCTTGTCTTTCAATTCCATCCGGAGATAACTCAAGCAAGCTGGTCTTATTGGCGTCAATGAGCTTGATAATCAACGGATAGCTTTCCATATCTTGCAATACCGAATACACACGCTCGTTGATCGACTCGCCCTCAGCCCAAGAGAACTCAATGGTTGCATAGCCAAGCGCCTTGAGCAGCGCGATCACACGGTCGCTCTGCATATAGCTCAACCCATAGGTTTGGAAGTTCAGTTCACTGTCCGGAGAACCGATAGGCGGCACCGGGATGAATTCTTCAAATGCCCCATCCGCAGGCTCAGCCTGATAATCCAACTCCGTTGACGGAGGATCAAATTCCGTTGCAGGGGGATCAAATTCCGTTGCGGAGGCATCGACTTCTGCATCCTGCGCATTGACCAAGTGACCACCCAGGCCGAGGGCCAAACCAAGGGCGCAGGCGAGTATCGATCGAAAAACGGTTTTCACTTTTGGGTTAGTCTTCATTTTGCTCTTGCATCGATTGGGTTGAATGTTCGCGAATCCGCCGGACGAGGATCTTCAGCAGGTTCTCTGTCACATCAAACTGTTTCGAGAGGATTCTGCGGAACGAATCCTGCCTGATCACCAGCAGAAGGCAATCCGTTTCCGCGGTGGCCGTGGCCGACCTCGTCTCACCGTCAAGGATGCTTAATTCGCCGAAAAACGCCCCCTGCGCCAGGCTCGCCAGCGTCTTGGCGCCGTCATGAATACGCACCGACCCATCGGCGATCACGTACATACTGTCGCCCTCGCTGCCCTTCTCGAAGATCGTCTGGCCGGAGGGACAACTGGTTTCGTCAGCCGCCTCCGCCACCCACGCGAGGGTGTCGGGAGGCATGGCGCTGAACAGCGGCACGTTTTTCAGGAACAGAATTTTCTGGACGAGGATCATGATTCAAAGGGTGCTTAGTTTGCGCTTGGCCAAGCGGACGACCGCCTCGCAGGCGTCCATGGCCGAAAGTTCACATTGCTTGGCCACCGTCTCTCCACCCGGCTCGTTGGCCAGAAAAATCTCGAGCGCCGTCTCGCGCACCACCGCCTCGTCGTGCCGCAGGCTGTCCCGCACAAAGTCGCCGTGGCCGGCGTACCCGTCGGCACCCACCATCCACAGCAGGCCGGCCACCACCCAACGCGAATCGCTCCTGCGAAAGGTTTCGACGAAATGCCCCAAGCCAGCCGGCTCACCAGCCGGCTCCGGCTTGGCCAAGTCGATGATACGCCCGGCGTCCGCTTGGCCAAGCACCCCCTCGAGCACCTCGCCGACCTCGGCCCGGGCATTCTCGCCGCCTTCTGCCGCGGCCCGGAACAGTTTCTCATAGTCAATCGTGACATCGAACAGCCGCAGCACCTTGAAGAGCACCTGCAGGCGCAGATTGAAGTGGTGCTCGCAGGCCAAGCGCAGCGCGTCCGCTTGGCCGCCGTCCGGCAGCTTGGCCGACTGCTCCCGGTAAAACCCGGCCTGCCGCACGTACTCGGTCAACTGCTCCCGCGCAAACACCGTCAATTGCTTGTCGTTGCGCATGCCACCCAGCGAGGCGCAGTAGTCCATCATCAACTGCGCCCTCGCCGTCTCGCTGCCAACTTGCCCGATGAACTGCTCGATGCGCGGCGACTTGCCGCCCTCGTTGGTAGCGATCAGCGACTGCGTCAGCAGCCGGAACGTCTCCGGCGCGTCGCCGTACTCGATCGTGTCGAGGTGCCGACCGATCATTTCCGCCGCCGGCCGGCCGATGGCCTGCAGGCACGCCGAGATGGCCGGCCGCAGCGGCTCCTCCGTGATCAGCCCGGCCAGCCTCTCAAAGGTGGCCCCGAGTTTGGCCTCGTCGATCGAGTGGATCGCGTCGCGTTTGATGTCGTCGGATGGGTCGTCGAGCAACTCAGCGGTGATCAGCGCCGTGTCGAGGTTGCGAATCATCGACAGGCAAACCACCGCCAAGTGTCGGTTTTCCGGGTCGTCGGAATGCAGAAATTCGTAAAAGAGATTGCCGGCATGGACGTTGATGGAGAGTTCACCGGAGTTGAGCAGCACCGCTGCACAGGCACAGCGCACCCCCGGGTTGGGGTCGTCGAGAAACGGCTCGAGGATACGAAACTCCTGCCCATCGCAGTTCGCGCCGAGACAGTTGACCGCCTCCGTGCGAAGGCGCGGCGTGGCGTTTTTCACCGCATCGAGGATTCGTTCGCGATCAGCCGCATCGCCGAACTCGGCCAAGTACCGCACGCCCGCCAGTTTCAGTGTTTCGTCCTCCCTGGCCAGCAGGGCACGAAACTCCTCCAGCCAGTCCGGCCGGCGCATCCCGATGATCAAGTCCGCCAGAAAACCAGCCTCAAGATCGCTCGCCTTGGCCAAGGACTCGCGGAGTTGCGAATCGAATCGCGAGTCCATCATCACGGTGGACTCGTCGTCGAAATCGATTACGTGCGAGTCGAGCATCCCCACCAGCGAGGTCAGATACTGGCGGTAGTTCAGCCAGGCGATGACCACCCACACGCAGCCAAGCACCGTGACCATCGTGTTCAAACGCACCGAGTCCTGAAGCCAAAATGCCAGCGTCGCCGTGATCACCAGACTCGACAGAGCGATCGTCGCCGGGCGGGCGAAGCCATCGATCACGCTTTTCATCTGGCCGCGCGACTGTTTTTTCACCGCGAGAAACAGCATCTGCAGCCCAACGTACTCGATGGTGAAAAAAATCACCTGGCAGATGAACTTGCCGGCGTACACGCCCTTTTCCCCCGCGAACGTTAGAGCGCAAACCGACGAGATCACCAGCAGTACCGGCAGCACCGTGATCGCCGTGATCACGCCGCCCTTGGTCAAAATGGTGCGCACGATGAACAGTTGCAGCACCAGTTGAGCGATGCTGCTGTAGGTGTAAAACTGACCGAAAAACTGGTTCAAGTTCCCCTCGTGATCCTTGGCCACTTGAAACTTGAAATGAATGTCGATCAGGCAGATCACCATCGTCGAGAGCACCACGAGCATCAGCATCAGCACCGCCTGCCGGCTCCGCAGCATCCCGGCGAACGAGCGAAACGCACCCGTCGCCTTGGTCGGCGTGGCCCCCGACTTGGCGTCGCCCTGGCCAAACAGGCTCGTCCTGGCCAACCCGACGAGCGCGACCAGCATCAGGCCGGTCACAAGGCCAAGCGAGATCACGTCCACCCGCCCGCTGCGGCTGGCCAGCGACACCACATAGCCGGCGACGATGCAGCCCACCGTCCCGGCCGCGCCAATCAGCCCGAACCACCGCTTCGACTCCTTGGGGTTGAGTACCCCGACAGCGAGGCCCCAAAACAAAACCATCGGCGTGACGACCACCACGTCGCACACCATGTAAGTGATCACGGCGACGACTTGGCTGAACACGCCCACCTCTTGACCAGTGGCAAAAAACACTGCGGCCACCACCCCCGCCATTGCAGCGGCCAGCGCCCCCATCGCCAGCTTCATCGCGCCGTAAACCTGAAACCGACCGCACAGATAGGTGATGAACACGGCCGCGACACTCGACATCACGGCGGCCGACATGATCATCAGCGGAATGTTGCCCTTGTCGAAATTCTTGAGAAAAAACGAATCCGCCGTCGCCCGCGCCATCAGCGAGCAGAGCGCGAGCAGGAAATAGATACCGCAAAGAATGAGGATTTTTTTCTCAACCTTGAAGAGGCTCATGAACGGTGATTTCCATTCGGGTTGCGCTTAGTCAAGGCGTCGGCGCCTGGGCAAGCGGGGCTACTGTTTCTCGATACGGTAGAGTGCCCCTCCTCAGTAAAACTGGTGGAATTAAATCTCTGCATTTTCTCTGTGATCGAGTTAACCAACCTGGGCCAAAGCTTTCGTTTCTTACTCCTAAGCATTTATTCCGGAAAGTTTTGAAGAGTCTCTTATAATTGTCACTTGACGTAAAGCCCTTTCCTTCTCCCACACCCCACCGCTCCCCACACCCCACCAAAACGACAGCTGCGATTGTTGTGAGTAGTAGGTGTTTCATTTCCCTTCAGCTTTCAATTCTTCCCCCGTCTTGCCGCCGTGTTTACGGAGGAGGTTGGCGGTTTCGGTTTTGTTAAATACAGTGGTAGCATCTAGCGGTGTTCTGCCATGCAAATCCTTCGTATTCACATCCGCACCTTTGGCAATCAGTAGTTCGGCGACTTCCTTGTGGCCTTCCACAGCCGCAGCATGCAAAGGAGTACCTCATGATTAGATTGTCTTTAATCTTGGGTGTTTTTCACACGATTTTATTCACCAGGAACCTCTACAAAAAAAGTTAATATTTCACTGGAATTATTAAAATTGTCTACTGTCTGAATTTCGATATCATAGTATCCTTCCTCGACGGGCAGAAAGCTTACCTCTAATCCTTCCGTTCCATTTTCTGGTATTTCTATCACTAGATCTTCAAATGATATATATGATGGCACATAATCATCATCTATTATTTCCTCGGCGTAATATACTGGCCAAAGTTTTCCGCCTTTTTCCAGTTTTAGATTAGATTTTGTTGATGACAATGTACTTCCCAAATTATTATCCAGTAATTCTCCTGTTTCTACTGTGTCTTCTAATATAGTATCAATTGCTCCCATGCCAAATTCGTCTATGCTGGATATCAAGATTAATGGTATATAATCATTACCCCCAGGTGATTGATAATCAGCAAAGCTTACATATAGGTTAGACCCGGCCTCCATCGCCCATCCCCCAAGATAAACAGGAGTGTATTCATCAGAGTCTGCAAGGGATATAATTGGGATTGTTGAATCCCATCCAACTTCATATTGACCATCGCCTGCTAGTTCTGCGCTTCCTATTTCACCCAGGTATACGTATAAATTTAAGTTATCAGTAAAATGATTGCTAACCAGGGAGACGTAAGCAGCATAAGCATCATCTCCATTAGATACCTCGAAACCTAGTATTGCAGGTTCTTCGTAGGTTGATAACAAAGGCTTTTGATCGATTGGCTCCCATTCGGGAATACGCCCACTTTTTCCACCTCCTGTTGATTGTATAACCGGGGGGGATTTGTCTCCTTTCCACGCTAGGTTGGTGTTTTCCAGATGCTTCATCCATTTATCTCCACCATATTTTTCATTGAGGAAATTTATTCTTACATGCACCGGATCTGTTGCATTTGTAAGATTATATTCTTTGTCTTTTACGTAAAATATGTGTGATTCGCCACTTGTTGGATAATATATTGAAAGGCCGGTTGCGTCTTCTCGATATGTGCCAACCGATCTAGATATAACTAGATTATTTATGGCTTCATATAATTTATAGGCTGCTATCTTCAATTTTCCATCCGTTGTATTATACAAGTTTTTTGCAAATGTCCCAATATCTATGAAATCTGTTTCTCCCATTGCCCCTGCTCGTATTCTGGAGCCACTATTATAATAATGAATCGCATCTCTCCTTAATTTTGGAATTATCTCATAATTATTGGATGTAAAGATTGAGAGTTCATTTGAAAATTCTTTAAATGAAGCATTAAAATGCTCATAATTATTCATATAATAAATCGAGTGCACCTTGTAACCCTTATCAGCTTCTTGTGTTGAATGATGATTATTCCAGAATTCATTTTCCTTTTCTGCAAATTCAATGGTGCTGATTGAAGGAAAATCTTTCAGATAGCCCAAAGCGTTTTTGAAATCCCATCCGTCTCCGTAATCGATCTCTGGATTTGCGATATACACTTCGCAAAGTTCATGGAAATCCACCAGGACTTCAACCCCTCCCATTAAGCAGGTATCAAATGAAATAAAATCTAGTTTGTTGATACCTTTATCCTGCAGCGTTTCAGATAATACTTCTTTAATATCTGCAGTGAACAGACCACTCCAACCGGGCCTCTGACCATTTTGATGATCTCCACCAAAACCGAAGAATTGTCCCCCATGGTCCCAAAGAATCAACCCGTATCTATCGGCCGGATAATTGGTTATCCCCCAGCCAAGAAATTCTTTAAGCACCATAGGGTCATCCATATCCTTTTCAGGTAATACTTCCAGTGAAGGTGTCGTAAATTTACCGGAATTCGGATCATTACTTTCTATAATTCTATATCTTGTAACTCTATCTTGCGAGCTTTGAGGTATATTAAATTCATTCAAAACTGCACTGTATGTTGAATCAAAATCTGCTTGAACTATAACATTGAAATTTTCGTCACTGCCAAAATATTCCATTTCTAGCATGTCAAATAGCAAGTTTCCTGTCAGGTTGTTATCTCCGTTTGCATAGATTAACACTGTCCATGTAGGCTCTTCAGTATCAACTGGAAGGTTATTAACGCTAAATATTGTGGATGCAGTTTTGAATCCATCTATGACGAGCATTGCTTCATATTTTCCTGGTTTTAATATTTCATCAAATATTTTTTCTCCCGAGCCTTCCCCGCTAGCAGGTCTATAAATAAATGTGTCATTGGAATCATCTGCACATCTGACAACTATATAGTTATCAAGATTAATTTCTTCTTCCGATATATCTGAGAATTGAATTATTATATTATCCCATTTTTCAAATTCATTTGTAATGACGGAGGAATGGTTGCCATTAACTAACGAGATGGGTTGTGTCTTCTTTAAAATGTTTATGCTCACAGTAACCGTATCAGACTCCAAACTCCCATCATTGACCATAAAACTAAAGGTGTCTTTTCCTGCATATCCCACCTTGGGCTTATATGAGAAATCTGGCAACTGTCCTATTATTTCCCCATTCCCAGGTGCATCAATAAGTGTATAGACTAGCGAATCCTTTTCTACATCCTCAGCAATTAGCTTGATATCTAAAGATTCATCTTGATATACATCTACCCTTTGACTAAATGCAAATGGAGCATAGTTAAATGCCAATTCTGGAATCGTAGCCAGACGAAAGTAAACGGAAGCTCCTTCAGGTATCTCAACATAATTACCTTTTGATTTGCTTTCCTCAATGTCTTCCCATGGACCTTGCACTGAAGCAGACCGTTGCAAGATACTTCTATCCGCAATTGACCACTTTACATTAACGGCCTCTCCTCCTAATTCTATTTCTATATTCGGAAGTAATACCTTGAATTTAGTGGAAGTTAGGATGTCAAAGGTATCGTCCAGCATAAAATAGGCATCGTAAACTCCACTTTTGAGCGAGCTAAATACTTTTAAACCAGAGATATCTTCGTTTACGTAAGACCATAAGGTGCTATTAACTTTACCAGGTATATCTCCTTCTTTATAGATTCCAATCCAATTTTTGCTGTTTGGGGGCACGTTGGAGTATGACAAGACAATTTCGTCCCCTGGTAGGTAGTCTGATTTGTCGGCTCTAACCGTCGAATCAACATCTTGTCCGTTTGCAGGAAATAAGAAGCTGATGAAGAAGCCGGTTGTTAAAAGAATAGCTTTGTATTTCATATATAATGGACTGTGACTTTCCGATGGCTAATTATATTT
>Ga0066832_10000616_pt1 | contig 11015 bp, 11 predicted proteins | sample ETNtaG_35_FD_66731 | JGI IMG/M metagenome (GOLD analysis project Ga0066832, IMG submission 66731) | Marine microbial and viral communities from oxygen minimum zone, Eastern Pacific Ocean - ETNP201306PF51B | ecosystem: Environmental > Aquatic > Marine > Oceanic | place: Pacific Ocean: Eastern...
CCCACCACCACCCACCAGACCACGGGGTGGGGGGTCGGCCTCACGGCAACGCGTCGGACCACTTCGCATAGCCCCAACTCCAGCCATCATTGCTGGCCCACTCATCGCGCTCCCAGACCCAATACCACGGACTCTCCTCTACCCAACTACCCGCACCCGACTCCAAGTCGGCCTCGGACAGCCCGTCAACCCACTGCCAACGCCTACGGCCCTCGCACGCCCACGCCCGACCCCAATCTATACACCACCACCACCCACCACCATACCACACCCAAGCATTCATGTCTGGGCCTTTATAAAACGACAACCAATGGACACATATGTACACCTAGAGAGAGAGAGAGAGAGAGAGATTAAACGTATTATATATATAATCAAAAATGTATTAATATATATTAAATGATGATGGTGATGACGATGATGATGATGATGATGATGATGATGGTGATGATGATGACGATGATGATGACGACGACAGCTTTTTTTTTAGGAACTTCAGCGCCCTATCATTATTGATGTGCTTGCGCCTTAAATTCAAAAAATGTTAACACTTGTGCTTTAAAATAAAACCAAGGTCTGAAAGTGGAGCAACACCTTATAAAACAGACGTGCTCATTTTTCAAACTTGAGACCGAACTATTTTAGTGTAGTGAAAATGAGGTTGGGGGTGCGCAAGTTTTTGTGGGTAATCTCTGGTCGCGTTTCTGAATGATTTTTGGGGGTCGCACGGGTGCGGCCGGGCACGGGCACTTTCTGCCCGCGACCACCTGTGGGCATCTGACACCTACTCTTTGGACTTGTGCTAGAACCCTACAGCAGAATCCGCTGTTAGGGAATAATTCAAATCCTTTTCAATCGGGCTCAAATTGAATACTGCCTCATTTTATAATGCAATATTGTGTCTAATGAGTGCCCATGGGGCTCATGCCTTGGACAACGATGTCGATTGGGACGGTCCTTATCATCAAGTCCCTGTCGTCGGGTAGGTTAGGTTGCTGCGAAGCGGCGAAGTCATTGTCGTCAATGGTCTCAGAGATGCTGTCCGCGGTGGGGCTGTCCAGAAGGGTGTCGGCGGGGAGGGATGCCAAGGCACGCTGCGTATAGGTACCTGTGTATGGCCCGGGTCGGACTTTCGGATTCGGCATCGTCGGAGGTCCCGCTGAACCAGGCATGCAATAAGAGCGAAAACTGAGCGAAAACAGAGCTTGAGCCAAAACACCTATAGAACAAACATGACAATGACAATGGAGATATCATACTACCACTGAGGGGGCGGGGCCGACATAAGAGGGCGGTGGCCCCCGTATGTTTGCAAACACATGCACATGCTCTGATAATAACATGTTATTAAAAGGTTCTGCACCGACGCAGAAGAGACCCAAATTGTGCCCGTTACAGTTCACAATCGCGGGGCCAGCTATTGAGAAGAAGCTGCACCCCGTGCTCGAGAAGTCGGGCCCCAAAGCCAAGCTGAAACAATCGGAGTTGAAGTTTGCCAGAAAGGTTCTGACAAAGCCAGGACAATAATAACATACCTCCCATCTTGCCGCTTTGTCTGGTTATCTCTCTCCGTCTCTCTTACTTTGAGTTTCTTTGGTTTGTCTCTCTCTCTCCCTCTCTCTCTCAATCTCTCTTCCTCCATCTTCTCTCTTACCATCCTGTGGAACGTAATATGAACATGACACAAGTATTAAAATAACACATTATAAAATGATTTACATAAAGCAAGTATTTAAAAGGGGTTGAGCCTTGCAGGGGCAACGGTCGATCGTGACATGCGTATGTGTTTGGTTATAATTGGTTTTGATCTTGATTGCTTGATTGTTGAATTATTCGATCGGGGGCGGACGTGTTGATTTTCCAATGTTGTTGTTGAGTTATTCTTTCGGGGTTGTTCCCTAACTGTGAGTAGCTTATGGATCTTGAAGGGTTCTTGCTCAGTTTCTTACTATAATACCGGTAGCTGGCTTCCGGAGTCGGCGGTTTCCCTGGCACCCCCCCAGGATACCTAAGCGGCCCCCCTGGCAAATTCCCGAGTCCCCCAACTAAAATTAGCTAACAACAATTACCTCGTAAGAAATACCAAACTCAAGTTAGCTAGCTAACGTTGGCTAGCTAAACTTAGCCCGCTAAATTAGCTAACTAAAATCAGCGAACTCTGCAAAGCAATATCTAACTACAGTTAATGAGCTAAAGATAGCTAACTAAAGCATATCTAACTAAACGTAGCTAGCTAAAATAAGCTAGCTCAAATGAGTAAGCTAAAAATATCAACAAAATTAACACATTAAAAGTAGCTAGCTAAACTTAGCTAACTGAAGTTAGCTAGCTCAACCTAGCTAGCTAAATTCGTTAACTATACAAAGCTAGCCCAAGTTGGCTAACAACAAACTAACAAACTTTAGCTAACTGAAATCTGCTAGCTACAATTAGCTAACTCAACTTAGCAGACGAACATGAGCTAACTAAAATTAGCTAACTAAGCGTAGATAGCTAGCTACATTCGCCGATTCAAATTAGCAAGCTCAAGTTAGCTAGCTAACGTGAGCTACCCAAGCGCAGGAAACAAAAAACTAGCCACATAAAGTGGGCTAGCTAAAGTGAGCTAACTAAAATCAACAAGCAACAACATCACATTAGCAAGCAACACAATAGCAAGCCAAACATAGCTAACTAAACGTAGCTAGCGAAAATAGATAACTAAAGTTAGCAAGCTAACATCGGCTAGCTAACTAAGATTAGCTAGCTGAAACCATCAACACAAAACTAGCAAACTATAATTAGCTAACTACAATTAGCTAACTAAGATTAGCAAGCTAACAATAGCACGCTAACGTTAGCTAGCTAACACTAGCAAGTTGAAGTCAGCGAGCCCAGCTTAGCCAACTAAAATTCGCTAACTAAAATTAGCTAACTCAAATTAGCAAGCCAACGGTAGCTAACTCAATTTAGCAAGCTAACATTAGCTAGCTCAAACTAGCTAGCTAAAGCTAGCTAGCTAACATTAGCTAAACAAGTTGTTTGCAAACACTTAGTTGGGGTGGCGCTGGGATAATTTAGAGGTGTTACAATTCGCTTGAGGATGGGCCTTGATGAATTAAAGCTAAAAGGGTGCTGTCCCCCCAAACATTTTTAATCAGCTGTCTACCCCCCAACAACAAAAACACAGAACCGCCAGCCCCCCACGACGATATGACGACGACGACGAGGACGCACGCCGCCCCCCTTCACCACACGATGGTTGGGCTCGGGTTTTCCGAAGCAGCCGCATTTGCACAACAACGAAATTACAAAAACACAGGACTTGGATGGGGCAGCGGTGGCAGCAAAGGTGGAGATGTTGAGTTGAGTAATCGGGAGTTGGCGAAGATGCACGCCAAGAAGGAAAGGCCCAATCATGTGCCGGCAGCGTGGTTGCGCTCGACACCGTTTAGTGTGGACCCCCCTTTGCAGAAACAGGGTGCCATGATGTTCAAACAGCTGTCGTGGTTGATGACCCGGCGGATAAAAAAAAACAACAAGATTTTGCTTGGTTGCGCAAGTTGCTCGAAGATGGATAGTGGATGTGCCTTCGGAAAGTTCAGGGCTTGCAGGAAGTTGGGCAATATCTTGCGGCATCAAACCAGTAAGATACACCAGGCGAATGTCAAGTTGGCAATTGAGGGTTCCGGTGGTGCTGTCGAGGTGGAGCCGCGGGAGGAGACTGCGCCATTGGCCGCCGACTATGTGAAGTTGTGGGACGACATCTCGAAGGGTGCCACGTCCTATCAGGGTCTGTCGGGGGTCGGGAAGCGCAAGAAGCTTTACAAAATGCGTTGGACCTTGAAGGAGGCCATGAAAAACATTGAGCGGCGGTTCTTGAAGACGGCGGATTGCATCGCGATCGCGAGGGACGAGAGCAACGGCAACTTAGCCCTCCGCTACAAGGCCACTCGCCAGAAGGACTTGGAGACACGACGAGGTTTGATGGGCGTTTCCAGAGGACACTCCATGGGCAGCACGGGCATAACCAATGCAACCAAGAAGCTGTTCAAAAGATGCATGACTGAAGGCTCGGGGCTCATCTATGGCAAGAGACAGTCGATGGACACCCCGGCGCCGACGTTCCACTCCGATGGCTACAAGAAGATGAAGCTGACAACAGAGGCCCTTGCTGTCGATTCAGCGTCGGACGAAGTGCGGTCTGGCATCCAGATGGCTGGTGGCATCGATCGGGAAAGGGAGATCGCATTCACACCCAACTTGAAGGCATTGCTCCGAGATAAACTGCATGGTGCCCGCAGGTGCTGGGATTGCAAAATGGCATCGGGAGGCAAGGGGGCTTTGCTAAACAATCCGATATATTTTTTAAACTAGGGCTCCCTGGTTCCATTGGGCCCCATGGGCCCCGTCATGGAGCCGCCTCCGATCTAAAAAGGGATTCTTTGAAAGGGCATTTAATTTCTGGTGGAGGTGGATTGAAATGTTTTTGGTAATATTTTGAAATTAACCTGGAAAGTGGATGGAGGTTGAGATGGATTGAGCGATTTGGATATGATTGAGATGAGTACGACATGGATCTTAAACGATTTTGAAACACACACCAAGACAAACAAGGGGGGGCAGACCCCCTTGCATTTCAGTTCGCGTTCGTTCCGAAATCATTTCAAACGAATTTTAACTCATCCCAACCACCGGAGAATCGACATTTTGAACAGTTTTCTAATGAATGCAAAAACAAGTCCATCCAGATCAATCCTTAGCAAATCAAATAATGCCCTCTTAAAGCATGCCTTATCAGATTTAATGACCATGTCCTTGGGAGGCGCTTGGAGCCCATCGTCGTCGGTGGGCCCCATGGGGCGCATTACAAGGCCCCGTGAGTTCCATGGGGCCCGGCGCATGGGTCCCATGGGGCCCATTGTATTTTGTTTTGGTTTTGTAGTCCCATTGCTCTGACTGTAATCGCACAGCATCTGCAGGATGGTATGGCCCCGGGGATACCAAGCCGAGCCGTACTTGAGGGGGTGCTTCGAGAAGTTTGTCATCGGCAAGGGCAAAGGAAAGAAGAACAATGCGTTCATCAACATGGTCGAGAACTCGATCTCCATGTCCGAGATCTACGAGAGGAATGTTCAACATTGCGAGACGGCTTTGGGCATAAAAGTAAAAAACTTGCATTTGGCAAAGCACCGGGCAGATTCCACGCAAGTTCCAGTTGGCAGGTTCACAATAACGTTTGATGCCTTGTGCATGACCGCGAGGGATATTGCTGAAACTAGAGATGATCTGGAAGCGGAGATTGCCCTAGGGTTTTTGATGGATGTTGAGGGAGAGAGTGGCGCAGAGGCCCAGTGCCAAATGGGCATGTTGGGCGATTCTGGTGACGAGGCGATGTTAGTGCAGCGTTTCACTGACGATGAAGACCTCGACTTGGCGGAGGCGCCCTTCGAGTGCCAGGCCTTTATTGACAGGGTGCAGTTCTTGTTTTTGGAGGGCGGGTGCAAGAACACGGGGTACACAAAGGTCGCTCTGGACAACATCAAGAATCAGAAGACCTTCATCGTCAAGAATACGGCGATCACGGTTGGCTTGAACCGTGGGTTGCCTGATGCCGTGTTCAAGAGATGTCTGCAACGCATGGGCTCGTGGACGAAGATTGCCATCTCTGTGCTCAAGGCGGAGTTCCCAGACTTTGAGTTGCTGCAAGCGTTCCAGGTGCTCAGTTTGCACACACACCACAAAAGGAAAGCAATCGTCGACACCATTGGAAGGGACAACCAGGACAAACGTGAGGAGATGAAGAAGGGAGAGCATTGTGAACGGTTGTCGTTGGCGTTCGATGGCCAACGTGAGGAGTTGAGAAACGAGATCGAGGTGCACCGGCCTCTCGCGACAAACTTGTTCGGGGGAGGCATGTCTCAAAAAGAAGCGTGGTGTGAGGCGTGGAGGCGGACCCAGAAGCGGCCTGATGTGAGGTTGAAGTACACAGCTCACTCGCTCGGGCCATGTCTGCTGAGATGGAAGACGTGGTTCCCTGCGACGACAGGGTGTGAGGGAAATTTCGCAGTGATCCTGAAAAACATCACCCCTCAACAGAGGGGTTCTTGCGAGGAGACATTGGAAGAAATCGCCAAAGTCACCATCGACAGGAAGGAGCACAATGAGACCGAGGTCATCGCGGAGGCGCAGAAGATTTGGGTTGCGTACTTTGGGAAAAGCCGGGCTGGAATTGAGATTCCCAACCCTGCCAGCCTGAGGGGTGACAGCGATGTATTGAAAGACACAATTACCAAAACAAATAAATTCGAAATCATCACCCAATGAGTAACATACGTTAAAGCGAACAAGAAAACAACAGACAAAGCTGAATGGAGACAGTAATGGAACCACAATACAATCCAACAGTCCCCCCCAATGCTGAAATTTATTCTCTGAAGTTATGTGATTGCGCCTGGTTCGAGTTACATTTACGCTCGGGTTTATATGTTGATGTTACTCCCTAACTAAATTGCATCTTAAACTAGTTCTTGCTAAACTTCTGTCCATACCGGTTTCGAGGCTCACTGGCAGCGGTTCGCGGGGCATCGTTCCAGCGGCTCCCCCAGCAAAGTTCCCGAGCTCCCCCAACTCAAACTAGCTAAAGCTAGCTAAAATTAGCCAACATCAGCTAACACAAATTAGACTACTAAGCTCAACTCACAAACATTAGCTAACGCAAATTAGAATTAGCTCACTAAGATTGGCTAGCTAAAAGTAGCTAACTAAAAATAGCTATCTAAACATAGACAAGTAAAATAGATAGCTACAACTAGCAAGCTAAAATTAGCTAACTCGAATTAGCTAGCTCTAGGCTAGCTGAAGTTAGCTAGCTAAATCTAGCTAGTTGAAAACAGATAACTAGAATCATAAGCTAACTAAAATCAGAGAGCTAACATGAGCAAGCTAAAATTAGCTAACTCAAATTAGCTAGCACAGCATTGCTAACTAAAATTAACTAGCTAAACTTAACTAGGCTAGCAACTAGCTAACTCGAGCGAGCTACCTAAGCATAGCTAGCTAAACTTAGCTAGCTAAAATTAGCTAACTAAAATTAACTAGCTCCAAGTAGCTAGCTCAAGCTAGCTAACTTTAATCAGGTTGCTCAAATCAGCCAGCTAAAATTAGCTAAGTAAAATTAGCTAACTCAAATTAGCTAACTAAGCTTAGCCAACTAAAATCAGCGAGCCCAATCTCCTAAATTCAACAATCCCAAACCACAAATCCCAAATCCCAAAATCCAAAAGCCAAGTGCTCTGCAGCCCCCTTGGCCCAAAGGCCGAGACGGGTGGGAGAACGGGGGGGGGGGGCAACAATCAAACACCCAAACTCTAAAATCAAACTTCCGAAATTCAAATCCAAAGCCCCAAACCAAAAATCCAACATCGAACAACCAATTCCAACATCTAGAATCCAACATGCAAGATCCAAGATTCAGCATCCAAATTCAATATCCAAAGTCCAGATTCCGAGACCCAAAACCCAACAACTAAAATCCAAAAACCAACTTCCAAAATCCAAAATAGCGAGCTCGAGTTGGTTGGGAACAATTAGCTAATGAGACATAGATAACTAACAATAGCTAGCATTAGTTAGGCCTGCGCTGGTATATTTTTTTTTTCATTTCAGCTCGTTGGGCGATGAATGCTATTTTGTTTTGTGTTAGGTCAGGTGGAAACATGAAAAACCCAGAGGCTGGCGGGATTAGGAGGGCTCAAGGCAGGGGGAAGAGACACGAAGCGCATAGACTTCGGAACGGTCAAAGCGAAAAAGGCATTCGACCAGGACGCGATTACGAACACTGAGGTGGGCTTCATCCGGCACCGGCGGCAAGCAGTCGCTGATGGCATTCAGCGTTTGGCCCCTTCCACCGCGGCCGCCGACGATCACGAGGCTGTGGAGGAGTGCGCCGTGCATGTGAAGGAACTCAAGTTCCAAGAGGATAAGCTTGCGAAGAGGAGGATACAGGCACTTCGCGAAGGCTTGCTTCTCGCCAAGGAGGTGACGCCAGCGCTGCAAGCCACTGACGTGGAGCAACGGAAGAAAGACATCGCAGGATGGAAGAGGACAGTCGGGACGGAGCAGAGAAAAATAAAAAAAACAACTGGGGGGCGCTACTTCGAGGACTGGGAGTTGCGGGGCAAGAAGGTTTGGATCGAGGAGGGCTTGCTCTCTGCAGTGGAAGTGGTGGTGGTGAGGCTTGCCATGGTGATCTCGACGACTCGGACCGATGCTAACGTTTTCGTCGTCAATAACCCTGGGGGCATGGGTGTGCGCGCCCAGTTGGCCGCTGGCTTGTTGGGGGGGTACGTGATCACACCGAAAGGGTTTTCCAAACAGGGCAGCTCCATCGAGTACGTGAAGCCGCAGACATCCAGGAAGGTATGGTATTCAAACGCGTTCAAGGAGAACTACAAAGGGGTCTACACAGTGCTCTCGACCACGTCGGGCTGGAAGGCCTTGGATTCCATGGAGCTGTATGTGGCGGAGAAGAAAAAAAAATCGGGCAAGGGAGCCAATGTCATTAGCTTGGTGACGGAGGCTGAGAAGGATCCGAGCCCAAGAACCAGCGTTGACCCTTGAATGTTGTTGTGTTTTTCCCCACCTCTCTCCGACAATATCGGAGGCCGCCCTAATATTTGTCCCGACGCCCCCCTCCCCCCACCAACCCCATCTGACGACCCATTTATGGCTCCCTCGCTCTTTGGGGATTATCCTCGGTCGGTTTTCGCCCCCTTTGCGCGAACAGCTGCGCTTGGTCCCATTGAGTTGCCCCCCATTTCCCATCCCATCTTTGTCAGCTGTCTTGGGCCATGTTGGGCCCACGTCTTTCGCTAAAGCTGCTTGGGGACATATGCAACATATAACAGTGCTAGAGTTGTATACCATCATTCCTGGTTCCGGCTGGTTGCCAACATGTAATGGTATGTTCTTGGGCTACCGCTGTTTAGCTCCCATGCGTGTAGCTGGTTCTCAAATACCTGGGCCACCACCAAAAGATGAGGCTCGACAAATGCATCGTTTTTATTGGTCTAACACCTCTGGAGGCCTTCAGGGTGTCGAGGTTTGGCTATTTTAGTGCAAATGGTAAGTCATCAAACTTTTAAGTGAATCTCCAGAGTTTCTATCCAGCCCGGGGGCAGGTGTGAAGACATTTTTCCCTTGTGCTGCCAAGTGATGGTCATGCAAGTGAAATGTGATATTAACACCATGTGTGATAATAGTTGTCATATTGTGTTATGGCAGAGGCCTGCTTAAAAAATGTTCCCCCCCCCCTCCCCCCCTTCCTAGAAATTCGCCCCCCTCTTGGAATCATTTTTCATATATCCCCATATGTGACATTCTAGGCATGTGGGCGAATGTCTAAAAGGTTTTATGAAGCAGCGTTGAGCAAATATTCAACAACATCTAGCCAATATTAAGCAATATTGAGTAAATGCTGGGCGATACAAAGTCAATGTCAAGCTGAATAGTCAATATTAGGTCACATGTAGTCAATGCTAAGAAATATTGAATAAATAGCAAGCAATATAAAGTTCATGTCATGCAATATTGAGTCAATGTTAAGCAACATTGAGTCAATAGTAGGAAACGAGTAACTATTTAACAGCATTGAGTCAATATTCGGCAATATTGAGTCAACGTTCAGAATGATTGGGCCAACATTTCAGCAATATGGGGTCAAAGGTAAGCGAGACCGAATCGATATTAAGTCATATTGAGTCGGGTAAAAAAGGCCCGTCTGGGGGCTTATATGGTTTATGTTCAGCTACAGGTCCCACAGTTGTTGAATCAACAATTATTTTGATTTTAGCGGCCATCTGGTTTTGGGCATAATGGGGTCCACCCAAATGAATACCCCACGTGGCGAGGAGACCCTGGAGGAGATGCTGGGCGAGGGGGTCAACACGGCCTACTCGTACACGATCAAAACACTCCCAGGCTTCGTCTGCAAGATCAACCCCGCACACACTGTCACTGGAGTGTGCAAGCGGTAGCTTGGGGGTGGCGGGAAAGCGATCGTTGTCTTCGACCGGGGGTAAGGACGGGGGGGTACAAAACAAACAAACAACTACATGAACAATGAATGCGTAAGAACAGGGGCTTAAGGATGAGGGCATTGGTTTGAGGACTGTTAGATTTGATTTGAATCGTTTTTACATGTCACCCTATTTAACAAGGTGCTGGAACGGTTCAGGACAAATTTGTATATTTGAATGCGGGGGGAAGTGGTTGCAAAACAGATAGGTGGCTGCCTTCGGCGGCCTCCCCCCTTTGTTTGTAATTGTTGAATTGTGTTACTCATTGTTTCCCAATGTTGTGTGAATTGTTCGCTGTATTTCTGCATTTGCTCACATGTTGAAAACTATGTTGCATATTCTCAAATTGTTCGGAACAAGTGCCGTCACCATTTTAAATTCGGATAAGTGAGCATGTCCTCAAACCCACGCCCCCATGTTTAAAGCCCGCTTGCTTAGCACATGTAATTCCAATGTAGAGGGGCAGCTTCCATTGTGATGGGTTGCCATAGTGATTTATGCCAAGACTTTTATGATCTCAAGCTAACCAAAACATTGCTTAACCAGATGATGTGTGGGTTCATAGCAAATGCTTGTCAATGTCAACATGATGTTTATCAAACTTTCGTCGATATCGATATGTATTGAATGGATGTTTATTCATCGAGTCCACATCGATCAGCGTTGGGTAAATATTATCTACCAGTTGCAAGCATTTACCAAATATTTACCACATTTGGAAGATGCGTTGAATTCAACACTCGGGGGAGCCCCCTCGACGAGTCGAGGGGAACGAGAACTGCGGCTCCCCCTTAAGGCCTACTGGCAAAAGGGGGGGTAGTCAACACTCGGGGGCGCCCCCTCCTCGTCGTCGAGTTGAGGGGAACAAGAAATGCGGCTCCCCCTTAAGGCCTATGAACAAAAGGGTGGGTAGTCAACGCTCGGGGGCGCCCCCTCGAGTCGAGGGGAACGAGAAAT
>Ga0066832_10000644_pt1 | contig 10828 bp, 9 predicted proteins | sample ETNtaG_35_FD_66731 | JGI IMG/M metagenome (GOLD analysis project Ga0066832, IMG submission 66731) | Marine microbial and viral communities from oxygen minimum zone, Eastern Pacific Ocean - ETNP201306PF51B | ecosystem: Environmental > Aquatic > Marine > Oceanic | place: Pacific Ocean: Eastern...
CCCCAGAACTAAGATCATTTGTTTGGTTGTCTTCGGCTGGCTGGCCGTGATGTTGGATGGTACACTGGCCTTGTTGGTTTGCCTAATAGTCAGTTTGGCCCTGATGTGCAGTTCGTTACAATCAAGAGCTAGATTGTGGCTATTGGTATTAGTGCTGTTAATTGGCACTTGGGCGACTGTTTACAGTCAGGCCATCTTCTACGACCAAACGCCTCGCACACCACTTCTGACCATCATTCCAGAAACCCTTCCATTTCTCGGGCCACTGACAGGTGGAGTTTCGATTTACAAAGAAGGACTCTGGCACGGTCTGCGCCAGTCATTTCGCTTTTCGATGTTGATAACGACAGGGGCTTTTGTGGTCACTACTACCCAACCCCGGGATCTCCTCCTAGGACTGATACGGCTGGGCGTCCCTTATCCGATGGCCTTTATGGCGACGACTGCTATCCGCTATCTGCCAATGCTAGGTAGTGAAACACAACTGGTTCTCAAGTCACAACAATTGCGTGGTGTTCGACATTTTCAACTCAATCCTTTCTCTACTCTCCGTCATTTAGTCGGAACGGTTCGTCCAATTCTGATCAATAATATTCGTCGTGCGACCAGGATGAGCGAAGCTATCGAGAGCCGGGCATTTTCTGCTGATCGACTCCTACAGCGAACCTATCTTAATCAACTTCAACTGAAAGCAACCGACCGTATTTTAATCCTACTTCTGCTGACGGGCTGCACGCTCGTCAGCCTGCTAAAACTCGTTTACTGGTGCTATGCCAGCGATGTGTTCTACGCTTCCTGGTTGAAGCTATTCTACACTTTTACCCGTGAAATGCTGTAGTGCATTACACTTGACCGTTCTTTGGCCAATTGGTTAAAATAACCCGACTTTACAAAATCACCACGATTTTTAGATAGGACGAATCGTCTTACTAATTGTCGACTTGAGAGATGTACCTGAACAAACAATATATAATCCAGAACCTGGGCCAAAAAGTGCTCGACGGCCACCAACTCGACTGCGATCAGGTATTGTCGTTGCTACAGGCTGAAGGTGCAGATACCTTTGATTTACTCTCCTGGTCTAATCGGATTCGCCAGCATTTCAAAGGAAATCGCATCCATCTATGTTCGATCGTCAACGCCAAATCCGGTGGCTGTGGCGAGGACTGCACCTTCTGTGCTCAATCGAGCCATTATGAGACCGCGAGCCCAGTCTACAAGTTTTTAGACCAAAAGACCGTTGTCGAAGCCAGCCAGACAGCTGAAAGCAATAAGGTACAAGCCCTGGGATTGGTTGCTGCCTGGCGCGGGTTGGGTGAAGGTAGAATGCTGGATCAGGTCTGTCAGCGGATAGAAGATCTTTCCCAAAGCGGTCGAGTGCGAGCTGATGCCTCGCTTGGTTTGATCGAGTCGCAGAATGTGGCGCAACGCCTCAAAGAGGCAGGACTTTCCGTCTACAATCACAATCTGGAAACGGCCAGCAGTTTTTTCGACCAGATCTGTACAACTCACACGCATCAAGACCGGATCAACACCATTCAGCACTGTAAGTCGGCTGGTCTACGGGTCTGTAGCGGTGGTATTTTTGGCATGGGTGAAACTGTTGAACAGCGCGCTGAGTTAGCCATTGAGCTTCAAGAATTGGATGTCGATGTAGTGCCACTAAATTTCCTGGTTCGGATTGAGGGAACGCCGCTTACAGATAACGATCCACTTTCTCCCATGGAGATCCTAACAACCATTGCCGCGTTTCGCTTTGCATTACCACAGAAAGAGATCATGGTGGCTGGTGGACGGGAGGCCAACCTGAGAGACATGCAGTCGATGATATTCATGGCTGGTGCCAGTGCCACTCTGGTTGGAAACTATCTGACCACCGGTGGTCGTTCGGTTGACGATGATTTACAGATGCTATCTGATCTCGGTTTGGAGTGGGATTGGAACTACGACTGGTAATAAATTAGATCTGCTATAGAGTATAAGGACATTGCATGGAAGCCTTTAGGGTTCACACTGGTATCGCTATTCCATTTGACTATATCAACGTCGATACGGATCAAATTATTCCCAAACAGTTTTTGAAGCGGATCGAACGAACCGGGTTTGGCCAATTTCTGTTCTACGATTGGCGTTATTTGGATGATGGAAGCTCAGATGGTGAAAACGCAGGTGATGCCCCCCCAAACCCCGACTTTATCCTCAACCGGAGTCGCTATGCTGGTGCCAGTATTCTGGTGGCTGGTGCCAATTTTGGTTGCGGCAGTTCACGGGAACACGCCCCTTGGGCACTACTGGATTACGGGGTCAAAGTAGTTATCGCCCCCTCATTCGCTGACATCTTTAAAAACAACTGCTATAAAAATGGAATTCTACCTGTGGTACTCCCGACTGACACGGTCGAAACCCTAATGCGCCAAATCGAAGAAAACGAGGATCATCAACTTGAAATTGATTTGGAAAGCCAACAGGTAGTCCAACCCGACGGCCAGCTCCACAACTTCGAGATTGGATACTTTGAAAAGCATTGCCTGCTAAACGGGTTGGACGAAATCGGGTGGACACTGCAGTTTGAAGAGCTAATCGGTCAATATGAGCAGGCCTATCTCTAGCTTAGATTTCTCCGTTCCCCGGCCAAAAAATCCAGATAGACGACACGAAGTTGAACCTACTAGTAAGGAGACCTACTGATGCCCAATCTGAAAATTTATCACAATCCAAATTGCAGCAAAAGCCGAGAGACACTGGGACTGTTAAAAGACCGTAACCTGGAGATCGAGATTATCGAATATCTCGAGACTCCGCCCACTGCTGAAGAACTGGATCGACTATGTCAAGGACTCGGTAAAGCCCCTACTGAATTGATACGCGCCAAAGAGGACCTGTTTGAAGAGCTTAATCTATCACTGGACGATGATCGATCCCGGCAAGAGTGGTGCCAGTTGCTAATTCAGCATCCAATCCTGATCGAGCGTCCCATCGTGGCCAATAAAGACCAGGTTGCTCTGGGTCGGCCACCGGAACAGGTACTCGATATTTTATAAGCCTGATGTTATAAGGAGGCAACCTTGAACGCAGATGCCACCATCACCGATTTAGAAACCCAAGAAACGCTTGAGTTTCCGTGGGGAGCCATTAAATGGCTATGTAACGACCAGATTGATTCCGACGCCGAGATGACCTTCGGTATAGTCTACATCAATGCTGGGCAGACCAATCCTCTCCACTATCATCCCAACTGCGAAGAGCTAATCTACGTCATCTCCGGCCAATGTCACCACAGCTTGGGAGATGAAATGCACCATCTCAAGCCGGGCATGATGTTGCGGATTCCGCAAAATGTCAAGCATAATGCTGCCAACAACGGGTGGGCACCTGTCACCATGGTCATCTGTTACTCGTCAGCCGACCGGCAAACCGTCTTCTGCGAGTAAGATGGCACTTTCCTGAGAGCTGCTTGTACCCGGGCATGCGAGGTACCATCTGTCATCTCTGGCTATCGCTTTTAGCAATTTCTCTTATCGGCTGTGGGCAATCCAGAATCGACCAGGCTTACGAGCAAGGCCGCCAGGCCGGGTACAATGAAGGGCTGATTCAGGGCCTGGAGAAGGCCAAAGAAGAGGGGTTACAGCGAGTGGCCGAAGTGACTCAAGCACCCAAACCGTGGTTTGTGGAGATGCAGTGGATGCTGCTACCGCTGGGCATTCTATTCATCATCTTCACCTTTGTCTTACTAAGGTCGGTAATCGATACCCATCGAGTAGCAACCTGCCAAACTTTCGATCAACTCACCCAATATGTTCAATCCAGCCAGCAAGAGTTGCAGGAACTCCGTTCAGAAATGAGCCAGATCAGAGCCAGTGTCTCCGATCTGGCAGTTGAAGTCAAGCAGGTTTTAATCGACTTGACAAAAATCGACTAGGGCTAACCTGACGGACAGTATCAGGCTAACTTTGTGCGTCTCGGATGGCGTGACAGAGATAGGTAATTCCTTCCTCAATATCGTCCAAGGCACAATAAGCGTAGGCCAAACGGATAGACTTAATCGGTTCGTTCCGACAGTGGAAGGCACTCCCTCGGCTAAATCCAACGCTTTTCCGTCCAGCCAGTTTTTGCAACTTATCTAGGTCGGTTCGCTGCGGTAAATCGATCCATAAGAACAACCCACCGCGGGGCGTTGTCCAAGTACAGAGGTCGCTGGCATTCGCCGATAAGGTGTCGATAACGGCCTGGCACTTGGCTTTAACCACTGCATTGGTGATTGCCAGATGTTCATCCAAGTGATCATTGAAAAATTGGGCTACGATCACACTGGCCAGACCGCTGGTTCCTGCATCCCATCTACCCCGGTGAATTTGCTGCCGGTAGTGGGCAGAGGTAACAAAATACCCCTGACGGACGCCCGCCCCAAGGATCTTGGAAAAGGTGGCTATGTAAATCACCCGGTCGGATCGGTCCAATTTATAAAGTGCGTCGGGAGTCGCATTGGGAATAAAGTCGATGTCGCCGTAGCAGTCGTCCTCAATAATCAACAGATCAAACTGGTCGGCCAGTTCCAGCAATCGCTTTCGGCGTTCTAGTGTCAGGATGGCACCGGTTGGATTCTGGTGATTGACTGTGACGTAGATCAGTTTGGGCGTTTTTCCGTCCGTTTTTAGTTTTTCCAGTTGCTGTTCGAGTGCCGTCATATCCATACCGTCGACATAATCGACCGGTACGCCGACAATATCAGCCTCTAGATACCGTAGCAGCCCCAAAGTGCCGCTGTAAACCAGTTCTTCTGTCAGCACAGTATCGCCCGGTTTCACGAAGGTGCGCAATATCAACTCTAGTGATTGCATCGACCCTGACGTTAGCGAAATGTCATCGACAGGCAACGCTACCCCTTCTCGTCGTTCAAATCTCTTTGAAGCCAATTCTCTTAAGCTCTGGTTACCGTTTTCACCCGGATAGTTGACCAAATCTCCCCCGATCTGACGAAGTGCTTTGGCACTGGCTTCGATCAGTTGTTCAGTTGGAAAAGTACCAGGATCCGGTCGTCCACCGGTAAAAGCAAAGTCTTTCATCTGATTCCCCTTTCTATTGTCCTCAATCTCTCTTTTTTGGATGGGTGCTTGATTCTATCACGAAGTCAGTGCCGGGTCAACCGTACCGGATCGCTAAGGTTACAAAATGACCCTTTAGCAACCGGGGACGCGCCACTTTAGAATTACCATTTTGCCTGACTATTGGAGGAAGCCGTATCCTTCTAGTTTGTGGAAATTAGGTGTCGCTGGGTAGCCTGTTCACTATCTTGATTTAGACTATTCCAGCAAGCCTTGCCGTTAAAACTGAAGGCCTATAATCTCTCCCTAAAACAGGGGTTAAGTTGATGAACCTCTTTGATCTTGACACCCTTTATAGGCAGTGCTATACTAGCCGATTATTAAACCTCAACATGGAGTAGGCTGTATGCGACAGACAACACGATATGCTCTTATTATGACACTTTATCTGGGAGTTTTCTCACCCATACTAGCGGGGCAATGGGAAACCCTTCAAAAGGTCGGCGATTTTGACTTTTTTTCCCTGGCTTTCATTAGTGCCAATGAAGGTTTTGCTGTGGGTTCAGACCCCTTCGACTACGAGAAACCCGGAGCCATTGGGCATACGACCAACAGTGGTAAGACATGGAAAAAAGTTGAAAATACGGCCTTTGAAAGCGACCTAAAATCGGTCTTCTTCATCGATAAGAAAAACGGGTGGGCGGTTGGTGCGAGAGGCTTAATCGTTGCTACGACTGACGGTGGACAAAGCTGGGAGCCCCAAACTAGTAAGGTGGGTAATGGATTATCCGATGTCTGTTTCCTGACTCCCAAAACTGGTTTCGTGGCCGGAGAAGGTGAAACCGTTCTCAAAACAAATAATGGTGGTAAAAGATGGACTGTTCTCAGTGGTGGCAGCCAAGCGAGTGGATTCGGAGATGATGATACCAGTGTCTTTAGTGCCATCCAGTTTGTAGACGAAAATACAGGCTGGGTAGCCGGTGTCAGAATTACCCCTTCCACACAAGGACAGGAAACGCTGATCCAGAAAACAGTCGATGGCGGACAAACCTGGGTTAAACAACCAACCAACACCGAAGATATTTTGGAAGACATCTATTTTGTCAATGCGACTACCGGTTGGGCAGTGGGTGAAAACGGCGTCATTTTCGGTACCACAGACGGTGAAACATGGAAAACTATGAGTAGTGGTAGTGAGGAAAAACTCCGTAGTGTTCGCTTTATCGACGCCGAAACGGGTTGGGCTGTTGGTGGTGATATGGGGGTTAACGTCATTTTGCAGACGACTGACGGTGGGCAAAATTGGGTCGACCAGAGCAATGGTAAATTGTTTGCCTACGATATTTTTTCTCTGGATAACAACCATATCTGGCTTACTGGACAAAATGCTGTTATTATGAAATACGTTAAGTAGAATTACTTGACGCAAGGTCTAAGTGGTTTTCGCACAACGGAAGAACCGATTCCGTACAGAGTTGACGTTTGAAGCCCTCGCCAACGCACGTTCCCCAGAAGTACAGGGTAGACATATCGTCCATCTTGAAATCGGGCAACTTGAACTCGTTTGGCAAACACGGGAACGGGCACCTTCACTTCTCCTACGCTAACTTGGTAGAAAACATCTAACTGGCACTAAGCCGTATTCGGTTGTCCGTGGAAAGCCGAATACGCTGAGCACTGTCCACTAATCAAACTTCAAGCTTCTCCTATTCGCTAAAATGGCAACCTCTAACTCGGCTGTGACGGCAATTATCCCGGCCAGTACGACCAATTTAGGACCTGGATTCGATGTGCTCGGTGTTGCTGTTTCCCTCTACAATCAGGTCTCTCTGCAGGAGACGGCAGGTATAACCGAGGTGATCTGCCTGGGTCAAGATAGCGATAAACTTCTCTCCGATACCAGTAATGTTGCCTATCAGGCCGCAGATTTAATTTTCGCCAAAGTTGGCTATCAACCTGACGGGCTTCGCCTGACCTTGCAGAATGGAATTCCGGCCATTCGCGGTCTTGGTGGCAGTGGCACCGCTATCCTGGGTGGACTTCTAGCTGCTAACGCTATGTGTGGGCAAAAGTTTGGTCAACCCCCCTTCTCTCTTCAAGAGATTTTAGCCTTTGCCACTGAGATTGAAGGGCATCCGGATAATGTGGCGGCTTCATTGTTGGGCGGTTTTGTCGTTTCAGCTACCGCCGAAGTGCAAAATGTAAACACGGTAGGTGAAATTGAAGCGGTTATGACCGTGAAAACAGTTAAAATTACGCCTCCAGACGAACTGCGATTGATTATCGCTGTTCCGGACTTCACACTGGCCACCAAAGTTGCCCGTAGCGTTTTACCTGAGTCAGTGGACCTATCAGCAGCGGTCTTTAATATGAGCCGATCTTCGCTTCTGGTGGCAGCGATGGCAACCGGCGATTTAGATCTGCTGCCTGTTTCGATGGAAGATCGACTGCATCAACCTTATCGTGCCAAGCTAATCCCCGGTTTTGAAGAGGTCAGTCGGAGCGCACTGGAAGCTGGCGCACTGAGTATTGCACTCAGCGGTGCAGGGCCGACAATTGTCGCCTATACTAGGGCCTCAGCACCAACACAGCAGATTGCTGACCAGATGGCATTGGCCTTTCAGCAGAACGGACTTGCTTGCCAGACACAGATCCTCACCGTCGATACCGAGGGGGCAAAGGTAAATGTAAGAGTTGAGAATTAATAACTCACTATTCACCATTTACAATTCAAACTTCTCATAAATTCCCGTTATGTTAGACTGGTCTGCTAAGACGATCCCCAATCTGTTACATGAGCTCAACACCGATCTGGAAAAGGGGTTGTCGGCGGCCGAAGCCGCCAGTCGTTTGAGCCGCCAGGGTGAAAACCAGATCTTCCAAAAATCTCACGCTCAACAAACTACTTTTCGTCTCTTAATACACCAGTTTATAGATTTCCGAACACTTCTCTGTTTGGGATTAATGATACTCTTGATTTTACCTGGTCTGATTTTGCCTGGGCCGTTTCCCTCTGATCTACTACTCAGTGCGATTCTAGTCGGTGGTGTTTTCGTAGTCCAATTTGGTCTTCAATTTTATCAAACCTTGAATACTAGATCCAGTATTCAGCAGATTTGGTCGGCCGCTGAGGTTCAGGTACCAGTTATGCGAGATGGTATTCCAGTTTGGCTTTCACCCGCTTCGGTTGTAACAGGAGACCTGCTTCTTTTAGATGAAGGTAACTATGTCGCCGCTGACGCTAGGATGGTAGAAACCGACGGGATGGTCGTCGATGAAAGCCCGCTTTTTGGCCGCTCCGTATTTAGTACCAAAGTAGCGGAGGAATTAGAAACTCCTTCTGTGACTGAGCAAAAAAATATGGTCTTCGGTGGAACTTATATTATTCAAGGCCAAGGAAGAGCCCTTGTCGTCAGAACAGGCGAGCAGTTACAGATGAATCATCACAACCAGAAATCCAATCCGGAACTAGAATCGGAGGTTGAGGTTTCGGGCTCAATTTTAACCAAAAACCTGAGTTGGCTCGGATTCTTACTATTGATTGCGACCTTGACTATTTACTGGTCGCTTGGTCGCTGGCGGCAACTCAGTCTATCCAACCTAGGCTCGATCTTCGGTATTCTTTTTGTCGCTGTTCCCAAAGATTTGGACTATTTAATTCGTACCGCTCTGAGCCGGTTAGGCCAGCAACTTTTAGATGATGGTATCTCTGTCCGCCATCCAATCAATATAGAGCGACTAAGCGGATTAACAGCACTCTGCACCCAGCAGATGGGCAACTTTACTCAGCCGGAGATCACCGTCTCACATGTGGTTGCAGATGGACAATATCTAGACCGATCAACTTGGGAAGATGAATTCTCATCGAGCAACAGTGAGTCTTCGGATATAAACATTCCGCTGACTTTCCCCTGGTTAATTTGGGCAGCAAATCGTTGTGTAAACGAAAGTCAGAACTGGCGCTCCGGTATTCAGATGGATCTTCCTACCATTTTCCCATGGATTGACGACTCCCTGTATAAGATCCTACAGGCATCTGCTCAGCGATACGAAATTGACTTAGAAGGTCACGATTCAGCCTATCTCAAAGTGGCCGAGGTTCATCCTAGCTCGCAACACCCCTATTTCTCTCTGCTGTTGAAGGCTACTCATGATGCAGAATCATCGAATATATCTAGGTTGGCAGAGACAAATGAGTCAGATTCGGAGCCGGTTTTTCTTCAATTGGCATTCGGTTCACTGGACAAGATTCTTCACGCCAGTGGTAGCGTTCAAATTAACGATACCTCCATCCGAATGAACGCCGACCAGAAGTTGTATATCTCCGAGTTGTCCAGACAATTCATGGATTCATCACTAGGATTAGCCCAACCTGAACGAACACTAGGTTTTGCCTTTCAAACCTTCGCTCGCAGACCGACACAGGGAGAACTGCACGTTGACCTAACATTCTTAGGAGGTATCGCTTTCCGTCAACCCAATTATCCTGAAGCCAGGTCAGCGGTCGATGAGTGTCTATCATCGGGAATGAAAATCGTTATGATGTCGGAGCAGGAAGCCAATCGTGCGGCTGAAGTGGCTTATGAACTGGATCTTATCTGCGACTTTAATTCGGTAACGACCGGGCAGGAGCTAGAGACGTTTGGTGCGGATTACTACGATTCAGTAGTCGAACTGTTGTTGGTTTATTCCAAGCCTTCCGCCGATCAAAGAAGAAGCATCGTTCAGCATCTGAAACGACACGGTTATAATATCGGTTTTTGGGGGCAAACCAATGAAGATCTAAGAGCCACGAGGACCGCTAATGTTAGCTTTGCTATAGCCGACAGCATTCCCCATCTGCTGCAGCGCAATGCTGGGGCCGTGGTTAATCAACCCGGTTTTCATGTGGTGTTCAGGTCCTTGTTACGAGCCCGTGAATCCTACGCCAATCTAAAAAACTGGGTACGTTGGTATCTTTCCTGTACTACAGCGCAACTGGTAACTTTTGTTGTTGGTCTGGGGTTGTTCTGTTTCAATCCAGACCGGTTTCCACTGATCTTGGACCTACCACAACTAGTCTGGATCAATTTGCTAGTAGGTGTGATTCCATCATTAGCAATCGCCCAGGACACCATCTATAGCAACCTTCAGAGAAACAAGCCACAGAAGATACTTCCCTTCCTTGAACAACGAGGTTACTCCGACTTTATTGTACGGGGGGTTATTATCTCATTAATTACACTGGTCAGCTATGCAGCCGCGTTAGATCGGTCATATACGATCGGTAGCCCTATCCAAACTGTGACCTGTACCACGCTGATTCTGGCTCAACTGATCTCTAACTTTCAGTGTCGGCGCCATAAATGGTCCACACTACCGGAGACGATTAAATCTAACCCCTGGTTACTGGTTGCGATCCTCTTTTGCTGTGCCTTGCAGGGATTTAGCATCTATCTGCCAGGAATACAGGAGGCCCTCGGTTTTGTTCCGATCACCTCCGAATGGCAATGGATCATCCCCCTGTCTATTCTGATGTTCCTACCACTGAATTTGGCCAATCAGTAGTCAAACTTCTCCTATTTGCATTTGCTATTCCCTTCTCACACTTCTTCCCCTCTACCACTATTGACCGCCCTACTGGTTCGTACCAGGTTATAAACATAATCGTACCAGCTAATTTAAAGAGGCGGATTTTTTTCGTAAGTGCAACAGCTAGTATTTGAAAAAAAGCGAGTGATATACTATTCTCGTTTTAGTCAAAGAACAAATACTACGGGAGCATTGATGAAGTATAGACAGATCAC